>Ga0070733_10002312_pt1 | contig 13681 bp, 11 predicted proteins | sample Coa_R1_9_FD_66450 | JGI IMG/M metagenome (GOLD analysis project Ga0070733, IMG submission 66450) | Surface soil microbial communities from Centralia Pennsylvania, which are recovering from an underground coalmine fire - Coalmine... | ecosystem: Environmental > Terrestrial > Soil > Unclassified ... | reverse complement strand
GCTTGGGATTGCTGCTTGATTGGCTGCTGTTCGGCCGCAGCCGCCTCTTCCGGCTCAGTCCGGGACGCGTCGCTCCGGTGTCTGCGCGGGTGCGCCAAAGGAAGGCGTCATGACTTTCGACCGCACCTGGGTGCTGGCCATCGCGTGGCTGCCCTTGGCCTGGGCAGCTTGGGAATGGGGCCGCACACGGCGGCGCGTGGCTCTGGCGCTCAAGGCGATTTCTCTCCTTGCGATTCTGCTGGCGCTCGCGGAGCCCCGCCTGAAGGTGAACGAAACTCGTGTTGCCGTCGCGGTTCTGGTGGACACCTCGGCCAGCGTTTCTGCGACAGATCTTGAACGTGCTTCGCGTTTGGCGCAGTCGATGCAGTCCGCGCAAGGACGCCACTGGATGCGCGTGATCCCGTTCGCACGCGGGACCCGCGCCCTCGAATCGAGCGAGCAACAGCAGTCCTGGAGGTTACGCCAAACCGCAGGCGAGGCCGGCCGCGCCACCGATATCGAATCCGGAGTGCGCGAGGCCATCGCTTCCCTGCCCTCCGGCCTGGTTCCAAGAGTCGCTTTAATTTCTGACGGCAAGGAGAACAAGGGCAGCATAGCGCGCGCGGCGTGGCAAGCGCAGCAGCTCGGGATTCCCATCGACACGTTCGCTTTGGCCGGCAGGGCTAAACCCACTCTGCGTCTGGATTCCATCAGCCTGCCTTCCGTCGCCTTTACCGGCGAGCAGTTCGCCATCGACATGATGGTCTCCGCCCCGCAAGCCGGCGCGGCGCAGATCGAGCTGGCCGCCGAAGGACACTCGCTCGGCAAGAGCAGCGTCCAGCTTCAGGCCGGCGACAATCCCGTGCGCATGCATACCAGCCTGAACACGCCGGGCGCGCTGGATCTGTCGATTGCGATTCGATCGGAGGCGGGCACGACGCCAGCGGGTGCCACGGCTAGCCCCGCAGCAAGCCCTGCATCCAGCGAGGTTCGCTTCGAGCAAGCGGTTACCGTGCGGCGCCCCAAGATTCTCTACGTTTCCTCTGACGACCCTGCGCAGGATTCGCATCTGCCGCAGACACTCCAAGCCGCGCAGTTCGACCTGGAACGAACTGCCGAGCTCCCGCGTTCGCGGCTGAGCGATTACCAGGTGGTGGTGTTCAACGACGTGGATCTCGAAACCACCCCGCCCTTCTTCAAAGACGAAGTGGAGCGTTACGTCAAGCAGGGCGGCGGCGTACTGGTGATCGCAGGCGAACGCAGCATTTACCTGGAAGGCAAGACCAAGGAGGACGCGCTGGACCGGGCCCTTCCCGCAACCCTTGCGCCTCCGCGCTCGCCGGAGGGAACCGCGGTGATTCTCATCATCGATAAATCCTCGTCGATGGAAGGAAAGAAGATCGAATTAGCTCGCCTGGCGGCCTCCGGCGTGGTGGAGAACCTGCGCCCCATCGATACCGTGGGCGTGTTGATGTTCGACAACAGCTTCGAGTGGGCGGTGACGCCGCGCCACGCCGAGGACCGCGTCATGATCAAGCGCCTGATCGCCGGCATCCGGCCCGACGGAGGCACGCAAATCGCGCCGGCGCTGCAAGAGGCCTTCAACCGCATTCTGCCCATGGCCGCCACCTACAAGCACATCGTCCTGCTTACCGACGGAATCTCCGAAGAAGGCGACAGCATGGACCTGGCGCGCACCGCGAACAACCGCAAAGTCACCATTTCGACGGTGGGACTGGGCCAGGACGTCAATCGCAGTTATCTCGAAAAGGTCGCGCAGAACGCGGGCGGCAAATCCTACTTCCTGAACGACCCTCAAGGCCTGGAGCAGATTCTGCTTCACGACGTGCTGGAGCACACCGGCTCGACCGCGGTGGAAAAACCGATGCAGCCGGAAGTGATGCGGCAGGCCGAGATTCTCGACGGAGTGGGCATGGACAAGGCGCCTCCGCTCAAAGGCTATGTGCGCTTCATCCCCAAGCTTTCGGCGGAGATGATCCTGCGCATCGACCGCAAGGAGCCGCTGCTGGAACGCTGGCAATATGGATTGGGACGCTCCGCCGTGTTCACCTCCGACGCCAAATCCCGCTGGGCCGCCGATTGGGTGGCGTGGAGCGGCTACGACAAGTTCTGGACCAATCTCACGCGCGACCTTCTGCCACGATCCCAGGGCAGTGAAGCAACACTCGAGTTCGATAGCGTCAACGGCGATTTAGTCGCCACCTACCGGCTGGGGCGCGATGTGGAAGAGCCCGCGGCCGCTCCCGACATTTTCGTCTTCGGACCGGACGGATTCCGCAAGCCCATGGACGTAAAGAAGGTGGCCGCCGGCACCTTTCGCGGACTGCTCCCCATCGGATCGCGCCAAGGCCTGTTCCGAGCGCGCCCGGTAGAGGAATCGCGCGCGTTTCCCGAGATCGGAATGTATCGCCCCGAAGCCGAGCTCGACGATTACGGGTCGAACGAAGTGCTGCTCAAACAGGTCGCGCAGTACACCGGCGGTCGCTTCCAGCCCGATCCCAAGGGGGTGTTCGAGCCCGGCCGCCGCGTCATCGAGACAACTCTGCAATTGTGGCCCGGTTTGCTGGCATTCGCCGTGGCTCTGAGCCTCGCGGAGCTGGTCATGCGCAAGTGGAAGGGCATCATGGGCGTGGCGTGAGCAGCCGTGTGGTAGTGGCCCAAGCCGAGGCGCCAGCCGGCCTGTATTGACGTAAGATCGGATTTATCGGCGGACATTGCGGAACACGCTGCCTTTCGTCCGAAACCTCGGGACTGTATAATTCAGATCAAAGCGAGAAGGCTCGAACCCATGCGAAGAGCGGGTGTACTCGGCGTGACTGGCCTGCTGCTCTTAGCGCCCCACACACGCGGACAGGTAACGGAAGCGCGAGTATCCTTTGAGGTCGCGTCGGTCAAGTCGTACGTCCCGCGGGCCGGCGAATTCGCTATCTCAAAGCTTTATCCGAACCCCGTGCCCTTTCGCATCTCGGGTAGTCGTGTCACGATGCCGCGCAGAACGCTGACCGATCTCATCCGTGACGCCTACGACGTAAAGGAATTCCAGGTCACCGGCGAAACGAGGAGGGTTTTTCCAACCGGCGACCGCTACGATATCGAAGCCAAAGCCCCAGGAGATGCCGCTCCTACCGTGGAGCAGGTCCGCCTGATGTTGCAATCTCTGCTCGCAGACCGATTCCAATTGAAGCTACACCGCGATTCGAAGCAGTTTCCCGTATACCATCTGGTGATCGGCAAGAGCGGGTCGAAATTAAAGCCGGTCCCTCCGAACGCGTCTCCTTCCAAAGCGCATTCCATCGATCAACTCGTCGCAGCGCTTTCGCTGGGCCTGGATCGCCCAATTATCGACAAAACCGGCCTCTCTGGAGAATTCGAGGACACCATGGATTGGAGCGGGCTTAGTAATGCCAGACTCGACGATCCGGTTGGCTTCGCAATGGGAGCCTTATCCTCGGCCGTGCAAGAGCACCTCGGACTCAAGCTGGAATCCGCGAAGGACCAAGTCGAGATCCTGGTGATCGACCACGTCGAAAAACCCTCGGAGAACTAACCTGCGAAACCCTCTGGTTGTTAGACGATGAAGTATGTTGCCGTCTAATAACGCAGCCGCGCTTCACGCCTATCAGGACGAGGACCGCCCGGCTTGATCGCATCGACCCTTGGCGTGGGTCTCGGTGAACTCGTCATCCGCAAGTGGAAGGGCATCATGGACATGGCGTGACGGGCTAACTCAGTATCTCCAACGGAGGATCCGGCATCCCCGGCGGAAGAAGCGAGCGCATGCCGCGATCGAGGGTCGCTACCTTTCCGTTGTTTCGGAGCGCCAACCCGAGCAAGAACGCGTCCGTGACCTGGCGATGTCCCGTAATTCGATCCGCGAAAGGCGCAGCGAGAGACAGAAAACCGTTCTCATCCTTCCAAAACCGGTGCGCAGGGTGCCCCGCATTTGTTTCAAGTAACTCCATCGCCTGCTGCGGAGAAAGAGCGTCTCTGGTGAACGCCGGATTTGAGACGACCCGCACGAAGCCGGCCTGCGTCATCCCGCAGGTTGCCCAACTTTTCCGGCCCACGCGATGAAACCATCGCAACGCGAGCTGGTTTGCCTCATGCGCGGGCCAAAGTAAGGCGACCAGGACATTCACGTCCAGAAGGTAGGTGGTCACTCCGCGTCTTCTTCCTCGAGTGCGCGAACTCCTCTGCTGGTAACGGTCGGGGAATCGGGAGGCAGGTCGACCACATGGAGCCCATGGACCATTCGAGTCGGCCGTTTCGCGGTAAGGCCCCGCCGAATCAATTCCGATACGGCGGCGCCCAACGGGAGGGCTCGGCCCTCGGCGTACGATTTGGCGTGTTGGAGGACGTCCTCATCGAGATTCAGCGTGGTGCGCATCGCCTTAATGATGCGCTATAACATGGATGATGTCAAGATCGCTATATCGCATCAGCGGCGCCGGGAAGCGCGAAATGGCGATCCGATGTAATCCTTCAACCCGGTCCTCGCCCCGACCGCAGGCTCAAAATCAATCCCATCACCAGCCCCTCGATCTGTTGCACCACCGACCGGTAAATGCTTTCAGGCTGTCCGATGGGATCGCGCACCGGCCAGGTCAAAACCCACGCGTTGGGGAGGCTCACCGGTTGCCCGCTCATGTTCACCACAAAGTCGAACGGCTCGCGCCCGACGATCTCCAGGCCCTTGGGAAAATGGCCGTCGATGTTCAGATTCCGCTCCGCCAGCATCTGCCTGGTCAGCGGCGCGATATCGATCGCCGGCGCCACGCCCGCGCTCTCGACCACCATCACGTCGGAACCGTAGGCCCGCGCGAAGGCCTCCGCCATCTGGCTGCGACAGGAATTGCCGATGCACACGAACAGGACCCGCGACTTCTTGTGAGCCGCGGGCGCTTTCTGAGCCGCGGGCGCTTTGGCCGCGACAGGCGCCGGCTGCGGCGGAGCGCCCGCCACTGGAGTGCGCGGCGTAAGGACCCCGCGGCCCCCCATGCGCGGACGATTGCCGCGGTATCCCGGCTTTATTTCGTCTGGCGGTACCATTCCAGCGTTCGCTTCAATCCTTCCTCGATTGAGAACCGCGGCGCGTGGCCCAGTTCCGCCTTTGCTCGCACCGTGTCGGCCATGGAGTCGCGGACGTCGCCTGCTCGCGGCGGTCCGTATTTCGGCGCGATCTCCACGCCTTCGATCTTCTGAAGCGCATCCCAAATAAAGTTCAGCGAAAACCGTCCGCCGTTCCCGGCGTTGTACATCTTCCCGGCCGCGCCCTCGGCGTGAGAAGCCTTGTGGCACAACTCCGCCACGTCCTCCACATACGTGAAATCGCGCGTCTGCTCGCCGTCGCCAAAAATCGTGGGCGCCGTGCGCGCCAGCAGATGCTTCATGAATAGGCTCAGCACGCCGGAGTACGGACTGGTCGGGTCCTGGCGCGGACCGTATACGTTGAAGAACCGCAGCGACACCGTCTCGACGCCGAAGCAGGAATGGAACACGGAGGCGTAATATTCGCCCATCAACTTCTGCGCCGCGTACGGCGACTTCGGCTGCGGCGTCATCGACTCCGTCTTTGGCAGCGTCGGCGTGTCGCCATATGCGGAGGACGAAGCCGCGTATACGATCCGCCGAACGCCGCCCTGCGCCGAGGCGCGGAACACGTTAAACATACCGTCGATATTAACCTCATGCGAGGGCACGGGGTCGTCGATCGAGCGCGGCACCGACGGAATCGCCGCCAGATGAAACACCGTGTCCGCTCCGTGGATCAACGGCGCGATCGCCTCCGCATCGCGGATGTCGGCGTTATGAAACTTGACCGAGCCGCGGATTTCCTCGAGGTTCTTCTCGTGTCCGGTCAAAAGATTGTCGATTACTGTGATCGCTCCGTGCGGGAGCAACGTCCGCACCAGCGTGGAGCCGATAAATCCAGCGCCCCCCGTCACCACCAGCTTCTTCATTTTTGGCATTATTTTTCAGTGTAGCGGGCAACCACCACCAGCGACAGACCCTGCCACGGCAGAATCGCGTCGATCCTGCGCAACAGCCACACGGATTTGTCCCACAGCTTCAGCGCGGGCCGGCTGATCCGCGGCCGGTGCAGCACTCGCGAGGAGAACCACCACCCCGCCGAGCCGATTTTGTTGACCTGATGCTGCTGCTCGATTCGGAATCCGAGTTTCCCGAGCATCGCCGCCAGATCCATCGCGTCGAAGCGGCGCTTGGTTCCCATGCCCTGGTCGAGAGTGCCGAACAGGCTTTTGCCCTGCGGCACCAGCACCACCAATGCGCCGCCGGGTTTCAGGCAAGCCGCCATCGAAGCCAGCACCGCTTCAGGATCCTCCACCGTTTCCAGCAGGTTCACGCACAGCACGCTTTCGAATTGTCCCTTCCAGGGTTCAAAGTCCGCGGGCGACTCCGGATCCAATTCGCACACGGTGACGCTGGGTGTGCGCAGAAAACGGTTCCGCAAGGCGTGCAAGTAGAGCGGATCTTTTTCTCCCGCCACGTAGCGCAGCTTCTTGCCCATCAGACGGCCGGTCATATTTCCCAGGCCCGCGCCGACCTCCAGCACCGTATCGCCCAGATAAGGACGTAGCACGCGGGTGAGCCAGCTCAAATATTGCGGCGTGCCGGTCAGATTATTGAGCAAACCTCGTCCATAGCTCGGCACATACAAATCGTCGATCAGCCAGAAGTACAGGATCACTCCCACGGCCTTCACTCCGTCCTTCCATCCGATCTTCTTGCCTTCCTCGTAGGTGCGGCCGTGATAGCTGATGGGAACTTCGTACACGCGCAGCTTGCGCTTGGAGACCTTCATCGTGATCTCCGGCTCGAAGCCGAAACGGTCGGAGCGGATGGGGATGCTCTTGAGCAGATCCGTGCGGAACACCTTGTAGCACGTCTCCATGTCCGTGACGCTCAGGTTGCAGAACATGTTGGAGAACAGGGTGAGCCCTTTGTTCATCACGGAATGCCAGAAGGGCAGCACGCGAGTCTGCGCGCCCGCCAGGTACCGCGACCCGAACACTGCATCAGCGTGTCCGTCCAGCAAGGGCTTCAACAGCTTTGTATATTCCGACGGATCGTACTCCATGTCGGCGTCCTGCACCAGGCAAAAGTCGCCCGCGGCCTTCCCGATGGCTGTGCGCACGGCCGCCCCCTTGCCTTGATTGACGGTATGGCGATGCAGCTTGATGCGCGGCTCGGCCGCGGCCAGGCGCTGGAGAATATCCCAGGTGCCGTCAGTGGAACAATCGTCCACAATCACCAGTTCGCGCTCCATATTTTCAGGCAGCGGGGAGGCCAGCACCAGGGCGAGGCTCTGCTCCGCCACAGTGCGTTCGTTGTACACCGGAATTAAAATCGAGAGGAGCATGCGAATCCCTCAGTATAATTGGGTTTGGGTCCTCAACCGAACGTCCTCCTCAATACTGAGCTTCCGCATCACAAGCTTCTAGCCCGCGGGAAGGTTCGCGACGTCTATGAAGACGGTGACTCGGGCGGCTCCCGCCTGCTGATCGTGGCCACCGACAGGATCTCCGCCTTCGACTTCATCCTCGCCACCGGCATCCCCGATAAAGGCCGCGTTTTAACGCAAATGACCCTGTTTTGGCTGGATTTTCTGCGCGGCACCGTGCCCAATCATTTCCTGAGCGCCGACACCAGCGCGCTTCCTCCGGAATTCAAGGGCCGTTCCATGTGGGTTCGCCGCGCGGACATGTTTCAGATCGAGTGCGTGGCTCGCGGCTATCTCGCCGGGTCCGGCTGGAAGGATTACCAGCGCACCGGAGCCGTGTGTGGAATCCCGCTTCCGCCCGGCTTGCGCGAGTCCGACGCCCTGCCGGAGCCTCTATTCACGCCCGCTACGAAAGCCCAGAGCGGCCACGACGAAAATATTTCTTTCGAGGAATCCGCCGCCATCGTGGGCGCTGCCACCGCGATCAAGCTTCGCGATTTCACGCTGGGCTTGTACTCCCAAGCCGCGGATTACGCGCGCACTCGCGGCATTATCATCGCCGATACGAAGTTCGAGTTCGGCGTCGCGGACGGCGAGATCATCCTCGCCGACGAGGTGCTGACACCGGACTCCTCGCGCTTCTGGCCCGCGGATCAGTATCGGCCGGGGCGATCGCAACCCTCCTACGACAAGCAATACGTACGCGACTACCTCGAGGCCATCCACTGGAATAAACAGCCTCCGGCGCCCGGTCTTCCTGACGACGTCGCACGCCGCACCAGCGAGAAGTACAAGGAAGCGTATCGCGCCCTCACCGGCCGCGAATTGGAGCCCGCCGCGTGAGCCTGCTGGACATAATTCTGGGGATCATTATCGTCTCGTCCGTCATGGCTGGATTCGTCGCCGGCTTCGCCCGTGTGGGCATCGGTTTCTGCGCCACCGTCGCGGGCATCCTGCTTGGATTCTGGTATTACGCAACGCCGGCCGCGTGGATTCACAAGACACTCAGCTCCGAAACCGTCTCCAATGTGCTGGGCTTCGTGGTGGTCTTGTGGGCCGTTCTACTGGTGGGTGCCGTGGTCGGTAAGATCGTGGCCACGATCTTTAAGTGGACCGGCCTCTCCTGGCTCGACCGTCTGCTTGGGGCCGCTTTCGGCTTTGCGCGCGGAGCCCTCATCGGCGTGGCGTTCGTAGCCATCCTGCTGGCTTTCGCTCCCAAGCCTCTTCCCAACTGGATGGTGAATTCGCTACTGCTTCCGTACGCCGTCGATGCGTCCAACATTTGCGCTTCCATGGCGCCCGCTGCGTTGAAGGAGGCCTTTGGCTCGGGCTTGCAGGAGATTCGCAAGGAATGGGAGGAGCAGTTGAAAAAGGCCAAGCGCAAGAAAGGCGAGCGCGAAAAGGGCGAGAAGGATTTCGATCCCGCCGACAAGAAGCAAGTGATATGAGCGAGGCATGAGGAAAGCCGACCTGCTCATCTTCGATCTGGACGGCACCTTGATCGATTCCAAACGCGACTTGGCCGATTCCGTCAACGCCACCCGCGCCTGGGCAGGACTTCCTTCGCTCCACAACGATACTGTCTATTCCTACGTCGGCGATGGAGCGCCCACGCTGATCCGCCGCGTGCTCCCCGGTGCGCACGAGGACGATCTGGCCGACGCTTTGCGCTACTTCCTGGACTACTATCGCGAACACATGCTCGACGCGACCACGCTGTATCCCGGCGTCCGCGAAGCGCTCGACCGCTTTCACGACGCCGGCGTTCCCATGGCCGTGCTCACCAACAAACCGGTCCGCTTCAGCATTCAGCTTATCGAACGCCTGGGGCTGGAAATGCATTTCTTCCGCGTCTACGGAGGCAATAGTTTCGAGGAGAAGAAGCCTCACCCGCGCGGAATCGACATGCTGATCGCCGAATCCGCCGCCGAGCGCGAGCGTACCGTGATGGTTGGAGACAGTGCCGTCGACGTCCGTACCGCTCGCAATGCCCGCGTGCAAGCCTGCGGCGTCAGTTGGGGCTTTCAACCCGAGACCTTCGCGGAAGCTCCGCCCGATTTCGTGATCGACAATATGTCCGCGCTGGTGGAACGAGTGTTGGGTTAGGCCCGGCTCATTATGCCGCTTGCGCGCGCATCCGGATATCCACAATCCGTGAGGTAATGATCGGCCCCTGATAATCCGGGTGCCGGAACTCCATGTGCATCCCCCGGCCGATGAACGCCGCTTTCAGCATCGAGCCGCCCCAGTTGGACCCGGTGATGCGCACCAGCACGGGCTCCGGGCAGAACTCGGGATGGCCGCAAATCAAGGCCGACCCGTCGCTCCGTACCACCAGCGTGTATCCCCGGTTCTGCGTCACCACTTCGATCTCGGCCTGGTCCGGCAGGTCCCGCAAATATACCCCGCCCTCGATTTCGCTGCGAATGATGTTCCCATTGATGCGGTCGCTCAGGTTCTGGTGCGGCTGAAACATCGTCAAACCATTTTAACGCCGCGAACCCGGTTTGGGCGCGAGCCAGGTGATCCGCCAAATGTGACGCGCTTACAATAAAAGGTATCCGCACATGGGAGCTATTTACACTCGTTCTGAACTGGTGGAGGCGCGCGCCCGATGGCGCACGGACCGCAAGACCGTGGTCTTTACCAATGGTTGTTATGACCTGCTTCATCCCGGCCACGTCCGGCTGCTGGAGAAGGCCCGGTCGCTCGGCGACGTCCTGATTCTGGCCCTCAACACCGACGCAAGCGTAGCCCGTCTCAAGGGCCCCTCACGGCCTTTGATCGAGCAACAGGAGCGCGCACGCATGGCCGCCGCGCTCGCCGCCATCGACGCCGTAACCTTCTTCGATGAAGACACGCCGCGCGAGCTGATCGCCCAAGTCCTGCCCGACATTTTGATCAAAGGCGCGGATTGGGCGCACTTCGTCGCTGGGCGCGAGGAAGTAGAGGCCGCCGGCGGCAAGGTCATGCTGCTGCCGCTCGAACCCGGATTCTCCACCACCAATATCGAGAAGGAGCTGCTGGCGCGGCAGCCCCACGTCCGCGCCCGTCCGTGACACATCCCGCCGTTCGCGACCTGTTTCACACGCTTAGCCGTCACGAGTCCTTTCAGGACGTCCTAGCCAAAGTGGTGCGCCGCGAAACCGGCACACTCGCGCTGTCCGGTTTGACGCCCGCCGCCAAGGCTCTCTATCTGGTCCTGACCTGGCAAGCCACGGAGCGGCCCCTGCTGGTGCTGGCCGACGGAAACCAGCGCGCCGAGCTCCTCACCGAACTCACCGAAACATTCTTCGACCTGCTTGTCGCGCGCGCCGAGACCGGCCGTCCCCAACTCCTGCCCGCCTGGGACGTGCTGCCGGCGCAGAGACTTTCTCCCCACACCGAAATCGCCGAACAGCGCGCCATCGGCCTGTGGCGCATCGCCAACGCGAACGCGCCCATCACCGTCGTTCCGGTGTCCTCCGCGCTGCTGCGGATTCACGACGCCGCGTATTACCGCCGCCTCGCTCTCAATCTGCACACCGGCGAGGAATTACCTCTCGACTCGATCGCGACCCACCTGGAATCGATCGGCTACTCGCGCCGCGACCCCGTGGAGATGGTCGGCGAATACTCCATCCGCGGCGGCATCCTGGACGTGTTCGGAGCCGAAAGTGCGCGCCCCCTGCGCGTCGAATTCTTCGGCGACGAGATTGAATCCATCCGCCGCTTCGACGTGGAAAGCCAGCGCTCGGTGATGAAAATCTCCGAAGCGCAAGTTCTGCCACTGGTGGAACAGCCGCGCTCCCGCCAGCTGCTGCACACCATCGCCGAGAAACTCGACTACGAAAACGTCGCCAGCCCCGGCGATATTTTTCCCGGCTGGGAATTTGCCGCCGCTCTCGCAGAGCCTCGTCAGCACTCGCTCCTCGATCTCGCTCCCGATTCCCTCGTCGTATTAGACGAGCCGGAGCAGCTCCGCACCGCCTCCGAGCGCTTGTGGAAGCGTCTCGATCAACAAGCCTCCCCGCTCGCCGCAGCCAATTTCTACGCGTGGGAGCAACTCGATGCCGCTCTCGCCTCCCGCTCGCCGCTCGAACTCCGCGAGCTTGATCTCGATCCAGCTCACCCTCACCTCGCCACTCGCCCCTCGCTTGCCTTCCACGGAAATATGCAGGTTGCGGTCGCGGAGGCGCGCACCATGGTCGAACGCGGCTATCGCGTCGCCTTCTTCGCCCCCACAATGGGCGATCTCGAACGCCTCGCCGACATCCTGCGCGAGTACTCCGTGCCGTTCCAACTCGGGCTCGCGCCCGATGAGGCTGCGTCGCCTTATCTCGCGGACCGTGCCTATCTCGCCGGCCCCGTCGCCAGCACGTATCTGATCAAGGGCCTGGTGCGGCGCGGCGTCGTGTTTCCGGATTCCTCCGTCGCCTTCATCGGTTCGGAGGATTTGTTCGACGCCTCTGACCTGGTCGCTGCCCCCGGCGCGTCCAAGCGGCAGATAGCAGCCTTCGCCAACGACCTCGCCGATCTCAAGCCTGGCGATTACGTTGTTCACGCCACCCACGGCGTCGGACGCTTTGTCGGTCTCCGCGAGATTGTTCAGGGTGAGCTAAGCGGGGACTTCATGCTCGTCGAATACGCCGCCGAAGCCAAGCTCTATGTGCCTCTCACGCGCATGGACTTGATCGAGAAGTATCGCGGCGGAGGGGAAGGCGCCCCGCCTCTCGACCGGCTCGGCGGAGCAAGTTGGACTGCCCGCAAGACCCGCGTCAAAGCCAAAATGCGCGACATGGCAGATGAGCTTCTCAAGCTTTACGCCGAGCGCCGCATGGCCGATGGGTTCGCCTTCTCTCCCGACTCCAACTGGCAGCGCGAATTTGAAGACTCTTTCGAGTTCACCGAGACCAAGGATCAGATCAGCGCCTCCAAGGAAATCAAGCGCGACCTGGAATCGCCGCATCCCATGGACCGCTTGCTCTGCGGCGACGTCGGCTTTGGCAAAACCGAAGTAGCCATGCGCGCCGCGTTCAAAGCGCTGGGTGACGGCAAACAGGTGGCCGTGCTCGCTCCCACCACCGTGCTCGCGCTTCAGCACTTTGAAACCTTCAAGCGCCGCTTCGCCCCCTTTCCCGTGCGCGTCGCCATGTTCTCCCGCCTCATCCCTCCCAAGGAATTAAAGACCTCCGTGGAAGAGCTCGCCTCCGGTAAGATCGATCTAGCCATCGGCACTCATCGCCTGTTTTCGAAGGACATCCAGTTCCACGATCTCGGCCTCCTGGTGGTCGACGAGGAACAGCGCTTCGGCGTGGCTCACAAGGAGCGTCTCAAGCAGATGCGCAAGAATGTTCACGTGCTCTCCATGAGCGCCACGCCCATTCCGCGCACTCTGCATATGTCGCTGCTCGGCATCCGCGACATGAGCGTCATCGAAACGCCGCCCAAGGACCGCCTCGCCATTCACACCGTTGTGGCCCATATCGACAAGGAGCTGATTCGCTCCTCCGTGGAACAGGAGCTTTCCCGCGGCGGCCAGGTCTACTTCATTCACAATCGCGTGGATTCCATTTTCACGCGCGCGGCGTGGCTCCAGGAACTGGTGCCCACAGCCCGCATCGGCGTGGGTCACGGCCAGATGGACGTGCGCGAGTTGGAGCGCACATTGCTCGCCTTCATGCACCACGAATACGACGTCCTGGTGTGCACCACCATCGCCGAAAACGGGCTCGACATTCCGCTGGCCAACACCATCGTCATCGAGGACGCCCAGCGCTACGGCCTTTCCGAGCTGTACCAACTCCGCGGCCGAGTGGGCCGGTCGAATCGGCGCGCCTATGCGTATTTGCTGGTCCCCATGGATACTGAGCTGAGCGACATCGCCCGCAAACGCCTCGCCGCGCTGCGCGAATTTTCGGACTTAGGCGCGGGCTTCAAGATTGCGGCGCTCGATCTGGAGCTGCGCGGCGCCGGCAACCTGCTGGGAGGCGAACAGCACGGCCACATCGCCTCCGTCGGATTCGATACTTATCTGCGCCTACTCGAAGAAACGGTCCAGGATTTGAAGGGTGAGGAGCGTCCATTGGAGGTACATTCGTCCCTGAATCTCGGCCTGGATATTCGCATTCCGCCCGAATATATCGCCGACGAGCAGCAGCGCCTCCAAGCTTACAAGCGGATTGCCGACGTCAAGAGCGCCGAGGATTCGGAGAAGGTCGGCGCAGGGCTCGCGGATCG
>Ga0070733_10002308_pt1 | contig 13696 bp, 13 predicted proteins | sample Coa_R1_9_FD_66450 | JGI IMG/M metagenome (GOLD analysis project Ga0070733, IMG submission 66450) | Surface soil microbial communities from Centralia Pennsylvania, which are recovering from an underground coalmine fire - Coalmine... | ecosystem: Environmental > Terrestrial > Soil > Unclassified ... | reverse complement strand
ATGTGGACATCATCACGCTGGAGCACATGCAGCACATGAAGGATCAGGCCATCGTGTGCAACATCGGCCACTTCGATAACGAGATTCAGGTGGATCGCCTCAATACCGCGGTAGGCGTCGAAAAAATCCAGATCAAGCCGCAGGTGGATATGTACACCTTCCCGGACGGCCACAGCATCTTCCTTTTGGCCGAAGGACGCCTGGTGAACCTCGGGTGCGCCACTGGCCACCCCAGCTTCGTCATGAGCAATAGTTTTTCCAACCAGACGCTCGCGCAACTAGACCTGTGGAAGAACAAGGACGTCTACAAAATCGGCGTTTACACGCTTCCGAAAAAACTCGATGAGGAAGTAGCGCGTCTGCACCTCGAAAAAATCGGCGTGAAGCTCACCACTCTTTCACAGAAGCAGGCCGATTATTTGGGCGTTCCGATGGAAGGCCCATACAAGCCTGATCACTACCGCTACTAGTCGCCCGTCGCAGCCAGATGCTGGCTTCGGCGCCAACCATGCTGGCGGTATTGCTCGGCATTCTCATCGACAATTCCAGGCTTTCCGACCTTCGCCGCCTGCATGGATGGGCGCTTCGACGACGTCGGGGCCCGCTTCAACGATGTGAATACCAGCGTTTTACATCCCTAGCCGCAAGCGGATGTGCTGCGCTTCCGGCGTCTCGTTAGAGTAAGGCTCAATGTGCTCGAATCCCAGACGCTCGTACATGCTGAGTGCCGTGGCCATTACTTTCGGAATCGTATCGGCGATAAGCTCTGCGTAGCCGATGCCGCGCGCCTCGGCAGCCAGGGTCTTCATCAGGGCCTTGCCCAATCCGCTTCCACGAAATTGCGGACGCACATACAAGCGCTTCACCTCACCGCGCGTTTGATCGAACCGCCGCAGGGCGACGCAGCCGGCAGGCCGTCCGTTCACCATCGCCAGAAGAAGCCGGCCGTGCGGAGGAGCGTACTTGCCCGGCAGCGCCGCGAGTTCGCTGTCAAAATTTTGAAAGCAAGGCGTGAAGCCGAACGACGCCCAATATTCCTGAAACAGTGCGCGCACAGCTTCCAGCGCGTTGGTGGAGACCGCCTGTTGGATTACGTAATCTTCTTCCATTTCTTGCCCGACCGGATGGTGAATTGCCGTTGCGGATAGTAGGTCCTGGTCCAGCGCTGCCCATCGATTTCGACTGCGCCGGCTTTCAACAGGCGCTCGGCCTCGGTGCGCGACGGGGCCACACCGGTAGTTACCAGGAGCTTTGGCACGTGCGTCCCCAAAGCCACGTCGTACGCCGGATTCGGCCTCCGCTCGATGTCGGCCGGCTCGGCGCCCTGGCGCACTTCGCGGTTGAAATCCTCCTGGGCTTGCTTGGCGTCAGCCGCGGAATGGAAATCGGCGACGATGCGGGAAGCCAGTTCCATCTTCACTTCCATCGGCTCGCGCTGCTTGAGCACGGCGATCTCGGGCAGCAATAAGTCGGTCAGCAGTTCCCAGTAGCGCCACATGAGCTGATCGCTAATCCCCATCACTTTGCGAAACATGACCTTGGGCGGCTCAGTGATGCCGATGTAGTTGCCCTTCGACTTCGACATTTTTTCGACGCCGTCGGTGCCTTCGAGCAGAGGCGTGGTGGCGACGATCTGCGGCGGCTGCCCGAAGTCGCGCTGCAGCTCGCGGCCCACCAATAGGTTGAACTTCTGGTCCGTGCCGCCCAGCTCCACGTCGCATCGGAGCATCACGGAATCGTAGCCTTGCGCGAGCGGGTAAAGCATTTCGTGAACCGAGATCGGCGTGCCGTCTTTCAGGCGTTTGGTGAAGTCGTCGCGCTCCAGAATCCGCGCCACGGTATATTTCGAGCAGAGACGGATGGTGTCCTCGAACTTCATCGTCGCTAGCCACTCGCTGTTGAAGCGGATCTCAGTTTTCGCGGCATCGAGGATCTTGAACACCTGCGCTTTATAGGTTTCCGCGTTGATGTCGATCTCCTCGCGCGTCATGGGAGGGCGCGTGACGTTGCGGCCCGTGGGGTCGCCGATCAATCCCGTCATATCGCCGATCAGAAAAATGACGGTGTGGCCCAGGTCCTGAAAATGTTTCAGTTTTCGCAAAAGCACCGTGTGGCCGACATGCAGGTCCGGCGCTGTGGGATCGAATCCGGCTTTAACCTGCAGCGGCCGGCCGGTCTTCGCGCTCCGTTCTAGGCGCTCTTTCAATTCCTCTTCGCGGATGATCTCGACGAAGCCCTTTTTCAAGTAGGCGAGCTGTTCGGCGACAGGGGCAAAAGACACTCCACCATTGTAAAGTGATTGTGTAAAGTGATTGTCGTGAGGCTTCTTCTACTCATGTCTTCCCTAACCCTCGCCGCGGCCGCGCAATCGCTCACCGATCGTTTCTTCGACGAATATTATTTCCCGTTCAATCCTACCTCCGCGACTTCGGCCGGCATCCATAAGTACGACGGGCAACTGGAGGACTATTCGGAGGCCGGGGTGGCCGCACGCGTCGCCAAGCTGAAGCAGTTCGAGGCCGAATTTGCGAAGCTTCCGCCGGAACCCGACCGCGATCTGGTGCTGTCGTCGATACGCGCCAGCCTGCTGGATCTGGACACCATCAAGAACTGGCAGAAGAATCCCGACATTTACTCGAGCTTTATTTCGAGCAGCGCGTTCACCATCATGAGCCGGACGTTTGCGCCGGCCGACGTGAGGCTCCGGTCGCTGATCGCGCGTGAGCGCAAGATGCCGCAAGTGCTGGCGGAGGCGCATCGCAATCTGAGGAACCCTCCCAAGGTTTACACGGAGGTCGCGATCGAGCAGTTGCCCGGAATCGTTTCGTTCTTCCAGAAGGACGTGCCGCTGGCGTTCAAGAGCGTGACCGATGCGAAACTCCTGGCCGATTTTCGCGCGGCTAACGACAAGGTGATCGCGGCGCTCCAAGATTACGAAAGGTATTTGAAGACCGACCTGCTTCTCCGCTCGGCCGGGGATTTCCGGCTGGGCGCGGCCAACTACGCGAAGAAGTTGCTGTATGAGGAGATGGTGGATACGCCCCTCGACCGGCTGTTGCAGATCGGCTACGACGATCTCCACGCCAACCAGAAGAAATTCCGCGAGACGGCGGCGATCATCGACCGCAACAAAACACCGCAACAAATCCTGGCCCAGGCTGAGAAGGACCATCCGGGGCCTGATAAGCTCCTGGATGCGTTCCGCGAGACCACCGCCCAGCTGCGCGAGTTCATCAATACGCACAAGATCATCTCCATTCCGTCGCAGGTGCCTCCGATTCTCGAAGAGACGCCGCCCTTCATGCGGGCGCTGACCTTTGCTTCGATGGACACGCCCGGCCCCTACGAGATGGTCGCCAAAGAAGCGTTCTTCAACGTCACGCTTCCGGACCAGGGCTGGACGCCGGAGCGCGTCGAGGACTTCATGGGCGCGTTCAATCGCGGCACGATCTTGAGCACGGCGATTCATGAGGCCTACCCCGGCCACTACGTGCAGTTTCTGTGGATGCAGCAAATCCAATCGCGCGTACGGAAACTGATCGGCGCCGCCACGAACTTCGAGGGCTGGGCGCATTACTGCGAGCAGATGATGATGGATGAGGGCTATTCGAAAGACCCCAAGATGCGGCTCGGCCAGTTGCAGGACGCGCTGCTGCGCGATGCCCGCTACATTGTCGGCATTGAGATGCACACCGGCAAACGGAGCTTCGAGCAGGCCGTCGATTTCTTCGTGACGGAAGGCTATCAGCCGCATGAAAGTGGGCTGCGCGAGACCAAGCGCGGGACGTCGGACGCAACGTATCTGTATTACACGCTGGGCAAGCTGCAGATTCTGAAATTGCGCGAAGATTACCACAAGATGCGCGGCCCGAAATTCTCGCTCGAAGAATTCCACGACAACTTCATGAGGCAGGGGAGCCCGCCCATCAAGATCGTGCGGCGCGCCATGCTGGGCAACGATACACCGGTTCTATAAGCGTCGAGATCGTGAATTCATTTCGGCGCATCGGGCGTCCTACGATTCCGCGGGTGCTAGAATCGTCTCATCCCTATGAAAATCGCGATTGCCGATCATGCCGGGTTTTTCCTCAAGCAGCCGATCGGCGATGTGCGGCACAAGGCCTTGGCTTGGAATCCCGAGGAATCGCAGCTCACCCGCCGCCAGAACGATGCCAAAGTAATTGCCCTGGCCGCGAAGTTGCCGATGCTGCCACCGCACAGCAGCTTGCCAGGATTTTTCTCGAAACGCCGTTTGAAGGCCGTGGCGGGCACAAGCGGAGGATCGGCAAAATTGCACGATTGGAACAACAATTATGACTGAACAGGAAAGAATGTCACGGCCGCTGGCCGAAGTGGATCCGGAAGTTTTCGAGCAGATACGCAATGAGACCGAGCGCCAGAACTCGCGCCTGGAACTGATCGCCAGCGAAAATTTCACTTCCGAGGCGATTCTCGAAGCCGCCGGCAGCGTCCTCACCAATAAGTACGCCGAAGGCTATCCCGGCAAGCGGTATTACGGCGGCTGCGAACACATGGACGTGATCGAAAATCTGGCGCGCGAGCGTGCCAAGAAGCTCTATCGAGCCGAGTACGCCAACGTGCAGCCGCACTCCGGCTCGCAAGCCAACCAATCCGCCTACGCCAGCGTGCTGAGTCCGGGCGACATAATCCTGGGTATGAATCTGGCGCACGGCGGGCACTTGACGCACGGTCACCCGCTCAACTTTTCGGGAAAAACGTACAAGATCATTCCCTACGGCGTGCGCCGCGAGGACGAACGCATCGATTACGATGAGGCCGCCCGTCTGGCCGATGAGCACCAGCCGAAACTCATCGTCGCGGGAGGCAGCGCGTACGCGCGCATCATCGACTTCGCGCGTTTCCGCCAGATCGCCGATTCGGTAGGCGCGATCTTTATGGTCGATATGGCCCACTTCTCCGGCTTGGTGGCCGCCGGAGTGCACCCAAATCCGTGCGACTGGGCCGACATCGTCACCTCCACTACGCACAAGACGCTGCGGGGACCGCGCAGCGGCATGATCCTCGCCAAAGAAAAGTACGGAGCGGCCATCGACAAGACGGTGTTCCCCGGAGTACAGGGCGGACCCCTGATGCACATCGTGGCCGCCAAAGCGGTGTGTTTCAAGGAGGCCATGACACCCGAGTTCGTCGCGTATCAGAAACAGGTGATCGCCAATGCCCAAGCTCTCGCCGCGGGATTGAGCGCGGCCGGATTCCGGGTGGTTTCCGGAGGCACCGACACCCACTTGATGCTGGTGGATGTGTTCGCCAAAGGCGTGCGCGGCAAGGATGCGGAAGTGGCGCTTGATCGAGCTTATATCACTGCCAATAAGAACGCGATTCCGTTCGATATCAACCCCCCTCTTAACCCCAGCGGGGTGCGTCTGGGCAGCCCTGCCGTGTCCACGCGCGGGTTCCGTGAGCCCGAAATGCGGGAGGTGGCCGCTCTGATCACGCGCGTGCTCGAAAATATCGCGAACGAAAGCATCCACGCGGAGGTACGCCGCAAGATTTCCGCGCTCACCGATCGCTTCCCGCTTTACGGCTGGAAACTAGCGGCCGCGACGGCATCGAAAAACTGACTCCGGGAGGCCACGCGTGGCGCCGCTTCATATCGTCATCGACGTGCGCCGGGTTCGCGATTTCGGCATCGGGACTTATATCCGCAACATCACACGCGCAGTGTCTCGGCTCGACCAGGAAAACCGCTACACGCTGCTGGCGCGGGCTGAGGATCTGGACCAGTTCGAAGGACTGGGCCCCAATTTTCAGCTCTCGCCCGTCCCGGGAACCGACCGGGGCTTGTGGCATAACCTGCAAATTCCAGGAGTATCGCGGCTATTAAAAGCATCCTTGTATCATATTCCATTGAATTCCGTCGCCTGGAGAATGCCGCTACCCTATGTTGTGACCATCCACGACATGAGCACCCTGCTTTTCCCGGAGCAGAAGACTTTCCGCTCTACCCTTCATCAGGAGCGGTACCGGCGGGGGGCCTCCCGGGCCGCGCGTATTATCACCGTTTCCAACGCCACGCGGCGGGACGTCGAAACCGTGTTGCGCGTGCCCTCGGATCACATCTCCACCATCTATAGCGCCCCTGACCCGGCCTTCACCTGCGAGCCCGGCAGGCCGGATCAAGACCGGCAGATTCTGGACCGCTACTCTATTTCCTATCCCTTTATCCTCTATGCCGGCGCGATCCGCGCGCAGAAAAATATCCCCCGCCTGGTTGAGGCCTTCGCGGTTCTTCGCCATGAGCTCGATCCTCACCCCCAATATGGCGACCTGCGCCTGGTTATTATTGGGGACGAACTCTCCAAGAACCCTGCGGTTCGGCGCGCTGTGGCGCATTCGGGGATCGAGCATGCGGTGCGCTTTCTTGGGTTCGTTTCGTCCGAGACACTGCGCGTGTTCTACCGGGCCGCCGAAGTATTTGCATTTCCTTCACTGTACGAAGGCTTTGGACTTGCGCCGCTGGAAGCCATGGCTTGCGGAACGCCGGTGGTCGCCTCCAATCTGCCTTCCTTGATCGAGGCCGTCGGCGAGGCTGCAGAACTGGTGAGTCCCGATAATGTCTTCGACATAGCGCGCGGATTGCGCGAGGTGCTGCTCAATTCCGCGCGCCGTCAGTGGCTCGCCGGTGCAGGCCGCGAGCAGGCGCGGCGATTTCACTGGGACTCGACTGGGCGCGAAGTGCTTGCCATTTACCGACAAGCGGCAGCGAATATTATCATTAAATAGAACTATATTCAGAAATAAGCTTTGACATTACTCTGGTAATAGAAGTACTATACCTCAGCAGCCCTCGCCGGGCCAGCGGGCGACGAGGAGAGCGGGTTGGAGGATACCAAAAAACATGGAATGGACACGTTCGGAAACGCTGGCGTTAGCCATGCATCACTGTACGCAATGCCATGGATCAGGATTGCGCCTTGGAAACAAAGGGTGTGTGGCATGCAATTGCGTGCTGCGCGCCATTTTTCGCATCTGCTATGACCGCTTCATGCGCTGTGTGGCGCAAGAGAAGCACTTGAGCCGCGTTTCGCTCGAGCCGCACTTGGGGAAAAATCGTCCCAGCACATGGGGACGAAAAGACGAGGAATATATCGCCGATTTTTGCCTTGTGTCGCGTCGTATTTTGGATGATTCGGAGCATCGTCTCTTTCGCTACCACTTTCTCCTGGGCGCCGATTTTAAGCTTTGCACACGCAAACTGAGTATGGACCGCGGCAATTTCTTCCATGCGGTCTACCGGATCGAGCAGAAGCTGGGGAAGGCGTTTAGGGAACTCGAACCGTACGCACTGTTTCCGCTCGATGAATACTTCAATGGGCCTTCGCGGTTGGTGGCCGCAGGCGCCATGATACAGATAAGCAGGTCGATTCCTTCGCGGCCGGTGCATCTGGAGTTTCCGGTGCCGCTGGCCCAAACCGCTTAGCGTTTGCTTGCGAAAAATCGCCGCATAAGTTCGGCGCACTCCGGGCCCCGCACACCTTCGACGATCTCGAGGCGGTGATTCAAAACATCGGCATCGGCTAGGCGGAACTTGCTTCGCACCCCGCCGAAGCGCAGGTCGCGCGCTCCGAAAACCAGACGCGATATCCGCGCGGCCACCAGCGCGCCGGCACACATGACGCACGGCTCTACCGTTGAGTAGAGCGTCGCGCCCTCCAAGCGATAGTTGCGAATCGCCTGTGCAGCCTCGCGTAACGCGAGCACCTCGGCGTGCGCGCTGGGATCGTGGAGGGCGATGGGCGAGTTGCGTCCACGCCCGACCACGTGCCCACCCAACACGACCACTGCGCCCACCGGGACTTCGCCGTTGCGCTCGGCTTCGTGCGCGAGCGCCAGCGCCACATCCATGTGCAGTTCATCCATGTCAGTTGATTGCGCGTCGTGTCACTCGCAGAATAGCGTCAATTGGGGGTCGAGCGGCCAGAGTTCCGGCTCAGGCGGAGCTTCCCGTTGATCCAGCCCATAGCGCTTGCGGATCCGCTGCAAGCGTTCCTGGATTATCCGCGGATAGGCGCCACGGAGATAAGCTGCGTGACCATAGCGCTTGGCATAGCGGCGAACCAGCGCAGGGAAATGCTCTTCAAGGAACGGCATAAACACCGCTTTGGCGCAGGGTTTAAGGAAGAGAACACTTCCGCCGATGGCTTTTGCCCCCGCACCAGCCGCGGCTTGGGCGACAGCGTCCAGGCTAGGTTCACCGTCGTTGATCAGCGGCAGAATCGGCGCGCAATTGACCGTCGTCCGTATACCGGCCGCGGTCAGCTTGCGTAACGCGTTCACGCGGAGGTCGGGGCGAGGCGCAAGAGGCTCGATCAGGCGCGCCAGATCGCGATTTAGTGTGGTGATGGTTAGGGTGATGACCAGACGATGGCGCCGCGCGACCTCGCGTAAAAGATCGATATCGCGCGTCACCAGATCGGACTTGGTGATCAGGCGGAGATCGAAGCCGGCGGTAGCGGCGAACTGCTCCCACATGGCGCGCGTCAAACGGTGGCGGCGCTCGGCGGGCTGATAGGGATCGGTGGCGGTTCCAATCGCGATCATTTCCCCTTGAGGCAGGCGGCGTAGCTCGTCTTTGAACCGCCAGGCGTCGAAATGCTTGACGTAGATTTTGTGCTCGAAGTCCGCGCCATCGCGCAGTTCCATGAACTCGTGCGTATAGCGGGCGTAGCAGTACTTGCAGCCGAACTCGCAACCACGATACGGGTTGATCGTCCAGCGGAAAGGCATCCGCGGGCTGTTGCATTTCGCCAGAAAGCTGCGCGTAGCGAGGTCGAAATATTCGACCTCACGCTTGGCCTCAATTAAAGGGCTTTCAGCCACGAGGCGAGCAATGCCCACCAGCTCGTTCACCCACCCAGTTTTGCGTTGTCTTCGCCTATAGTCAAGTTGATCTTTTCCCAAAGATTTGGCCCTCGAAAGACTACTACTAATGAGAATGGCAAAGGCGCGTGTGACTGATCTCGCCCGGAACGGGCAGCAACTCGCGGCTGTGTACTCGGTGGTCAGACGGCTGATTGTGCCGACGCGCAAACGCAAACGGACCATGGGTTTCAAGACCATGACGTGATCACTTCACGCCACCCGTTTCCTTCCGTAAAAGAAATAGATAGCCAGCCCGATTATCAGCCAAACGACGAAGCGGATCCAGGTTTCAAGCGGCAAACTCAGCATCAGCACCAGGCAGCAGAGGATCGACAGCATCGGCAGGAAAGGCACCCACGGGACGCGGAAGCTGCGGGGACGATCAGGCTGCGCCCCCCGCAGGATGATCACCCCCACTGAGACCACGATGAACGCGAACAGTGTTCCGATGTTGGTAAGATCGCCCAGCGTGCCGATATCCCAGATCCCCGCGGGGATACCGACGAAGAATCCCGCGATCCAGGTGCTGATGTGGGGCGTGTCGAACTTGGGGTGCACGCGCGAAAATAGACCGGGTAGCAGGCGGTCGCGCGACATCGCGAACCAGATTCGCGCTTGACCATATTGCGACACCAGCAGAGAGCTGATCATACCCAGCAGCGCGCCTACCGTCACGATGAATCGCAGGCGGCTGAAGCCGAGGGCCTTGAGAGCGTTGGCCACGGGGGCGTCATTGCTGAGCGTGTCCCAATGCGCGATGCCGGTCAGAACCAGCGCGACGCTGGCATACAGGATTGCGCAGGCCCCCAACGTGACCAGAATTGCGAGAGGCAGGTCGCGAGGGGGCTTCTCGCATTCCTCGGCTGCGGTGGAAACGGCATCGAAACCGATGTAGGTGAAAAAGACGATGGCGCCTCCGGTGAGAACGCCGGAGAATCCGTTGGGCATGAAGGGATGCCAGTTGGCGGTATTCACCGCGCGCGCCGCGCCGAAGATGAACACCAGAATCGCAGTGACCTTGATCAGCACCATGGTGTTGTTGGCCTGGGCGCTTTCCCTGACGCCACGCACCAGAATCCAGGTGAGAGCCATGATCAGCAGGAACGCCGGCAGATTGAACCACGCGCCCGTAGCCTTGCCGGCGGCGAGGACGGGGTTCGAGATCTGCATGGGCAGATGAAAGCCGAAGACGTTATCGAGGAGATCGTTAAAATACGCACCGAAGCCCACGGCGACAGCCATGTTGGCGACGGCGTATTCGAGGATGAGGTCCCAGCCGATGATCCACGCGAAAATTTCGCCGAGCGCGGCGTATGCGTAGGTGTAGGCGCTCCCGGCCACGGGGATCATAGACGCAAGCTCGGCGTAGCACAGAGCCGCAAACCCGCAAGCCAGCGCAACCAGGATGAACGAGAGCGAAATGGCAGGCCCGGCGCCGGGGCGCCCGAAGGTGCCCACGGCGTTCCTCCCGCTGATCAACAAATCGAGAACGGGCGCCTTGAAGATCGACGGGTAATCGAACTTGAGCCCGGCGGCGGCAGTGCCGGTGAAAGTGAAAATGCCGGAGCCGATGACCGACCCGATGCCAAGAGCGATCAGGCTCCACAACCCCAAGCTGCGGCGAAGGCGGCGGGATGGTTCCTGAGACGCCGAGACCAGCTCGTCTATGGACTTGGTCCGGAACAGGGAGGACATGCCGCCGCGCATCGAAGACCGCTCCCTTACGGTCGCGGCTCCGCAGATCTACCGCTTGCTCTGGCCCTTGATCATCTTTTTGACTTTGCGCTTTTGCGATCCGCGCGCGACGTCGGCGGCTCGTTTGGCCTTGGGCGCGGCCTTCTTGCGGGCGGCGCGCTTCAGCTTCTTGCGTTCAGTTCTATCGGTGACGTGTTTTGTGTTCATTCAACCTTTGGTCTCTATTCAACTTTGATACCGGCATACTTTGCAATCAGCTTCTTCAGCCCGTAGCCCGGAAAACTCACGGTCAACTTAGTGTCCTCCCCCGAGCCCTCCAGGCGAAGCACCGTGCCGCGCCCGTATTTCGCATGCTCGATCGTCGAACCCGGCCCGACCGTCTTCGAACCAGATTGCTTCGGCGGCGCTACTGGTTTACTCGCAGCAACCGGAAGCGGATTCGCGATGCCCTGCGGCGCCGGCATGCCCTTTTCCGAAAAAAACTGCCGGATATTCTCGACTGAGTTGTAAGTCTTCCCAGTATAGAGGTTCCGCTGGGCGCTTTCGCGGACCTGGTGACGCTCGGCGTAAAGATCGACGTGGCCCTGATCGCCGCGCACGCGCTCGATCAGATTCGCCGGGACTTCTTTGAGGAAACGCGAGGGCAGAGAGACTTCGGGCAACCCGCCTCCGAATCGTCGTCGGTAACGGGCCCAGCTCAAGTACAGCTTGGTTTCAGCGCGCGTCATGCCGACATAGCACAGGCGGCGCTCCTCTTCCATCGCGCTTTCCGAATCGAGCGAGCGGCTGTGCGGGAAGAGTCCTTCTTCCAGGCCGGCGATGAACACCACCGGGAACTCAAGGCCCTTGGCGTTGTGCATGGTGAGCAGCGAAACCGGCACGCGCTCGTCGGCCGAATCGGCGTCGGAGACCAGCGCGGCGTGGTCCAGGAAATCGCGCAGGCCCTCTCCGCGTTCGGAGGCATCGGCGGCGGCGTTGAGGATCTCATCGAGGTTCCCCAGGCGCGAGCGCGCCTCTTCGGTGCCCTCTTCTTCCAGCATTTTGCGATAGCCGGTGCGCTCGATGGCTTGCGCAAGCGTATCGGCGATGGGATGGGTTTGAACGCCCGCTGACAGTTCCAGAATCATTCGATGAAAGGCGGACAGCGCGGCTTCAGCGCGGCCCGGGAAGGCGTGTTCCTCGAGCATCCGTTCGAGGGCGGACCAGAGTGAGAGCTGATTCGCCAGCGCATACTGCTCCATCTGCTCGATCGTGGTCCTCCCGATGCCGCGGGCCGGAGTGTTGATGATGCGCAGCAGGCTGATGGAATCCTGGGGGCTGACCAGGACTTTCAGATACGCGAGGATGTCTTTGACCTCGGCGCGCTGATAGAAACTGAAGCCGCCGACCACGATGTACTTGCGCCCGTAGCGGCGCAGCGCTTCTTCAATCTGGCGCGATTGCGAATTGGTGCGGTACAGGATCGCTACGCGCTGCTTGGGCTGCGTGGAAAGATGTTTTTCGACTGTATCCGCGATCCACAGCGCTTCGTTCTCGGAATCCGGCGATTCGTAGAGCGTGATGGTCTCGCCCGCCCCGGCTTCGGTCCAAAGCCATTTGCCGATGCGTTCCGTGTTGTGCGCGACCACGGCGCTGGCGGCGTCAAGGATGGTTTTGGTGGAGCGGTAGTTCTGCTCCAGGCGAATGGTGATCGCACCTGGAAAATCGCGCTCGAAATCGAGAATATTCCTGATGTTGGCCCCGCGCCAGCCGTAAATGGACTGATCCTCATCCCCGACTACACAGATATTCTTGCGGTCCTCGGTGAGCAACCGCATGAGCTCGTACTGGCTGCGATTGGTGTCCTGATACTCATCCACCATGACGAATTCATAGCGGAGATTGAGGCGCTCACGAGTTTGATCGTCGTGCGAAAGCAGGCGCACGGCTTCGAGCAGCAGATCGTCAAAGTCGAGGGCATTCGATTCGCGCAGGCGAGCCTGATAGCGTTCATAAACCGTGGCCAGGCGCGTGGTGGTGGGGTCGGTGGCCGCGCGCGCCATGTCCTCCGGAGATTGCTGGTGGCTCTTGGCGTGGCTGATACGCGAGAGCGCGGCGCGATGCTGCATGAACTTGTCGTCGAGACCCACGCTTCGATAAACCGCCTTGAGCACCGCGATCTGGTCGTCGTCGTCGTAAATCGTGAACTGAGAAGTGAAGCCGGGACGCAGGGCGGTGAGCGCCGCGCCATCCCGGCGCAGGAGGCGGACGCAGAAGGAGTGAAAAGTCGAGACTGTGGGCGCGCCTTCCGGGCCGGTGGAAACCAACGAGCGAACACGATCCCGCATTTCGCCAGCGGCCTTGTTGGTGAAGGTGACCGCCAGCACCGCCCAGCCGGGTACACGGCAGGCGGTCATCAGGTGAGCCACGCGGTGGGTGATGACCCGGGTCTTGCCGCTGCCCGCGCCGGCTAACACCAGCAGAGGCCCTTCGACATGCTCGACCGCCTCACGCTGGCGGGGGTTCAACCCCTCAAGAAAATCCATGAACACTGCGATTTTAGCATGGGGGTGTTGAGGAGACTCGTTTTCGTCCGGCTTGGGATCAATACCCCCAAATGAGGGTATTGGTACTATAGCTTATGATAGTTATAGTACTAAAAAGTCGTTGGGAATACCTCACAGCCCGTCCGGGTACGTGAAATCAAATGAAACAACGGCTGCTCAATAAAAACATGATGCCCAAGACCTCCCCCCAGGTGTCCGGTGCAATCCGGGCAAGACTCGCCTATCTTCATACCCGCAAGGCCGCTCTGGATGAACTGATTCACTGTATGGAGCGGTATGAGTTATATGCCTCGCCGGGCCGTAAGCGGGCACGGCCACGGCGGACCAAGCGCGCGCAGTTGGACGGCATGGGCAAGTCTTCGCTCAGACGCTTGTCCGGCGCCGCGTAAACGGAGCGTTCCAAACTCTTTTCCACCGGCGGCGTCCAATGACGCGGAATGTTGTAACCTGACAAAGGACGTGTGCGCCTTTTCTTGTGGATAAACCAGCGTTTGGTTACCGCCAGGAATGCAATCGGCAGAGCGGGCGGTGGCCGTGCTGATTGAGTTCGA
>Ga0070733_10002307_pt1 | contig 13699 bp, 12 predicted proteins | sample Coa_R1_9_FD_66450 | JGI IMG/M metagenome (GOLD analysis project Ga0070733, IMG submission 66450) | Surface soil microbial communities from Centralia Pennsylvania, which are recovering from an underground coalmine fire - Coalmine... | ecosystem: Environmental > Terrestrial > Soil > Unclassified ... | reverse complement strand
GCGTGTCGCATATCTTAGATACACATCGCGATGGTGTTAAATTCTAGCGCCCTAGCTAGGGCCTTGGGCGAAAGAATGGCAATTCTTGGAGGAACTTTTGGCTTCTTCTGCTCGTTTTCGCGCTGACGATCGGCAAGCCGAGCCGATTCCCTAAGATCGCTCAGAGCGTGGAGAGGAGGCGGGAATGGGGCAAATCATCGGTCTCATTTGCGCCGGAGCGCTTTTCTTGTCGTTTTTCGCCTATTACGAAGCGCGCGACGCCTTAGGGGCCACCGCCTTTCATCTGTCGCCAGGCGTCGCGAAAATGGGGGGGTTGCTGGCGGCGTGCCTTACAATCGCCGTCGGCGTTGTTGTCTGTTGCGCGCTCTTGGCGGGCGAGCCGCCCTACGAAGTCGCTTTTTAGCCAGCGAAGCCTGAAGAAGGCGAGTCGACAATGCTAATGCGTCCAGCATCCCGCGAATACGGACCTGACTTGGTTGCCTTGATGAGCGAGGCGCTAGAGAGCGCTTGGCTTCAGGTTCCGAAGGCGCCGCGAGACGCTGAACTCGCGCGTCTGGTCATGGCCAGCGCGATCCTGGAGCAAATTGATGCGGGCGTGCGCGTGCGGGATCAATTGGTCGCCAGCGCAGCCAACGCGCTCGCCGCCGCGGCCAGGTTTTCAGGAGCGGAATAGGCGACCTGCGGCCAAAACGCGTCGGCTTCGAGCTTGGCCGCTGCGCGCCTGTTTCGCGTAGCGGATTTCCTTAATTCCTTGCCTTGGCAACGGCGCCCGCCGGTTGTTCGTCGCTTTCGCTTTGGGGGCCCTCGCATTCCCAAGCGTCGATAGACGAAAAGAAAATCGTGGCGGCCAGAGCGGCCAGAACGAGTCCGACAGTGCTGACGTCGGCCCATTCCAAACCGACCGCTGCGCCAACAATCATGCAGCAGAACGAAACACCGACGATGAACGACATGGCTTCTGCCCCAAGCACGCTGAGCCGGGTGGGCGACCCACGGCGCCAAAACGTCGGAGCCCGTTTCACGGTTCCGCGGCAATGGCGGTCCGGGCGTTCTTTTTTTCACATGCGAGACGAGGCCGCGCAGCCGCCCGATCTAAGCGCCGGCTTGACGCTTGTCGGCAACGGAAGAGTCGTTGAATTCCCTGCGAATGGCGTCGCTGTGGGACCCGATCGCCGGCACGGCGCCAGGCCGGAGGCCCTCCCCGTCGAAAATCTGCGGCGGCGCGGGGATGGAGACCGGGCCGGTCGGCGTTGCGATCTCGATCCGGCGCAAATGCGGATGCCGGGCGAAGTCGCCGACCGCGTTCACGCGGCCAAACGCGATCTGCGCCGACTTCAAAGCCGCGACAAGCTCGTCGAAGGGGAGGCGAGAGAAGACGGCGCGGATCTCCGCGTCGAGCGAGTCGCGATGCTCGCATCTGCGGCTGTTGGTCGAGAACCGCGGTTCTTTCGCCAAATCGGGGTTGCCGAGCACGTTGCGGCAAAGGCTCGCCCATTCGGCTTCATTTTGAATCGAAATGACGACTTGCCGGCCGTCTCCCGCCGCATAGGCGCCATATGGCGCGATCGTCGCGTGATTAAGACCGGCGCGCCTCGGCTCGACGCCCGTATGGTCGCGGTGGATCAGCGGAACGGCCATCCAGTCCGCGAGCGTATCGAACAATGACACCGCAATCGATCGGCCGACCCCGGTGCGCTCGCGCTCATAGAGCGCTTGCAGAATAGCGGCATGGGCGCTCATGCCACAGCCGATGTCGGCGACCGATACGCCGACCCGCCCAGGCTCGCCGGGCCCGCCGGTGATCGAAGCAAGCCCGGTCTCGCACTGGATCAGCAAGTCGTACGCCTTCATCGAAGCGTAAGGTCCCTCCTCGCCATAGCCGGTGATGTCGCAGACGATCAGGCGAGGGTTCGCGGCGCGCAGCGCCGCGGCGCCAAAGCCGGCGCGACGGGCTGCGCCTGGCGCGAGATTCTGCACGAAGACGTCGGCCTTGAGCAGGATCGCATGAAGCAACGCCGCATCCCTCGGCTCTTTGATGTCGAGAACGACCGATTCCTTGCCGCGATTGAGCCATACGAAATAGGCGCTCTCGCCATGGGCCACTTCGTCATAGAAGCGCGCGAAGTCGCCGGACTCCCGTTCGATCTTTATGACCCGCGCGCCAGCGTCGGCCAGCCGCGAAGTGCAGAAAGGCGCGGCCACCGCTTGCTCCAAAGCGACGACCAGAAGTCCGTCAAGCGGGCCCTTCGTCATGAGTGCGATCTCGGCAGGTCGAGCCTCGACTCGGCGCGCTCCAGGAGGTCACGCCAACGAACCGGCCTTCGCGCAACGTTAAACGCCTCTATCGCCTTCAATGTAGATCATTCCCGCTTCGGTTATCGCGCAAACATTCATGGTCCGAGCCGTGCGCGCGCCGCCGGTAAACTCGCCGAAGGCCGGCAGGATAATTTGCCGCCCGTGCAGCACGAAACATTGCGCCCGGATCGAATCGTGACCGGCGCCGCGTATGCAAACTACCGGATGCAGATGTCCGGCGAGCACCGTCTCGCCGCGCTCTGTCAGCGCCTCCTCAGCCTGAAGCGGGTGGTGACGCGCCTCGATCGCGTCGCTCGAATAGGGCTCGGCGACGACCTCGATCCGCAGCTCCGGCGCCGGATCGCCGGCGCGGCGCTCATGGTTGCCGCGCACCAGCACCAGCTCGAGGTCCTTGTGTCGATCCCGCCACGCGCGAAAAGCCCTTGCCGCGGCAATGTGAGATTGGGGCGCGTGGAACAAGTCGCCCAGAAAGACCAGTCGCGAAGCGCGATGGAAATCAATGAGCGCGCTCAACCGATTGAGGTTGTCGGTTGTCGTCCCCGCCGGCACAGGCTGTCCGAGCGCGCGAAAAGTGGCGGCTTTGCCGAGATGGACGTCGGCCACCCATAGGGTTCGCGAATCCTCCCGCCAAATCGCGCGCTCCTTAAGAAGCGAAAGGCCGCGATAGTCGTGCGCCGCGCGAGTCACTGGACTTGATCCGCGGCGCGCTGCAATTGCGTAACCATCCGTTCGATCCGCGCCGACAACGATTCGTTGGTCAATCTCTCCCTGAAGCCTTCGACCATCAAGGGGAAAGCCAGCGGCGAGCACTGGGCGAGGGCGACATGAACGACCTTTCTTTCGCGCATTCTCTTCAGCGTCTCGTGGATCAACCGGATGTCGAGTTCGTCCTCCAGAACTTCGCGCTCGGCCTGCCGTAACAAGCGATTCTCAGGGTCGTATTTTCGAAAAACGTCATAGAACAGGCTGGAGGAGGCCTGCAACTGCCGGGCGGTCTTGCGCATGGCGGGATGGGCGTTCGGCGTCAGGCCGGAAATCCGAGCGATGTCGCGAAAGCGTCGGCGCGCCAGCTCGCCGGCGTTGAGGCTGGCGAAAATCTGATCGGTCAATTGATCTCGCGTGAGCGAGGCGTCGAGAAGCATGGGAAGATCGCGCGACCAGTCGCGTTCTGACGCGCTGAGCGCCTGGAAGCCATAGTCATTGACCGCGAGCGAGAACGTGCCGGCGCTAATCTGCCCGGCGCGCCACGACAGGAGACTCGCCACGCCGAGATGGACGTTGCGTCCCGCAAACGGATACAGGAAGAGATGCCAGCCTTCGCGGGTTTTCAGCGTTTCGGCAAGCAAGGTTTCTGGCGTCGGCAGCGCCGACCAACGGCCCTGCAGCCTCAGCATGGGCGCGACGGCTCGCAATTCCGGCGAATCGTAGCGTCCCTTGGCGGCCTGCGCGAATTGCTCAACCACGGCGTCGGCGAGCGTGGTCGAAAGAGGCATGCGGCTGCCGCCCCAACTCGGAACGGTCGCTGACCCGCGCGGCGCGTTCCTCACAAAGGCGGTCAGGTCTCGGACCGTCACGAACTCCAAGAGGCGCCCGGCGAACCAGAACCGGTCGCCGGGCCGCATGCGCGCGATGAAGGTCTCTTCGACGGCGCCGAGCCGCCTCCCCGGCGGGGTCGGCCCGTATTGCACAAGAATGCCGGCGTCGCTGGTGATCGTGCCGATGTTCGATCGGTGGCGGGCCTCGATGTGATTGCTGGTCACGCGCCACACGCCATCCGCGTCGGGCGCGCAGCGGCGAAACTCCGGATAGGCGCCGAGCGTCGAGCCGCCGCGTCGTACGAATTCGAGACACCAGAGCCAGCTCTCGCTGCTTAGATTCTGGTACGCGACGGTTGTACGGATTTCGGCGAGCAGCTCATGTGGCCTAAAGCCGCCGCCGAGCGCAATCGTAACGAGATGCTGCGTAAGCACGTCGAGCGGCGCATCTGGGCTTTTCCGACTCTCGATGCGCCGGGCGGCGGCCGCGGCTTGCACGGCCGCCGATTCGATGAGCTCTAAGCTGTGGCTTGGAACCAGCGTGACGCGCGAGGCGCGGCCGGGCGCGTGGCCGCTGCGGCCGGCTCTTTGGAGAACCCGCGCGACGCCTTTTGCCGAGCCGATTTGCAGAACCCGCTCCACCGGCAGAAAATCGACGCCGAGATCGAGGCTCGATGTGCAGACCACCGCTTTCAACGTCCCGGTTTTCAGACTTTCTTCGACCCAGTTGCGCGACTCTTTCTCAATGGAACCGTGATGAATCGCGATGAGACCCGCCCAATCGGGCCTCACGCGCAAAATCTCCTTGTACCAAATCTCTGCTTGAGAGCGCACATTGACGAAGGCGAGAGTCGTCGCGCTCTTTTCGATCTCAGCGACGACCTGCGGCAACATTGTCAGGCCGAGATGTCCGGCCCAAGGAAATAGTTCGGGCTTAGGGGGGATCAGCGTGTCGATGACAATGGTCTTGTCGAGCTTGCCCTGGACCAAAACGCCGTCGGCTGCGTTCTCCGGCCCGAGAAGAACCCGCTTGGCCTCATCGAGATCGCCCATCGTTGCGGAAAGGCCCCAGGTCATGATGCAGGGACGCCAACGCCGGAGGCGGGCGAGCGCAAGCTGCGTCTGCACGCCGCGCTTGTTGCCCATGAGTTCATGCCATTCGTCGACGACAACGCAGCCGAGCGCAGCGAACTTCTCCTCGCAGTCGGGCCTCGACAGCATCAGGGACAGACTCTCCGGCGTCGTAACCAGAAGCGACGGGAGCCTGCGCGCCTGCTCGGCGCGCTCCTTAGGGTCGGTGTCGCCGGTGCGCATGCCGACCGACCAACGCTCGAGGCCGTCGGCATGGGATTGCACGCCGCCCAGGGCTGCTTGAAGCGTGCGCGTCGTGTCGGCGGCCAGCGCGCGCATCGGCGTCATCCACAGAACGCTGAGCGACGCCGTCTCAAGCGCCGCCTGCGCGCGAGGCCGTTGCAGCGCCTGCCACGCGCCAAGGCCGACGGCGAGCGTTTTTCCGGCGCCGGTTGTCGCGTGCAACAGGCCGCTCCGGCCTTCGCTCATCTCCGACCAGACTTGCTTTTGAAAGGCCAGGGGCTTCCAGCCTTTGGCCTTCAACCAGGCAGTGACCGCGGCGCGCGGTCGCGCGGGCGCCGGCCGTTTCATTCGTTCGCAGCGCCCGCCGGAAGCAGCGCCTTGAGCTCGTCGATGGTATTAGCCTCCTCGACCGGCTTGTCACGCCGCCACCTGAGCATGCGCGGAAATCTCGTCGCGATCCCGCTCTTGTGCCGTTTGCTCAATGAAATGCCTTCAAATCCGAGCTCGAAGACCATGGTTGGCCGCACGCTGCGGACCGGTCCAAAGCTTTCGACGGTCGTTTTGCGAATCTGCGCATCGACCTGCCGCATCTCCTCATCGGTCAGTCCGGAATAGGCTTTGGCGAAAGGCACCAGAATACGCGCATCGTCTTCGGGACGCGCGCTCCAGACCGCAAAAGTATAGTCGCTGTAAACGCCGGAGCGCCGGCCATGGCCGCGCTGCGCATAGACGAGCACCGCGTCGACGCTCATCGGATTGAGCTTCCATTTCCACCAAAGATCCTCGCTCGCCGGGCCGCTCTTTCGGCGCCCGACGCCGTATTCGCTGGTCTGCCCTTTGATCATCATCCCTTCCGCGCCGATCGCGCGGGCGCGCTCGCGAAGGATGTCGAATGATCGCCAATCAGGCGCCTTAAGAGCGGGGCTGAGGCGAAGCGGAATGTCCTCGCCGCGGATGAGGGCATGAGCTCGCGCGTCGGCGATCGCTTCTTCGAGCCTCGCGCGGCGTTCCCTCTGCGGCTGGCGGCGCTGGTCGTCGCCTCGATATTCGAGGAGATCATAGGCGATCAGCGCGACGGGAAGCTCGCGAAGTATTTTTGCGGTGAGATTCTTGCGGCCAAGGCGCTGCTGAAGCGCCGCGAAGGGACGAATGTCGTCGACCGCGTCGGCCGGAGCGACGTCAGCGCCGATCTCCGGCGGCTTGACGACGAGCAACTCGCCATCAAGGACCGCGCCGCTCGGAACGAAATTCGCCAGCGCCGCTATTTCCGGAAAACTCTCGCTGACCAGCTCCTCGCCGCGCGACCACAGCCACCACTGCCCGGCGCGATGGATAAATTGCGCGCGTATGCCGTCGAATTTCCATTCGACCAGCCAATTCCCCGTTGGCCCCAAAAGCGACGGCATGTCCTCGATCGGCGCCTGAAGGGAATGCGCGAGGAAGAATGGATAGGGCTGTCCGCTCGAGGCGCCCGGCGCCTTGACCTCGTCTCCTGGGGCGATCAGGGCCGCAAAATCATCGGCGAGCAACATTCGGCCGGATTGCGTATAGCCCATCATACGTTGAGCCATGCGTTTGGCGTCGATGCCGGTCACGTCGGACAGCGCCTGAACGACCTGCCGCTGCGAAACGCCAATGCGGAAAGCGCCGGTGGTGAGTTTGAAGAAGGGGAGGCGCTCGGATGAAGGCAGGCCGGCGACCCATAAGCGCAAGCTCGCCAGCTTTTCGGCGTCTTCCATGCCTCGCAAGGCCAAGAGGCGTCCGTTCATCCAGGCGTCGAGCGAGAGGTCCTCGGTCGCGCGAGCGCTCGGCAGCAGAAGCGTCAAAGTCTCCGCGAGGTCGCCGACGTTTTGGTAGCTTTCTTCGAACAGCCATTCGGGCAGACCCGTCTCGTCGAGCGCGAATTGTCTTAAGAGTTTTGTCGGAACCATCTGGCGCGGTTTGCCGCCGGCGAGAAAGTAGACGGCCCAGGCCGCGCTCGCATTCCGCGTTTCGTCGGCGATCGCGGCGCGGAGATAATCCTGCAGGGCCTCGCTCTTGTGCTTCGTCGAGGTCGCGGCGTCGATCCGATGATAGAGGGCGGCGAAGGCTCTCATGACGGGATCGGCTCGCCCGCGGAAGAGGCGGCCTCCGCGGAATCGTCCGGCAGTCCCTCGCCTTCCAGCGCTTCGTCGCCATATTCGGAATTGATCGCTGCTGCGTCGAGGCCGTTCTCCCGCAAATAGCGAACAAGCGTCGCGACGCCGCCATGCGTGACCAACACCCGCGTCGCGCCTGTCGATTCGATCGCCTGCAACAGGCCGGGCCAATCGGCGTGATCGGACAATGCAAAGCCCTGATCGACTCCGAGTCGGCGGCGATTGCCGCGGACCTGCATCCAACCGCTGGCGAAGGCGTCGGAATAGGCCCCGAAGCGGCGCATCCACGGGCTTTGCGCGGCGGAGGGCGGCGCCAGCACAAAGGCGCGGGCGAGCGCGCTTCTGTCGAGGCCGTCATTCGCCAAGCGCGTCAGGGGCAGCGGCGCGCCGAGATCGCGATAAATCTGGTTGATCGGTTCAATCGCGCCATGTGAGACAATGGGGCCAATGTCAGGATCGAGATGGCGCAGAACGCGCTGCGCCTTGCCAAGTCCATAGGCCTCCATCACGCTGGCGCGGCCATTCGCCGCGTTGTTGCGCCACCAGCGGTTGATTTCGGCGAAAATCTCCGCTTGCGGCCGCCAACGATAAATCGGCAGGCCGAAAGTCGATTCCGTGATGAAACAATCGCAACGCACAGGCTCGAAGGGCTCGCATGTCCCATCCGCCTCAAGCTTGTAGTCGCCCGACGCGACCCAGATCTCGCCCCGATATTCGACGCGTATCTGCGCCGACCCCAAAATATGTCCGGCCGGATGGAGCGAGATTTTCACGCCGTTCCGTTCGATCGCTTCCCGGTAGCGAACGGTTTCAATCCGAACTTCGCCGAGTCGCCTACGCAGGATTGGCGCGCTGTCGTGGTGGCAAAGATAGACGGCGCTGCCGAAGCGCGCGTGATCGGAATGGCCGTGGGTGATGATCGCCCGTTCGACGGCGCGCCACGGATCGATAAAAAAATCGCCGGGCGGGCAATAAAGCCCCTCCGGCCGAGGGACGATCAAGTCCATGGCCGTTCCGTCGCGTGAGCGCTGGCGAGGATAGGAGGGAACGAAATCATCAGGTGAACAACACGCCGCCGTTCGCCGATAGGGTATGACCTGTGATGAAGCCCTTGCCGATCAGCATGAGCGCGGCTTGCCCAATTTCGTCCGCTTCGCCGAAGCGGCCGATGGGGACGCGCGCGGCGAAGCCCGCTTGTTTCAACGGCGCGGCCATTTCCGTATCGACCAAGCCCGGCGCAATAGCGTTGACCGTTATGCCCTCGGCCGCGAGACGCGCAGCATAGCCGCGGGTCAATCCCTCGACGCCCGCCTTCGATGCATTGTAGTGCACGCCGATCCCGCCGGGGCCCCTGGCGGCGACCGATGAGATGTTGACGATCCGCCCCCAGCGCCGCGCCCGCATGCCGGGCAAGACCGCGGCCGTGCAAAGAAAGACGGATTTGAGATTGACGGCGATGGTGCGATCGAAGTCCTCCTCGGTGAGGTCGTCGAGTCCGCGCGTTGTGGCGATCCCCGCGTTGTTGACCAGCACGTCGATCGCCCCGAGCTCGGCCTCGACCTCGCGGACCATGGCTTCGACGTCCGGCCGGCTTGAGACATCAGCGCGGATCGCGATGGCGCGCCGACCAGCCGCCTTGATCGCCTTGACTGTCTCGGCCGCTTGGCTCTGGCGATCGCGATAGTTCACCGCAACCGCTGCGCCGGCGCGCCCTAGAGCTAAGGCGATCGCCCGGCCAATGCCGCGCGAGCCGCCGGTCACCAAAGCGACGCGATTGCTAAGATCAGTCATCTCAACGCTCCGGCTTCCAAAGGGCGTCGGCGCTCCTCGCCCCGCTGTCGCTCATCAATATAGGCTTTGGGCGGAGCGTTTCGAGCGGGCGATCAAATCGGTCCGGCGGACGTAGCGCGGGCCGAGACCCCCGCGATCCATCAGCCGCCGATCAGATGCAACGCGACCTCGCGCGTATGGGGCTTTCGGCGATGCTCGAAAATATAGATCCCCTGCCAGGTTCCGAGCGCCAACGCGCCGCCGATGACCGGGATAGAGAGGCTGACGCCGGTAAGGACGGTTCGAATATGCGCCGGCATGTCGTCCGGACCCTCGTCGGCATGGCGGTAACGGACTGGGTCTTCCGGGACGACCTCAGCGAAGTAGCGCTCAAGGTCCGTGCGAACCGCGGGAGCGGCGTTTTCCTGGATCAGGAGCGAGGCCGAGGTGTGCCGGCAGAACAAAGTCAACAAGCCCATCTCGATCGATTGGCCGCTGAGCCAGCCCGCGACGCTGCGGGTGATTTCCAGAAGTCCGCTCCCTGGCGTCTGAAAGCGAAGGATGTCGGCGGCCTGACGCATGGTGAACCGATGTTGCTCGCGTCCTGATTATTCCCGCCCGCGCCGCAACGCCTCAAGATCGTATTGCGTCAGGTCGCCGACGTTGTCGATCGCGATATCGGCCGGCCGGAGAGCGGCTAGGGCCGCGGCATCGAGGGCGTAGCGCCCTTGCCTCGGGAAGATGGTGGTGACCCGCTCGCCCCAAATATTCTTGACGGCGTCGAGCACGCGCAGCTTGTCGTCGATCAGCACGTAGCGCTTCGCCGGATGCCAGCGCTCGACGTCCTGGAGCTCCTTTTCCTTATGGATATAGATTAGCACTTGGCCATCAAACGCGCGCCAGAGACCGGAACGTTCGATCTTGTGCGGCTGAAAGATCGCGTCGCCGTCGGAGAGGATCACGACCGGCCCCCATTGCCGCATATGGCGCACCGCCGCGAGCGCGTTCGGATAAAGGCAATCAGCGAACGGATAGCCGAGCAGCCAGCTCGCCGCCTGCAAGATTCTTGGCTGATGGGGATGTTCCAACCGACAGCGTTCGATGGCGCCGAGATAGTCGGCGTAGCCGAGCTCGCTCCGAATCTCCTCGAAGAGCGCCCAGTATCGGTCGTAAGTCCGGTCTCCGTGGGAGTTTCGAAGATATTCGCCAAGCTCGTGCTGAAAGCGATCGTTGTCGAGAAGCGTGTTGTCGACGTCGAAGAGAAAGACGATGTCGGAGGTCGACATGGGGCACCCAATCAGGGGTCGGATCAAAGCCCCGGGAGGCGGCGGGCGGCTGAATGTGACTCGGGCGGGAAGCGGAGACAATCGGCAACGTTGGACCGTCGGCAACTCTCATTAGGAACGCCGCGGCATGCGAATGCGGTTTCTCCTGCTTCGCGCCGTTGAAACCAAGCGGAACAAACCTGTAAGATTAGAATGAGGCGACGGCAGGCGCGACAAATATGATGAAGCTCTACTTTACTCCCGGGACGTGCTCTCTCGCCTCTCATATCGCGCTCGAGGAGGTCGGCGCGCGATTCGAATCCTCGAGGATCGATTTTTCCGCCGACCAACAGAACAGTCCGGAGTACCTTCGGATCAACGCGAAAGGCCGGGTCCCGACGCTCGTCGACGGCGACTGGGTCCTGACCGAGAGTCCGGCGATTTTGCGCTACATTGCAGCGCGCCATCCGGGGACTGGTCTTTGGCCTTGGGATCCTCGCGAAGAGGCGCGCTGCGCCGAGTGGCTGGCCTGGCTTTCTTCAACCATTCACGTGGCTTTCGCTCATGTGCGGCGGGCGAACCGCTACGCTGCCGACCCACGCGCAATCGAAGACGTGATCGCCACCGGCAAGAAGACTTGTCGCGATCTCTGGCAGGCGGTCGACGCCAAGATCGGCCGCGGCCCGTGGGCAATCGGAGAAAGATACAGCGTCGCCGACCCTTACTTGCTGGTTTACTGGACCTGGGGCCGCGGGCCGGCGCTCGGCTTCGAAGTGGAGCGCGATCTGCCGAATTGGACCGCGCACGCGCGCCGCATGGCGGCGCGCCCCGCGGTGCAAAAGGTGTTTGCTCGCGAAGGACTTGCTCTGCCAGCCTGAAGGGGGCGCCTTCGCCTGTCGGTTGGAACGCGCCCTCGACCGCCCAAAGGCGGCCGAGGTCTTTAGTCAGCTCAGTAAATCAGGGGTACGTTTTCTTGCACGCCGGGTTATCGCGCCCGGGCAGGCCGATCTTGTCAAAGACATCCTTCGAGAAGCCGAGCCTCTCCTGCACGTTTGGCACCACCTTGACGACTTTGCTGATGAGGTCGCCCTTCTCATCCTTCACGGTCTCGGTGACGAAATTGGTCCCGATCGCTTGCCGGTTTTCGTCGAGCGTGATCTTTCCGTTTGGCGCGTCGAGAACCGTATTCTGAAGGGCCACGCGGAACTTCTTGTTGCCGTCGCTGAGTTCGCCTTTGACTTGGTCGAGCGCCTTGAAGACGGCGTCGGCGGAGTTGTAATAGTTGATCGCGAGCAACGACGGGCTGGCGAAGGCGTTCTTGAAGTAACCCTCCTTCGGCATTGCCTGGTACGCCTTCACAAACGCTTGCCACTTCGGGTTCGGATCGGCGTCGGCCATGCCGCTTGACGACGGCGTGCCTTCCAACGCTTCCTTGGCCTTGCCCTTTGATGAAAGGACGGTCTGATCGACGGTGATCGATCCGCCGATGAGCTTGGCGTTGCCGCCCGCCTGTTGATATTGGTTCAAGAAGTTCACCGCGTCGGCCCCGCCGAGGCCTACGTAGATCGCGTCGACGTCGTCGGGCAGTTGCGGAATGAAGGAAGCGAAGTCCTTCGTGCCAAGCGGCACCCAGATTCGCTTGGTAATCTCGCCGCCGGCCTGGCAATATTCCAGGACAAAGCCCATCACCTGCGTGTATTCGAAGGAATAGTCCTCGGCGATGGTCGCCACTTTCTTGTAGTGCTTAGTGTTATAGACATAGTCGCCAAGTCCGGCGGACCACTGCGCGCCGTCCATGTTGAAGCGATAGAAAGTCGGCGACGGATTGACATAGGTCGTCTCCAGCGCCCCTGACCCGGCGTTGATGACGGTGATCTGGGGCACGGTTTTCGAGTAGTCCTTGACCGCGATGCCTTCCGAGCCGGAAAGCGGCGAGATGAGGACATCGACCTTGTCCTGTTCGACGAGCTTCTTGGCGGCTCGCACCGCAGAATCCGGACTGGCGTCCGTCGCGCCGACGATTGTTTCGATCTCCTTGCCGCCCGCCATGCCGTTATGCGCTTTCACCGCAAGCTCATAGCCGCGCATGCCGTCTTCGCCGAGCACTGTATAGGTGCCCTCCAGCGTGGCGGTGACGCCGATCTTGATTTTGTCGGCGGCGTTGGCCGACCCGACGATCAGCGCGGTAAGCGAAACCCCGACCGCAATCCCGATGCCCTTGCGCATGGATTCCCTCCCTGATGTCCAAGCCGCCGCAGCGGCCTCGCGCCGGCCGAGTTATTTTTCGTGTTGCTCCGGAGCGGACCATCGCCCCGTGCCGGCCGAATGCAAAATCGTATCAGCGGCCGCCCCAGCGCCACAAGCCCGCTTCGCGGATGAGCCGGGCGCAGCGCCGTGTCTGCCAGTCTGATTCTTGATCCGGCGGCCTCGCGTTGACGTCGGTCGCCGCGGTCGGCATCGCCCCTTGTCAAGGGCGCCCCGCCGTCGTTTAATCTCAAGCTAAAACAATAATGTGCGCCAAGGGAGAGAATTCGGTGAATACCGCGTTGGCGGTTTGTCATGGCTCGTTCGGCCGGGTCACCGTCTACCGGCTCAGCCGGCCAATGCGCACCCACGCCCATCGCGAAGGCCATTTGACATTTCACCTTGGCGGACCGCCGGCGATTGTGACGATCGACGAAGTCCCTCATCGGGTCGACCAAGCGGCCGGCGTGGCGATCAACCCTTGGCAACCTCACTCTTTTCACCCTTATCCCGGCGATCAGCCGTCGGTGTTCCTCGTCGCCTATCTTTGCGATCGTTGGCTCGATCGCGATCAAGAGGGTCGCGGCAGCCTCCGTTTCGGCGCCAACGGCATCCGAATGGGCAAGACAATCGGCGGGATTGCGGCCGGCCTTGCCGACGCGTTGGTCACCGGCGCCAACTTTCGCGTCGTCGATCGCGGCTTAAGCCAGCTCTTCGACGCAAGTTTCCATGATTCCTGGGCAAATGGCGACCGCGCCGAGCTGCGGGCGCGGCCGCAAGCGGCCCTCGACTTCCGCGTGCGCAAGTCGCTCCGCCTATTGGATGACGGGATCTCGCAAGGGATAGAGCTGAACGCCGTGGCCCGGGACGCCGGCCTCTCGCGGCCGCATTTCTTCAAGCTGTTTCGCGAAAATACCGGCGTGACGCCTGTTCTCTACGCCAATACAATGCGCGTCGAGCGGGCGCTCGATCGATTGATGGGTTCGCAAACCTCGATCACCGACATCGGCTACGAGCTCGGCTTTTCTTCACAGAGCCATTTCACCCATTTCTTTTCGGCGCATGTGGGGATCGCGCCCACGCTTTACCGGACCATCGCCCGAGTGGTGAGCGAGTA
>Ga0070733_10002304_pt1 | contig 13699 bp, 12 predicted proteins | sample Coa_R1_9_FD_66450 | JGI IMG/M metagenome (GOLD analysis project Ga0070733, IMG submission 66450) | Surface soil microbial communities from Centralia Pennsylvania, which are recovering from an underground coalmine fire - Coalmine... | ecosystem: Environmental > Terrestrial > Soil > Unclassified ... | reverse complement strand
CGCCGCGCATGGTGGTGTCGAATGAGCCGATGCCGATCACGCGCAATATCACGATCACGGAAGGCATCAGCGTCAAGGATCTGGCGGAGAAGCTCGACATTCGCGTGAAGGATGTGATCTCGCGTCTGCTAGGCCGCGGTGTTTTTGCTACCGTGAACCAGACGCTCGACGCGGAACTGGCGAGCGAAATGGCACGCTTCTTCGGCGCCGACACGAATGTGATCACGTTCGAGGAGCAGGCTTCGAAAGACATTGACGCCGCTGCCGGCGCAAGCGGAGAAGAGTCCGCTGTCGAGGTCACGCCGCGTCCGCCGGTCGTCACCATCATGGGCCACGTCGATCACGGCAAGACCACGCTGCTCGACTCGATCCGCCTGACCCACGTGGCGGAAGGCGAAGCGGGCGGAATCACACAGCATATCGGCGCCTACAAAGTTCGCATTACCGACAAGGAATCTCCCGCGTACGGGCGCGAGATTGTGTTTCTCGATACGCCCGGTCACGAAGCGTTTACCCGCATGCGTTCGCGCGGCGCCAAGGCCACCGATATTGTTGTGCTGGTCGTGGCGGCCGACGATGGCGTGATGCCGCAGACCATCGAAGCCATCGATCACGCGCACGCCGCCGAAGTGCCGATCATTGTCGCCGTAAACAAGATCGATAAGCCTGACGCATTACCCGACCGCGTGAAGAAGCAACTCGCCGATCGCGGGTTGGTTCCGGAAGAGTGGGGCGGCAAGACAGTGTTCGTCGACGTTTCGGCGAAAAAGAAAACGAATCTGAATCTGCTGATGGAAATGATTTGCCTGGTCGCCGATCTGGCGGAGCTCAAGGCAACGCCGGAACGCGCGGCTACAGGCGTTGTGCTGGAAGCGAAACTCGATCGCGGCCGCGGACCGGTGGCCACGGTGCTGGTGCAGAATGGTACGTTAAACGCCGGAGATAATTTCGTCGTGGGCAACGTCTACGGCAAGATTCGCGCCATGTTTGACGATCGCGGGGCAGCGCTGCAGTCTGCGCCGCCGTCGACGCCGGTGGAAATTCTCGGCATGGAAGGCTTGCCTCAGGCTGGAGATCAGTTCGTTGTTGTCGCCGATCGCGACAAGGCGCGCGGCATTTCCGAATATCGCGAGCAGAAAGCCCGAGAAGCCGCGCTGGCCAAGAGTTCGCGCGTATCGCTGGAAGGACTGGCAGAACAGATCAAGACTGCTGGTACGAAGGAACTGAACGTCATTCTTAAAGGCGACGTGCAAGGGTCGGTCGAAGTGCTCAGCGATTTACTCACGAAACTTTCCAACGAAAAAGTGCGGCTCAAGCTGCTGCGATCGGGCGTGGGAGCGATCACCGAAACCGACGTGCTGCTGGCCTCGGCCTCGAATGCGATCATCATCGGCTTCAATGTGCGGCCGGAACGCAAGGCGCAGGAACTTGCCGAGCAGGAAGAAGTCGACATCCGGCTGCACTCGATCATTTACGAACTGCAGGACGAGATCAAGCGCGCCATGAGTGGTCTACTCGAACCGACCATCAAAGAGACCTACCAGGGCCGTGCCGAAGTGCTTGAAACCTTCCGCATCCCGAAGGTGGGAACGATTGCCGGCTGCCGCGTGACCGACGGCATCATCAAGAACAACTCCGAAGTGCGCCTGCTGCGCGACAACGTCGTCGTGTTCAAGGGCAAAGTCGGGTCGCTGCGCCGCTTCAAGGACGATGCCAAGGAAGTCACCAACGGCATGGAGTGCGGCATCTCAATCTCGAACTACGGCGACATCAAGGCCCGAGACGTGATCGAGGCGTTTGCTACCGAGCGTATCGCGGCGGAAGTGATCGCGTAGAAAACAGGGGCCAGGGATCAGGGGCTAGGGGCCAGTTTTTCTAGCCCCCGAACCCTAACCCTAGCCCCTTTTATGATCGCCTTCCTCACGCTCGAACTCCACATTGAAGCTGCGCAGTCGATCAAGGATCGGCGACAGGTGGTGCGGAGTTTGAGAGACCGCCTGCGCACTAGCTTCAATGTTTCGGTCGCGGAACTCGACGCGGCAGAGCTCTGGAACCGCGCCACCATCGGCGTGGTCAGCATTTCTAATTCGCGAGATTATCTCGACGGGCTGATGAAGAATGTGGAGCGCGCCGCTACGCGCATCGCCAACAATCACGGGGCGGAGATCGCGGATTCGTTCGTCGAATATTTCTGAGACCGTTGTTGGTAGTCGTCAGTCGTCGCTGGACGAATCTTGAGTTGAGGTGTTTCGCCAACGACTAACGACCAACGACGGCAAAGGCCTGTTACTTCTGTACTTACCGCCTCCCCACGAAAGAGCGGGACAATAGCGCTTGCGGGCCAACACCTGCCCTCGATTTTCTGATATTCTCATGCGTTTTACGTCGAGGTGCCGATCGTGGAGAAGCGTGGGCTGAAAATTCATCGCGGGCGGGTCGGCGAGGCTCTGCGCGAGGAGATCGAAGCGCTGGTGGAAGGCGAACTGGCCGATCCGCGCATTGGCCTGGTGAGCGTGACGGCGGTGCATATCGCCGAAGATGGCCGGTCGGCGCAGGTTTGGGTGAATGTCGAGGGCGACGATGCGGACGCGGACCAGAGCCTGGAGGGATTGGTCGCCGCCAAGGAATATATCCGTCACGAGCTGGTTGAGCGCCTGCGATTGAGGCGGGCGCCGGAATTGGTGTTTCGGCTCGATCACGCGGAGCGGGAGAAGGCTCGAGTCGAAGAATTGCTGGCGCGTGCGAAAAAAAGGAATAAGGCCCGCAAGCACCCAGACGCAGGGAAGGCTTAGCGCACAAAAACGACGCGCACGAAACAGCTCAGGGACGAAATGCAGAGAAGCCACAGCGACATGCTCGAGGATGTGCTCCGCCAGATCGGACAGCACGACCGCTTCGTGCTGACTTCGCACGCCCGTCCCGACGGCGATGCCGTCGGGTCCGCGCTAGCTTGCTGCCAGGTTCTGCGCGCCATGGGCAAGAAAGCCGATGTTGTGCTGCACGACGGCGTGCCACGCATCTACCGTTCGCTTCCGTTCGCCGATGAAGTCGTGCAGGCGAAGCGTGTTGTGGGAAGTTACGAGGCTGCGATCATTCTGGAGTGCGACAGCATTCATCGCACGCGGCTCGAAGGACTGGAAGATCATTTTCTGATCAGCATCGATCATCACATCAGCGGGCGGCCCTTCGCTCACGTGAACTGGATCGATCCTCACGCCGTGGCGACGGCAGAAATGGTGTTCCGGCTGGCGCGGGAAGCTGGCGTAAAGTTCTCTCCGGAGATTGCGACTTGCCTTTACACGGCGCTCATGACCGACACAGGGTCGTTCATGTTTCAGGGGACGAATGAGAACACGTTCTCTCTGGCGCGGGAACTCGTGCTGGCGGGCGCCGACCCGGCTCACTGCGCTCGCGGCATCTATTTCGCGCACTCGGTGGCAAAGATTCGATTGCTCGGCGAAGCGCTGCGCAATCTGAATGTCGAGGGCCACATCGGCTACGCCTGGGTGACGCAGGAGCAGATGGAACAATGCGGCGCCATCGAAGAAGATTGCGAGGGTCTGGTGAACTACGTTCTCTCTATTGGCGGAGTCGAAGTGGCGGCTTTCTTCCGCGAGCTGCCTGACGGGCGCTACCGCGTGAGCCTGCGCAGCAAGGGCAAGCTCGACGTGGCGCATGTTGCCGAGAGTTTCGGCGGCGGAGGCCACGAATGCGCCAGCGGATGCTCGGTCGACGGACCGCTTGCTGATACGGTACGCCAGGTTCTCGCCCAGATTCGCCGCGGACCTTCCGTACAATAGAAATCCATTGCAGATTTCAGATTTATGATTGCAGATTGAAGACGGGGCCATCGGTCGGCCTCGTTTTTCAGTCTGAAATCACAAATCTGAAATCTCAAATCCCCCATGACCAATCGCACCCGCACGGACGTGCTCTTGCTGGCTGGATTTTGCACGTTTCTCTTTTTCTACGGCATGGGGCAATTCGGGTTGATCGGAGCTGATGAGCCGCGCTACGCGCAGGTGGCGCGCGAAATGCTCGAGCGTCGCGACTGGATCACGCCCGTTCTAGGCGGCCATGCGTGGCTGGAGAAACCTCCGCTATATTACTGGCAGGCGATGCTGGCTTACTCGGCGCTTGGTGTGAGCGATGTTTCTGCGCGCATGCCGGCGGCAGTTGACGCCACGCTGCTGGTGATCGCCGTCTATCTTTTCTTTCGGCGATTTCGACCCGGCGTGGAGGTCGATGCCGCGCTGATTACAGCGTCCTCCGCGGGCATCGTGGGGTATGCGCGGGCGGCGTCGATGGACATGGCGCTCGCCGCGACCTTCTCGATAGGCATGCTTGCGTGGTGGGCCTGGCGCGAGAGCCGGAAGAAAATCTATCTCACGTTCTTCTATTTCTTTATGGCGCTGGGCATGTTGGCCAAGGGCCCCGTAGCGCCGTTTCTGGCGGTGATTGTAGTCGTGCTCTTCACGTCGTTGACACGCGACCTTCGCCTGATCGTCAAAACTCTCTGGCTACCCGGAATTTTATTATTTTGCGTTGTGGCGCTGCCATGGTATTTCGCAGTGCAGATACGCAATCCACAATTCTTTCGCGAGTTTATTATCGAGCACAACCTCGCCCGTTTTTCCAGCGATCTTTATCATCACCGCCAGCCCTTTTGGTATTACCTGCCCGTGACTGCGCTCGCGCTGGTGCCGTGGACGGTGTTCGTGATCGCGGCAGTCGTCGAGTCGGTGCGCGTGTGGTGGGCGGAGCGCAAATCTGTGTCCGCCGAGCCTGATTTCGAATTGCAGTTCAGCCTGTTCGCTTGCTGCTGGCTGATCGTGCCGATGGCGTTCTTTTCCATTTCACAATCGAAACTTCCCGGTTACATTCTTCCGGTGGTTCCTGCTGGAGCGGTGCTTCTCGCGGACTACTTGCGACGGCATCTTGAGCGGGAAGACACGGTCTCCAGGGGATTAGCATTGCTCCAGGCGCTCATTGCCGCAGTGCCGATTGTTCCGGCAGCGCTGATCGCTTATGTCATAACGCAGCATCACCTGCCCGCAGGCCGGCCATTATTTCTTGCTGTCGCTGTTGCAATTGCGATCTTCGCCGCGATCGCGATAACTCTGTTCAGCCGGTTGCGCCTGCGCATGCTGCGCTTTGTCACCCTTATTCCGGTGGTGCTGTCGGTGGCAGCAGTGTTGAAATTGGGGACGGTCTCGATCGATCAGACGCTTTCTGCGCGGCCGCTGGCGGCCGAGATCGCGGCGGTAGAAACGAATCCGCTTCCGATCGCGGTTTACGGTGTTTCCCGCGAGATGGAGTACGGGCTCACGTTTTATCGCAGTCAGACAACGGTTCGATATGAGTGGGGCAGCGTTCCCGCCGAGGAGCATCTTCTGATTGCTCCCGCCACGTGGAAAGTCGACGTAGCCGGTCGAACGGCAGGGCGGCGTGTGTTGTGGCTCGGTTACTACGCGCCGCAGAACCTGGATTATTATTGGGTCGCGGCGGCGCTTGCAAAGCCCTAGGTATGGAGGTGCAAAGGTGAATCGAAGGTTTATCGGAGTTCTTGCGCTACTCCTGATTGCTGCAACTCTGTATTCGCAGACACGCCCAAGAGAGTCCTTGCGCGGTCTGAACGGCATGTACGTTTATGTTCACCCGCTTGGCAAGGACGTCGAAGCAGGCGGTCTTTCGACAAGCCAGGTCAGAAGGTGGTCGAAGCGCAGTTACGCGCGGGTGGCATACCTTTGCAGAGTGAGCCTCAGCCGGCCAACGGTTCCGCCAACCTGATAATTTTGATTGACACGGTAAAGCATCCGCAAGGAGCCTTCCTCTGCGACGTTCAGGTGTCTTTTCTGCAGGAGGTGCATTTGTCCCGCCGCCAGGACCCAGAGCCGTTTCCCGCTCAGACACTTGCCTACGGCGATTTCTCCGTTGAGCGTGAGTCCGACTTCGCCGGTGGGTCGCGCGCGGGTGGTGTGACGAGGATCACAGAAGCCGGTGCTGTCGGACACCGCCGGCCTGGGGCCATAAGACCATGAAAATCGCCCGTGGCGCATGATTAGACGATCTTGGAATCGGCACCTTGTCGGACTAACGGTGTCTATACGCCACATGTGATAGAAATCACGGCCGCGAGTGAGGGCGCACAAAGGCCTCGTTAATCGCGAGGCCTATTGCCGGCCTGTGTTCGCCGGGTTTGCCTCCTCCCGGTGAACCCACTACACTCGAAGTTTTGCCGCGATGTTCGCCGCCCGCGGCGGCCGCTGCAGGAGCCCTTTGGAAATCCTCGACCTCAGGCATTTTTCTTCCGTCGATCTGCGTCCGTTGCTGGAGGACGAGTCACAAATATGGTCGCGCCTGCTCTCATGGGATTACTCGGGCTCGGCGGAAATGATCCTGCGCTATGTGGACGCGAAAATCCTGCCCGGTTATGCCGCCGTCGACCGTGGGCGCGTGTTTGGATATTCGTTTTTCGTGTACGAGGGCAACAAGGGAGTCATTGGCGACCTCTACGTGATTAACGGCACGCGGCTTCCGAACGCGCGCGAAGTCGAGCTAAAGTTGCTGACACACGTCATCGAGACCCTGCAGCAGTCGCCGGGGATTCATCGTGTAGAGGCTCAACTGCTGGCTCACGATGCCAACGTGGTGTCGCGGCCGTTTCTCGATACCGGATTCCAGCGCCACCCGCGCCTATTCATGACGCTGGCGTTGGGGAGGGATGCGGTAGAGAAGATTCCGGTGCACCCAGATGTGGAGATTCGTCCCTGGACTGACGCTGATTATCAATCTTCCGCGGCCGTCATTACCGCAGCGTATCGCGGACACGTCGATGCTCAGATCAACGACCAGTACCACACGCTGAGCGGATCGTTGCGCTTCCTTAACAATATTGTGCGATTCCCGGGGTGTGGCGTGTTCGACGCCGATTCGTCGTTCGTGGCAGTCGACCGCAAGGCGAGGGGCCTGATCGGGTTGATCCTGTGCTCGCGCGTGCGCGGCGACGTTGGCCACGTCACGCAGGTGTGCGTGCTGCCGGAGTACCGCTCGCGGCGGATCGGCGAGTCGCTGATGGCGGCCACCGTCGGAAGTTTGCAGAAAAGAAATTTCTCTCTGCTCTCGCTCACAGTAACGGAGGCGAATGCCCGCGCGGTCGCGCTCTATCGTCGGCTGAATTTCGATTCGAAAAGGATCTTTGACGCGTACGTGTGGGAAGGGTGAGGAATGCGCTGTTGGCCATTGGCGCTTGGCCTTTAGCTAACGCAAGAAGAGGTTCAAGCCAAGAGCTAAGGCCCAAAGGCCAAGCGCCAAAAGCTACCTGCGCAACACCCACATAGCCCAGCCTGCGACCAGCGCTCCGCCCAGGAACATGAAGAAACAGTAAATGCCATAGCGGACCATGTCGCGTGTGGTCTCGCGGTGAGTGATGCCAAATACTATAGACGCGAACAAGGCGAACACCGCCGCCGCGCTGAAGTGATTTAGGACGATAGTCACGGCTTGCAGCCTCGCTTGCAGGTTTTGGCGGACGGCCGACGGCTGATGGCTGAGAGCTGCTGTTTCACTGTTTCTTCCCTATGGCGATGTGATAAGCGTCGGCGACGGCGATAAAATTCAGCAGGCCCGCGACGATCATGAATTTCGTTCCATAGTCGGCGGTGGCGAATTGAATCGCGCCCTGACCCCAATCCATAGCCACCGTCACGAGGTAAAGGCCGCCCGCGCCAAGGTTGCCGATGAAGCCGAGGATGTCAAGAATATCTCCGCCGTTCGGTTTGTAGATGCGGCCCTGCATGCCCAGCCCCAGCAGGAACAGCGTCACGATCGAAACGAAGAGCAGGCCGCCGCGAATCCAGCGTTTCTGCATCATGTGCCCCGCGCCCGGAATCAGCCAGCCTATGGCGGGCGCGAGCACCGACATCGTGCTCGCCGGCTCCGCCGGTGTGGCTTTCGTTTTTTCTGTGGTGGAATTTGCCATTCAGATGGTCACAATCTCGCGTTGAATTTTCCCGGTCACTTCCGCCGATTTTGCTCGCACCAGCACATTCACCTCGCTGCGCACGCCAAACTCCGGCAAGTAGATGCCGGGCTCGATCGAGAAGCAGGAGTTGGGAAGAATCTGCCGCTCATCATGAATTTCAAGATCGTCCATGTTGGCGCCATTGGAATGGACGTCAGTGCCGATGGAATGTCCCGTACGGTGGATGAAATAATCGCCGTAACCGGCCTTCTGAATGTGTCCGCGAGTGGCGCGATCAACCTCCCATCCGGCGATGCGGCGACCCTCGTTGATGCCGTCGAGCACAGTCTTAATCCCGGCGTCACGCGCGTCGCGCACGATCTCGAAAATCTCGAGCATGCGGCCCGATGGCGCCGCGCCCACAAAACCCATCCACGTAATGTCGTAATACACCGCCGCGGGCGTGTTTTTCTTTCCCCACACATCGAGCAGGATAAGATCGCCTTCGCGAACCGGTACGGGGCGGCTGGCGTGCGGCTCGTAGTGCGGGTTCCCGGCGTTGGCGTTGACGGCCACGATAGGAGGATCGGCGGTCACCAGATTCTCGCGGGCGAACGCTTCCATGAACCACTGCTGAATCTCGTGTTCTTTAGTGCCGCCGTTGCGCATGCGGCTGCCGATCTCTTTGAATGCCGCTGCTACGATGGAATCGATACTGTCGCGTGCCGCGAAGTGCGAGGCGATCTGCGCTTCACTCCAGGTAGACTCGAACTGCGCGACGAGGTCCGCTGAACTGACTACGTTCTTGCCCAATCCCCGCAGCAAGTCGATGGTGCCGCCATCAACCAGCGAAATGGTAAACACGCTGTTGTTGGGCGAATATTGCATCGCCAGATCGCGATGCTTCGCCAGAATTGACTTCAGCTGATCGAACAGTTCCTGCCAGCCGGAATATTGATGCTTCTTGCCGGGAAGGGAATCGAGGTGGCCGGCTTCAATCTTATGTACGACCTTGACTGGCTCGCCTTCGGCCGGAACCAGGTAGAACCAGCGCCGCGTGACCATCAGGCCTGAGGGCAAACTCAGAACGCGGTAGGCAATGGGATCGCGATGGTGATGATCGTAGAAAAGCCACGCATCAATGTTGCGTTCGCGCAGCGCAGATTGAATCGCAGCCAGGTCCATGGGCAAACGTCTATTGTAAACAAGAGGAAGGATTTGGGCGAATCGCCGACCGTGCGGCACCGATGTGGGGACAGCCGCCCTCGGCTGTCCGGTCAAGCTAAGCTCGACGGCCTCGACACCGCCTAAACTAAATCGTCCGGCGCGTCTCCGACGCTGAAGCATCGCGCATGATTTTTTGTTACACTCCGCCAGATGTCTGCGGTGACCAAACCCGAGATGTCTGCCGGGATCGCATCGATACCGGTCAACCGCGTCCGCATCGAATCGGTCGATCTGCTGCGCGGGGTCATCATGGTCATCATGGCCATTGATCATGTGCGGGACTACTTCGGTTTTCCCGGCGTGAATCCCACCAACCCGGCCACAACAACCTACCCGCTGTTTTTCACGCGCTGGATTACGCATTTCTGCGCACCAGTGTTTTTCTTGCTTACCGGGACGGGAGCGTATCTCGCGCTGCGAAGGAAATCGAAGAGCGAGTTGTCGCGGTTTCTTTTCACGCGCGGTCTCTGGTTGATTTTTCTGGAACTGGTTGTGGTCCGCTGCTTCGGCTGGCAGTTCAACTTCGATTACCGCCTGCTCATGTTGATTGTCCTGTGGGCGCTGGGCTGGGCCATGATCACGCTGTCGGCGTTAGTCTATCTGCCGGCCTGGGCCGTGACGGCGTTTGGTCTGCTGATGATCGCGACTCACAATCTGTTCGATTCCGTGGACTCGAACAACTGGCTGTGGTCCATTCTGCATTCCCCGAACATTCTGGCAGCCAATGCGCGGCACGCCGTGTTCGTGTTGTATCCGCTCATTCCCTGGATCGGAGTCACCGCCGCTGGCTTCGGCCTTGGACAGATTTACAGCTGGCCACCGGAACGGCGCCGGAGATTTCTCTTGCCGCTGGGAATCGGTCTGAGCGTGGCGTTCATCATACTGCGCGCGGCCAACTTTTATGGCGATCCGCAGCGCTGGGAGACGCAGCGATCCGCAGCCTTTACCGTGCTCTCGTTTCTGAATACCACGAAATATCCACCATCGTTGTTGTACCTGCTGATGACGCTCGGCCCGGCAATGCTTTTTCTGTGGGCGGTTGACGCCGGCTTTCCGCAATGGTTGCGCCCTGCGCTGATTATCGGGAAAGTGCCGATGTTTTACTACCTGCTGCACGTGCCGCTCATCCATCTGATCGCGATCGCTGTGTGCTACGCGCGATACGGGCAGGTGCATTGGATGTTCGAATCGAACAACCTCAGTCAGTTCCCGGTTACGCCGCCGCCCGGTTGGGGATACTCGCTGCCGATTGTCTACCTGGTGTGGGCTTGCGTTGTGCTCATGCTCTACCCGCTGTGCCGCTGGTTCGCGGCGTTGCGGCAGCGGCGTAGCGATGCGTGGCTGAGTTATTTCTGAGGCTGCCTTCCGAGGATATTGTTCCGAGCCGCCCAGGGCAACGTTTCGCACGCCGTTCGCAATACCAGCCGCGGAGCCCGTTCACGAATCTCCATCAGATAGGGCACTGTGCGCTTCGGATCGTACTTGGCTGTTTCGCGCAGCAGCCAGCCCAACCCCTTCTGCACCATGTCGTCTTGATCGCCGATGAGCGCGTTGGAGAGTTTCTTGATCTGTGGAAAGAACTTCTTCTTCCGCGCTCCTTGAATCAGCGCGACGCAAGCTGCCCGGCGATGCCACCGATTCGGCGATTTCGCCCAGCGAAAAGCGTTCTTGGCACGCACTGGCTTCGCCACCAGCATCGGCCCGATCAGGTAGTGCACCAGCCCGTCGTGATCGGACCAGTTGCTGATGCGGTCCAGCCACGACTCGAACATGCGGAACTCGCGATCACCGAACTGCGCGTCCATCTTCTCGAGCAGGAATACGGCGGCAGTCTTTTCTTCGAGAATCGCCCCGCAGAATAATTCATCGGCGATCTTCACAAGAAAATTGAGGCCATGTTCCTGCAAAATCCCGCGACGGCAGCGCCGCACGGCCCGGCGCAAGTCGGCGGTATACCAGCCGCGTGCTTTGATCTCGTCTCTGAAAAACCACCGCACTCCAGCGGCATGTTCAGAAGAGCCGCCGTCTCGCAACTCTCTGCGAATCTGAGCCGCGATTTCCTCTGGCTTGATTTTGCAGGAAGACATCGCATTGAAAAGGTATCAAAAAAGGCGGCCTTCTGAGGCCGCCTCTCTTTCTTCAGTTGGGCTCTTCGTTATGCGGCGCGGGTTGTGACCGTCGCCGGCCGGTAACCGCACTCCCGTGCTTTTTTGAGCGCCTGCACGGCTTCTTCGGGAGAGATCAGTGGAGTGGTCTGAACCGACTTGCATGCGCCACCTGCGGCAAACGCCATGGCGATGGCCGCGGCACTCACATTGTCGGGCAGATCCGTAATCACGACGATGTCGTAGTCTCCGAACGAGAACCACGCCGCTTCGATTTTGCCCCCCAGTCTCTCGATCGCCGGCCGTACGGCCTCGATGCGATTTTCCGGATTTGCAACCAGAGCTTCCCATCCCTCGCGGGAATAAGCGACTTGCTGAAGGTAATGTGGCATAAAGCCTCCTTTGCGATTCGCTAGCTGGGGGCGAATGATCCCAGAGGGGAAACAGGAAGTCAAGCCTAAGTGCCTCCTGACTTCGCCGAGCCTGGCATCGGCACGCAACCATGTTCCCTGCCGGGCCGATCCTCTTGCTCGTTGGTACAATCTCGGCAACAGGGTCGTGAGCATGGAACTGAGATACAAGATCACCAACGAGGACCTTACAAACGTGCTGCGTTTGTCCTCAAGGCCACTCTGGGCCCTCGTCCTGTTTGCGTTGTTGCTGGCCGCAATGTTTGCTGTGGGGATTTACCTGTTTGCTCACGATCTCGCAGAAGTTGGATGGATCTGGTTGGCGATTTCGGTTCTGCTGGGGATTGTCGTGTACGCGGCTCCGCCCATTCAGATTCGCCGGGCCTTGCGGCAGCGTCCCGACCTGCAGGGAGAAATCGTGCTTCATCTCGGCCCTGAGGGGATTGAATCTACATTCGCTACCGGCAAATCGCAGCTGCAGTGGCGAGCCTACACCGAATATAAGGAGACCGCCCACCTCTTCGTCCTGCACACGTCTTCCTCGCGCTCGACGTTCATTCCGAAGCGAATGATGTCGCCACAACAGATCGAGGAAATGCGGGCTTTGTTGAAGGCGCGAATTCCGTTGGAAGCTACGACGGGCCGGTAGGGTCGCCCGAGGTTCTCACAAACTTGTCGTAAATCGCGAGCGCCGCCGCGGTCACGAGTCCGATCCCCGTAACCCAGAGCCAGATCATCCTGGGCCGGTGCTGGACTTCTCCGAAATGATGCAGCAGAAATCCACCGAACGGCCCGCCGATCAGCGATCCGATGCCGATAGGCATGAAGGCGAATCCCATGTACGTTCCCTGCTGCCCGGCTGGCGCGAGCCGCGAAATGTATTCGTAGTACCGCGGCGCCTGAATGATTTCGCCGATGGCCAGAAAAAACAGCGAGAACGCTGCGCCCCAGATTGTTGGCCGGAAGGCAACGATGAGCCACGCGAGCGACGTGATCACGGTGCCGAGAATAACCGCGGCAAATGCCGGCAGCTTGCGCGTGAGGAAGTTTACCGCCAGCGTGAGACAGATTACGGTCAGCCCATCGACCGCCAGCATCTTCTCTACGTCCGCATGCGAGTTGATGTAGCCGTGGACGAAGCCGGGCAAGCTGATGTACTGCTGCCAGAACACGATCCAGTAGCCGGTGAAGATGACGAGGAACCACATAAACCGGCTGATGCCGGCGAGCGCGATAATCAAGAATACGATCCAGATCCACCACGGCACGCTCCACCCCGGCCGCACCCATAGCGCAATCCGCAGCAGTAACGCGACCAGCAGCACGGACAAGACCAGGCCGTAATTTCCCAACACGACGCAGAAATTCCGGGCGACGGTCGCGATCGATGGCGTAGGCGCGTCGCCCGCCTTGTGCGGCTCGCGAAAGAACAACAGTACGACAAAGAACATTGCGAAGACGCACAGCGCCACCACGCGGTAAACATTCGCAACACCCAGGTGGCGATGCGCCCACGAGGCGAACAGCGGCCCGGCAGCACCGCCGATATTGACCATGGTGTAGTAAATCGAGTAGCCGATGGAGCGGACGTTTTCCCTCGATGCGCGCGCGGTGGTGCCCACCACGCAAGGCTTGACCAGCGATACTCCGAGCGCGGGCAACACCAGGATGAAGCCGACGAACAGCCCCAACGGCACCGCGTTGCGTACCGGCGCCAGCCAGGATGCTCCGATCGAACCGATCAGGAAATACGAGCCGCCGAGGATGAGATAAGCAATGGAAAGTGCGCGGCGGAATCCCAGGCGGTCGGCGGCGGCCCCCCCGAAGATCGCGAGAAACCACACCATGCCGCCGAAGATGCCGGTCAGCGTGCCCGTCTGCTCGGTGGAGAAATTGAGCTGCTCCTGCAGGTACAAAGCGAGCGAGGCGAACGCCCCGTAGTAAGCCAGCCGCTCGAAAATCTCGGTGATATTCGCGATCCAGAATGGCCGTTC
>Ga0070733_10002302_pt1 | contig 13715 bp, 19 predicted proteins | sample Coa_R1_9_FD_66450 | JGI IMG/M metagenome (GOLD analysis project Ga0070733, IMG submission 66450) | Surface soil microbial communities from Centralia Pennsylvania, which are recovering from an underground coalmine fire - Coalmine... | ecosystem: Environmental > Terrestrial > Soil > Unclassified ... | reverse complement strand
TGGCCACCAGGCCGCGGTTTGGTCTCCTTGTTCCAGGCGTGATGGGGACTCAACGGCGCGCCCAGCGGGTCGGTCTTGAAGCGGTGGCTGTCCCAGCTTTCATAATACGAGTGCTCGACGAACTCCTCCATGCCAATGTTGATATCCTGCAGGCGCGTGGTGATGAGTTCGCCCTCGCGAATCACGCCTGGAGTGGCCCAGCGCTTCTCACCCCAGTCGCTGAGGTGCGCGTAAGAAGCATCATAGGCATCGGGGTCATCCCAGACCCCCAGATCAATCAGGTTCTTGGGGCGCGTGCCGACCTGTCGATAGAGCGGGTTGGCATCGTAGAAGAACTCGGTCAGATCATCCCAGATCGCCACGACCTTCTTGGAGTAATCGAAGAATTGCGTCAGACGCGAGTATATCTCGTTGAAGACCTGCAAGTTGACGGTCGTACTCACTCCACCGGGGACGATTGTCTCAGGATGGGGATACTTGGCTCCCAGCAGCACGTAGGCTTCGCGGGCAACGCGCGTCATGTGCAGCGCCTCCAGGTAGAGCGCGCCGGTCAGTGGATTCATGTCTTCCATGATCGCCCCGATAGTAGAGTAGCCGTGGAGATTAGACCCTGACGCTAATGTCTGCTTCGCGCGTGTCACCAGTTCAGGGTTGCTGTTCTCGACGATGGCCTGTGAGTAGTCAGGCCCGGCCAGCAGGAAGAGATGCAGAGGATGATCGTAGAGATACTCCAGGGCCAGCAGCATATTCCTGACAATGATGCCCAGCGGGGGTGGTACGATGCCGAAAGCCATTTCCATCGTCTCGGAGGAAACGGTGGCATGTACGCCGCCGCACACTCCACAGGCGCGGCTGCTGATGAAAATTGCATCGCGCGGGTCGCGGCCCTTGAGGATTACCTCGTAGCCACGAAACAGGGTAGCCATCGAGTTGGCGCTCAGCACCTTGCCCTCTTTGAGATCGACAATAGTATGGAACGAGAGCGCGCCTGCGACGCGGGTGACCGGGTCGAATTCCACCGACTTGATATGGCCGTTCTTCCTCAGCAGCTCGTGGAGTCTATCTTCTTCGGTCGCGAGCGACTTGGTATCGTAGGTGTAGGGGTTCCGCACGCCCTCCCTTAGGTGAGCGCGCCCTTGCTCATCGAACTCGATGGGCAGGTTCTTGAAGCACATATCGCTTACTCCTCTTCTAACGCTTGCATACTCGCGACTACCGTTTGAACACGCGCACAATTCCGGCAAGGTGCCCATCCACCGATTGCAGGCCGTGCAGCAACTCTATGAGCGCGCCATTAATTGTCGTCAGTTCCCGCGGAAGCGGGTCGGTATGCGATTGGATAAGCTCCAATCCACCGGCAAGTTGCTTCAGATTGCGATTGGCGGCTGTCAAAGCCACGATAAAGCTGATCAGGTAGACGGCGAGGACGACAACCACCAGCGCAACGACAATCAGCGTGATCCACATAAGTACAATTGCCATAAATATCCCTCTTCCTATTGTGTATGGCCGTCGCTCATACTGGCCGCTCTACTCGCCAGCAGATTCTCGATAGCCCCGCTATGCTCATTGATGGCTCCCGCCCTGTTCAGAATCCCGGTCGCAACCTGGATGGTGTCTTCCAACGCCACGATGTGCTGCGTGTTACCGGCGATGCCCAGACCGGCGGTCAGCATTTCGGCGGTGTAACGCTTGATGCGAAGGCCGTCTGTGAGCAAACGATGCAGGTAGTAGACGGCTATTGGCACGACAAGCAGCACCACTACGAGGGCAATGATCCAGAGGACGTAAACGGCACCAGGAACATCAAGCATGATTTCATCCCTCCTGTTGTATCGCGGCAGTCGCCGTCCCGACCAGGCGCTCATCCACGGCATCAAGTCCGCCCCCGATGGCTGCCAGGCTCGTATTGAGTGTTGTCACCTGGGTTGGGAGATGGCCTGTCTCTACCTCGATGGCGCGCAAGCCCATGCGCAACTTGGCAAGGTAGCTATCTGGCTGCCCCCCAATGCGGTCGAGTACCATGATGATCTTCTTCAGGAAATAGATCAGCGCTACGAACAGCGCCAACAGGGCCAGCGCTGAGAGTATCATCAGCAGTACGATCATCGTTCTCCCCCTCGCTTGTCGCCGACCGGCGACAGTACGCAGCGCGGTCAGCCATAGCAGCTTTCGGCGTGCTCCTGGATGCGTGTCGCCGCGCCCAGAATTTTCCCGGCTTCGTCGTGAATCGAGTCGACGACCCGGTTGGTCGTTATCAGCAGTGGGATTTGCACCGTGTTGTTGGCGACCATCTGCCCGACTGTCCAGATCTGCGACGCGCCACTCTCAATGCGCCGCACCGTGTTAAGGATCAACGTGAGCAGGATAGCCACCACCACCAGCACGACGAGAAAGATGGCGATTGAAACCCACCAGACCGTGTAGACGGCCCCGGAACTCACAGCAAGTAGTACATGCATAGGCATACCTCCGTCAAAAATAGCCAGCCTTACGCGGTTGGAGCAGGCTCGGCGTGGCTCTCCAATACGTCGGCAGCAGCCTCTGCGTGCTCTCGAATCGACTGCGCACCCTCAAGCAACTGCACGCCGACAGCGTTGGTATCCTGTAGCGCCCAGATTGGCTGCGTATTGGCGCGGATGCGTTTGACAGCATCCAAGGCGCGCACGGCATTGGCAAAGATACTTCGTACTAACACCAGTATCCAGATCAGGAGCGCCGCGACGATTACGACTACGACCGCGGCAATGATCAGACCGATGATCCAGTCAGTATAGAGTTGAGCGTCTGTCATAGGCAACTCCTTCTGCGTATTGATGACAGGAAACACGCGAGTTCGCTTGCTGGTTATTGTTTCATTTGTTTCGATCGTTCCGCCCGTTCCTCTCGTTCCCGGTCCTCGGGCCTGCGACGAGCGCCCGGTTTCGTCCCCCCCAGGAATTGGAGCTTATCGTAGAAGAAATGCACAAAGCGGTCGCCGACCGATGGCTCGGCGACATGGCCCCAGCCACTTGCCACAGAGCCAGCCTTATCCCACTGGCGCTCACGGTTGCGGTCGCGCTGGCTGATGCGCCGGAGCGGGCGGATGAATGACCCGACGATGCGCGAGGCTGTTCCAGAGATGATCGTGCCGGGAGGAGTCTTATAGAAAGGTGAGAATTTGTCGGGGAAGCCCGGCATAGTGCAGCCGATACAGATGCCACCGGTGTTCATACACCCGCCCATGTGGTTGATCGCGCCGCGCGAGGTAATGTTGCACTGCACCACCGGCCCCCAGCAGCCGATCTCCACCAGGCACTCTTTATCGCCGTAGTGTTTGGCGAAAGTACCCTCTTCGTAGTAGCCGGCGCGCACACAGCGGCGGTGAACCGTCTCGTTGAACAGCCAGGCAGGTCTGCCCAGCTCATCGAACTCCGGTAGCGGCCCCAGCCCTTGCAGGAACATAAGCACCACTGCAACCGTCTCGGTGAAGTTATCGCCAACGGGGGAGCAGCCAGGAATGTTAATAACAGGCAGGCCGAGCGCACTGCGGTAGTCTCTGCCCAGGAAATCCATCAGGCTCATCGAGCCTGTCACGTTGCCGTAGGCCGCAGGGATGCCGCCCCAGGTCGCGCAAGTGCCGATGGCAATGGCGGCAGCAGCCCCAGGTGCCAGGCGTTTTGCCCACTCCGCCGTCGATACTAGCTTATCCTCAAATGGATCACCCTCACCTCCGATGGCGCTGCTGCCCATAGCCGACCAGTAGCCACCCGTCTCGGCGGCGAGGCTTTCGTCAGCTATCGAGCCTTCGTAGATAATGACATATGGCGCATCCAGCTTGCCCTCCCACGCCATGTGATAGGCCCTCATGAAGTCCTCGCCAGCCTCGACTGAAAGAACCGGGTGGGAGAGGATCACCTGGGGCAAGCCGGGCAGGGTACCGGCCAGTAGCGCTTCGACGGGTGGGGAGGTTGCCCCGGCTACGGCAACTGTACAGCCATCACAGCTCATGCCAGCTAGCCAGAAGGCATACACTTTGGTGAGCGGCCCCTTCAGAGGCTCTAGCTGCTGTTGCTCCTGTGGCGCAGGGCGACCGACCTCGATGGCCGGAGTAAGACCGCTCGGCTCTGAACTGAGGGGAGCCGCAGGCGCTGTGATGCTGTTAGCTTCTTGAGTCGAAGTTTCCATTGCCATAGATCGTGCCCCTTCCTGGTAAACTCAATGTCCCTGGACATATTCGCACGGCCTCTATATGTATATCACATATAGTACTGGAAATATCTCCTAGGATGCAAGCTCAGGGATTACTACGAGAACTCTCTACAAGAGCAAGGAGACGAGAGATGGCCAGCTCGTTTAATGATGAGAAATGCTCTCGTCTCTTTCCTTCCGGCCTACACAATGATATTCAGTGCGCAGCGGGCAACTTTTCCAGTAACTGCTCAACCACCCTTACGTAGGCTGACTCGGGATCGGAATCGAGGATGGGAGTTCCCGTCTGATCCGCCTCCAGCACCTCTTCATCAAAAGGAAGCACGGCGAGAATTTCAAGTTCGCGCTCGGCGCAGTAGCGGCGGACAGCCTCTTCGTCGCGCGCGTTGCGCACCTTGTTCGCCACGACGTAGACCTGTTTGATCTCGAGTTCGCGCGCCAGCGGCGCAATGCGGCCCATAGCCTCCAGAGAACGATAGTACGGCTCGGTGACAATCAGCAGCACATCGGCGTAGCGGGGGGTGCCACGACTCATATGCTCAACCGACGCTTCCATATCGACGATAGTGAGTTGTTGCGTCTGCTCCACCAGGTGACCCAGCATACCACGCACGGTGGCATGTGTCGAGCAGAGTCAGCCCTTCCCCGCGTGTTCCAGTTGCACGTTCATCAACAACTTGACCCCGTCGGGGGCAATCACGCCATACTCAGAGGCAATCTCCTCGATAGGCGCGGCCAGGCCGACGACCTCGCTCGACCCTGCCGCGTTGGTTTGTCGCTCGAGGACCGAGTGCGGCAGAGATTGCAGTGATTTTAACCCTTTTTCATCCACACCCAGGGCTATGCCCAGATTCGGATTGGGATCGCTGTCAATCGCCAGGACCGGGTGACCGTGCCGGGCGAGCAGGCGCGACAGCGTTGCGGCGAGGGTCGTCTTGCCCGAACCACCCTTGCCAACGATAGCGACTTTCATCTACAAAATCCTCTTCTGGTGCCAGGCCTCCATCTTGTCGAAGTGGCTTCTCCTGACACGTCCTACTCACGAATACGTTCCACCATAGATAAAGAATCCAGAGAACGCTTGCGCTTCATTCTCTTCGCAACGGGCTATTGATTGGCTGCGGCTTCTTCACCCCGTGACGGCTCATCCAGAGCGGTCTGGTCAATCTTGGACGAGTACAGCGTCAGGTAACGGTCGAGTACCTTGCGATTCTGGCGAATACTCTGGGCCCAGGTGTGCAGGAGGTCCTCGCCTTCGGAACTCAGCTCGTAGGTGCGCCGGGGCGGACCATGAGAACTGGGGTCCCAGCGAGAGATAACCAGCCCATCGCGTTCCATCTGGCGCAGCGTGCGATAGACAGCCGCGGGATCAGGCGCACCGATACTCAACCCGGCCTGCGCCAGCCGATCCAGCAGATCGTATCCGTGTGATGGGCGCTGGAAGAGGAGTAACAGGAGACAGGGCTGCAAGAAATTTTTCGGTTGCCCTCCATTGCACTGGCACGCGGGCGCATTGCCCTCGGCAAGCATGGATTCAACAGCATCGGTTACGTCCAACGACAGAACCTCCTGTCAGGAGTAGTACGACTTCTAAAGTAAGTGAGAAATACATATACTACAGGGTAGTATATGGCCCCTGGTGCGTGGTGTCAAGGCACCTCGCTCGCTTGCACGGGCATTCGCTCCCTGATTGCGCCTTGAAGCAAATAATTTTACCGCATCGTTGAGCGCGGTTATGCCGTCACGCGCGGCGCAGCGGATAAACGCTCCAGCAACTGCTCGACCACGCCAACATAGGCCGATGCCGGATCGACATCCAGAATTGGTCTACCCGAGCTTTCGGCCTCCACCACCTCTTCATCAAAAGGAAGCACGGCCAGGACATCGAGTTCGTGTTCGGCGCAGTAGTGGCGGATAGCCTCTTCGTCGCGCGCGTTGCGCACCTTGTTTGCCACAACATACATCTGCTTGACCTCGATATCCCGCGCCAGGGGTGCCAGGCGACCCGTCGTCACCAGGGAACGGTAGTATGGCTCTGTAACCATCAGCAGCACATCCGCATAGCGGGGGGTGCCACGTCCCATGTGTTCGACCGATGCCTCCATATCGAGAATCGTGAACTGCCCCTCTTGCTCAACCATATATCCCAGCATATCACGCACCGTGATATGCTCCCCGCAGAGGCACCCTCCGCCTCCATGCTCGATCTGCACGTTCATCAGCAGCGTGACCCCATCGGGCGCTGTTATGCCGTGTTCTGCGGTAATCGTCTGGATGGGTTCCGCCAGGCCCACGATCTGTGTCTCGCCAGACGCATCCGCGCGCTCCACGAGGATCGAGCGCGGCAGGTTGTGCTGCGCCGCCAGGACCGGGTTTGCAACGCCCAGGGCCATGCCCAGGTTCGGATTGGGATCGTCGTCAATCGCCAGCACCGAGAAGCCGCGCCGGGCGAGCAGGCGCGACAGTGTGGCAGCGAGCGTGGTCTTGCCCGAACCACCCTTGCCTACAATCGCAATTTTCACGAATACGAATCCTTTCCTATTCTTCTGTAAAAGTCATCCACTACGTTATACGTCCTCACCTCGAAACAGATTATAGTATAGGCTAAAAAACAACCTGGCACAAGCTCTACCTCGGAAGGAGTTTTACACAGGAACTCCTACACAGGCAGAGATCGCTTGACGCGATACCACCACGTGACACTCCGTCGCTTAACGCGGCTTCTTCCGGCACTCCTGCGTACACGCACCCGAAAGTATGCGCGGCTTTGCCACAACTTTACCGGGCCGTACTGGGCGAGGAATACTCGGCCAGACGCGTGCCACACCGCGCATCTAGCCCCTGGCGGTGCCATGCCCGTCCCCCTCCCCGTGCCTTGCGGGCTCAGAATGTGGCCTCATCCCGCTTTCGGCAGCCTGGGGGAAAGGGACACCCCTCTCTTTCGAGAGCCTCCTCGCAAGCGAGGGAGCGCGGGGCTTTTCCTGTCTCTGGTAACGGGCAAAGAGCCTATGCCCGATGTTAAGACTTGCATTGCGATCGGCGTTGCTGCGCATACCACACGCGGTACAGAACACCAGCGGCGCGCCAGGAGTAGAGCCAGAGGGCGCATCGCCATAGCGCGTGTGCTTTACAGACGGCGCACTCGCGGCCCGTGTCGCGCGGGCTTACCTGGCAGGTGACGATCCCCCCTTCCCACGCCTTAAACCGACTGTAGTGGTAGATCTTGCTCCGCAGCCGGTACGCGCGCTTCTCGTTTCCCCTCTGGCTAAACGATCCCTTTTTGGGGCGATAGGGAGTGAGATGCTCGAACACCAGCAGGGTCGCGCCGTGCGCACGAGCGAATTCCACAATGCGCCTGCTCACTCTGTGGGCCACCTGCTCGTCGAGAGTACGCAACCTGTCCCACAGGCGAGCGTTATCGTGCTCCTCCTGCGCGATGAGACCGGTCTCGGCCCGACGGCGCGCAATGCGTCCAGCGCGGACTTCCTAAGGCCGTTCAATTGGCTTCCACCACCAATGAAGCGTGTAGCCAGCGTCGTGCCTTCCCTCGTCTGGATGGTGCATACCGCCAGGGAATCTCTTGCGCTCAACTTGACCGAGCATACCTTTACATCGGGCGCGCTCGTTACCTGCTCTTTCACCGTACCGGGGTTGGTAACCTCCTTTTCCACAAAGGTGTGCAGCCACCAGCGCCTGCCGCGCTGCACCTACTTCGGGCTTTTCACTTCCCAATCCTCGGGCAATTCGCGACCCCGATCCGCAACTTCACCCAGCACCAGCTTGTACCCGTCCAGAGCTTGAGCAGAATGCCGTTCGCAGTGCGCTGTTTCCACATCCCGGCATACAACGTAACCGACTTGTTCCAGCGACCGGGCGGCGCAGGTGGACGCTTCTTGAACCTCTTGCCTTTGGCCAGGGCCTGCTCTTTCTCCCTTCGCCACCTGGCAAGGTTGGAATGGAAGGAATGGGCTGCACCTAATGCCGCTTGAATAGCAGTCCGCCGCATCAGCGCCGGAATATTGTCGGCTACGGTCGCAAGCGGCACGGTGGGTTCGGGATTCGTTTTCGTGCGGTGAATAAGGCGCTCAAGGGTATCGCGGGGCCCGTTTCCGTCCATGTTCAACACCTCGGGATGGACCTCGATCAATTCAAAGTAGAAGGTCGCGACCCGGTTGAACAGGGCTTGCGTCTCCACAAACCAGCCTGCTATTTCAGAGCGATAGTCAAGCCGTTGACGGATAGTTTTCATGGCGCGATTCATATAAGTATTCTCATTTTCTCTATATGCATCGTACATTTACTAAAGGAAAATATACTTTGTTTCAGAGAGATGTCAAGTCCAAAATGAAATCGTTCTGTCACCTGCGTTGCGCTTCCCCACGCAAGATGGCCTCAATATCGGAAAGGTGATCGAGAGCATAAGCAATACAGACCTCCATAAAGGTGGACTTGCGTGTCTCCAGTGGATAGAGCTTATGGCTTGTTAGTTTATACGCCTCGTTGAGCCGATCATACGAGGCACGCTCCAGGTACATACTACGATGCACCCTTACCCGCTCCGACTGCTCTTTCTCGCGAGGGACACGGTGCTGTTCATCGGCCTTCTGGGATGCCTTTTCGGTCGACGTGATGTGTTCGTTAATATTATCGGCCATCACTCACTTCCTCGTCAGGTATGCTTGCAGCACCTCCTGCCAGTAGTAGCAATATCTCTATATGTAAATCGCATATACTACATAGTAACGGGTGATGTCAAGGTATGGAGAGTGGCTTTTCCTGATAAAGTGGCCTGTTACCTGTATTATGCCGCGACAAGCGCGCCGCCGATTACCATAATAAAAGCACCGAGCAGCCTTGCGCGCGGGTTTTCCTCATGCAGGAATAGCCATGCCAGGAGAATAGTGAAGACGGCGCTGAGTTTGAAGAGTGCGGTTACGTAGCCGACAAGACCGGTGGCGATGGCAGTAAACCCGAAGAGGGGCGCTACCCCGGCGATGATGGTAGCAGCAAGAAGGGCGCGGGGATGCTCGCTCAGTCCACCAAAGCGTGGCGATTGTCTCGCGGCCCGCTTTGGAAACGCAGCGCCAGCGCGACGAAAAAACGGTGCCAACGCATTCGGCGAGAGGAAGATAACAGTAATCAATGTCCCGATCAGAGCTACCAGGGGACCGCTCGCGGGTTTCACATGTTCGATAGCCAGTTTCTCCAGCACGGTGGTAGCGCCCCAGAGCATACTGGCAACGATTGCCAGCGCCGCCCCCGGCTTTCGCAGCAGGACGAGCAGCGGTGCCAGCAGTCCACTTCGTGCCTCCTGCACCTCCATGAGATAAGCTCCGAGCAGGATAATAACAACGCCGAGAACTTCTCGTGGGCCAGGGATTTCACGCAGCGCTACCAGGGCCGCCAGGAGCGTGAAGGCCGGGTTGAAGGTGAGCAAGGGCGTCACGAGTGAAGCATCTGCCCGTGAGAGCGCGTGAGTGGAGAGCAAGATGGCCGCCCAGTTGAGCAGCGCTGAACCGAGGAGCGCAGCAACAAAAACTGCATCGATTTGCGGCCAATGGGCCGCGCACGAGAGAGGCAAGGGGTCAAGCGCACTGGTGAATGTGCATTGCGTGAGGAAAAGTGTACCTATCGCCAGCAGTGGAAGTGAGGCGACATTGATAGCCCATGCCACAAGCGCCGGGCGCGCATCACGCAGCAATTGCTTATTGAGAATCGGCAGTATCGATGTGAGAACGGTAGCTGTGAGTGCCAGTGTTGCCCACATGGCCTGCTCTTTCTCTACTCCGCAATGTTAACGCTGCCTCGGCATCTCCTGTTCGGGGTAGGATATCTGCGGCTGATCGTATTCTTGCTCGCGCTGTGGGTATTGGTGCGGCTGCCCACCTTCTTGATAGGTTGCTAGCGGCGGCTGTGGCTGATATCCCTGCTGATAGGATTGCTGCGGCTGCTCATAGGAGTCCTGGCGCGGCGGTGTGTATAACGTTGTTGGCCTCTTCTGACTGTTCAACCAGCGTACAAGCAGCCAGATCAGCACGACCACCAGCACAATAAAAAGCAGCATCACTATCGGCATCCAGAGCGCCATTCCAAACATCATAGGCATAGAAGCATGTTCCTCCTGTTCAAATTGTAGCATAACAACTCTCATTATTACGCCCAAAGAATCACAAAGGTGTCACACTTTCAAAGTTGCCAGCGGAGACGGGAAATAGCGCGGCATAATCATGTTATAATAGTGCTACTATGAAAAGATCGATACTCAAGCGCAACAATAGTGTCCCGGAACCGCGTCCGCCAGACTTCCCCATTCCGGGACCCACCCTCAGTCGCTATGGGCGGGACCTGACGCGCCTGGCTGTGGATACGCGCCCACTGGTTGGCCGCGAATCCGAGATCACTGAGGTCTTCGAGGTTCTGCTGCGCTGGCGGCACAATAATGCGCTCATTCTGGGTCGCCCCGGCGTAGGCAAGACTGCTGTAGTAGTCGAGGTGGCGCGTCGCATGGCTATTGGGAGTGCCCCATCCGGTTTAGCAGGCCGGGGAGTGGTGGAACTTGACGTGCGCGCCTTAATCGCGGGCGCGACCATGCGCGGTCAATTCGAGGAGCGATCGGCGGCTGTCGTGCGTGAACTGCAAGGGTATCGCGGCTCGCTGATTCTGGTATTCGACGATCTTCCCGCTCTGCTCTCTATTGCCTCGATAGGGGGGGTGGACTTCCGTCGTCTGTTTGGCGCAATACTCGATTCAACGGAGATTCCAACACTCGCGACGGCCGATGGCGATTTGATGCGCGAGCATCCCGAATTTAAGCGCCAGGTTGAGGCAGAGTTCCAGGCGATTCGCCTTGATGAGCCGTTGCATCCTCAGGCCCTCGAGATGCTTGAGTTCTGGGTGAGAGATATCGAAGCTCATCACGGCGTCTCCATTCCTTCAACAACACTCGAACACGCCGCGCACCTCGCCCGGCGCTTCCTCAAGGACCGCGCGCTACCAGATTCTGCCCTTTCCCTGCTCGATCAGGCCGCCGCGGCATCCAGACTCACGGGGCTGAAGGAAGCGGTTGTAGGGTCTGAGCAGGTGGCATCCGTGGCCTCTCGCTGGACCGGCATTCCTCTCCAGAATCTACTCGACGAGGAGGCCGCTCGCCTTGCCCGGCTTGAGGAGGTGCTTCACCGACGCGTCGTGGGACAACACGCGGCTGTAACGGCGGTCGCGAATGCAGTGCGCCGAGTGCGCGCCCGTCTCGCCGATCCCAGCCGACCGGTAGGCTCCTTCCTCTTTCTTGGCCCGACCGGTGTTGGTAAGACAGAACTGGCCCGCGCTCTCGCAGCCCTCCTCTTCCAGGACGAAGCGGCGCTGGTACGCATCGATATGTCCGAATACATGGAGAGGCACCAGGTGGCGCGCCTCATCGGAGCGCCACCTGGCTACGTCGGTTATGACAAGGGCGGTCAGCTGACCGACGCGGTTCGCCAGCGGCCGTACAGTATTGTACTCCTCGACGAGCTGGAAAAAGCCCATTCAGATGTCTTCAATTTATTGCTACAAATCATGGAGGATGGTCGCCTGACGGATGGGCTTGGTCAGACCGTTGACTTTCGCCACGCGGTCATCATCATGACTTCCAACTGCGGTTCAAAGCACATCCTCGAGCTCACAGCTGCCTCGGAAGAAGAGGTTCGCGAACGTGTTATGGAGGATGTGCGCGCCCAGTTCAAGCCGGAATTTCTGAACCGCATCGACGAAATCATTGTCTTCCACCGCCTGGGCCGCGAGGAGATTCGCCGCGTGGTCGATATCCAGGTGACGCGGCTGCAAGAGCGGCTGGCGGTTGAGTATCGGATCGAGCTACTGCTCACTTCGCCGGCCCGCGACTGGCTGGCAGCCAAGGGGTATGACATAGAATACGGCGCGCGGCCGCTCAAGCGCTTGATACGGCGCGAACTGGAAGACCGATTAGCCATGAGTGTCGTAGCGGGAGAAATTCGTTCGGGCGGTGGCCGCATACGAGTCGATGCAGCCTCGGTACAGGACGCATCTCTGGTCATACAGAATGAGGCATAGAGGGGACGCGAATCCGCATCCCCTCACTTTTCTCAGTGGTTGAGCGCGCCCATGGGGAGACCCAGGATAAAGAGGATTGGCATAACCAGTTCCATGAAGAGGATGAAGGTTACACCCCCTACCAGGGCCATGATGCCGACCGTTCGCCAGTACGAACGGTTAGCCACCTCTCGTGAGTAACCGCCATAGGCGGGACGGACGATAATGTAGCTGGCGATCAGTACAATAGCCACAGAGACAAGCCCCAGAACCGGCGTCCAGCCAAGCCCGAAGAACATTCCGTTGCCCGCCGCGAAGTAAGCGCTGCCGACACCCAGGCCGGTAAAGATTGCGGGCACAACGCCAATGCTACAGCATGTGACCGGCAGCCAACCGGCGAGGAACCCTATGGACATGAGCGCTCCACGATTGACACAATACCCCTCCTGCACGCCAGTTTGAGGGGCTGGTTGGGCCTGCGGCTGCGGCTGCATCTGGGCGCTTCTTATAGTTTCGTCCATATTCGATCTCCTTTCCCTTAGAAGCCCTTCACGTGGAGGTTGTGAAGGATAGCATCTATAATTGGCACAAGCAGAATGAACGATATCAAGTACGTTCCCACAGCCCAGCCGGCAGTACGCATCAATCTCCGTCCAAACAGACGCTTAAAGGCGTCCTGCGACATATGAGGACGGAAACGCCTCACCGAGAGGTAAGTAAAACCGAGGAGAATTGCTACACTGAGCAACAGTCCAAATAACGCTAAAAATTGAAAGTTGAGGTAACTACCGAATCCACCGAGGAACCCTGACAGGGATCCAGCGCTCGCTCCCAGCAGTCCGAGAGTGACAGCGCTCGTTCCTCAGCAGCCTGTCGAGATAAGTCCTGCAACAATTCCGGTGACGGCTCGCGATTTCGTTGAGCCTTCTGACATTTCAGGATAATTCGTAATCTTTTCAGCCGTTTCAGCCATTATTACTGCCTTTCTTGAGAACTAGCCACTTCGCGACATAAGTAGTGTTGACGATTCAAATAACTGACCGCTTTACGCTTTACAAAATTACCAGGACCGTGGTAAAGGCGAAATTTTTCGACAATGCTAGTGGAGCTAACGGCTTACATTGATCTGCCCTCTGAAGATGTTGTAGACACCGATCAGAATAATCGCCACCCCTGGTAAGAAGTTGAAGAACACCATGGCCCGGTTAACCACGACGGTGTTAGTTATCATAGCCGAACCCATGTGCATCATATTTGTACCTGTCATAACCGGTGGAGTGAGGTACAGATGGATGGCGGGGCCCGTGAACGGGGCCAGGAATATCCAGAGGCCCAACACAAATAGAACGATCCCAAGCACTCGAACGCGCAGCATCCCTTTCTCCTCCTAATCTCTACAATTAGATCATCCTTTTGAGGTAAGAGAGAAAAACCTTCTCTATAATGGAAAATGTAGCATATGTAGCACAAAAACGCAA
>Ga0070733_10002301_pt1 | contig 13719 bp, 8 predicted proteins | sample Coa_R1_9_FD_66450 | JGI IMG/M metagenome (GOLD analysis project Ga0070733, IMG submission 66450) | Surface soil microbial communities from Centralia Pennsylvania, which are recovering from an underground coalmine fire - Coalmine... | ecosystem: Environmental > Terrestrial > Soil > Unclassified ... | reverse complement strand
ATGGATGCGGGGCCTTGGACTGCGTACCACGCGGGAGAACACGAACCGAATCCTTGAGATTGGAATTTGTTGCGGTAGTCGCGGGTGGGGCGTGAGAGTTTTTGTGAGAGCCCGAAATCCATGGCCTCAGCGGCTGAACAGTTTAGGGAAAAACGCTCAAAACGGTTTCCTCCGGGGCTAAAGCCCGCCGCAAGCCAAGCACTTATCGTCGGAGCTAAAGCTCCGACTCCCTAAAAACCGACTTTTCCGCAAGCTGTGAAGCCGCACGGCTATTGCTGAGCTATGTGGTGGCAAAGGCCACGAGATGCAATGACGAGCGAGTCGCGATATGGAGACGTTGGGGACGCATAGCCGCGCTTATGTTTATTAATGCACTGGCGCGTTGAGGGCGGCGATCAATTCGACGAAGGTTTCGGCGTGCAGGGCTTGCTCGATGGCTTCTTTGCGGCTGAACAGTTCGCCGGCATCGAGCAGCAGGTCATGCTGAGATTGGTTGTCACCCGTGAGAATTAAAATGATGAGTCGCGCCAGTTTTCCGTCGCGGGCGTCGAAATCGATTCCTTGGGCGACCCTGCCGACCACCACCAAAGGCTCAAGCAATCCATTGACGCGCGCGTGCGGAACGGCCAAGCCGTTTTCCCAGCCGCTGGTGGTGACGCGCTCGCGTTCCTTGACCAGGCGCAGGAATCGCTCTGGAGAATTGCTGACGGCGTCAGCCGCGGCGATGCACATTTCGTGCAGGACTTGTTCCTTGGATTGCGATTTCAGGGCCGGGAAGAAAAGTTTCGCGTTGACGGTGTCTTTTAGCGTGATGGTGCGGCGACGGCCGATCAGGAATTTAATGGCGGGCGCGGAAACCAGCGAGGTGAAGAGCGCCATGATCACGAGGGCGACGAACATGGTTTCGCGGATCAGGCCCAGCTGCAGCGCCAGCAGGCCGAGAATCATTTCCATGGCGCCGCGCGCGTTCATGGCCAGGCCGACGCCCCAGGAGGTGCGGCGGTCCATGCCGCCCAGGCGCGCGCCCATGCCTGCGCCGAGGAGTTTGCCGATGCAGGCTACGCCGATGACGGTGGCGGTGATGGGCAGATTAAAATTCGCGACGAAATTGGTGCGCAAGCCGATGCTGGCGAAGAAGAAGGGGGCGAAGACGTTGGTGACGATGCCGTGGATCAACTCGGAGGTGCGTTTGCGCAAGTGCGTGGATTCGCCGACGGCGATGCCGATGATGAATGCGCCGAAGACGGCGTGAATGCCGGCGTATTCGGCGAAGGCAGCGGCGGCGAGCGTGAGCGTGAAAATGAAACCGAGGACGCCGCCGGGCCAGCTGGTGTGCGCTTGAATGTGGGGCAAGAGCTTATCAATCAGCCAACGAACTACCGTGAGTGCGAGGACTACGAACGCGAGAACCAGGATGATGGTGCGTTTCACTCCTGCCATGGAGGTGCCGCCGCCGCTCATCATTCCCAGGATCATGGAGAAGAGGATCCAGCCGACGAGGTCGTCGAACATGGCGGAGGACATGACGACGGTGCCCATCTCGCTGCGCAGGAGGTTCAGGTCCATGAGGATTTTGGCGATCACGGGCAGCGCGGAGATGGAAAGCGCGGTGCCGACGAAGAGCGCGAAAATCAGGCGGTCGGCACCGGGAGCTGCGCCGAGGAAATGCGGGAATAATCCCGCGGCGCCGAAGCCGAACGCGAAGGGAATGATCACGCCGAAGAAGCTCACCAGCAGAGCGCTCTTGCCTTGGCGGAAGATACTGCGCAGGTCGATTTCCAGGCCGGCGATAAGCAGGAAAAATACGACGCCTAAGGTGGTGACGGTTTCAAGCGCGATGGGAAGATTACCGGTGGAAGGAAAAATGAATGCGTACAATTCCGGTTTGAAATGGCCCAGAAGCGTGGGGCCGAGGAGAATTCCGGCCATGATCTCGCCGAGCACCGACGGTTGATCGAGTTTTTGCATCAGCTCGCCGGCGAGTTTGGCGGCGCCGAGTAGCACGGCGAGGGCGATAAATATGTGCATTATGTCGTGTGGAGCAAGATGCGGCATTCGCTGGGGCCCCGGACGCGCGGAAAGTGCGTCGAGTTCGTGTGTAACATGGGCACGCGCGTATCGCAACAGAATGCGACAGCCGAGAAGCAACAAATTGCGACGCAGTAGAGGCCCATTACCGAACTTAAATCCTTGCCTTTACGAATCCCCGTTTCGCTGGTTGCATTGTAGTAACTGGTGTTGAGCCGCCTGCTATCTAATTGAGCGCACCGCGCTTAGCGGCGCTGGAATTCGACGGGCCGAGATGCTACAAAACAATGAGCTTGTGAACAGGTGTGTCCGTGGCCGAAAATTGCAGTGCCAAAGGCTGTAAGATCAACGTCCCCGCAGGTTTAGCCGCGGAGCATCTGTGCATCATGCACTTCACTTTGTTTATTGAAAATGAGTGCGCGGAGATGCGGCGAGAGACGGCGCTCGGTAATACCAACCACGAACGTCAGATGGAATTCATCACCAAGATTTCAGGGCGTGGGGAGGCGCTGGTGCACGTTGCGACGAGCGGATTTCCGATGTCCGATGAGTTGAAGGCGCGGGTACTGAGCACTTTGCTCACTTTGATGAATACGCGGGAGAATATGGACCGGGCGGCGATGCGGCAGTCTGCGTTGCGCCGATTTGTTGGGTGATTGGCTTGCAGCAGAAGTGCCCGGTCTGGCTGCGCCAGACCGGCCGCTACATAATTCAAAACCTACTACTAAAAAAAGCCTAAGCGCCGACGTAACGCGCGTAGAGCGAGCGCGCGACTGCGGGATCTTTCGTGCCTTTGACTATCGCGCGGCCGTCGGCGAAGACTGTCACTTCGTACGGGGCGACGCGGAAGCGCAACAGGAATTCATTATGGTGGACGCTGTCCGCGGAGGCTTTGACGATCCGGCGGCCCAGCTCGTCCAGATCGAGGCTTCTTCCACGTTCGTGAATCTGCACGGAATCACGGCCGCACATGGTGATGTGCGGTTGGGCTTCTCCTTCGAGATAAATGAATTCGCGGCGCACGCAGGCGCGGCAATTTGATTGGCGGGCGACGCGGATGGATTGGAAGCGCCCGCTCCAGACGTCCGTCGAGACCAAGCGGCCATGCAAGGCTTCCGGCTTGCCGGCAAGAATTTTTGTCGCTTCGGCGGCTTCGACGGAAGCGATCACGCCCACGGCGGCGTTCAGCACACCTGCGGTGTCGCATGTCGCTTCCGCGCCAATGGCTGCGGATTTGTCATCGCCCTCCAGCAGGCAAGCCAGGCATGCGGTTTCGCCGGGACGAATCGTCATGGTGACGCCGTAGCTACCCACCGCGGCGGCGTAAATCCACGGCACATGGAGTGAAATCGCGGCATCATTCAGCAGCAAACGCGTCTGAAAATTATCCGTGCCATCGAGGACCAGCTGAAATCCGCTGAGGAGTTCCGCGCAGTTTTCCGGGGTGAGATCCGCGACGATGCCTTCGACACGCGCATCGGAGTTTATTGCGCGCAGACGGCGTTCGGCGGCGACAGCCTTCGGCAACGCCTCGCGCGCGTCTGTTTCCTCAAAGAGCGTCTGACGCTGCAGGTTCGACGGCTCGACGAAATCGCGATCAATGATCCGCAACCGTCCCACTCCGGCGCGCACCAGCAGGTTGGCCACCACCGTGCCCAACGCGCCGCAGCCTGCCAGGACCGCGCTCGCGCCGAGCAATTTCTGCTGGCCGTCGTCGCCGATTCCGGCGAAGAGTATCTGACGTGAGTATTTTTCGCGCTGTTCGCTGTTCATTCTTGTAGTCTATAGGAGGCGGAGGAACTGTTCTCAATTCAACATCATAGCGCCTTTTCGCATCCGGCAGGCAACGCGGCTGTGCTAACCTTTGCTCTTACCTCCAAGGCGAATGAGAATCCGATGGAATCGGCTATCCCCGCAAGCCTGTGCTTTTCAACGGACCGGGACTTGGGGAACAATTTTGGTTTTCGGCGCGCTGCTTTGCAGCGTTCTCGCTGGGGCATCAGTGCGCGCGCAAGAAAGCGAGATCGAAGGCCAGACCGTCGCTGAAATCCGCATTGTAGACGACACCGGGAATCCGCTGCCGGGCCCTGCACCCACTCTCCCTCTGGAAGTAGGTAAGCCTTTTGATTTTGCCGCCGAACGCGAAAGTCTGCGCGCGCTGTATCGCAGCGGCGATTTCGCGGACATACGTGTGACGGCGGCTCCACTGGCGCAAGGTGTGCGCGTGGAGTTCATCGTGCAACGGAATTTCTATAACAACGTGGTGCGCGTCGAGGGCCTGAAAGACCCGCCCACGGAAGCCGCCGCGCTGGCCTCCATGCGGCTGGCCCTGGGTGAACCTTTCCGCGAAAGTTCGTTGCGCGAAGCGGTTGACCGTCTGAAGGACACGCTGACCAGTGAGGGCCTTTACGAGGCGGACGTGAAATGGACCCTCACACCGCATCCGGCGACGCGCCAAATGGACGTGCTCATAACGGTGCAGCCGGGGCCGCGCGCAGTTGTCGGCAGCTTCATCGTCAAGAACCAGACGCCTTACGCCGATGCCGAACTTATCCGCCGCTCGAAAATGAAGCTGCAGAATCCGTTTACTTCGGCGCGGGTCTCGCGCGCCTCGCAGCGTTTGAAAAAGTATCTGGTCAACCAAGGCTACCTGGGTGCAGGCATTTTGATCACGCCGGGGAACTATGATTCTTCTACCAATCTCGTCGCACTGAACTACCAGGTCACCGCCGGGCCGCGCGTCAGCGTGGCGGTGGGTGGCGCGCATATCAGCCAGGGCAAACTGCGGGAATTGCTGCCGATCTATGCCGAAGGCGCGGTGGACGAGGACCTGCTGCAGGAAGGACGCCGCAATATCCGCGACTATTTCCAGCGCCAGGGATATTTCGACGCCGAGGTGGAGGTTAGTTCCCGTGACGATCCCAAGGCAGGTGTGCGGCTGATCAGCTACGAAGTTTCCCGCGGTGACCGTTCCCGGCTGGCCGGCGTTTCCTTCCACGGAAACAAGTATTTCAGCAAGGAGCTTCTGAATAGCCGGTTGGCGTTGCAGCCGGCGTCGTTTGCCTCCAGCGGCCGGTTCAGCCAGACGCTGGTGCGCGACGATGGAGATTCCATTCGCGGGCTGTATCTTTCCAACGGATTTCTGGATGTGAAGGTCACTACCAGCGTGGACACGAATTATCAGGGCAAAAAGGGGAACCTATTCGTTACCTTTCAGGTCGTGGAAGGGCCGCAGACGCTGGTGGAGGATTTGCAGATCGATGGCGCTCACGCCATGAGCAAGGATGCAGTGCTGAACGTGGTGGGATCGTCGCCGGGGCAGCCGTATTCCGCGGCGGCGGTGGCGAGCGACCGCAACAATATTCTGGCCATGTACTACAACGATGGATTTCCGGAAGCGCGTTTTGACGACACGGCCACGCCGGGGAGCGCGCCTAACCGGATGCGGCTGGCTTATAAAATCAGCGAAGGCCCGCGCATCAGCGTGGCGAAAGTATTGCTCACCGGCTATCAATACACGCGGCCGGGAATTATTGCGCGGCAAGTGGTGATTCAGCCGAATGGGCCGTTGCGCGAGGGAGACGTGGTGGAATCGCAGCGGCAACTTTACAATCTGGGAGTTTTCACGCGGGTGCAAATCGCGCCGCAAAATCCCGCCGGGAGCGATCCACAAAAGGTGATGGTGGTGGACGTGCGGGAAGGCGGCCGCTACACGATCGGATACGGATTCGGTTTCGAAGTATTGAAGATCGGGAACCCCTGCCCCAGCGCGCCGCCGGCCGGTGCGCCGCCGTGCAATCCGAACGCCACAAGTATCGCGGCGAGCCCGCGCGGCATTTTCGAGATTTCGCGCGCGAATATGTTCGGGCGGGCGCAGACGCTCACGTTTAAGGTGCGCGCCAGCACGCTGCAGTACCGCGCTCTGGCATCCTACTCGGCGGACAATTTTCTCGCGAAAAAAGCGCTCAGCGCGGCGTTGACGGTATTTGCGGATAAGACGCTGGATGTGGCGACTTTCACGTCCGTCCGCTACGAGGCGCAATTCCAAATTTCGGAGAAGCTTTCGCCATCAAGTTCGCTGCTGTACCGATATTTTTTCCGGCGCGTGGTCGCCAGCAACCTGAATGGCACGATTTCCGAGGACCAGATACCGCTGTACAGCCAGCCCACGCTGGTGTCTGGAGTGGGCATCACGTATGCGCGCGACCGGAGGGACAATCCCGCCGACCCGAAATTCGGGACATTCAACACCGCCGACGTGAGCTATGCTGCAAAAACACTCGGTTCCAGCGCGAGTTTTTTCCGCGTCTTCGTGCAGAATTCTTCCTACCATCCGTTTGGCCGCGACTTTGTGTTCGCGCGCGCGACACGCTTCGGAGTGGAGGTGCCCACCGGCAATACCACCGGGAACGCCCCTACGAATTGCGCGGACGCGACCACGACGGGAGAGATCATTCCGCTACCTGAACGTTTTTTTGCGGGCGGCGCACAGTCGCTGCGAGGTTTCAGCTTCAACGAAGCGGGCCCGCGCGATCCTTGCACGGGTTTCCCCATCGGCGGCCTGGCGTTGCTGATATTCAACCAGGAATTGCGTTTTCCGATGAGGCTCCCGTTCATCGGCAACAAGCTGGGAGGCACGCTGTTTTACGACGGCGGCAATGTGTACAGCGACGTGGATCACATTAATTTGTCGTGGAAATCCGCTTCTTCGACGGAGCTGAATTATTTTTCGCACACGATAGGATTTGGCGTGCGCTATGCGACTCCCATCGGCCCCGTGCGCGTGGATTTCGGCTACCTGCTGAATCCCGCGGAATATTCGGTGACGCCCGTACCTCCGACGGTGCCGCCAACGACGAACTATCGCGTTTCTCATTTTGGATTTTCTTTCAACATCGGGCCGGTGTTCTGATGCGACGCGTGCTGCTCATTTTCGGAGTGCTGTCGTGGATCCTGGGATTTGCCGCGAACCGCGCCGGCGCGCAGACCGACAGCTATTCGGAATTGCCGCCGGCTGCGGGCACTGCCGGCTCGTCCGGGTCTTCTGGTGCGCAACAAGTGGATGGCGTGGCGGTGCGCATCGAAGACGACATCATTACCGAAAGCGAAGTCCGCGAGCTCGGCGCATTCCAACTGCTTGTGGATGGGAAAGCGAAACCGCGCGCGGAGTTGATCCGCGAACTCAGCGATCAATGGATGATCCGTTCCGAGGCCAATACGACGAAATACGCGCTGCCACCGGCCGCAGACGTGGATCGCGCCTATGCGGAATTCGTGAAACAATTTCCATCGCCGGAGGAGTTTCAGAAGCGCCGCGCCAGCGCGGGATTGACGGAGGCGGCGGTGCGCCGCATGGTGGCGCAGCAGCTGCACCTTTCGCGATTCATCGATTACCGTTTCCGCCCGGAAGCGCAAGTGAGTGATGGGCAAGTGGAAGCGTACTACCGCGACGAGTTCTCGCCGCAATTAAAGGCCCGCAATGAGCCCGTGCCTCCGCTGGACGACGTGGACGATACCATCCGTGAAGTGCTGATCCAGCGGGCCATCAGCGAGCGCGCGGCGAAATGGCTGAGCGATTCGCGGGACCGCCTGAAGATTGACGTCGTGGCGCAAGGAAGCGGGTCATGAAGCTGCGCTGGCCACATGGCCTGGCAGCCGTGGCGCTATTGATCGGCATCGTTGCCGCGGTCGTGTTTTGCGTTTTTGAATTTGGAATCGCGCAGCGCTGGGTGCGTAATACGCTGGTTCATCAGTTGGAAGCGAGTACGGGCGCACGCGTGGAACTGGGCGGGTTTCATCTGCATGCGCTGCGCATGCGCGCGGAACTCGATAATCTGACGCTGCACGGCCGGGAAACGTCCAGCGATGCTCCGCTGTTTCACGCGGACCGTGTTGAAGTGGGCATCACCGTGCTGTCGTTTTTGCACCGGCAATTCAAGATAGACGAACTGCTGGTAGATCGCCCGCAACTGGCCGTGCGCTTTGAAAAGAATGGCTCGAACAATCTGCCCACGCCGAAGACCCCGCCGAACTCCGGCCCCTGGCAGGAGACACTCTTCAATTTGCGCATTGGGCGCGTGGAGCTGCGCAATGGCGGAGCGAACATCAACGACCGGCGCATTCCACTGGAAGTAAAAGGACAGAATCTCACATTCCTATTGCAGTACGTGATGCCGGCGGATGGAGGCGCGGCCTACGTCGGGAATTTGGGTTGGAACCAGGTGGAATTGGATTTGCAGCGGGACGTGCCCTTGCGATTCGATCTTTCCGCCAAATTCGTATTGCATCGCGATTCGTTTGAGCTGGACGAACTTGTTTGGAAAGGGTTGCACTCCGAGCTGAATTTGCGCGCGGAGCTGCCCAGCTTTGCGCGCGCGGAATGGAATTTGCATTACCGGGGACACCTTTCGCTGGAGGACGTGCGGAACATCTTTCGCGAGCCGCTCACTCCGGACTTGATTGCCGATTTTTCCGGTGCGGCTCGCTACGCGGGGGGCGATTGGAGCGGCAGCGGGCACTTTGACGGCCACGATGTGAAGATGCCCTACGAGTGGTTTCACGCGACGAATATGGAAACCACTGGGAACTACACGATCGCGAAGAAGAAGCTGGTGGTGGAAAACCTGGTGGTTCGCGCGCTGGAAGGTTCGCTGGACGGCCACCTGGAAATGGATTTACCGACGCTGGCCTTCCGCACGCAAACCCATTTTCACCATGCCAGCCTGGCCGACGCTATTCATGCGGTGAATAACGTGGGTTTTCCGATTGATACGCTGCATTGGGACGCCGGCATTGATGTGGATTCGTACAATACCTGGACGGCGAATTTCCTACATTTCACTACAAAAGGAGAATCGCGCTGGTCGCCGCCGGCCGTGCTGTCGCCGGGAGTGATTCCTGTTACGGCGCACATTTTTTACAACTACACGGAAGATACCGAGACTTGCGCGCTCGAACACAGCGAAATCACCACGCCGAACGCGCAGATTGAGTTTGATGGCGCGCTGAGGGGAGTGGATACCACGCTGGAACTGAACCTGAAGGCGCAGAATCTGGTGGAGTGGGATGATTTGATCAACCGCATCCGGGGCGTGGATGTGGCTCCTACGCGCGTCGCGGGCAGCATGACATTTCGCGGACGCATCCTCGGGCCCATTTCCGGGCCGACTTTCTCCGGCCACATTCGCGCGGCCGATGCGCGTTACGGTGATTACCAATGGGACGAGATTTACGGCGACCTGGATTATTCGCTCGACGAATTCAAATTCAGCAACGCCGTGGTGAGGCGGGGACGGGCTTCGCTGAGCATGGATCTTGCCATGCAGCTGGACGGCGACTGGAGTTTTGTTCCGGCGAATGTGTGGTCGCTGACGGCGCAGACGACGCACGCGCCGAGCGAAGATGTGCAAGCGATGTTCGGCACGTCGTATCCCGCGACGGCTACGATTTCCGGAACTTTGAATGGCGGCGGCACCAGCGCCCTGCCGGTGCTCGATGCCAATTTGATTCTGGAGGATATTCAAACCAGGGGACTGCATTTCGATCGGATGAGCGGCAACCTGCATTTGGCGCGCGATGAGGTCCGGCTCTCACACGCGGAGTTGGGGCGCGATTCCGGGCGCGTTTCGGGGGATGTGCTTTATCGTCCCAAGGAAGGAACGACCGAATTCAACCTGACCGGCAGCGGCATACTGCTCGACAGGATTCAGACGCTGCAAAATCCGTCGCTGCCACTTGCCGGAAAGCTTGATTTTGCGGTGCGCGGAAGTGGGCTGCTGCGTGCGCCGGCGGGGCAGGGCGATTTTCACGTCTTGGGTTTAAAAATCGGCACAGATGAGGAAGGGGATTTTCACGGGCGACTGGATTCCGACGGGCACGCGGTTCGCGTGGCGCTGAATTCGGAGGGGGCGCATGGGCAATTGCAGGGGCAGCTCAGCATAGGGTTGTCGGGCGACGAGGAAATTTCCGGGCGGCTTGCGGTGGCGCAGTTCGATCTGGACCCGCTGTTTACGGCCGGGTTGCATTTAAAGAATTTGACGGGCCACAGCGTGGTGGACGGGAATTTCACGCTGGACGGCGCGTTGCGCAAGCCCGATTCGATCGAGGTGAAGGCGGACATTTCGCGCATCTCGCTCGACTATTTGTTCGTTTCCTTGCAGAACGATGGGCCGGTACAGTTCACTTATCATCGCAATGAAATTCGGATTGCGCAGGCGCATCTGCATGGGCCGGATTCGGATTTTCAGATTAGCGGCTCGGCGCGCTTTGACCGCGAACGGCCGGTGCATGTGAGCGTCACCGGCGCGATCAACCTGGGCTTGTTGAAGGGAATGATGCCGGACTTGCGCGCGCAGGGGGAAGCGAACGTGAACGTGGCGATCGAGGGCACGATGTCCAAGCCCCGTATTACAGGCCGCGCGACCGTGCGCGATGCTTCCGCGAATTATTCCGATTTTCCTGTGGGGCTGAGCCATTTGAACGGCGATCTGGTTTTTGACCGCAGCCGATTGCTTTTTGAGAATGTGACCGCGGATTCGGGCGGCGGGCAGCTGACTTTGAACGGCAGCGTGACGTATGGAGAAGAAGGTCCGGTTCGCTACGAAATCTATGCCAGGACGCCGCAGGTGCGCATTCGTTATCCGGCCGGGATGAGCTGGCTGACGGGCGGGACTTTGCAGCTGGTGGGAACTACGGAGCGCGCGGTGCTGAGCGGAAACGTGGAATTGAAGCGCTTGTTATTTGCGCCGGGCGCGGACATTACTTCATTTTTTGGCGCTTCGCCGGATACTTCGGCTGCTGCCGCGTCGGCGTCTCCTTTCATGCGAAATCTTACGTTCGACGTGGCCGCGCATACCAGTCCTGGAGCGCGGATCGAATGGACCGGCGCGCAGGTGGAGATTGACAGCGATTTGCATTTGCGTGGGACCTGGGATCGTCCTATTTTGCTGGGGCACATTCATTTGCTGGGCGGGGAGATGTCGTTTCGCGGAAATACATTCACGCTTACGCGCGGGGACGTGAATTTCGCGAACCCTTTCCAGCTCGATCCGGAACTGAATATTGAAGCGACGTCTACGATCAGCCAGTACGTTGTGACCATCAATTTTTCGGGGCGCGCGAGCAAACTTTCGTTGAGTTACCGTTCGGATCCGCCGTTGCCGGATACGGACATCATTGCCTTGCTGGCGCTGGGCAGCACCGGACAGGAGAGCGCCTTGCGTTCCACGGCCGCTGGGTCAAACTACGGGGCCACCGCGCTGCTTTCTGAAGCGGTTTCCAGCGGCGTGGGCGGGCGCATCGAGCATCTTTTTGGGATCAGCCATTTCCGGATTGATCCGTTCCTGGCAGGGACGGCGACGGAATCGAACGCTTCGGCGCGGGTGACCATCGAGCAGCAGATCACGCGGGATCTTACTGTGACTTATTCTTCCAACGCCGCGTCTGACCAGGAACAGCTGATTCAAGTGGAATATCACGTGAGACGCGATCTTTCGGTGGTGTTCTTGCGCGACATCAACGGCACCTACGGCCTGGACATCAAGTTCGTGAAGCACTTCCACTGAGGATTCGTTTCATTCGGGCATGGCGAATAGTGATTCGGGCGCGAGGCGCACGCGCCAGGGTTGCGGGCGATTGCGGAAGCGCTCCCATTTTTCCTTGAACACTTCGGCTTGCAGGTGTGCTTCTCCGGCTTCGGCGCGCTCACCATTGAGGCTGAGGAATAGTGTGATGCGGAAGGGTGTTTCCGACATGCGCACAATCCAGCAGGGAATAACATTTGGTTCTGCTGCCGACTCGGGCGCGCTGTCCAGAAAATCGAGGTGGTGCGCGCGAATGCCGATGAATTTCGGCGGCGTGGCCGGCATTTGCGCGAGGCGGAGGCGGCAAGCCCAGTCGAGCGCTTCGATGGTGCCGTCTGGATTCGCCCGCGCGGGCGAAATATTCTTGCATCCGGTGAGGCGTGCTACTTCGGAAGTCGGGGGGCGGCGGAATATTTCTTGTTTTGCGCCGAACGCGGCCACTCGGCCGCGCGCTAGCACCAGCAATTGTTCACCGAGGCGGTAGGCTTCTTCCATGTTGTGCGTCACCAGCAGCGCGGGCCGGCGGAAACTTGCGAATGTTTCCTGCAGCTGCGCCTCGACCTGCCCGCGCAGATGCGTGTCCAATGCCGAGAGCGGCTCATCAAGCAGCAGCGCTTCCGGTTGAATCGCCAGAGCGCGCGCGAGTGCGGTGCGCTGCTGTTCGCCGCCGGATAATTCGCGGGGGTAACGCTGTTCCAATCCGGCGAGGTGCGTGCGCGTGACGAGCGACGCGGTGCGGGCTTCCTGCTGGTCGTGCGGCAAATGGTGCAGACCAAAAGCAATATTCTGCGCCACGGTGCGATGCGGAAACAGCGCGTAATGCTGAAACAACATGCCGATGCGCCGCTCGCGCGCGGGGATTCCCACACGGCGCTCCGAATCGAAAAGTACGCGATCGTTCAGCGCGATGCGCCCGCAGTCCGGTTTTTCCAGGCCGGCGATGCAGCGCAGCAGCATCGATTTGCCCGCGCCTGATGCGCCCAGAATGCTGAGCGGGGTTTCCGTGGCGCGGAAGGCAACCTCCAGCGTGAAATCCGCCAGCTTCTTTTCGATTTGGACTTCGAGGGTCACGTCAGTGCTGTCCCCAGCGCTCGCGGCGCAGTCGTTGCGCGTGCGTCCAGTAGTAAAGCCCGCCGAGCAGCGCGATCGAGATGCCGACGTCCACGGCGCACCAGGCCATGGCACGCTGAATTTCGTTTGCTTCGACGGCAAAATAAATCGCAATGGGAATTGTTTCGGTTTTCCCCGGGATGTTTCCGGCGAGCATTAAGGTGGCGCCAAATTCTCCGAGCGCGCGTGCAAAAGAAAGTATCGTGCCCGCCAGCACTCCCGGCCACGCGAGGGGCAGGGCCACTTCGCGAAAAATTCGCGCTTCGGACGCGCCCAGGGTGCGGGCAGCTTGCAGCAGATGCGGATCCACTTGCTCGAGGGCGGCGCGGGCGGTGATATACATCAGCGGGAAGGCTACAACCGTTGCGGCGATCACCGTGGCGGGCCAGGAAAACACCACGGTTGCATCGAACCGCAGTAGGAGCTTGCCCAGCGGACCGTTGCGGCCAAAAAGCAGCAGGAGAAGGAATCCCACGACCGTAGGAGGCAGAACGAGCGGAAGAATGAAAATTCCATCGACGAGCGCCGCGCCGGCGCCCGCGCGATTCTGGCGCCACGCAGCCGCAGCCAGTCCTGCGACCAGCGTGACGGCCGTCGCCGCCAGACTGGTGGCCAGCGATATCAGCAGAGGAGACCAATCCATCGCGAGAGGATTGTAGCTGGATCAGTTCTTTACGGCTGATTTTTCGGCGGAGGTGAAGCCGTACTTCTGGAAGACTGCGCGCGCGTCTGGGCCTCGCAGAAATTCGACGAAGGCGCGCGCCGCGGCCTTATTTTTCGAGTCGCGCAACACGGCGGCCGGATAGAGAATCGGATCATGCGAATCGGCCGGCGCAACCGCGATTACGTGAACTTTCGTGGACGTGTTTGCGTCGGTCTGATACACGAGGCCAGCATCGGCGTTGCCCGTTTCGACGTAGGTGAGCACCGCGCGAACGTCTTTCGCGTAGACGACTTTTTTCTCCAGCGCGGCGAACAGGCCGAGATGTTCCAGGGTTTG
>Ga0070733_10002300_pt1 | contig 13725 bp, 13 predicted proteins | sample Coa_R1_9_FD_66450 | JGI IMG/M metagenome (GOLD analysis project Ga0070733, IMG submission 66450) | Surface soil microbial communities from Centralia Pennsylvania, which are recovering from an underground coalmine fire - Coalmine... | ecosystem: Environmental > Terrestrial > Soil > Unclassified ... | reverse complement strand
GGCGAGAAGGAGGCGAATGCCGAGATGGATGCGGCCAGGAAGGCCGGGCGCATCATCGTCAAGGACGCGATCGCCGACATCACACTGCAGCAGGTGCTGACGCGGCCCGACGAGTTCGACGTGATCGCGACCTTGAACCTCAACGGCGACTACCTCTCGGATGCGCTGGCGGCGCAGGTCGGCGGCATCGGCATCGCCCCCGGTGGCAACATCAACTACCTCACCGGGCACGCGGTGTTCGAGGCCACCCACGGCACCGCGCCCAAGTACGCCAACCTCGACAAGGTGAACCCCGGCTCGCTCATCCTGTCGGGGGAAATGATGCTGCGTTACATGGGGTGGGTGGAAGCGGCGGATGCCCTCATCGGCGCGATGGACAAGACCATCGGGCAGAAGATCGTGACCTACGATTTCGCGCGCCTCATGGAGGGTGCGAAGGAAGTCTCCACCAGCGCGTTCGGCGACGCACTGATCCGGAACCTGTAAGCAGACGTGCGCGGCGCAGCGCGGGCCGTGCCCGCACCCACCACGACCGGCTACCCCGGGACGCCGCTCGCCAAGAAGCTCGGCATACGGGCGACGCTGCTGCGCGACACCCTTAACGCGATGCGCCCGGACGCAATTGTTTGGGTGAGCTGGCCGAAACGGGCGGCGGCAGTGCCAACTGACATCACCGAGGATGTAATCCGCGAGCTGGCATTGCCCATGAACCTGGTCGACATCTAGATGTGCGCAGTCGATGCAACCTGGTCGGGATTGAAGCTCATGGTGCGCAAGGCCAAGCGCCCACGCCAGCAGTGAGCTGACCACCGCACGTGGCAGACGACACCGTCAGTCCGCCGCCGCAGGCCGCCGCCGACTGCGCCCGGCACATTGTCGAGGCGTTCGCCGGCTACAACGCCGAGTTTCGCGCCATCACACGCCGCGCCCCGCTGCGCTTCGACAACCGCGACTGGAAGGCGAGCCAGCGTGATGCCGTCGAGCGCATCGAACTCTACGATCGCTGTGTCAACCAGGCTATCGCCGAACTGCGTGCCGCCTTGGGTTGCGACGCCCTCAACCGCGAGCTGTGGCGACGGATCCACGGGCAGTTCGCCGCCCAGATCACCGCGCTGCCGGATCCGGAGTTCATCAAGACCTTCTTCAGCTCCATCAGCCGGCGCGTGTTCGGCACGGTCGGCGTGGCGCCGGATATCGAATTCGTGGCCACGGATCTGGATCCACTCGCGAACATCACTGCCGCGGTCGGCACCAACAGCTACGTGAATCATGGCTCGCTGGCGCTGCTATTCGAGGATCTGCTCGGCGACGTCCGCTTCCGCTCCCCATGGCGCGATCTCGACAAGAGCATCGACCACGTCGTCAGCGAGGTGCGCGCGTACCTGCAGTCGCATGGCGAACGCCGCACCCTGGAACGGGTCGAGGTGATTCGCCCGGTGTTCTACCAGATCTCGCGCGCCTACATCGTCGGCCGGGTCATCGGCCGTGACTTCCTCGCGCCACTCGTGATCGCGCTCAGGAATACCGACGGCGGCGTGCTGGTCGATGCGGTGATGCTGGCCGAGGACGACGTCAGCATTGTGTTCAGCTTCACCCGCTCGTACTTCCACGCCGACATCGAGCGCGTCGCGGCGGCGGTGGTGTTCCTGAAATCGGTCATGCCGAAGAAACCGGTGAGTGAGCTGTTTACGGTGCTGGGCCGTGCCCGCCAGGGCAAGACCGAGCGCTACCGCGAGCTGATGCGCAACCTCGAGCACGCCGCGGACCGCTTCGAGCACTCCCCGGGAGAGCGGGGACTGGTGATGGTGTGCTTCACGCTCAGCTGCGCCGACGTGGTCTTCAAGGTCATCCGCGATCGCTTCCCGTACCCGAAGACCGTGCTGCGCGAGGAGGTGATGGCGAAGTACCAGATGGTGTTCATCCACGACCGCGCCGGACGGCTGGTGGACGCGCAGGAGTTCCGGCGCCTGCGCTTTCCGCGCGCGCGCTTTGCACCGGAACTGCTGGAGGAACTGCGGCGCGAAGCCGCGAGCTCGGTACACGAGGACGGCGAGGACCTGGTCTTCGACCACATGTACATCGAGCGGCGTATGACGCCGCTGAATCTTTTTCTGCGCGCCGCGCCCGCGGCGGCGGCCGAACGCGCGGTGCTCGACTACGGGCAGTGCATCCGGGATCTCGCCTATACCAACATCTTCCCCGGCGACCTGCTGCTGAAGAACTTCGGGGTGACTCGGCACGGACGCGTGATCTTCTACGACTACGATGAGCTGTGCCGGGTCACCGATTGCAACTTTCGCGACGTCCCACAGGCTGCGAACGATGAGGATGAGATGCGCGGCGAGGCGTGGTTCTACGTCGCGGAGAACGACGTGTTTCCGGAGACTTTCATCAACTTTCTGGCGTTCGACGAGCCGCAGCGCGCGGCGCTCCTGCGCCTGCACGGCGAAATCCTCACCGCGGCGTTCTGGCGCGGCGTGCAGCAGCGCCTCAGGGCGGGTGAGGTGGTGGAGGTCCTGCCCTACCACCCGCACCGCGTGCGCGTGGCGAGCAGCGCCTAGCTTGCAGGGAGGAGCACCCGCACCGTCACCGCAAAGCGCTCCGCGGGCGCGGCAGCGGCACAGCGGAACTTCGCCTCGGGGTGCAGATCCAGCGCCTGCAGCAGCCCGGCCGTCATCTGCTTCATGAACTCGCAGTCATCCGCGGTGAGCGAGCGCGGGCTACCCGGGGCGAAGCGCACCGTGGAAGCGGTCGCGGTGAAGTCCGCGAACTGCCTGTCCGCGCCTGACAGGGGCGTCGGGAACTGGAATTTAAGCTCTACCTTGGGCGATGCATGGGCATGCGCCGCAGTGTCGCGGCAGTCGTAGGTGAGGATGCGCCACTCGCGCGCGCCGATCGCCGCCAACACGTCGTGGAAGCGGTACCACAGATCGTTGCACGAGTACGCGCGCGGCAGATCGCTCAGGTTCACGATGAGCTCGTGGGGCATCCATTCGGCGGCCGTGGCCGGGGTCGGGGTCGGGGTCGGGGTCGCAGGACCCGCAGCCAGCGCCAGCGCCGCCTGCGACGCCACGCCAATACCAAAGAACCAGCGCTGACTTCTCATTGGCCGTGCCGGCGCAGGGGCAACTGCGGCGCGGCCCGGGTACGCGTCACCGGCGCGCGAGTCTCACCCGCTGCGGCAAGACTCGCCAGCGTGCTGTTGGCCTGCTCCCAGCTGACCAGCTCCTCGAGAAACGTGTTCACGTAGGCCGAGCGCCGATTCTGGTGATCCAGATAGTAGGCGTGCTCCCACAGGTCGAGCGCCAGCAGCGCCGTGTCACCGCGCACCAGGGGCGTAGCGGCGTTGCTCGTGGTGACGATCTCGAGCGTTCCGGAGCGCCACACCAGCCACAACCAGCCGCTGCCGAAATGCGTGCTGCCCGCATCGCGAAACTCATGCGTGAAGCGCTCATAACTGCCGAAGCGCTCAGCGATGTACTGGGCCACCAGGCCCGACGGCACGCCGCCACCGCGCGGCCGCATGGAGCGCCAATACAGATCGTGGTTCCAGACTTCCGCGGCGTAACGGTATAGCTGGTGATGCGCCGGATTGCGTTCCGTGACGCGCACCAGCTCCTCCAGGTCGAGAGTCTCGAACTGTGTGCCGCGTGCCAGCGCCACCATGCGGTCGTAGCACACGCGCTGGTGTCGCAGGAAATGGAACACCAGGGTATCGCGGGACATGGCAGGTTCGAGGTCCGCGAAATTGTAAGGAATCCTGGGTTCGATGTTCATGCGGACTCCTTCCTGGCGTGGTGCGTTTAAAATCTGCTCGCTGGCCTTTCAGACAGGAGGATCATGCGCCGGTTCCACGACGCGATGATGTCAGCCGCGACCTGACATTGCTTCCCGCTTTCGGATCAGTCGCGCCTAGCCAGATTGTGACGCTTCGGGAGCGATTGGTCTTGAACGTCTTCATGAATGCGCAGCGTCCAGGGCACGGGCGACGTCCGCGAGCAGATCCTCCGGATCCTCCAGCCCGATCGACAGCCGGATCGTGCCGGCAGTGATGCCGGACTTGGGATCCTGGACAGCGGTGAGCTCGCGCCCGCCCATCATGGCGGGTGTGACGACGAGCGACTCGGTGGACCCCAGACTGGCCGCGAGCGCGAACAGTTCCAGGGTGTCGGCAAAGCGCCGGCCGGCGGACTCCCCGCCATGCAAGTCGAAACTGACGATGGTGCCGAAGTCACGCATCTGCCGGGCCGCGAGCGCGTGCTGGGGATGCGTGGCGAGACCCGGATAATGCACGCGTTCAACCTCGCGGCGGCCGGCGAGGAACTGGGCGATGCGCATCGCACTGGCACACTGCGCCTGGTAGCGCACGAAGTAGGTCTTCAGGCCGCGCAGGATCAGGTAGGCGGCGTGCGGATCGAGTACTCCGCCAAGCGCGCTGAAGTCGGTGCGCATGCCCCGGATGAGCTCGCCGCCCGCGATCACCGCCCCGCCCATGACGTCGCCGGTGCCGGAAGCATACTTGGTAAGGCTATGAACGAAGACGTCCACATCGTACTCGCCATGCTGGTGGAAGCCGGCGAAAGTGTTGTCCAGGACGCTGAGCGCACCGGCCGCGCGCGCCAACTGCGTCAAGGCGGTGACGTCGGCGATCCGGGTAATGGGATTGGTAGGGCTCTCAAAAAATACCAGGCGCGCCGGGCGCGCCGCGAGTTCGCGTTCGACTCCGGCGAGATCCTCGATGCCGAGCATGGTGTGGGTAATCCCGAAGCGCGCGAGCAGGCGCCGGATGAGGTAGCGCGTGGGGTTGTAGGTCTCGACGAAGCACACGACGTGATCGCCCTGTCGGGTAAGCGCAAGCAGTGTCTGGGCAATGGCGCCGACGCCGCTTGCAGTAACCAGGCAGTCCTCGCGCCCCTGCAATTCCGCCAGCAACTGCTCGAGCTGGCGCGTGGTCGGATTCGAGGCGCGGGTGTAGTAAAAACCCGGGCGCCCGCCGCGCAGGAACGCTTCCGTGTCGGCCAGCGTGTCGAACTCGAATTTAACCGTCTGGTAGATGGGCGCCACCACCGCATGGTTGCCGGGAGGCAATTCGACGGCAGGCGGGTGATTGACGCGGGTGGACTTTTTCATACCTCAAGCGTAAAGGCGTCAGCGTCCAGGTGCGCGGGGAATTTGCTGCGAAACGCCTGCAGCGCAGCCAGGTCCAGGCTCACCGTCGAAACCTGTGCCGCGGCGCCCAGGTCCGCGAGCGGCTCACCCAGAAAGTCGATTGCAGCACTCTCGCCCGCGTGGGCAACGCCCTGGCCGTCCACCCCGACGCGGTTGACGCCAACCACGTACGCCTGGTTCTCGATGGCGCGCGCCCGCAGCAGCTGCCGCCAGGCGTTGGCGCGGACCGCCGGCCAGTTGGCCACGTACACAAGCAGGTCGTACTCAAGCTGCGCGCGACGGCGGCTGAACACCGGGAAGCGCAGGTCGTAGCACACCAGCGGGCAGATGCTGAAGCCGCGCCAGGGAACGGTCCAGGCCGCACGCCCGGCCGTGAAGTGCTGGTGCTCGCAACCCATGCGAAACAGGTGCCGTTTGTCATAGGCGCGCAGCTGCCCGCCGGGCGCGGCCCACAGCAAGCGGTTGTAGTAGCGCCCGCCGTCCTCGGTGATGACGCTACCGGTTACGGCGGCGTCGAGCCGGCTCGCCAACCGCGCGAGCCACTGCGTGCTCAAGCCCCCGGCGCTCTCCCCGAGTCGCTCAACGTCCATGCTGAAGCCGGTCGTGAAGGTTTCCGGCAACACGACGACGTCAGTCTGTCCTGCGAGCACCGGCAGCAGCGTCTCGAAATGCGCGCGGTTGCGTTGCGGGTCCTGCCATACCAGCGGCTGCTGCACCAGCGAAACCCGCAACACGCTCATGCCGTCAATTCCGGTTGCGGCGCGCGGCAAAGGCGCTGAGACGCGCGGCCCCTTCATCCAGGGTGCTATCGCGTTTTGCAAGACACAGCCGCACGAAGCTCAGGGGTTCCGGCACCGCATAGAACGGCGACAGGGGAATCGTGGCGACACCGGCCTGGGTCAGTAACTCATCCGCGAACGTTTGGTCCCCGCCCCGGGAGAAGGCCCTGAAATCCAGCAGCTGGAAGTAGGTTCCCTCAGCCTTCGGCAAGGCGAAGCCGCTGCCCTGCAGCGCGTTGCAGAACCGATCACGCTTCGCCTGAAAGAACCCGGCGAGCTCGCGCCCACAGTCCGGGCGTTCGCCAAGGAAGGCCGCCACCGCGTGCTGCAGCGGATGGGCAATGCTGAAGGTATTGAACTGGTGCACCTTGCGCAGCTGCGCGGTGAGCGGCCGCGGCGCCACGCAGTAGCCGATGCGCAACCCGGTGGCATGCAATGTCTTGCCGAAGGAGAACACCGCGAAGCTGCGCGCCGCAAGCTCCGGATGCATCAGCACCGAGTGGTGCGCCGCGCCGTCAAAGACCACGTGCTCGTAGACTTCATCCGACAGCACCAGGATGTCCCGGTCGCGGATCACTGCGGCAAGCGCATCCAGGTCCGCAGCGCTCGCCACGGAGCACGCCGGGTTGTGTGGGCTGTTGAAGAGCACCAGCCGGGTGCGCGCATTGACCATCGCGCGCACCCGGTCCCAGTCGTAGCGAAACCCCGGTTGCGTGAGCGGCACCCGCACACAGCGGCCGCCCGCAAGCCGCACCGCCGGCTCGTAGGAGTCGTAGGCGGGATCGAACGCAATCACCTCATCGCCCGCACCGACCACGGCCTGGATGGCGGAGAAAATCGCCTCCGTTGCCCCGAGTGTCACCGTGATTTCGCTTTCCGGATCGCTTGGCAGCCCGTAGACGCTGAGGAGTTTGGCGCCGATGCGCTCCCGCAGGAACAGGAGACCCTCCATCGGCGCGTACTGGTTATGTCCGGCAGACATCGCCGCCGTGACGAGCTCGGTGAGCTTAGGATCGATGTCGTAATCGGGGAACCCTTGCCCGAGGTTCAGAGCGCCGAGCTCGTGTGCGCGGCGTGACATGATGGTGAAAATCGTGGTGCCGACGTCGGGGAGTTTGCCGGGACGCACCGCAGCCACCTTCGCCCCGGTTCCGCTCAGGCTGCCGGTTCGATCGCGGCCAGCGCCGCGCCGACGACGCCCGCCTGGCCGGCGAAGTGCGCCGGGCGCAGCTCCGCCGGGGACTGCAGCAGCGGCGCGAATTCCGTAAAACGCTCGCTCACCGCGCCGCCGAGGATAAAGACGTCGGGCCAGAACAGACGGTGCATCACGGCTAGATACTCGTTCACCCGCGCGACCCAGGCCGGAAAGTCCAGGCCTTCGGCCGTGCGTACGCGCGCCGAGGCCCACTTCTCCGCATCCCGACCCGACATCTGCAGGTGGCCGAACTCGGTGTTGGGAAAGAGTCTGCCGCCGGTGAAGAGTGCGCTGCCAATCCCGGTGCCGAAGGTGAGCATGATGACGGTGCCCGCGCAATCGCGGCCGCTGCCGAAGCGCATCTCGGCGATGCCGGCGGCATCGGCATCATTCAGGAACAGCACCGGCCTCCCCAGCGCCTGCTCGGCGAGCGCGGCGCCGTCGGTGCCGATCCACCGCGCATCGATGTTGGCGGCGGTGTAGGCGGTGCCGCCTTTGATGACCGACGGGAAGGCTACGCCAACTGTGCCGGCCGATCCCGGCAGTTGCGCGGCGAGCGCGCTGATGACCTGGGTTAGCGCCGGCGGAGTGGAGGGCGCGGGCGTGGGAGCTGCGATGAGTTGACCGGACAGGCGGCCCGACCCGACATCCACCAGGCCGGCCTTGATCGAGGAGCCGCCGACGTCAATGCCCAGCACCAGCCGGGTAGCGCCCGGAGCGCTCACAGGTTGGCCGCCGCGGCGAGCAGCACGTCACGCTCGCGCCGGCGCTGCTGATAACGCATCCATACCGTGGAGGTGGCGATCCCCGTCGCCACGATCAGCACCAGGATGGTCGCAAGCGCATTGATGTCGGGCGTCACACCGAAGCGCACCTTGGAAAAAATCACCATCGGCAGCGTGCTCGAAGCCGGTCCCGCCACGAACTGCGTGATCACCAGATCGTCCCACGAAAGCGTGAAGGCCAACAGCCAGCCCGAGGCGATGGCCGGCAGGATGAGCGGCAGGGTGATGCGGAAGAACACGCGCCCGGGGCGGGCCCCCAGGTCCATAGCCGCCTCCTCGAGCGACATATCCATGCCCGCCAGGCGCGATTGCACCACCACCGTCACGTAGGCCATGCAGAAAGTGATATGCGACAACGCAATGGTCACCGCGCCCACGCCCTTTGGCCAGCCGATGAGCTGCTGCAGGGCGACGAACAGCAACAAGAGCGAGAGGCCGGTGATGACCTCCGGCATGACAATGGGCGCCGTGGTCATGCCGGCGAGCAGGAGGCGGCCGCGGAAAGCGCCGAAGCGCGCCAGTGCCACTCCGGCGAGCGTGCCGAGAATCACCGCGCCGGTAGAGGCGACGAGCGCAATGCGGATCGAGAGCCAGGCGGCGCGCAGGACCTGTTCGTTGCCCGCGAGCGCTACGTACCACTTGAGCGTCGGGGAGTGCGCCGCGTCCCACACCGTGACGAGGCGTGAATTATTGAAGGAAAAGATGATCATCGAGAGGATCGGCACGTACAGGAACACGAGCCCGAGAATGAGCGCGCAGCGTGAGAACAGCCCCCGCGATCTCACTTCGCCTCCAGCTCGTGCCGCTCGAGGCGCTGGAACCACATGATGGGCATCACCAGCAGCAACAGCACGAGGATCGCGACCGCGCTCGCCACCGGCCAGTCACGGTTCTCGAAGAACTCATCCGACAGGACCCGGCCAATCATCAGCTGATCCGGACGCCCGAGCAGCGTGGGGATGACGTACTCGCCCACCGCCGGGATGAACACCAGCAGCGAGCCGGCGAGGATGCCGGCGAGGGACTGCGGCAGGGTGATGCGCAGGAACGCGCGCATGGGCCGCGCCCCCAGGTCCGCGGCCGCCTCGAGCAGCGCGCCATCGTGCTTCTCGAGGTTGGCGTACAGCGGCAGGATCATGAAGGGCAGGTAGGAGTACACGATGCCGATGTAAACCGCAAAATCCGTCTGCAGGAGTACCAGCGGGTGATGAATCACCCCGAGCCACAAGAGCACGTTGTTGATCACGCCGTTGTTCTTGAGGAGCCCGATCCAGGCGTACACGCGCAACAGGAACGAGGTCCAGAACGGCAGCACGATGAGCATCAGCAGCACCGGGCGCGCCGCCGGCGCGGCGCGCGCGATGGCGTAGGCCATCGGATAGCCGATCAGCAGACAACACAGCGTCGAGACGGCGGCCACCTTGAGCGAATACAGATAGGAGCTGACGTACAGCGAGTCGGTAAACAGGAACGCATAACTCGACCAGTGCAGCTGCAGCGAGGGAGCGCCGTGATGCCAGGTAAAAAGCGGCGTGTACGGCGGTATCGCCAGGCGCACTTCCGAGAGGGAAATGCGGAACACGATGAGGAACGGAATGAGGAACAGCACCAGCAGCCACAGGATCGGAATCCCCGCGACTACCCGCCGACCCGACAGCTGTGGGATTCGCGGCATGCGCAGCGCTATTCCGTCAGCACCACGGGGCTCGTGCCGTGCCAGGAAAGCCACACGCTTTCATCGCGCGTCAGCGGCCGTTCGCGCGCGCGGGTGACGTTGGGCAGGGTGACACGCAGCATCTTGCCGGAGTCAATCTGCACGAGGTAGATGGACATGTCGCCCATGTAGGCGATCTCGCGCACCGTGCCGCGCACCAGGTTTTCCGGCGCTGTCGCCAGCGCCGGCTGCCCCGCGGGCGGGCGGCGGCTGATGTTGATTTTCTCGGGACGGATCGCGGCCCACACCGTGGCGCCAGCGGTACCCGCCCGCGCAGGCTCGGCGCGCACCGTGCAGCCAAGCTCGGCGCTGGCAATGCGCAGGCAATCGCTGTGGCCATCCGCGACCTGGCCTTCGAACATGTTCACCGAGCCGATGAAGTCCGCGACGAAGCGGTTGGCGGGGGACTCGTAGATGTCCGACGGCGTGCCCACCTGGGCGATGCGGCCGTGGTTCATGACCCCGAGGCGCGTGCCTAAGGTCATCGCCTCTTCCTGGTCGTGGGTAACCACGATGAAGGTGACGCCGAGGCGCTGCTGAATGCTGATGAGCTCGAACTGGGTGTGTTCGCGCAGTTTCTTGTCGAGCGCCGCGAGCGGCTCATCGAGCAGCAGCAGCTTCGGGCGCTTGACGAGCGCCCGCGCGAGCGCCACGCGCTGGCGCTGACCGCCCGACAGCTGGTGCGGCTTGCGCGCCCCGAACGAGCCCATTTTCACGATGTCGAGGATCTCAGCCACCTGACGCTTGATATCGCCACGTGCCACCCCTTCCTGTTCGAGGCCGAAGGCGACGTTCTTCTCCACGCTCATATGCGGGAAGAGCGCGTAGGACTGGAACATCATGTTGACCGGGCGCTCGTAGGGCGGGACGGCACTCATGTCCTCGCCGTCGATGTGAATCGTGCCACTCGTCGGGCTCTCAAACCCGGCGAGCATGCGCAATAGCGTGGTCTTGCCGGAACCTGAACCGCCGAGGAGACAGAATATCTCGCCGCGACGGATGGCGAGCGAGACGTCGTCCACCGCGGCGAAATCGCCGAAGCGCTTGGTGAGGTTCGCGATGCGCACGTAGGCGGCATTGGGATCGGCGGCGACGGGCACGGACGGGGTATCCACTTGGGTATTCATATTAATAGGGATCGCTGGCGGTTCACTTGCCGGTCTTGAAGCGCGTCCACATGCGCGTCAGCAGCCGTTGGTACTCGGGGGGGCGGGGGCGCTCCGGGGTCAAGCGGGCGCGCACCTCCGGGGGCGGATAGACACCCGGATCGGCGCGTACCGCGGGGCTAAGCGGCTGGATGTCCGGACTCACCGAGTTAGCGTACTTGATGAGGTTGGAGTTGCTCGCGGCGACCTCCGGGCCCAGCAGGTAGTCGATGAACAGGTGCGCATTCTTCACGTGCGGGGCATCCGCGGGGATGGCGAGGACGTCGTAGTTGCTGATGGCGCCCTCCTTCGGGATGGCATAGGCAAGATCCACGCCTTTGCCCGCCTCCGCGGCCCGATCGTGCGCCTGCTTGATATCCCCCGACCACCCCATCGCAAGACAAACGTCGCCGTTGGCGAGGTTGTCGATGTAGCTCGAGGAATCCACGTGGCGCACGTACGGGCGTATGGCGTGCAGCACGGTTTCGGCCGCCTTCAGATCCTCGGGCGAGTTGCTGTTGGGGTTCCTGCCTAGGAACAACAGCACCGTGCCGACGACCTCGGAGGGTGCGTCGAGTATCGACACGCCGCAATCCTGGAATTTCGCCACCACCGTCGGATCGAACAGCATACGCCAGCTGTCCACCGGCGCAGCCGGCATACGTGCACGGATGCTGGCCACGTTGTAGCCCACGCCGGAGGTGATCCACATGTAATCCACGGCGTACTGATTGCCCGGATCGTACAGCGCCGTGGCGCGCGCCACGTCCGGATCGACGTTCCTGAGATTCGGCAACAGTGACTTGTCGAGCTTGCGGTAGATGTCGGCCTGCAGCTGCCGCTCGAGGAATGCGCCCGAGGGCACGACGACGTCGTAGTTGGTGTGCCCGGTGAGCAGCTTCGTTTCCAGGATCTCGTTGGAGTCGAAGACGTCGTAGTTGACCTTGATGCCGGTTTGTTTTTCGAAGTCGGCGATCACGGTGGGCTGGATGTAGTCGGACCAGTTGTCGACGTTGAGGACCTTCTCGTCCGCCGCAGCTGCGGCGCCAGCAGCGCCCTGCTCGTGGGTGCCTGCCGAGCAGCCGGTGACCACGGCGACGAGCGCGGCGAGAGCCGTGCAGCTGGCCGGGAAGCGTGGAGCGTTGCTCACGTTCTCTTTTTATATATCAGCGCGCCGGCCCTGAGAAGGCGCCCCGCCGGCGTCGCCGGCAAAAGTCACGCCTTTTGCCGGCCCGGACCGATTCCGCCAGCGATTGGTCTGCGGAAAAGGTCGCAGGCATTTTCCGCCAATTAAACGTTGAGCAGCAGGTGTTCACGCTCCCAGGAGCTGATGACCTGCAAGAACACCTCGTACTCGGCTTCCTTCACGATGGTGAACGCCTCGACGAACGTCTCGCCCATGAGCTTCACCAGCGGTTCGCAGGCGCGCAGCTCGCGCAGCGCTCCATCGAGGGAACGCGGCAGCCCAAACGGCAGCTCGTGAGCGCTGCCGACGATCGGATCCGACGGCTGCACGCCCTCGACCATGCCGAGGTAACCGCAGGCGAGCGAGGCGGCGATCGCGATGTAGGGGTTGGCGTCCGCGCCGCCCACCCGGTTTTCGACGCGGCGCGCCTGGGCATCCGACATCGGGACCCGCAGACCCGCGGTGCGGTTGTCATAGCCCCAGTGGACGTTGATCGGCGATGACAGGTAGCGCGTCAGGCGCCGGTAGGAATTCACGTTGGAGCAGAACAGCGCCATGGCGGCCGGCATGTACTTCTGCAGCCCGCCGATGTGCGAGAAGAACAGCGGAGAGGGCGTGCCGTCTGGATTGGAGAAAATGTTCTTGCGCGTCTTGATGTCCACGATGCTCTGGTGGATGTGCATGGCGCTGCCGGGTTCCTTGGCGTGCGGCTTCGCCATGAAGGTGCAATACATCTTGTGGCGCAGCGCCGCCTCGCGGGCGGTGCGTTTGAAGAGAAACACCTGGTCGGCGAGATCCATGGGCTGGCCATGGATCAGGTTGATCTCCATCTGCGCCGGACCGTCCTCATGAATGAGGGTGTCGATCTCGATGTCCTGGTCTTCGCAGAACTGGTAGATGTCATCGAACAGCGGATCGAACTCGTTGACAGCGGCGATGCTGTAGGACTGGCGGCCAGGCTCGGAGCGTCCGGAGCGGCCCACGGGCGGCTTGAGCGGATAGTCGGCATCCTTGTTCTGCTCGACGAGATAGAACTCCAGCTCCGGCGCCACTACCGGTTCCCAGCCGCGCTGCGCGTAGAGTTCCACGATGTTGCGCAGCACGTGCCGCGGCGCCATCGACACCCGCCGGCCGTCGGAATAAAAGCAGTCGTGGATAACCTGCGCGGTGGGCTCGGCCGCCCACGGTACGCGCCGCACCGTCTTCTGGTCGGCCTTGAGAATAATGTCGATTTCCGCCGGGCTCATGGCATCGCCGGTGTCGTTCGGATAGTCACCGGTGACGGTCTGCAGGAACACGCTCTCCGGCAGGCGCATGCCGCCGTCCTCGGCAAACTTTTCCGCGGGCATGATCTTGCCGCGGGCAATGCCGGCCATGTCCGGAATGATGGCCTCGACTTCCGAGATACCGTGATCACGGAGGAACTGGCGGATCTCGCTCACCATAAACTCACCACTTTCATCTGGTCTGTGCCCGCTCGCGGCTCGCCTGCCCGAAGGCCGCGAACAGCGCGCGCGAAAAAGGATTGCCCATTACCCGCCATTCCGGATGCCACTGCACCGCCACCGCAAAGCGCTGCGCTTTGCGCACGCGGAACGCTTCGATGACGCCGTCCGGTGCGCGCGCCTCGACCGCGAGTTCCCCGCCCAGCTGATCGATTCCCTGGTGGTGGAGCGAATTCACCTCAATGCGGTCGTGCTCGGCGAGGCTGCGCAGCAGGCCGCCGGGTTCCAGCGTCACCTCGTGCGCCGG
>Ga0070733_10002295_pt1 | contig 13750 bp, 18 predicted proteins | sample Coa_R1_9_FD_66450 | JGI IMG/M metagenome (GOLD analysis project Ga0070733, IMG submission 66450) | Surface soil microbial communities from Centralia Pennsylvania, which are recovering from an underground coalmine fire - Coalmine... | ecosystem: Environmental > Terrestrial > Soil > Unclassified ... | reverse complement strand
GCCTCCCAAACCTCCCGCGGATGCAGCGCCGGCAAATAAAATTCCTGCCCGATCCGGTCCATCTCCTCGCGCACGATCCCCATGATCTTGTTGAACGACCGGTTGCCCAGGAAAAGATACGAGTAAATTCCAGCCGCGAGCTGCCGTATATACCCTGCCCGCACCAGAAACTTATGCGAAGCCACTTCGGCATCCGCCGGCGCCTCGCGCAATGTAGGAATAAACAGTTCTGACCAACGATGCATAGTGTGATGATTCCTGTCGAAGTGGAATTGGTTATTGTAGCAGCGAGTTTCTTTGACTGACCCTCGGCACCCCACTAGAATGATCTGGAACCCTTATGGCGAAGGCACGCTACCACTACAACATCATGCTCCGGCCCGAACCCGAAGGCGGCTACACCGCCCTCGTTCCCGCACTTCCCGGTTGCGTCACGTATGGCCGCACGGTGGACGAAGCCCGCGAAATGGCCAAAGACGCCATCTCCGGCTACATCGCCAGCCTGCGAAAGCACAAAGACCCCATCCCGAGCGACGACGAAACGCTGGTCGCCTCCTTGGATTTCGAGTATTCCAGCTAAGAATTCGGCCTTTTCCGTTATCTGAATAGTGGAGAAGACAATAATGCCGAAACTTCCCGCCCTTAAGCCGCGCCAAGTCATTCGCTTTCTGGAGCAAAGCGGATTCGTGATCGACCATACTTCAGGCAGCCACTTCATCTACTACCATCCCGTTTCGCGGCGTAGGGCGGTCGTTCCACGTCACAATCGCGACTTGCCGAAAGGCACTCTGATGTCATTGCTCAGGGAAGCGGGATTTACTCGCGAAGAACTGATCGATTTTCTCGCCGGACGATGAAGCGTGCGCAGTGCTCCGGACTCGCAGCTCGCGCTCGCAACTCAGAACTTAAGCAACCAACTGCTTCAATATCTCTTTCCCCAGCTTCTGCGCCTCGCCAAAAAACTTCTGATACTCGAGGAACAGCCGGTTCAACTCCAGGGCCTTGTCGGCCGACGGATGCTTGCGCAAAATCATATCCCGCACATGCACCGGGTTCGGCAAGGTCGCATCCTCGGTCAATTCTTCCAGCGCCGTATTGGGGTCATAGTGATACATAGGATTCACTCATTAAGAGATTGAGCCATTGACTCATCGCAAACCCAATTCTCATGCTCCTTTGTTTTGCTTGGCCGTGTGCAACGATGCTGCGCAGTATCCAGCATGTTCATGTTTTTTTCAATGCTTCAATGACTCAATGATTCAAGGACTCAATTTCTACACCAGCTCCGTCGTCCACAGATCGTGCAAATGCACAATCCCTTCCAGCTTCCCGCGTCCGTCCACCACCATCAGCGACGTAATCTTCTTCTCTTCCATCACCGCCAGCGCCGTCGCCGCAAACTCGCCCGCCGAAATCGTTTTCGGATCGCGCGTCATCGCCTCACCCGCCGTCAGATCCATCACATCTTTCCCGCGTTTCTCCAGCAACCGCCGCAAATCCCCATCACTGACAATCCCCACCAGCTTTTCGCCCTCCACCACCGCGGTCACACCCAACTTCTTCCGCGACATTTCATAAATCACGTCCAGCATCTTCGTCTTCGGCGAAACCCGCGGCAGCGCGTCGCCCGAATGCATTAATGACTCCACCCGCGCCAGCCTCTTCCCCAATTTCCCGCCAGGATGCAGGTTGGCAAAATCCTCTTCCTTGAATCCGCGCTTCTCACTCAACGTCACCGCCAGCGCATCGCCCAACGCCAGCATCGTGGTCGTTGAAGCCGTCGGAGCCAGCCCCAGCGAGCAAGCCTCCTCCGCAATCGAACAATCCAAAGCCACCTCGGCCGCCGAAGCTAGCGTCGACATAGAAGCGGGTGCCCCACCCTTCTTTCGCGTTTTTTGCGAAAGAGGGTGGGGATTTTGACTTCGCGCCGCCGAAGGGGCACCCTTCGCGCTTTTCGAAGGTTGGGGACTTGCGCAAATCTCATCCCCTGTCATCGCGATCAGCGGCACTCGCAGTCGTTTGATCGTCGCCAGCAACTGCAGAATCTCCTCCGTCTCCCCCGATGCCGATAACGCCAGCACCACGTCTCCGCGCACCACCATCCCCAAATCTCCATGCATCGCGTCCACCGGATGCAGATACAGCGCCGGAGTCCCCGTCGAACTCAACGTCGCCGCAATCTTCCGCGCAATCAGCCCGCTCTTCCCCATCCCAGTGACCACCACGCGCCCCGCACACGCCAACATCAGCTCCACCGCTCGCGCAAACGCCCCCGCCATCGGCCCGCCAATCCGGTCCGCCAGCGCCCGCAGCGCCTCCGCCTCAATACGCACCACGTTCTCGCCAGTATGTTTCATGCTTGTTGGGACGAAAGAAGGATGTTAGCACGCACATCCGCGCGGCTCTCCAGCGCGCCGGTCCCGGAGGGACCCTTGACAATAGCCCGGCGTTTCCAAACGCCGGGTTCGATCCGCTATGCCGAGCGCATCCCGTAGGGATGCCTGAAACATCGCCGCGATCTAGAAGCTCTGAGGCTCCTCTCGTGCGGACTCGTGAATCCGACGCCACGCTCTCCAGCACGAATCGCGACAGCCCCAACGAAGCGCGCAACTCAGAAGTGGTCGTCCCCTGGGGGCGTCACCGGCTTCTGTCCCAGCACCGCCAATCCCCGCGCCTGGATCACTCGATCCCACGGTCCCGCCTGCCAGTTATCCCGCAACTTCTCCGGATGCAGCCACGACGGCAGAGTCAACATCAGATTGCGCCCGGTCGAATGCACATAAGGTTCATACATCGACCGCAACTTCACCAGTTTATCTCGCGCGTAGTCGTCATTTCTCAACTTAAGCCCCGCCGCCGCCAGCGCGTCGCGCAGCGTCACCAGGTCGGCCTCGGGCAACCGGTCTGCCGCCGTGGGATCATGCTGCGCATTCACCACCTGCGCCAAATCCACAGCCGCGTGCCGCGCCATGGCAAACGTAAGCTTCGCCTGCCCCGGATGCACTCCCTCAATCCCGGTCAGCGCCAGCGACGTCACGTCGAGCATGGTCGTGAGCGCCGCCAGCCACGACTGGTTGCTGTGCTGCGACCGAAAAAATGTCAGCACGGGATACGAAATCTGACTCTCCAGCAACTCCGCCGACCAGCGCTCCCACTCGCGCAATACCTCGTCGAGAACCTTCTGATCCATGCCCGGATCTTCCGACCGCCCCGCCAGCCGCACCAGCAATTCCGCCGCCGAAGGGGGTGACCCAGCCCGCGCATCGAACATCGAAATCTGAATCTCGCGCCGCGAGAACGCCGCGTACACCACCGGAATGTACCCGATTACGACCCCCAGAAACGCGAAACCCATCCCCGCTTCTATGACCGCAAGCGCCCGCGCCGCCGGCGACGTCGGCACAATGTCGCCGTAACCCAGAGTAAAAAAAGTCTCCCCGCTGTGATACACGATCTTCCCGAACGTCAGCCGCTCGCCGCCGAGCTGCTCATGTCCTCCAATGCCGTATTGCACCAGGGCGAATCCAAAGATCAGACCCGACGCCCAGAATCCCAGCAACAGGATCAGCGACAACGGCCCGAAATATCCCAGAAAATTCTGTTGCCGCGAAGTTGTCTGGATGCGCCGCGCTACCTTCCGCCACGGAATCCAGGTTCGCCGGTAAAACCATGCCGTCAGCCTAAAATGCCGCGTAACCCGCCGCGGCAGAACCACGGTCTCAAATGCATCCAGCAACACCACCCAGATGATGATGAAGCCAAACACCGCCGCGACTATGCTGCCATGCGAATTCATGAATGCCCTGAGAGAATTGTAGATGCGGCGGGAAGAATATCAGATTCCACGCGACTAAGAACCGGGTGCCCCATTTCTCGCGTTCTTTGCGAGAAGTGGGGATTTTGACTTTTGCGGCATCAGGTGCGTTCGCCCGATTTGAAGATGATCGTCGCGAAGGCCGGAAGCTCAAGGTTTGCCGCCGGACGCCGCCCGGTCGTCTACTGCGGCTTGGTCGCCGGCGGCGCTTGAGTAGCCGGAGCCTGGGGTTGCCCCGGAGCCGGCTTTGCCGTAGTCGGTGCGGCGCCGGGCGCGGGAGTCACCGGCTTTGGCACCGGCTTCTTCTTCACCGCCGGCTTCTTCGGCGGCTCGTTATCGTCCACTACCGTCTTTTTCGGCGGGGCCGCCGGAATCGCCGCCTGCGCCGTCTTCAGGTCGGCCCGCAGGCGCACAATTTCCGCTTCCTTCGCCGACGACAAACTCTCAATCCGCTCCGCGATCTGTTTCCGCGTGGTTTCAAACGCGCTCAAATCATTCGAAAGCGTCTGCAAATCGTCCTTCGATCCAAACGCCCCCGCACCCTCCACCACGCTGCCCAACACGTCATATAAAGCATCGAGGTTGCGATACAGCTTGAAAGTAGCCGGTACATCCTCCGGCGCCGCGCGCAGCTGAGAAATGATCTCCGGCAGCGCGCCCTGCAGATTGCGTTGGATCGAATCCACGTTGGACAGCGACTGTTTTTTCGAAGCGTTGTCGGTCTTCCAATGTTCGATCCGCAGCTTCACCAGATCGCCCTGCGTAGTCTTCGAGGTCGCCTCCAGCTGCGTTAGAAGTCCATTCAGCTGCGTCATCGAGGCATACGACACCGGCTCCGTGCCCGCAGCCGGCCGGCCCTGCGTCGAATACTGCGTGTTGGCGGGAGCTGCAGCAGGAGGCGCAGCCGACCCAGCAGCAGGGCCCGACTGGCCAAGCCCGGCGGTCGTCCAAAATAGCGACAACAAACCTATCGAGAGGATGGAAGTACGTTTCATTATTCGGGGCGTTGGCGTTCGCAAAACAGCATACTACAAGCCGGCCCCAGTAGGACGCCATCCTGACCGCGCGCAACCGCCCCAACCCAGAGAAGTGTCATCCTGAGCGTTGCCCCCTGCACCCAAGCCGCTTGCTCTAGTCCCACAGAAATGTCATTCTGAGCGAAGGTAGCCGTCCGCTGAAAGCGGGCGGCTACGCAGTCGAAGGACCCCTAGTCCCACCACGCCCCGCGAACGCATTAAGCAATTTCCACCCCGCCGCCCGTTCGAAATCCCCAGCTGGAGGTCACTCTTAAGAAAGAGAGATAATGAATGAACATGCTCCGCCCCACCCTCACCGCACTCCTCCTCCTGCTCCTCGCGCTTCCCGCGCCCGGCCAGGATCTCGCCCGCCGCCTGATCCTCAAAGACGGCACTTACCAACTGGTCACGAAATATGAGGTCAAGGGCGACCGCGTGCGCTACATGAGCGCCGAGCGCGATGAGTGGGAGGAAATTCCCTCATCTCTGGTCGACTGGTCCGCCACCGATAAATTTGAGAAGGACCGCGCCGCCGGAGCCTCTGTCCCCGAAGCCGTACAGCTCGACAAGGAAATCGAAAAGGAGCGTGAGACCGAGGAAGCGCAACTCCCGCAAGTCGCCCCCGGACTCCGCCTGCCCGAACCTTCCGGAGTCTTTTTGCTCGACAGTTTCCAGGGCGAGACTCAACTGGATGAGATCCAGCAAACCGCCGGCGACGTCAGCCGCAACACTAAAGGCAACATTTTCCGCGGCGCTATCAATCCCGTGGCCGGCGCCAAGCAAACCATTGAACTCGAAGGCGCGCACGCCACCGTGCAGTCCCACGTCGGAGTGCCCTCGCTCTACATCAACGTGGAAGACGCCCCCAATCAGCCGGACCAACCCGCGCCCAAAGATTCCAGTCGCTCCGCGCAAGGCCCGCAACAACCCGAGCAACGGCAACAACCCGAGCAGCCCATCGTCCCCTTCGACCGTTTCCGCATTGTCCGCACCGAAGCCAAAGGCGGCAAACGCATCGTCGGCGACGTGAAACGCCAGGTCACCGGCAAGGTCAGCCAGGAACAGCACGTCATCAAAACCACCATCGACCGAGTCGCCGGAGGCTGGTTCAAACTCACCCCCACCGAGCCCCTCGCGCCCGGAGAATATGCCATTGTCGAAATGATGGGAAAAGAAGGAATGAACCTCTACCTCTGGGATTTCGGCGTAAACCCCAAAGCCCCCGCCAACGCCAACCCCTGGAAACCGGAAGCGAAAGATAAGCCAAAAACGCAGCAGAACGAGTGATCGGATGCGAGACAAATGGTACGGCGACAACCGAGACCTAGTTAAGTGGGCGGTGCTTGTCGCACTTGCGCGCCGATATCGGGTGAAGCACATCCTCCAGGTCCTGTATTTCAGGCCCGACATGTGGGCAGGTGTCGAAATCGATGGAAAGAGTGTTGAAATGAACCAAGCAGTGATCGAGCAATTCCGCCGTGCAGCTTCGATTTCCATGATGAACTGCGGGGCTCGAATCGAAGTTGTGGAAGACGTGTTTTCCGACCGGACGGTATATCTGCAAAGAGTGCTCGACAGGATTCGGCACCGGCCTCAAGCTCCGGGAATTGTTTTCCTCGATCCAGACACGGGCCTTGAACCGGGAAAGCCTAACCTCAAACATGTGCTCGATTCAGAACTGGCGGAGATTTGGCGGTCCATGATTCCTGACGACCTGATGGTGTTCTACCAGCACCAGACCAATCGGAACGGCGAAGAGTGGATCGAGCCGAAAAAATCACAATTCGAACGTGCGTTAAACATTCGGCCTGGCAGTGCTAAGCTGGCCCACGGTGTCAAAATCGCGCGTGATGTAGCCTTTTTTTTCGCGGCAAAGGAAAACAGCGAACGCAAGGTTGAGTCACGAGTCGGGCGACCTGCTCTGAAAGCTGAGAGCTGAGAGCTACCCTACTTCAGCACTCCCCGCTGCGCCACTCCAATATTGTCCCGGGTCGTGTTCTTCACCAGATACATCATTTCGTCGGCCTGACGAATGATGTCATGCGCGGTGCGCGCGTCGTGCGGATACGTTGCCAGCCCAATCGAGGCCAGCACATTCAGATTCAATCCTTCTTCGCGGCAGAATCGAGTGGCGCGCATCGCATCCCGCAAACGCTTGGCCACCACCAGCGCCTGATCCTTCGAAGTCTGCGGCAGCAGCACTACAAATTCATCGCCACCATAACGATAAGCAAAGTCAATGAGCCGCAACTGCGCCTTCACCAGATATCCAATCTCCGCCAGCAACTTGCTTCCGACCAGATGTCCGTGCGTGTCGTTGACCGTCTTGAAGTGATCGAGATCGATGAACAGAATGCTGAATTCATAACCGAAGCGCGACGACCGGTAAACCTCCGTCTCTAGTGTCTTATATAAATGCCGTGCGTTGTACAGGCCGGTGCAATCGTCAGTGATGGTCAGTTCCTGAATCTTCTCCACCCAGCGCGCGTTCTCGATGGCAATGGCGGCAAAATCGCTCAGCGATTGCAGGAAAAATAATTCCGCATCGGTGAACTGCTCCATATCCACGTTCACCAGTTGAATCACGCCCAGCACTCGCAACTTCGACCGCAGCGGCACGCAGATGACCGACCGTGTCTCCCATTTGGTCGCTTCATCCACTCGGCTGGCAAAAAACGGATCCGTCCTCACATCCGGTACCACGCGCGCCTCGCCGCTTTTCGCCACCCACCCGGCAATGCCCTCACCCACCTTCAGCCGGACATTCTTCAGAACCTCGGCCTTGTCTCCTACCGCGATGGCAAAGTAGAGTTCGTCGCGCGCTTCATCTACCATCAACAAAGACCACGTGTCGGGACGGAAATATTCCGCCATTTTCTCCATGATGGTCTGCAGAATGGAGTCGAGGTCCAGCGAAGACGTGAGCGCCTTGGCCACGTCGTGAAATATCGTCAGCTCCTGGCTGTGGCGCGTCAATTGAGTGCCGGCCTCAGGCATGCAGAAATTCCCCAGTTTCCTTGCTGGTTGCTTGCAAGTCCCACGCGAACGGGTGGCAGTTGAAAAATTATATTCGTCACTTTCGTACAGGGGCAATGAACGTTGGTAACAGGTACCCCTAAAGCCAACCAGATGTTGCATCTACAGTACATCGCAAATGCCACTCCCGACCTGTGGTATAGTGTCCGGGTTGTTCCGCCCTCCCCGTCTAACCAGCTTACCCCGTCGAAGGGGTGCGTGTTTCCACAGCTTTACTCCGAGGACAAAAGTCGATGCGCGCAACAAAACTCTCCCACGCCGTTCGATCCATGTTAGCCATGGCCGTTATCACACTCGCTTCCGCCACCTTCGCCGCTGCACAATACACGTCCTCGGTCATCTACACCTTTCCTAAGGTCGACTATCCGCTCATCGACCCTGCTGTGGATGCCTCAAACCAGGCTCCTTCCAATCTGATATTCGACAACATGGGAAATTTTTACGGCACAGTTGCCATCCTGGGCGATGCCTGCATCGACGGCGGAAGGTGCGCCAAAGTTTTTGAGCTGTCGCAATCTGGCGGTGTCTGGACTGAGACCACGCTCTACACCTTTAACGGCAACGGCGTCCTGCGGCTGAGTCAGGGTGTCGTCAGAGACTCGGCTGGAAATCTCTACGGCGCGGCCCTTACGGCCGGCAACGAAAAAGCCTGCAATAGCGGCTGCGGATTCATCTACGAGTTGTCGCCCATTTCAGGGGGATGGTCCTACAAGGTAATCCACGTCTTTAGCGGTACCAACGGATCCCAACCAACCCTTCCCATGGTCGATGGCGCTGGCAATCTTTACGGCACCACCGAATCCGGAGGTTCCACCGACCCCAACAGTCTGGGCGTCGTCTACGAACTCACGAAAACCGCCGCCGGCGGATATATTGAAACCGTTCTGCACCGCTTCACCGGCGGTAACGACGGAGGTGTTCCCACCGCGCCGCTGGTCATGGATGGATCGGGAAATCTTTACGGCACCGCCCTTCAGGGAGGCACGCACGGCTCTGGGACAGTCTATAAACTGACCTCAAACGGTGCTGGAGGTTTCACCTTCGGCGTGATCCATGACTTCGCCGGAGACTACCGGGGAGGCAATCCCTCCGGCCCTCTTCTGCTCGATGCCGCACGGAACCTCTACGGCACCACTGGCCACGGTGGCAGCCTGCTCGGTCCATGCTCTTATGCCATGGGGTGTGGTACGGTTTTCGAACTGGTAAACACCGGGACCGGCTATTCGGAAAAGGTCCTCCGCATCGTGCAGGCGACCGAAGATGGCGACAGCCCAGGGGGTGCTTTATTAATGGATCCCGCCGGAAACCTCTACGGAACGACCCCGGCCGGCAAAGGCTTTGACGGATCGGTGTTCGAACTCTCGCCGAACGGAGACAGGTGGATAGAAACCATCCTCTTGACCGGCACCTCAAGTCTGGGCGGCTTCAACGGCGTCGTCCTCGACTCTGCCGGGAACTTGTACGGCCCAGCCTCCGATACGGAGATCTTCGAGTTATCGCCTCCAACCCCCTAACGCATCCGCGTCGAAAGGGGTTGCCCCATCCTTGTCCCTGCGTCCTTTGCAGGGACAGGGTGGGGATTTTGACTCTTTAAGCACGAAGGTCCTCGCGCGCGTGCATCCCGTTGACGACAAGCGTAATCTTGAACGTATGAGTGGTCCTCGGAAAAAATTCAGAAAGCTTCCCGCATCTCTGGCTCTTTTCACGCTCGCCTTGTCTGTCACCGCCTTCTCCCAGACTCCCGCTCCCGACCCCAAAGCCGTCCCCGTGCTTGATGGCGCTGCCGGACCCTGCTCCGCCGACTTCACTATCACCGACAATGCCGGCACTCCGGTCTACGCCGCGAAAATAAGCGTGCACATCGCCTACCGATTCGGAAGTTTTCACAAACTCGACCTCGAACTCAGCACCAATGTCGATGGCAAAGCCCGCTTCACCGGTCTCCCCGATCGCGTCAAGCGCGGCATGACGTTCCACGCCTCCGAAGGCGACCGCGCTGGCGAAGCCTTCGACGATCCCGCCACTACCTGCAAGGCCCAGCTCACCATCGCGCTGCAGAAAAAAACGCAGTAGCGGGAGCGGTGGCAGAGAAAGACCCTCGAATCGTGAAGCCGAGAACAAATTCTCCGGCACCCGCCGTGCACAAGCCTTGGTTGCTTGAGAGGCCGCGGCGATCCAGCTGTTTCCGGGAAAGGATTCGACTTCTTATTGCAATTTTATTGCTGCGCCCAGGCGCTCACTTGCGGACACGTGGTTACCTCCGTCTAGACCCGATGGCTAGTGGCGCACTCATCCCGCTTGTCCTATGATGTTTTCGTGCGGGCGAAACCACGTCGCCCCGCCGGAGTTCCGTGGGCGCATTCGGAGAAAAATTCCGTAAGGAGCGCGAGAAAAAGAACTTCTCGCTCGATGACGTTTCCGCCGTCACCAAGATCGGCACGCGTATGCTGCGCGCCATCGAAGAAGAGCACTTCGACCAACTGCCCGGCGGCGTCTTCAACAAGGGATTCATCCGGACCTACGCCAAGCACCTGGGGATGAACGACGAAAAAGCCGTCGCCGACTATCTGGCCTGCGTGCGCAAGACGCAAATCGATGCCCACGAAGACTGGCAGCCCGCGCGTCCTGCCCAGAACCAAGCGGCGTCGAAGAAAACCGTGTCCAAGAAGAAAGGCGACTCTCCGGCTCCCAAGACCCAAACTCCGGTTGAGGTTGAGGAACTCCCCGAACTTCAGTTGCCCCGCGCCGAGCACGTCCGCCCACCGCGCAATAAATATCTTGAGCCGCGCGACGGCGGAATCCCGTGGCGACTTCTTGCCGCGGCTGTCATTTTGATCGTACTGGCAGCAATTTTGTGGCATCGCCACTCACGCGGTCCGCGCACCGAAGCTGTGAGCGCATCCGAAAAGCCGGTGCTTTCCGTGCCATCCACGCCCGCGCCCATGCTCACGCCGGCGGGTCAGACCTCGAGCCCCCACTCGGCCAATGCTGCGGGATCGCATTCGTCCGGTCCGACAGGTCAGCCTGCCGCCTCTCCGCAGGCCGCGACCGTACTTCGTTCCTCGAGTCCAACAAGAAGTCCAGCAAACCCCGTAGCCGACGCCGCACAAAATAATGCCGTGCAGAATAGTGGAGCCAGCGCAGCGCAGGCGGCGGATCAGGCATTGCCCGCTGCTCCTCTCACCCTGATCATCCGCGCCTCAGAGAACTCCTGGATCTCCGTCCTCGCCGACGGTCAGGCCGTCAGCGAGGAGACTCTCATTGCTCCCGCGCACACGTCCGTGCGCGCCAGCCGCGAGATCGTGGTGAAAACCGGGAACGCCGCCGGCGTAAGTTTCCTCTGGAATGGAAAAGAAGTCCCCGCCCAGGGCGCCGAAGCAGAAGTGCGAACCTTCGTATTCGACTCCGCCGGCATGCGCACGACGACTCCCACCCAACCAGCTCAGAATTAGCAAGTAGTGGAATTGAAACATGTAGAGACACCACAGCCGGGTGCCCCATTTCTCGCGCGTTCTCTGCGCGAGAAGTGGGGATTTTCGTCGGAGCCAAACGCAAAAAATCCCGCGCTCCGCGCGGGATTTCCTCACACTCCTAAAACTCTTGGTGCCATCGAAGGGACTCGAACCCCCACACCCTTGCGAGTACATGGACCTGAACCATGCGCGTCTGCCAATTCCGCCACGATGGCAAGTGGACTTACATTGCAGCGGCGGCCCTAGGGCCGCCGTGTCAGGAAACCAACCCCTCTATTCTACAGAGCGACCGCGAACTGTCAAACTTCCGTGATCGCCGCGTAAGTGGCAATCTTGATTTTCTTCGCGACCTTTGTGGCTTTTCCTTCGCGTACTTTGCGGTAAAGCGCTTTTTTCTTTCCATGCGAGCAAGCGCAAGACCCTTCACAAAGTTCGCAGAGAAATCCAGATTATGGGGCCTGTATTACCCCAGCTTCGCGCTCATCGTGATCTTCGCTTTCAGCACCTTCGACACCGGACATCCCGTCTCCGCCGCTTCCGCATACTTCTGAAACGTCGCCGCGTCCGCTCCCGGCACTTTCCCCACCACATCAATGTGGCTCGCAGTAATCGTCCATCCCGAGTCCAGCTTCTCGAGCGATAGCGTGACCGTCGTCGAAATGCTCTCCGGAGTCAGATTCGCTCCACCCAACTGCGCCGACAGCGCCATCGAAAAACATCCCGCGTGCGCCGCCGCAATCAGTTCCTCGGGATTCGTCCCTGGCGCATTCTCAAACCGCGTCGCGAATGAATACTGAGTATTGTTCAGCGCTCCGCCCGGCGCCGAAATCGATCCCTTCCCATCCTTCAATCCACCCTTCCAAACCGCGCTAGCCGTCCGTTGCATGATCTTCTCCTCGATATGATTTCTCAAAAGCTCGCCACAATTGTAGACGGAATCACGCAGACCTGTCAGGGAGGAAAGAAAACTTCGCCGGCTGCAACCTGATTTTCCCCGCGAACTCGGCGGCTTTTCTTCGCGTTCTCAGCGGTAAAAGGCTCTTGACTTGCCGGAAGCGACCAGAAAGGCGATCTTAGCTGACGACGGATAGTTGACAGCCGGCCCCTCAGTAAAAATCCGAGCAGCTCAAATAAAACCCGCACTGCGGACACTTCAACTTGCACCGGCTCTCGCGCAGTTTCGTCGAGCAGTTCGGACAATACTCTCCCGGTTCGGCCGACTTCACTCCCGCCCCATGTCCGTGCTCGCTCTCAACCTTCGTCGCCGCTTCTGCCTGGTTCATGTCCGCCGACGTTATCCTTGGAGACTCACTCGCCGCAAGTGCAGATTTCGGTTCGTCGCTTTCCTTCTTCGTGTCCTTCTTGGTTGACGATTCTTCTTTGGGCGGAGCCGCGCACTATGCCGCCCTATCGCTAGCCGCCAGCGCCGTGTGGCTCCAGCATTCGGCCATGATCAGCCACGCGCCCAGCCGTTTCCACACTTTCACATACTTTCCCCGCTCCGGCGCCTGCGTTCCATCCGCCTGCCGCACAATCGCCGTAAAGCGGCCCAACTCCATTGCCATATCCCCAGAGTGGTCCACTCGGGTCGTTTCCAGGCGCAGATCGCTGTACCCTGCTTCTCCCATCTGGCGCAGCAACCGCTCCACCGGTTTCGGCCCATACGCCGATTCCCGCTGAGGCGCCATCAAGACGCCGTCCGCGGCGAACAATGCCGCCGCCTGGTCATAGTTTCCTGTGTTGAAAGACATTGCGAAGTCTTGCGTGAGATCGCGGAGTTGAGACTCCACGTCCCGGAACGGACGAGAGTCCGCCAAGGAACCCGAATAAGGCCGGTACATCTACTACCTCCTGGGGGAAGGCACCCGGCAAACTCCGCCACGGCCAGATGGCAGGGCTCACCGGAAAAGCTCGCCCATTCTAGCGCAAATTTAAGTTGTGGAAAGTGAAAAGTTTTCCGTGCAGTCGGTCGAATGCGGCCGATCCAAATATCAGATCGCCGCCGATTTCGCTATCTCTCAAACAAGGCCGAGCGGCTTGGGGGCCGCGAAGCGCTGGAATCGCTGTTGATGGCCGTCACTGGCGGCTTTGGCACTTCTACCCTCAGCGCGGAGTTCTCGCGTTCTGCGATCTGCCGCTTCACGCGATTCATCAGAACCACCAACTTCTTCGATTCATGGTCTCTCTCTGCCTGCTTGCACATCTTCTGAAAATCTTGCGGAGCAAAAGTCACACGATTAGTCATGGGGAGTATGATCCTCGTACGGAGAAGCCCTAGCCTAACCCATCGCCGCCAACTTGCCAACCCCCTCTCAAAGATCGTTTTTGCTCATGTTCCGGACAATGTAGGGACAGCCGCCCTCGGCTGTCCGTCGGGCGCAACCCGACCACTTCCTCTCGGGACTCGTAAC
>Ga0070733_10002294_pt1 | contig 13757 bp, 8 predicted proteins | sample Coa_R1_9_FD_66450 | JGI IMG/M metagenome (GOLD analysis project Ga0070733, IMG submission 66450) | Surface soil microbial communities from Centralia Pennsylvania, which are recovering from an underground coalmine fire - Coalmine... | ecosystem: Environmental > Terrestrial > Soil > Unclassified ... | reverse complement strand
CCTTGGCTGGAGGCGGGAGAAACTCGGCGCTTTCCGGGTGTATGGTCGGCAACCCTTCCCTTACCAGATTACGGAAGGGTTGCCCGTCATCCGCGAGGTATCGGGAATGGGCCCAATTGCCGACTCTGCGAGGACATCTGGCTTTCGAGCACATCACGGAACTCCATTGCGCTATCGGCCTCCGAGCGCGGTCTTCCGTTGAGGTTGGCACCGGGTTGCTAGTCAGTTAGGGCGATTATTGGCCCAGCTTGGCGTATTCGGATTTGGCCTGGATGAGGATGGGGATGTTGGGGTCGGCGTGCTGCCAGAGGGCGAGGAAGTCCTGATAGGCGCGGCGAGCGTTGGCAAGAGCGGTGTCTGCCTCGGCACCGTGTGCGGATTGGGCTTCGAGTGCGTAGGCGCGCGCGATTTCCAAATGCGCAAGTGCGCCCATGGGCTCGTTGAGCACCATGCCCCGATGATCGAGCATCTTCTGAAATTCGGCGGCGGCTTGGGAGCCCTGATGGGCATCGAGATAGGCTAGGCCGCGAATATATACGGGGTATAGATTATTCAGAAATGGCGCCGCCGCCGGGGACCCCAATTCATATTCGGAAGCGGGCTGGAGAATTTCTATCGCTTGACGGGGACTCTTTTCGTCGAGGGCGACTGCGGCGCGAATTGCAGGAAGATAATTAAATTGTTCGATGGTGTCCTCGGGATAGCGTTTGGAAAGGCCGTCGGCGACCACCCGAGCGCGCGCGGAATCTCCGGCCAGAGCCAAAGCGAGTGCGGCGAGCGGGGCACCATCATGGCCAGCGCCAGCTTTTAGGGCTGCTTCGGCATCGCGTCTGGCCGCCGAGTCATGGCCGAGCAGGGCTTCCCGCAAGGCGGCATCGGCTTGAGCAAACCCTGCTATCTCTGTTTCGCCTGCTTGCCCAGCGGAAGCGATTGCGCGCTGGGTGAGTTGATTGGCCGTGGCAAGCTGGCCAGAGTAGGCGGCGGTATCTGATTCTGCACGGAGAAAAAAGGTTTCCTCGCCCGGCTTGTCCGCAGCCCAGGCCACCTGCCTCGACATGTCCGCAGTGTCGTTCTCCAGAAAGGCAATCCAGTAGAGATCCTGGTGAAGATCTGGCGAATCGAGATTCTTGGACTGAGCCTGCCGTATGACGGCCTTTCCTTCGTCCAAACGGTCGTTAGCGACGTAGGCCCACGCCATCTCCAGGTACGGCAAACCGTAGTCGGGCTCAAGATCGAGGATTTCGCGAGCCGACGGAATCAGACGGTCCAGCCTGCCGGTTTGAAGATAAATCGCATTCAAGTTTATGAGCGGGGTTGGGTCGCGGGGATAGATTTGGTGCCACACTTTAAAGGTCTGCGCGGCTTTATCCAAGTTGCCAACTACACCCCAATAGTAGAAAGACGATATCATGAGCCGCTCGCGCTCGCTGACCCGATCTCTGAGTGCGTAAGCCTTTGCGATGTTCTGAGCGGCAAGCTCGGTCTGGCCGGTGTTCAAATAGGATATTCCGAGGCCGATATAGGCCATGGCGAAATTCGGGTCGAGCGAAACGGCGCGCTGGAAGAAGGCGATGGCGGCATGCTGGTCCGCATTTTCGCTGGCCTTACCGCCCTGGGTATATGCTTGAAGAGCTTCGAGAGAAGAAGTGGAGGCTTGCTCGACGGGCATATTGAACTTCTGGATGGTGCTTAGAGATTCGCCAAGTTTGGCGCGCATGTCGGAAGCGGCTTTGCTGAGGGCGTCGAGAACGTGATTTTTGTCGGGCGCGTCGGCTTCGGCGCTGGCGATGGAGCTGTCATCCGCGCAGTCGATAGCCTTCAAAATTAAATCGTATTCCGTGCCGATTTGGGCGATGGAGCCGTCGAGGACTGCAGCGCTGGAGGTGCGCTGGCAGACTTCTCGGGCGATTTCGGGAGTGAGGCGGACATCGGCGGGCTGCTCCATGAACTTGAGGGTCTGTTGAATGCGGCCGGCGGAAAGAATGTTGAGAAAAGGCGACTGCTGGAGCTGGACCTCGAGCGCCTGGCGCAACGTGCCGTCGAAAACGGCGTCGCCGGTGGTGTTGACGAAATCGGCGAGGACGATGGTGTCTTTCGAGGTGAGCTTGGGCGCGCGATGGAGGAAGGCGTAGAGGCCGTAGGATGCGGCTCCGGCGAGAACGAAAATAACGATCAGCGTTGCGGCGAGGCTGAATTTGTGTTCACGAGCAACGGCGACGACGGAGGAAGGGCCGGATGCGTGGGTGGCGGCGCTCGCCGCTGGTGAAGAGGCCGCGGTAGAAACTGAAGCGCTGGCGTCCGGCGCGATGCGCAGCCATGAAGAGCGACCCGAATCTGTGTCGCGTTTGAGGCGCTTCAAATCGGCACGCAGCTCCGCAGCAGATTGACAGCGGACGTCGCGGTCTTTTTCGAGCGCCTTGTTGATGACGTGTTCCAACTCGACGGGAACGTCCGGACTCAACCGGGCTATCGGCGCGGGTAGCTTTCCCAGAATAGCGTTGAAAATGATGGCGCTAGTGTTGCCGCTAAAGGGCATTCGCCCAGTGGCCATTTCGTAGAGCACGGCGCCAAACGAAAATAAATCGGTGCGCGCGTCAAGCTCTTCGCCGCGCGCTTGCTCGGGCGACATGTACGCGACCGTACCGACGGCAACGCCGGGACTGGTGATGTGCTCGGGAATTTCGTCCAGAGTGGCTTGCGTCACGGGGAACCCGGCGGCGGCGTCTGTGATTTTCGCGAGACCAAAGTCCAAGATTTTGGCGTGGCTGCGCGTGGTGATGAAAATATTCGATGGCTTGATGTCGCGATGGATGATGCCGCGGGAATGGGCGGCATCCAGCGCGTCGGCGATCTCGATACCCCAATCCAGAAGCAGGTCGAGCGGCACGGGCTTGCCTTCGATGCGATGCTTGAGCGTCGCGCCGTCCAAGAATTGCATGGCGATGAATGGCTGGCCATCCGCTTCGCCGATGTCGTAAATGGTGCAAATGTTGGGATGGTCGAGAGCGGAGGCGGCGCGCGCTTCGCGCTCGAAGCGCTCCAGCGTTTGCTTGTCGCGGGCCACGCCTTCGGGAAGGAGCTTCAGCGCGACGAAACGACCGAGGCGCGTGTCTTCGGCTTTGTAAACGACGCCCATGCCGCCGCCGCCGAGCTTTTCGAGGACGCGATAGTGCGAAATGGTCTCTTCGATCACTGAGAGGGCTGCTCCTGCCGACGCATGTTAGGCCGCGCTCAAGGGCAAGTCAACGCCGGGAGCGAATGCATTCTCGCTTCGCACTTGATCGCGATTATTTACCCAGACATTCAACTCCCGGATGGTCGGCAATACGGAAGTAATTAGCCTGAACGGTGCTTCAATCTAGCGGACCTACAACGGAAAGTTGGCCAACTTGGCCAACTTTCCGCTCAAAGAGCTTAGCCCGCGAAGGCTGCCTAGTTGGCTCAAGTGTTGGGATTAAGTTGATTGGGACAACTGGATTTGAAGCACCGACCTCCTGGTTCGCAGCCACAAGGTCGTTTAGGATTTCTGTGCGTTGTAAGTTGCTGCACCTAAATAAATTGGTCGGGGCGAGTGGATTTGAACCACCGACCTCCTGGTCCCGAACCAGGCGCTCTAGCCAGGCTGAGCCACGCCCCGACTTAGTTTGTTTGATTATTCTAGCATTGAAGGAGCGCTGCGAGCCACGCCGTTCTCTTTATCTTCTATATTCACTGACTGCGCCGACTTCCAAATTTTCAAAACGCGCTTCCACCGCACATGGCTAACCGTCCGGCTAAAGGGGGGCTTCTAAATATTTTGGAATTGTCTTGGCGCGAACTGCAAAACGACGAAAATTCGGCATGTGCAATTCCGTTTATTATTCCTATTAGGTGGCATAAATGCGGCAGAACAGATGAATCATGAATCTCCGCGGTTCATCCTACTCGTGGCGTAGTGCGACCATGGGATCGACGCGCATGGCGCGGCGAGCGGGAATGTAAGACGCTGCAAGCGCAACGGCGAGCAACGACATGGAGACGCCGGCGAATGTCAGTGGGTCAGTGACGCTGATGCCAAAAAGGAGGCTGGACATTAGCCGCGTCAGCGCCAGGGATGCGCCAATGCCAATGGCTATGCCGGTGGCGGCAAGTTTGAGTCCATGTGCGAGGATAAGGCGCATCACCTGTTCCGGTTCCGCGCCAAGCGCCATGCGGATACCGATTTCGTGGGTGCGCTGCGCCACGGAATATGAAATCACGCCGTAAATTCCCACCACGGCCAGCAGCAAACCGAGCGCGCCGAAAATTCCCAGCAAGAACGTCTGAAAGCGCGGCGAGGCGTTCGACTTGGCGACAAGTTGGTCCATTGATTCGATGTTCGTGATCGGCTGGTCCTTATCAACCGACCAGATACGATTCTGTATAGCGGAAACCAGGGCGAAGGGATTTCCTGCCGCGCGCACAACAAGAGAAACGGCGTTGCCAGCGTCGCTGGAGCGTACTGGTTGCTCATAGGGCGCGAAAAATTCCGGCTCAGGCGATTCTTTCGGTGACTGATCGCGCGTGTTTCCGATTTCTCCAACAATTTCGCCCCACTTGGGTTTGTGTTTCGCATCTTCTTGAATCCACAGTCGCTTGCCAATCGGGCTGGCATTCCCAAAAAACTTCTCTGCGAACGCCTGATTCACAATGTAAACGTCGGGAGCGCCGACCGCGTCTGCATTCGTGAAATCGCGGCCGCGCAACAGCGGGATTCCCAACGTCTGGAAGTATCCCGGCATCGAGCGATTGGCCTCCGCTGTGGGCGCTTGCGCAGCGTTTTGCGGGGTCGTCTCGGTGTGAAATACCGATTCCCCTTTTGTGCCAGAGAGCGGCGCATAAAGAGAAGCAGAGGCACTTTGAACGCCCGGGATTGCGCGTGTGAGCGCCACAATCTGGCGCACATAAGCGATGGCCTGCGCAGAGTTGGGAAATCTTCCCGGCGCGAACGCGACATTCATGGTCAGCAGACGAGCTGAGCGGAAGCCGAGATTTACGGCCCGCAAACGACCGAAGCTGCGCAGCGCCAGCGTTGCCCCGACCACGAGCATCAATGCGAGCGCCACCTCGCCGGTGACCAGCACGCGGCGCAAAAAACCATGCCGGGAGCCGCCGGTGCTGCTCTGCGCTCCCGCACCCTCTTTGATCACCGCATTCAACGCTTGTCGCGAAGCGAGAATTGCGGGTGCAAGTCCAAACAGAATCCCGGCAAGCACAGAAGCGCCGAGCGTGAACCACAGCACCGTCTGATCAATGCCCAAATCCTTGACACGTGGCGTGTCCGCCGGCAGCAGGGCGCGCAGAAGTGGCACGCCCAAGTCGCGATAAGCAAACCGCATGCGCCGCCAATCAGCGCCAATGATACGCTTTCAATCAGCAATTGCCGTACAATCCGTCCGCGCGTCGCGCCCAGCGTCGAACGAATAGCCATTTCGCGCCGACGCGCCCAGCCGCGTGCAAGAAATAAACTTCCCACGTTGGCGCACGCGATCAACAGCACAAATCCAACCGCTCCGAGCAAAACGAGCAGGGGTGCGCGAGCATCGCCGACAAGATCCGACTGCAAAGCTACAGCGCGGAAGCTCCAGGTCTTATCGGCATCTGGATAGGCCTTGGCGAGCCGCGCCGCGATAGCGTCGAGTTCGGCTTGAGCCTGCTTCACTGTGCGCCCGGGTTTCAACCGCGCTACGGCGGGTATGCCATGACTTCCGCGCGCGGCAAGTTGATCTTTCGTTGGAGCGAGCGGCGTCCAGAATTGGACGTCGGTGGCATAATCCAGATGCTGCTGCGGAGGCATTACGGCGATGACGGTATAGGGTTTCCCGTCAAGCGTGACGGTTTTTCCGACGGCGCGCGGGTCGCTGCCGAATTGCTTTTGCCACAGCGCGAAGCTCAGGATAACTTCGCGATCTTCACCGGGCTGCATCTCCGCAGGATTGAAAATTCGCCCGTACAGCGGCTTCATGCCGAGCAGCGGAAAAAAATCAACAGAGGCTTCCGCCCCATCGAGCGCTTGCGGTGCGCCGCTGCCGGTCAAAGTCATGCTCGAATAATTGTAAGGAGCGACGGCGGAAAAGACGGTGTTCTGCGCGCGAACGTCGGCAATGTCCGGCCAGGACATTCCCAGGTTCGGAAAATCGAAGAGCGTGCTGTGAGCCCAGAGGTCCACCAGTTGCGCGGAATTGGGGAATGGCAAAGGGCGCAGCAGGGAAGTGTTGACCACGGAGAAAATCGCGGTATTCGCGCCGATGCCAAGCGCGAGGGTCAGCACGGCGATCGCCGTAAATGTCGGCGACTTGGCCAGCGTGCGGATGGCGTAACGCAGGTCCTGCAGCAACGTGTTCATCCTTATTATCTCCTCCCGCAGCTATTGGCCATGACCGAATCCTATGAGCATGCTCCGACACCCGTGTGCTGCTGGATACATGTGGCATCTCAGATTCCGCTTGGGCCGAACACATTAAGCCATGTAAATAGAATAATATAGAGCTCCTATCAGAAGCCGCATACTATGTGGTTTGTTCGCTTGCGGGGAAAATGCATCTCACAAACGGACACTTATGCAGGGGTTCAAAGACCCCCGAGTTGAAAGTGCATTCTGGGTGCCGCGTCCGTTAGGGCAAGCCTCGCCCCGCCCCGGGCATGCCACAGGTAGGGTTCCCCCTACGAAGCAAATGCGGGCCGTGGAGCTATTGTGATTTTTGCGGCGGCTCGAACTTCGAGTCGTCCGCCGAAACATTGTCCTTCACACCGGTAATCGTGTAGCTGGTGGTGCGACCGCTCACGTACCACACCGTTTTGTACGGAATTTTGACGCCATCCACATCGCGGTAGTCGGAATAATCCGCTTCCACAGGAATCGCGCCGAAGATCGTGCGGTAGCGAATCATGCGGCGGATCAGCAAGCCGGACTGCTGATCGAAGAAGTCCAATTCGAGAGAACCATCGGGCGCAGTGGCGAACACGACATAAGCAGACGCGCCGCCGACCTTGGCCGTTCCAAAGAGGCGCTTCGGTTTGTAAGCAGCGATTGCGGCAGACGGATTGATTTGCGCTTCCGTGCGGAGGATTTCTGCCTCAGGGCCGCTAGCCTCACGCGTCCCTTCGCTTGTCGAAGTCCATCCGCGGGTTCCATCGAATCCCATGGTCATGCTTCCGCGCGGCGTGGTCATCACTGCATACATTTTGCCGGGCGACTTTTGATACAGCTGTGCGGTGGAAGTCTGGTCGCCGTGATTTACCTGCATGGTAATCGCGCGCGTGTTGACCTTGTCCAGCGCATCTTCCCCGCCTTGCGCCTGGGTGAATTTGTCCAGAACAGCGGTCAACGTGGGCGCGCCGGCGGCGAGCCGCGAAAATTGTGGCTCGGTTGCTTCCGCGGGCAACGCGGGAACGCCCATGGGCTCGTGATGTCCCTGATGGCAGGTGAAGCAACTGACTTGCGGCCGACCGTTGAAATTATCTTTATTGATGGCGAAAAGCATGGTCATCATCTTGCGCGCAGTCTGTTTGGGCTGTTTGTCGTCCGACGGGAAATTGCCCTGAACGTGGCAGTAACTGCATTCCACGCCGAGAGCGGTGGTGATATAGCGCATTCCGGGTATGAGTTGCGAGGCGGGAACGTCCTTAAGCACCTGTATGTTTTTGTAATACTCGCCGGCGGTCTTGCCGTCCATTGGGCCGGGCTGAGGAGACTGCTGCGATTGCGCGGCCACTCCAATAGCGAGCATCAGCGCGGCTGTTGCGGCAATAAAGGTAGGGCTGCTGAGCTTTCTCATCGTCCGTCTGACCGCGCTTCTTCTAATGAACGCATTGCCATTCGTTGAATCATCCGGCATCGCGACCCTCCACAATGGATTTCTCGAGCGCCAAGGTTTGCGCCTCTGCCCGGTTCTCTCGGAGCAAAACCCGCGAAGGCAAATGGGCCGCAGCGGCGCGCGATAATTCTACCTGCTTACAACGATTCTGTGAATGTTTCTGCTGGATTCAGGGCTGGTAGCGGCTTCGTGAGAAAAGCTTCGACAGCCTGCGGTGCGGGTCTGTCCACACTTGAAATTATGTCTGGCTCGAGGTTGCTTGGGAAGAAGCCAGTTGCGGGTAGAGCGCCAGGACCGCCGGCAGGATCACGCGAAAAGTGCAGCCACCCTCCGGGCGGTTGAAGCCGAAAATTTGCCCGCCATGCTCCTGAATAATGCCGTAGCAAATACTCAGGCCGAGGCCTGTGCCTTTGCCGACGGGCTTGGTGGTGTAGAACGGGTCAAAGACACGATCGGGCTCGCGCAGGCCAGGACCGGTATCGGAAAAATCGAGGACCACGCTTCCGCGCTCCGTACGCATGCGAACAAAAAGAGAGCCACCACCGACCGCTTCCATAGCGTCCACAGAATTGTTGATTAAATTAAAGAAAACCTGGAGCAGTTGGTTTGGGTCGCCACGCACGGCTGGAAGAACGCCGCAAGGTTCAACTTCAATGCGAATTTTTTTGTCGCGCAAATCGAGTTGTCGAAGTTCAATCGCGCTGTTGACCACGGACTTCAGGTCCAACAACTGCTTTTCAGCAGGCACCTGGCGCGCGAAGCTGAGCAAATTGGTGACCAGCACTTTTGTACGCCGCGCCTGATCGCGGATTTTTTCGCTAAGGCTGCGCGAGCGCTCTGAGGCAGTCGTGTCTGTGTGAATCAGGTCAGCATAGCCGAGAATCGCGGTGAGAGGATTGTTGATTTCATGGGCTGCGCCGGCCGCTAGCTGGCCAAGCGAGGCGAGCTTCTCGGCCTGCACGAATTGCATTTGCAGTCGCTTGAGATTCTCGATGGAATCCTGCAAACCCTTAAGCAGCGCGAGGCGCTCTCGATCCACAAGCTGCTGCCGGAAGAAAACGAGCGCCGTGGCAAGAATTATCGTAGCCAGCGTAATTACCAACCGGAAATGGCGTACCGGTGCGGGCGCCTTACTAAGAAAAAAGCCCCAGCCGGCCATGAGCGGCATAGAGAGTATGCACAGGATAGCCAGGCGTCCAAACCATTGCGAATCGCGCATTTTCAGATTTTGCGCCAGAGCAGGGGCGGGCGAAATGCGGTGGGCAACAATCCCTGCTGTGCCAAACCAAACGAAAGCTGCCATCACCGGAACGTTGAAGAAACTGCCGGCTAAATATGTTCCGCGCAGGACGGAATGGGAAATCCACCAGATACCGGCGATATATACAGCGGATGCGCCAAAGAGGTTCGCATATACCGCGCGCCAGCCCTTATCAGCATGAAGAGCGAAAACGCCGGTACCGACAACAAAGACGAGGTTAGCGAGGCCATAAACTTGCAAGTCTCGGATGCGTTCAAGGCCGGCGCTTCCAGGATCTCGCGACCATGCCACCACAACAAAGAGATAGAGAAAGAGCCACCACGCGGCGAGAAGCAGCATGTCCAGTTGGCCGTAGCGCAGGACCTCGCGCATTTTCCGCGCGTGCGGAGCCATCGCCAGCGCAGCGATGAGCGGAACCGTATGCAGGAAAAAAATAATGTCCAAAAATGCGGGAGCATAGCTGACGTGGTGCAAGACGAGCGCGTGGTAGGTCCAAATGAGCTGGCCAGCGAGCCACAGCGTGCAGCCAAAGGCAAGCAGCATCCAGAAATCGTTCTGCCGGCGATAGGGCGAGGAAGCATTCCACAGCAAGCAGGCATTCGCAAAGAGGGGTACCAGGCAAAGGGCAATGTCGGCAATGGCAGCGCGCGCCGGACTGGGAGGCATCAGCAGCGAAATCAGTGTGAATCCGCCGACGAAGACAATCCAAGCGATAATAATTACCCAAGTTGATCTTGCAAATCTCATGGGCTGAGCTGAAGGAGCCTTCGATTAGACTAGCACGACCGCACCGGCAAATGTGGCGCATAGCCCAATCAATAAATAGGGCGTTAGAGTCAGCGGTTCAACCGCTCACCTTGCAAAAATCTATCCTCGAGCGGTGAGCGCGCGGCGCCCGGGAAACGATGCCGAAGCGCCGAGTTCTTCCTCAATGCGCAGAAGTTGGTTGTATTTCGCGATGCGATCGGTGCGCGAGGCGGAGCCCGTTTTGATTTGGCCGGTTCCCATCGCCACCACGAAATCCGCGATAAAAGTGTCTTCTGTTTCGCCAGAGCGGTGGGAAACGACCGACGAATAGCCGGCTTTGCGAGCCATTTCGACCGTTTCGATGGTCTCCGTGACGGTCCCGATTTGATTCAGCTTAATTAGAATGCTGTTCGCGATTTTCTTCTCAATGCCGCGGGAGAAAATCACAGGATTCGTGACGAAAATGTCGTCGCCCACCAATTGCAAATTGCTTCCCAGAGTCTTGGTGAGCAATTGCCAGCCGTCCCAATCCAGCTCGGACATTCCATCTTCCAGGGAAATGATGGGATATTGGCGTGCCCAGCTCTGCCAAAATTCAACCATTTGTTCTGAGGTGCGCTGGGATTTGTCCGATTTCTTGAAAATGTATTTCTTCGAAGCCGAATCGTAAAATTCGCTGGCAGCGGGGTCCAGAGCGATGGCGATCTGCTCGCCGGCTTTGTAGCCAGCCGCGCTAATGGCTTCCAGGATGCGCTCAATGGCCTCCTCGTTGGATTTGAGATTGGGCGCAAAGCCGCCCTCGTCGCCTACAGCGGTGGAATAGCCATTTTTCTTCAGCACTGTTTTCAAATTCTGGAAGACCTCGACGCCCCATCGCAGAGCTTCGCGAAAATTGGGCGCGCCGATGGGCATGACCATAAATTCCTGTGTATCCACAGAATTGTCAGCATGTGCGCCGCCATTCAGGATGTTCATCATGGGAACGGGAAGAGTGTTTGCGGAGTTCACCGAAGAAAAGCGGCTCAGGTATTTGTAGAGCGGCAAACCGCTATCCGCCGCAGCGGCGCGAGCGGCAGCCATGGAAACAGCGAGAATGGCGTTAGCACCGAATTTGGATTTGTTTTCCGTGCCGTCGCCGTCGAGCATTTTGCGGTCGAGGGCGCGCTGGTCGCTCGGGTCCATGCCAGTCACAATCTTGGCGATGGCGCTGTTGATGTGTTCGACGGCCTTGCGTGTGCCCTTGCCAAGGTAGCGGGACTTGTCGCCGTCGCGCAGCTCGATAGCTTCATGTTCTCCGGTGGAAGCGCCCGAGGGAACCGCCGCGCGGCCTTTGAGCCCATTCGCGAGAATCACGTCGGCTTCGACGGTCGGATTGCCGCGCGAGTCGAGAATTTCGCGCCCGATAACATGCGCAATCTTAGCCGTCACTCTTTTTAATCTTGCATCGAAAATCTGATGCCCTTTAACTCCTGCGGCGACAGTTTCTACGATGTTCTTCCTGCTGCGAACCATTGCTTCCTCCTTAATGCGGCGACCGATTATTGTATGACGGCACGGCGGAATTCACGAGAGGAGAGCGTTTGGAGAAAGAAAAGCTCAACGTTTTCGCATAAGGATAAGCGTCGGGCTCAAGTCCACAGGAATCATATCGCCAGCTGCAGCCGCAGCGAAGCGCGATTCGAGACCGGCCCAGTACGCTTCAGGCTCAGCAAGAGTGAGTGCGTAGGCGCTGCCGTAGGACGTCGAGCGCCAAAAACCGGCGTAATCGCGCGGCGACATTGGAAGAACATAGGAAAACTTCGTTTCTTCGACAAGTTCAAAGCCTGGCGCCTCCCGAACTTCGTTTTCCCAGATAAGATCACGTTTCAAACGCGGATCGCGATGCGGCTTCCACGGCCCGCGCAGTTCTGCGAGAACAATGGCATCAATTGCCGGCGTGGCTTTAGGCAACGGGCGATCATAAACGGCGAGAATTCCGTCAGCGCGAAGCCAGTTGTGTACATTTCCTAACACGCGCGGCGCTTCCATCCAATGAAACGCATTGGCGATGGTAACAAGGTCCACGCTCGCGTCCGGCTGGACGCAGGCTTCCGCAGTAGCGTTGCGCACAATGGCCCGGGGAATTTCTTCAGTAAGTTTCGCGGCCATGCCCGGATCCGGTTCGACCGCAATAACCTCGGCAAAATGCGGGATGAGCGCGCGCGTCGACTTTCCCGTGCCCGCACCGAAGTCCATGGCGCGGTCGCGGCGCTCGGCAGGCATTACGGCGAGTATGTGCTCGAAAAGTTCATGCGGGTAGTCTGGGCGATAGCGCTCGAATTCCTCTGCGGCGTGTCCAAAACGAGGCTGAAATGCAGATGGCACGATAAGCCGCTACTCTGGTTCTTCGAGCATGGATTCTTCGCGAACAACGACCACAATGCCGTTTTCGCTGACGTGATAGCGCTTGCGGTCCTCTTCGAGGTTGTAACCAATCTCGGTGTATTCGGGAAGCATCACATGGCGGTCGATGATGGCGCGCCGTATGCGCGAATGCCGGCCGATACTCACGTGATTGTAGATAATGGAGCCGCTCACCTCGCAGAAACTGTTGACGCGAACGTCGTAGCCCACCACCGAGTGCCTTACGCGGCTTCCTGAAATAATTGACCCGGCTGCGACAATGGAATCGAGCGCCGTTCCAGTGCGCTCTGGATCGGCAAACACGAATTTGGCCGGAGGGTATTGCTGTTCCCAGGTTTTAAGCGGCCAGCTCTTATCGTAAAGGTTGAAGACCGGCGAAACGGACACTAAATCCATGTTGGCCTCGTAATAGGCGTCAATCGTGCCAACGTCGCGCCAGTAGAGATTCCCTTTCTTATTTTCGTCATAGAAGTTGTACGCGAAAACGCGAAATTTGCCGATGATTTTTGGCAGAATGTCGTGGCCGAAATCATGCGACGAATTGGGATCCTCCGAATCTGAAATCAGCGTCGGCAGTAGAAACTGCGTATTGAAAATGTAGATGCCCATGGATGCATCCACTTTGCCCGGATGGCGCGGCGAGAGCTTGGGATCAGCAGGCTTCTCGTAAAACGCCAAGATGCGACCCTCTTTGTCGGTCTCGATGACGCCGAATTTGTTGGCAGCCTCTTCCGGCGTCATTTCCACAGTGCCTACGGTAACGTCCGCTCCGCTGTCCACGTGCTGCTGCAGCATTTTTTCATAATTCATTTTGTAGATGTGATCGCCCGACAGAATGATGACGTAACTCGATTGCTCGCTGCCGATGGAATAAATGTTCTGATAGACGGCGTCAGCTGTGCCGAGGTACCAGTGCGCGGAAACGCGCATCTGCGGGGGAAGAATTTCTATAAAGTCGCCCACACCCATCAGCGAGGACCATCCTCGGCGGATATGGCGATTGAGGCTGAGCGCCTTGTATTGGGTGAGAACGAAGACGCGGCGCAGGTCGCTGTTGAGGCAGTTCGACAAGGTCACGTCAATAATGCGGTAAATTGCGCCGAACGGTACTGCCGGCTTGGCACGGTCGCGCGTGAGCGGCCACAACCGCTCGCCTTGACCGCCTGCGAGCAAAACGCCAATCGCATTTTTCATCAGCGACATAAGGCGACACCACCCATGCTGCTCGTCCCATTCTAACAACTTCCAAGCGCCAGCGGGACACGAACCGCGCCAGAACAGAGGGGCCTGGCGCGGCCTGCCTTCATTTTCGCCTTGCCTATCTGGTTACTTTATTAGGAGAATAGAAACAGACCGCACCCGGCGTGCGAGCCTCTTCTTCAAAAATTAAGTGCTGTTGTTAGCAAATCAAAATGTCCGCGTTTATGAGCAAGTGATTGGTCCGCCGTTTCGGTGTTGCTCGGAGTCGTGAAGATGGCCCGCCGCCGAAGCGGTGGGAAAGTGGGAATCCC
>Ga0070733_10002291_pt1 | contig 13760 bp, 5 predicted proteins | sample Coa_R1_9_FD_66450 | JGI IMG/M metagenome (GOLD analysis project Ga0070733, IMG submission 66450) | Surface soil microbial communities from Centralia Pennsylvania, which are recovering from an underground coalmine fire - Coalmine... | ecosystem: Environmental > Terrestrial > Soil > Unclassified ... | reverse complement strand
TAATCGAGCGCATAAATCAGCCCCAAGCCCTGATCAAACAGCCGTTGGGCTTCCACGCTCTTGGTGGCCACGGGGTGGTGGCTGCCATAAAAGCCATTCTGAGGCGCGCTTGGACGTGGTTTATTGCCTGCTGGTTCTGGTGTCTGAGCCAGAACAAACGTCGTGAAGGAGAAGAGGACGACAAAGGCCAGTACAGAAGTCAGGGATACATGTCTCACCAGGGTATTCACAGTTCCTGACTCGAGCCTCGATGACCTCAAAATTGCCGCCACTCTACAACCACAGGCGCGTCAAAGAGCGCCATCTCCTCAGATGTTGGTGCCTGGAACGTCTCGCACCATCGGCACAACGAATTTCGATCGATGGGCGGATTCTCCGCACCCCGGCGCTGAAGCCTCTCGAAGAGCACATCCACAGGTGCAGAGAGATAATGTAACTCCACCGCCGCGCCCAAGGCTCGAGCTCCCATTCGCAAGGTGTCCCGCTCGGACCTTCCCCAGGTTCCCCATTCGATGATGACCGTGAGACCGAGCGCGAGTAGTTCCTGCCCGATCTTCCATTGCAGCGCCTCGATCTTTCCGCGCTTTTCTTCATCGTAGAGGTCCAGCGAAAGAGCATCCATCCATTCATCCGGAGCAAAACGAACCCCGCGGACCCTGCCTTCAAGCGCCTTGGCAAGGGTGGTCTTACCCGAGCCCGGCAGCCCGCAGATGATGATCAATCTTGGTCCAATCCGGAATCTTTCCATGAGCAGATTATCCGTGATGAATGGTCGACTTTTCGCGAGCTTTACTCTTGAAATTTTCAGACTGCCTCGGGATCTCTGAGGTATGGCCCGCACATTCCACAAACCCGCTCTATGTGGTAATGTTTTGATCTGCTGGAAGTTGCAATCGTTTACATCTATGCCTCTAAGCACTCTACGTTGCTTTTTTGGGGAAGATCAAGTCTAGAGTCTCTCGCCCGCCTATGCGTTTTGGAGTCCGCTGTCGCGTCAGCCATTCTTGGCCTCTTCTGGCCCAGTGCTTGCTAGCCTCCCTCATGGTTTGCCTGCAGGCGAGAGCCGCATCCAGTGCGTCCGGCCAGGCCAACCCAAACCAAGCAGACCAGTATTACCAGCAAGGCGTGCAAGCCTTAAGGCAGGAGCAATGGCAGACGGCGGTGTCGTCTTTTCAGCAAGCGCTCAAGCTGGACCCCCGCCGCGCCGACGCCGAAAACGGCTTGGGAGCTGCTCTGGGCAAGTTGGGAGACCAACCAGGTTCCCAGGCTGCCTTTCGCCGCGCCGTGGAGATTGATCCCACCTTTGCCGAAGCTCACTACAACCTTGCGCTCTGGCTGCGAGCCTCCGGAGACATTGGCCAGGCCTTCACTGAATTGAATACCGCAATCAAGCTGCGCCCTGATTACGAGGCCGCCCAGCTGACCCTGGGCCTGGTCCTCCAGCAAATGGGTGACCCCGATAAATCGATCGAACTCTTTAAGTCGGTTCTCCAGCAGGATCCTCGCTCACCGGAAGCCCACAACTGGCTTGGCGTTGCCTACGCCCAAAAGAATCATCTCCTGGATTCAATCGCCGAGTTCCAGCAAGCCGTCGACCTCAACCCGGAGTATCTCGAGGCCTACAACAATTTGGCCTCCACTCTCGCCCGGGCGAAGCGCTTCGACGACGCGGTACGCGTGTTTCGAACTGCCCTCACCACGGCACCCCACAACGTGGAATTGCGCCTGAACCTGAGCCGGGCCTTGCGCGCCAAAGGAAGCCTCGATCCCGCTTTAACCGAACTGAAAGCAGTAGCGAAAAACGGTGACAACGCGGAGGCGGAAAGCGAAATCGCTGCAATCTTACGGCAGAAGCGTGACTTCAAAGGAGCGATTGAAGCGGCGGAGAAAGCCCTCGCTCTCAACCCCGCAATGTCAACCGCCTACGAAAATCTCGGCATGGCGCTGCAAGCAGAATCCGCAGCCCGCGCCCCCCAGCACACTGGACCTCCGCACGCGCCCAGCGCCGAAGCTAAGGACCACTACAGTTCCGGCAATGCACTGCTTTCTCAGGGAGACATGCCAGGCGCCGAGAAGGAATTTGAAAAGGCCGTCTCGGCGGACTCGGCTTGGGCAGAAGCTCACAATCTTCTGGGCTTCGTCCTCGGCCAACTGGGTGATCTGCCGGCGGCCATCGATCAATTGCACAAAGCCGTGGCACTCGACCCGAGGCTTGCCTCGGCACACTACAACTTAGGAGTCGCTCTCTGGTACGGCGGACAAAAGCCGGAGTCGTTGTCAGCGTTACATACTGCGGTGCGCCTTGATCCCGCGCTTTCCGAGGCGTACTCCTTTCTCGGCATGGCCTCCGGGCAGAGTGGTGACCTGGACAGCGGACGCCGAAATCTCGAACGTGCGATTAGTCTGAATCCCGATCTGCCGGGTCCACATATGGACCTTGGCATTGTGCTTCTCCAGGCCGGCCAATCCTCTGCGGGGTACAAACAGTTTGAGTCGGTCATCGATTCGGCCGCCGATTTGGCAGCCGATAAAGACGCCGCCGGCCAGATTCCAGACCTCGAACCAGCCATTGATGCAGTGCGTGAAGCGATCAAACAGAAACCGGACGACCCTCTCGCCTACGATACCCTGGGGCTTCTCTTAGGCAAGGCGAGCAGCGACCCGCAAGCGGTGATCGAACAATTCCGCAAGGCGATCCAGCTCCGTCCAAACTTTGCCGAGGCCCACAATCACCTCGGTCTGGCCCTGATTCAAACCGGCGACGACGAAGCCGCGATCAAAGAATTTCGCGAAGCCCTCCGCTTCAATCCGAACTATGCCGAAGCTCATGGGAATCTCGGGGCCGTACTCACGTCGAACAACGGTGACGAAGCCATCGTCGAACTGGAACGCGCGATCAGCCTGCGGCCGGACTCGGTCAAAGCTCAATACAACCTCGCGATGGCCTACCTGCAGAAATACGGCGTCGACAAGGAAATCGAGCAGCTGCAAAAAGTGATCAAGCTCGACTCGAAATTTGCCGAGGCCTACTACTCGCTCGGCAAGGCGCTCACCCAGAAGGGTCGCATTCAGGAAGCGATTGCACCGTTGCGCATGGCGGTGAGCCTCGATCCCATGTCAGGACACGCCCACTATCAACTTGGTCTGGCATTGTCCCGGACCGATCAGGCCGAAGAAGGCAAGCGAGAAGTCGATAAAGGATTAAAGCTCACCGCGGATGACGAAAGGAATCGCAAAGCCAATTCGCTGGAAGCTCAGGCAAGACTCGAAATGGAGCAAGGAGAGACTCAGCAGGCGGCGGACAATCTCGGAAGAGTAGTTCAGCTGTTGCCAGATTATCCCGAAGGTCATTTGAGGCTGGCCCAGGCATTGGCCAAACTGGGCGACCTCGACGGCAGCGTCGCCGAGTTCAAGAGATCCTTGGAGCTTCAGCCCAATCTCTACGCGGCGCAAATCGGCGTAGGTCAAGTTCTGCGAAAAAAAGGGAACCTCGCTGACGCCAAGTCGGCATTTCGCGAGGCAATCAGTCTCCAGCCCTCCTCGGCCGAAGCCTACAACGAGTTGGGCCTCGTATTGGTCGCTGAAGGAGACCAACCTGGCGCAACCGCCGCGTTTCAAAAGGTCCTCGAGATCGAACCCGGAAATGCCATAGGCCAGGAGAATCTCGACGCCCTCCGCGAGAAGTCCACTACGCAGGTGGCACAGGTGAGCCCGACCCCGATTAGCCCGAACCAAGTGAACTCGCCGCGATCCAATTCAGCCGTGGCGCGGCAGAACTCCAACGAGCTCATTCCAAATGTCGGCGATGACGATCTCGCCCAGATAAAAAGTTTTGAGGCTTCCATTGCGAAAGACGAAATTGATGCCGTCGAGCCTCCTGTCGTCACTTACCTCAAGTCGCATCCCAATTCATGGCGCGCCCATTACATCCAGGGATACCTCTTGTTCCGCATGCGCAAGTTCGGAGACTCCATCAAGGAATTGGCCAAATCTCTGGAACTGAACGCCGATAACCCGGAAGCCCACAAAATCCTCGCGAAAGATTTCGTCGTCATCGGCGAGATTGACTACGCCCAAACCGAATTGCAGCAGGCCGTACGTTTGAAACCCGAATCCGCCGAAATTCACTACAGCCTCGGCGAGGTCTATTCCGCCAAAGACATGCTCCCCGAAGCCAAGGCCGAGTTCACGGCGGCGATTCAACACGATCCCGCGTACGCCGAAGCCTACAACGCGCTAGGCTTCACGGAAGAGTCTCTCGAAGACGACACCGCCGCTCTGACAGCCTACAAAAAGGCGCTGCAGATCGCAGACCAGAAGGGAACCAAGTTCGATGCCCCCTACGTCAACCTGGGCGCCTACTACAACCGTCTGGGCAAACCCGAACTTGCCCTTCAGTATGCTCGCAAGGCCATCGAACTGAACCCGAACAGCGACCTTGGTTATTACCAGGTCGGCAGGGCTTACCAGTCTCAAAGCCACTGGGACCAGGCTGTCGAGGCCTACCAAAAGGCGATCTCGTTCAATCCATCTTCCGCCCAATACTTTTATGTTCTAAGTCAGGTCTATCGAAAACTCGGAAAGCAAAAAGAAAGTCTGGCAGCGTTACAAACTTTCCAGGAACTCAAACGCGCTTCCGACCTGGTCGACGACAAGATTCGCGAGAGCCGTCGACTCGCTGCTCCCGGCGTCCCCGCAGCCACAGAAAAGCCATGAGATTTTTTTTCGCGCGCGTAAGCGCAATTAGAGCAGCGCACAAATCGAACCACAAGACTTGAGTTTCCAAGAGGGTTACCAACATGCAACTGCGGCACGCGTCGAAGTGGTTGATCTTCGCGGTACTCGGTCTCTCCACCGCGATGGCCAAGGATTTCCGTCCGCCTGCGGTCCCGCTCATCGCCAACAGCCCCTATTTCAGCGTGTGGTCGATGGCCGACCACCTCACCGACGACGTCACCCGCCACTGGACCGGAACTCCGCAATCTCTCTCCGGTCTGGTTCGCATCGACGGCAAACCTTACCGCATCATCGGCAACGAACCGGAGCAGGTCCCCGCGATGGAACAGCGCAAGCTACAAGTGCTGCCCACCCGCACGATCTACGATTTCGAAGCCGCCGGCATCGCAATCACGCTGACCTTCATGACTCCCACGCTGCCCGCCGATCTCGATGTAATGTCGCGTCCCACGACCTACGTGACCTGGACCGTTCAGTCCAAAGACGCAAAGGAACATTCCGTCTCGCTCTACTTTGACGCATCGGGCCAGCTCGCCGTCGACAGCACCGCTCAAGACGTCGTGGCTTCAAGGCTCCGGCTCGCCGGCCTCACCGCTCTGCGCGTAGGCAGCCAGCAGCAGCCTGTTCTACAAAAAGCCGGAGACTTCATCCGCATCGACTGGGGATATCTCTACGTGGTCGCGCCTCCAGCCCCCGGCACCGACCAGGTCATCACCAGCTGGCGCGCAGCCAGAGATGGCTTCGCAGCCACCGGCTCCATCCTCCCCGACGACGCCGAAACTCCCGCCCCCGCCGGTGATTGGGACGGTCCCACCCTCGCCTACCGCTTCGATCTCGGCAAAGTCAGCGCCACTCCCGTTTCGCGGTATGTGGTCTTAGCCTACGACGAGAGCTTCTCCGTGCAGTATCTCGATCGCTGGCTTCGCCCCTACTGGCGGCGCAACGGTACGACCATTGCCCATCTGCTCGAACAGTCCCTGCACGATTACGATTCGCTCACCGCGCGTTCCCAGAAATTCGACGAAGAACTCATGGCCGATCTCCGCCACGTCGGCGGCGAAGACTACGCTCTTCTCGCCTCGCTCGCCTACCGCGAGTCTTTCGCAGCGCAAAGCCTGGCCGCGGACTACGACGGCACCCTACTCTCATTTCCCAAAGAAAATTCCAGCTGCGGATGCATCTCCACCGTCGACGTCATCTACCCCGCCGCGCCCATCCTGCTGCTGTTCAATACCACCTTGCTCAAAGCATCCATGACCCCGGTGCTGACTTACGCCGAAACGCAGCACTGGCCGTTCCGCTGGGCTCCCCACGATCTAGGAATCTATCCGCATGCGAACGGTCATGACTATCCTGCCGACGTTGACTTGAATTCCGTGGAAGGTCACATGCCGGTCGAAGAGAGCGCCAACATGATTCTCATGGCGGCAGCAATCGCCAAATCCGACGGCAATGCGGACTACGCCGCCAAATACTGGCCGCTCTTTTCCAAGTGGGCAAAGTATCTCGAAGAGAAGGGACTGGACCCCGAAAGACAGGTAGTCACCGACGACTTTACCGGGCCCCTAGCCCACAACGCCAATCTCTCCGTGAAAGCGATTTCCGCTCTCGGCGCCTACGCCGAGCTCTGCGACATGCTCGGCAAGAAAGCCGAAGCCGCCTCTTACCGCAAACTGGCCCAGCAATACGTCAACGACTGGCGCCGCATGGCTACGGACGGCGCCCATGCCCGCCTGGCGTTCGACCAGCCCGGCACCTGGAGCCAGAAATACAATCTCATCTGGGACAAGCTGCTCGGCCTGAACCTGTTTCCCGCGGAAGTCGCCCGCACCGAAATCTCTTTCTACAAGACCAAGCAAAATGTTTACGGCCTTCCCCTCGATTCCAGAGCCCTCTACACCAAGCTGGACTGGCTCCTCTGGACCGCGACGCTCGCCGACAACTCCGCCGATTTCGACGCCCTTTTTTCCCCCGTCTACAAATTCACCAACGAAACTGCGGACCGTGTCCCCCTCACCGATTTCTACGACACCGACACGGGAAAACATCGTTACTTCCAGGCCCGCTCCGTGATCGGAGGCGTCTACATCAAACTGCTCGCCGACCAGCCCACCTGGCAGAAATGGGCCCACCGAGCCCCCAAGGCAGAAGCCAAATAAAGCAGTCCTCGACAGTGACTCAATCCGGTCCCATTCGCCGTCATCACCCCCTCCGCTGGCGTCATCCCGAGCGGAGCCGTTCTTCAGGCGGAGCGAGGGATCTCCCGCGTCTCAGCTCCCGCCAAGCGCGGGGCCCACTGGGTCGGACGCCGTTCTCACCCACACCCGCCCCACCCCGACAAAATCGATCTACGTGCCAAATCGGGTTCCTAATAGATTCGTATTAGATTTTTCTTGACAAATAGTGGGCCAAGCGCCGAATATGTCCCTCGTTGCAAATGTAATCGATTACATGAACACGATTACATCTTGCCACCGCGCACCCCACGTTGGGAGCCCTTAGGAGGCCCGGAAATGAATCCTCGCTCCGCCTTTTTCTCTTGTGTCTTGACAGTTCTTTCCCTTTTCGCCCTCGCAGGTTTGCTGTTCGGGCAAGGTCAGGACAGAGGCCTCATCACCGGGCTTGTAACCGATAAAACAGGAAGCGCCATCGCCCAGGCCACCGTCACCATCACCGATGAGGCCACCGGCGACAAGCTCGCCATCGACACCTCATCGGCCGGCAATTACACCACCCCGCCGCTCATTCTCGGTAAGTACAAAGTGCAGGTCGAGAAGGCCGGCTTCAAAACCTTCGTCGCCACAGGAGTAACGGTCGCCACTGGTACGTTCCGCCTGGATGCCTCGCTCGACGTGGGTCAAGTCTCCGAAACGGTGGAAGTACAAGCTTCAGCCCTGGAAGTCAACGTGTCGAACGCCGAAGTCACGCAAGTCCTGGGAGAGAAGTACTACAAGGATCTTCCGGTCGTGATGGGCGCCGACATTCGTCTGGCTGAGTCCCTGCTCGCCATGCAGCCCGGCTACGTCCCCATGCGCCCCAACGGTTGTCCCATCTTCCGCGGCAGCCAGTTCCAGTCGCGCATGAACGGCGGCCAGACCATGGCCATGGAGAATTACCTCGACGGAGCTTCCTTCGGCAGCGCCATCGATCACAACAACACTCAGGAGCGCTCGGTTCCCTTTGATTCAGTGCAGGAAACCAAAATCGTCACCGACAATTTCTCCGCGCAATACGGACGCACCAGCGGCGGCTTCGTCGTCTACACCACCAAGTCCGGCACCTCTGCCTTCCACGGCGGCGTTTACGACTACTACAACTATCAGGGCCTGAATGCTACCGGAGAACTGATCAAGCAGAAGACTCCCACACGCAACGAAAACTGGGGATTCCTCGTCGGCGGTCCGGTCGTGATACCCCACGTGTATGACGGCCGCAAGCACCAGACTTTCTTCTTCGCCAACCTCGACGACCTCCATTTCGACCAGGGCACCTTGCCCAGTTTCGGCAACACCGCCCCGCTCACATCTTCCCTGCAAGGGGATTTCTCGAATCCGCTAATCTATAACGGCACGCAGCTCACCAAAACAGTCGGCACCACACAAGTTCCGGTTGTCGACGCCCTTGGACGCCCGATTTACCAAGGGGAGATCTTCAACCCCGCCACCAGCAGGACCTGCGGGCCGCCGGCTTGTGCGACGCCAACTAACGTGCGTGACGGCTACGGCTTTGATGCGGGCGGACACCCCATCGCCGGGCTCGCGAATATCATCCCGGCCAACGATCCTCTGCGCAGTCAGATCGCTGCCAAGCTCGTGCCCTTGATCCCTGCGCCTGACCAGGCGGGTCTGGTTCACAATGCCTTTCAACCCTCGGGCAACAAATACATCAACCCCAAAACCCTGTTCGTCAGGGTAGACCAGGCCTTCGGCAAGAACTTCAACATGTCTACTTCCGTCAACGCCAACACGCGGCCCTCATTGCGGCAATGCGCGAATTTCTCGGAAGGCTGCAATTTCACCAACCCCGCCACTTATTTCGGACAAGGGTTCTATCAGGACATCACCACGCGGACGGTCCATCAGCAGTTCAACTGGATCATCAAGCCCAATCTGTTCAACCATACGACTCTTTCTTTCGACCGCTGGGTTCTTCCCGCCCACCCGGTATCAGCTGGCCAGCACTGGGTGTCGCGCCTGGGCCTGATCGGCCCCATTGCTGACACCGGTGGTGCACCGTATGTTTACCTCAACAGCCCCAATATTCCTTATTCACAGTATGGGGAGGCCGACACAGTCGCCGAAGGCTGCATCGCGAACCGCTGGCAATTCCTCGACGACGTGACTTGGGTCAAGGGCAAGCACACGTTGAAAGTCGGCTTCGAATACCGGCATCATCAATTTCCGACCATCGGCAACGGAAATACCACGGGCAGCTATAGCTTCAGCAATGCGGAAACCGCAGGGTACGACAATGCCGGCAACCAATTGAGTGCAACCGGGGATCCGGTCGCTTCCTTCCTGTTGGGCCAAGTCGACAACGCCAATTTCAATGTCAACTTCCGCCATTTGGAGAACGAGCAATACATTGCTCCATGGGTCAATGACGAGTTCAAAGCCACCAAAGACCTAACTCTGACCTTCGGATTGCGCTTTGACTACCAGGGCTGTCTGTCAGAGGCGCACGGCGATCAGTCCACCTTCGACCCCAACACTCCTAACCCCGGGGCTGGCGGTCACCTGGGCGCGGTCATTTTTGCGGGCAACGGGCCCGGGCGCAGTGGAAAAAAATGCTTTGAAGTGCCCAAGAAAGATGCCTGGGGACCCCGTGTAGGGTTCGCCTACCGAATCGACAATAAGACCTCGATTCGTGGCGGATACGGAATTTATTACGGGGGCCTTTCGGCCAACCAGTTTGCCGGCTCGGCCGAACTCGGCTTCTCCACCAACCCAACCGTTCCGAATAACACCAGCGGCTTCTCTCCCGCCTTCTATTGGGACTCCGGCTTCCCCAGTGCGAACATCGTTCTTCCGCCAACCATCAGCCCCAGCGTTGGCAATGGCGGGAGTCCGACTTGGGTCACAGCCAATAGGAATACCCTGCCGAGATATCAGAACTACTCTCTGACCTTGGAGCGCCAAATCGGCAACAGCATGATGGTTCGCGCTTCTTATACCGGCAATCACGCGACCAGGCTGCCCACCCCTGCCTCCGGACTGGGACTGCAGGACAACATGAACAATCCGTCGATCCTCAGCATGGGGGCCGCCGCTCTAAGTGCTCCCGCCAACGGAGTGCCCTACCCTTCGTTCGTAGGGAGCCTCTACCAGGCTCTGAAACCGTGGCCTCAATTCCAGAATCTCAATGTCCTGAGCGTTCCCTACGGATACAGCACCTACAACGCCTTCACGGCCCAAATCGACAAGAGATTCACCGGCGGGCTCTTCGGACGCCTCGCCTACACCAACTCCAAACTGATCAATAGCGGCGCAGAGGATGTCCTGGCTGGAGACGACCCGGGCATTCAAAACCCGCTTAACGGAGCCCACGACGACCGTGCGTTGAGCCGGGACGACATTCCGCAGTCGCTGATCCTCGCGTGGTCGTACGAGCTGCCATTCGGAAAAGGAAAAAGGTACTCCTTCACCGGCGTGAAGAACGAAATCTTCGGTGGTTGGAGAATCTCAGCCACGCAGCGTTATGACAGGGGGCGTCCGCTCAGCATCTCGATGGGGTGCGGCCAGCTCTGCACGTTCCTTGGAAGCAACGAGCTGCGGCCAAACCGCGTGAAGGGAGCGCCTGGCTACGGGAAGACCTCTGGCGTCAGGCCGGGCGATCAGTATCTGCTTAAGAGCGGGTGGGCTGATCCCGACCCCACGAATCACCTCCTGTTCGGGAACGAGCCGCAAAACGACCCACAGATTCGGAGTCCACACTATTTCAATGAGGACTTCGGAATCGGCAAGGTCATCCCGGTTACCGAACGGGTGCATGGGTTGTTCGAAACCAATATCGGCAACCTGTTCAATCGCCACCTGTGGTGCAACCCGGACACGAACTGGAGTGACTCGACCTTTGGGCAGATTTCTTCCCAATGCGACACTCCGCGAAGTGTCCAGTTCGGACTCAGATTGGAGTTCTAGCGGCTGTTGCAGTGAAGCGTCTCCCCCACGGCGGCAGGATCTCCTCCAGGGTTCCTGCCGCTATTTTTTCGCGGCTGGAGTCAGACTTCTCGTGACAGCTGCTCGCGTGTCACCCGTGAATTTCGTGATCTAACTGGTCTCATCCAACGCAGCCATTTCAAAATCCAATGCAAGCTCGCAAGCGATTCAGCAGTGCTGCAACGCGAATTCTGACGACCACCCTCTTCGTCGGCGTCATCCCGAGCGGAGCCGTTCTTCAGGCGCAGCGAGGGATCTCGCGCGCAGTGCCTCCACTGCGACAGGGCAGACTGCAGCGCCGCCACTTATTCTCAAAGCTTGGAATTTCCATCCTCTCAGTCTGGATCTCCCTTTCCCTACTGATCGCACTCCCACTTCCCCAATCGAATCAACCTGCCGCACCCGCCCAATCCCCCGCCGCCCCGCTCACGCTGGATGAAGCCCTGCGCATCGTGAAGCAATCCAAAAGTGACCCGAAAGCCGCAGAGGCAGTCATCGCGGAACGCGGCGTGGCCTTCGAACTGGAAGAGAAAATCCAGAAAAAGCTGCAAAAAGCCGGCGCAACTGATGACCTGCTCGCAGAAATCTGGAAGGTCACCCCCAGCGGCAAAGCACAGATGCGCGCGCTCCTGACCAGCCCCAGCGGTGTGGAAATGCAAGCCTCCGCCGCAGAGGCGATGGCGTTGAAAGACATTCAGAACGAAAACGCGCCCGCCGCACGCCTCAAGTTGGTAGATGCATTTGAGAAGAAGTTCCCCACAAGTCCACTTCTCTCTTACGCTTACACGGAAGCGGCAAGAGCGCACCAGCAGGACGGCACACTTGATGAAGCCGTCCAATATGCTAAGAAGAGTCTCAAACTAGACGCCGACAACACCTATTCGTTGATCATCCTCGCTTTGGTCCTGCCCCAGCCTACGTTGTTGAAAGGAAACGGGAACGAGATACAAGCGCAGTTGACCGAGGCAGCCGCCGACGCCAATCGAGCCCTCACACTGCTCGATAAACTGCAAAAACGCCCAGACGAAACCGACGACCAATTCCAGACGCGCAAAGGATCCCTCACCGCAGACTGCCACTTTGCCCTCGGCATGGGGGAAATGCAGCGGGATCAGTTCGATAAGGCCGCAGTCGATTACCAGGCCGCGATTTCCTCGACCTCCAAGCCCACCTTCCAGTATTTCTATCGCCTGGCGGAAGCCTACGCCAGCGAAGGGCATGTTTCCGAGGCCATCGACAGTCTCCGCAAAGCATCGGAATTGGCCAAGGGCACGCCCATGCAGAAAGTCGCCGACGACTTCATGGCGGAACTACAGCAAAAACCTCATTGATTCATGGAGTTAGGCTTGATGGAGTCACGGCCTCGACATCTCAGTGCGGAGTCAAGAGATGCAGCCGCATGCCTGACTTCTTTTCTTCTTCGGCATTCAACTGCTGGACGATGGCAAACTCCTTGTTTGCATCGTCTTGCCTGCCGGCGCGGCCTAACAGAATCCCGAGTTGATAGTGGGCTTTGACGGAATCCGGATTGAGAACGATGGCTTTATCAAGTGCCAGTTCCGCCTCCGCGAACTTCTGTTGTTTCAACAGGATCCTGCCCAAAGCCTCGTACCCGAGAGCGTACTCAGGGTCACGCCGTAGCACGTCGCGTAACGTGGCGATGGCCTCATCGTTTTCGCCTTTTCCTTCTGCGATCAGGCCCAGGTAGTAGTAGGCGGCGGTTTGATCCGGCTGAAGTTCCACGCTTTTGCGAAGATACTTTGGTGCCTCGCCGAGCTTGACTTCAAGGAACAGGAGGGAGCCCATGGCGTAGTTGAGGACGGAATCGTTCGGGTGCTTCGCCAGAAGAGCCTGAAAGATCTTGCCGGCGGCTTCGTATTTCTTTTTGGAGACGTTCGCAGAGCCCAGCACATAGGCGTAGGAATCATTGTTGGGCCGCAGGCGTGCCGCTTTTTCCAGCGCGGGGATCGCGTCGTCGGGCAGGTCCAATTCCAGGCAGGTTTTTCCGAATTCGAAGAGTATTTCGGGGTTGTCGGGCTGTTCGCGTTTGGCTTTGATCAGGTAGGCCAGCGCCTTTTCCGAGTCTTTCTGCTGCGTGGAGATTTTGGCGAGATGCAGTAAGCAGTCGACGCAACCGGGGCGCAGTATGAGCGCGGCTTCATAACTCTGAAAGGCGTCGTTCAGATCGCCCTTGGAGAAGTACAAATTGGCGAGCGCCAGAGCCATCTCGTAGGAAACCTGGCCGCTGCTTTTCGCCTTCTCGAGAACTTCGAGGGCCTGCGGATCGAGGCCAGACTTTACCAGGAGTGCGGCAAACGCCGTGCTGGAACTCACTGGAGCGTCAGGCAAACAGTCCCAGTCGTGAACCAGTGCAACCAGGTCGTCTTTCTGCTTAAGGCCGGCGTAGTCTTTGGCGAGAAGCAGAACGCCATCCGGGGAACGGCGGAGCTCCGCGAGAACCGGTTCGGCGGCAGTCAAAGAAGCGCTGAAGTTGCCGCTGGCACTCTCGAGTTGCGCCAGACCGAAGCGGGCTTCCGGGTTGTCCGCATCGGCGCGGAGAACCTTTTGGAATGCTTCCCGCGCAAGAACCTTTTTCCCCGTGAGGGCGTAGACCTCGCCCAGGGCAACGCGGGCGCCCGCCAAGCTGGGATCGAGCCGCAGGGCGGTATTCAGACACTCAGTTGCTTCCGCATAACGCTTTTGACGCACCCGAATGACGCCCAATGTGGCCCACGCCACAGGCTGAGGGGAAGGGTCGCGAAGGGCCAATTTCACTTCTTTTTCCGCCCCGGCAAGATCGCCTGCATTCATCAGGTCTACTGATCTCTGAATGTGCTCCGAATCTGCGGTAGCCGCACCCGAAGC
>Ga0070733_10002290_pt1 | contig 13760 bp, 13 predicted proteins | sample Coa_R1_9_FD_66450 | JGI IMG/M metagenome (GOLD analysis project Ga0070733, IMG submission 66450) | Surface soil microbial communities from Centralia Pennsylvania, which are recovering from an underground coalmine fire - Coalmine... | ecosystem: Environmental > Terrestrial > Soil > Unclassified ... | reverse complement strand
TACCGCCGCGTCATCAACCGCAACAACCGGTTGAAGAAGCTGATGGACCTGCACGCTCCCGAAGTCATCGTGCGCAACGAAAAGCGCATGCTGCAGGAAGCCGTGGACGCCCTGTTCGATAACGGACGCCGTGGCCGCGTGTTGCGCGGCGCCAACAACCGTCCGCTGAAGTCGCTCTCCGATACGCTGAAAGGCAAGCAGGGACGCTTCCGCCAGAACCTGCTCGGCAAGCGCGTGGACTACTCCGGCCGTTCCGTCATCGTGGTCGGCCCCGAACTCAAGCTGCACCAGTGCGGCCTGCCCAAGAAAATGGCTCTGGAGTTGTTCAAGCCGTTCATCTATCACCGGCTCGAGCAAACGGGCAACGTCACGACTATCAAGCAGGCAAAAGAGATGGTCGAGCAGCAGGAGCCCATCGTGTGGGACATCCTCGAAGAGGTCATTAAAGACCACCCGGTCCTGCTCAACCGCGCTCCCACGCTGCACCGCCTCGGCATTCAGGCGTTCGAGCCGGTGTTGGTCGAAGGCAAGGCCATCAAGATTCACCCGCTGGTCTGCACCGCGTTCAACGCCGACTTCGACGGCGACCAGATGGCGGTTCACATTCCGCTGTCGCCGGAAGCCCAGGTCGAAGCCAGCGTGCTGATGCTGTCTTCGCACAACATTCTGTCGCCCGCATCGGGCCAGCCCATCACCGTGCCCACGCAGGACATGGTGCTCGGCCTCTACTACCTGACCAAAGCCAAGCCCGGCGCCAAGGGCGAAGGCCGCGCCTTCGCCAACATCGAAGAAGTTCTCATGGCTCTCGATGCCGGAGAAGTCGAAACCCTTTCGCCCATACGCCTGCGCTATTCGGGTGAACTGATTGACCTGACTACGGCATACGACGATCAGGACATTATTCACACCGAGCCAGTGCATGTGGATCGCGCCTTCGTCAATACGACAGTCGGCCGCGCCATCCTCAACGATCACTTGCCCGAAGGCATGCCGTTCATCAACGGCCTGCTGAAAAAGAAGGGCATCGGCGCTCTGGTCAACTACGGCTACCTGCGCTTCGGGCTCGAAGTGACGGTCAAGATGCTGGACGAGGTCAAGTCGTTGGGTTTCCGCTTCGCCACCCGTGCCGGCCTGTCCATCGGCATTGACGACATGGTGATCCCGGACAGCAAGAAGACACTGGTCCGCGACGCCGAAAAGCAGGTCGTCAACGTGCAACAGCAGTACCTCGACGGAGCGATCACCAACGGCGAGCGCTACAACAAAGTCATCGAAATATGGTCGGCCATCACCGAGAAAGTTGCCGATGAAATGTTCGGTGAAATGCAGAAACGCGATAAGGAAGGCGAACTCAACCCGATTTACGTCATGGCTGACTCCGGCGCCCGCGGATCGAAACAGCAGATCCGCCAGCTCTCCGGCATGCGCGGCCTCATGGCGAAGCCTTCCGGCGAAATCATCGAGTCGCCCATCACGGCCAACTTCCGTGAAGGTCTGACCGTGCTCGAATATTTCGTCTCGACTCACGGCGCCCGCAAGGGTCTGGCTGACACCGCGCTCAAGACGGCCGATTCCGGCTATCTCACCCGCCGGCTGGTTGACGTGGCTCAGGACGTCATCATCAGCGAGTACGACTGCGGCACGGTGGACGGCATTTACGTTCAGGGCATCGTGGAAGCCGGCGAGATCATCGAAGCGCTGCGTGACCGAATCATCGGCCGCGTGTCGCTCGAAAAGATCAAGGACTATGACGGCAACGTCATCGTGGACATCAACCAGGAAATCACCGAAGAGCTTGCGATCTCGATTCAGGCGGCCGGAATTGAGCGGGTCAAGATCCGCTCCGTGCTCACCTGCGAATCGAAGCGCGGCGTCTGCGTGATGTGCTACGGCCGCAACCTGGCTTCCGGACGCCTCGTCGAACTCGGCGAAGCTACCGGCGTCATCGCGGCGCAGTCCATTGGCGAGCCCGGAACCCAGCTCACCATGCGTACCTTCCACATCGGCGGCACGGCGTCGCGAGTCTCCGAGCAGTCGCGGCTTGATGCCAAGAACAACGGCAACGTCCGCTTTATCGGACTGCAGACCGTCAAGGCGAAGTCGGGGAACCTGGTCGTCATGAACCGGCAAGGTTCGATCGCGGTGGTAGACGACAAGAACCGCGAACGCGAGCGCTACTCGGTCGTGTACGGCGCCAAACTGCTGGTCAACGACGGCGACCCGGTCACGCTCGGCCAGGTCATGGTCGAGTGGGATCCTTACACCTTCGCCATCCTGACCGAAATCGGCGGCACCGTGCAGTTCAAGGACTTGCAGGAAGGCGTCACGCTGCACGAAGAAGTGGACGAAGTCACCGGCCTGTCCCGTCACGTGGTCGGCGATTCGCCCGATGAAAAGCGCCAGCCCGCGATCGTGATCAAGGGCGGCAAGACCAGCAAGCGTTACCTGATGCCGTCGCGTTCGCACCTTATGATCCAGGACGGCGACCAGGTCAACCCCGGCGACGTGCTGGCCAAGATCCCGCGTGAAACCACCAAGACCAAAGACATTACCGGTGGTCTGCCGCGCGTGGTCGAACTGTTCGAAGCCCGCAAGCCGCACGAAACCGCCGTCATCAGCGAAATTGACGGCACGGTCAAGTTCGGCGAGGTTTCGAAAGGTCAGCGCAAGGTCTACGTGGTCGCCGATAACGGCACCGAGAAGGAATACTCGGTTCCGCGCGGCGTTCACATCAACGTGCAGGAAGGCGAGCGCGTGAAAGCCGGCGAACCTTTGATGGACGGCCCGCTCAACCCGCACGACATTCTCGCGGTGCTCGGCGAAAAAGAGCTGCAGGCTTACCTGGTGAACGAAATCCAGGAAGTCTACCGCCTGCAGGGCGTCAACATCTCCGACAAGCACATTGAAGTGATTGTCCGGCAGATGATGCGCTGGGTGAAGGTCGAAGACGTCGGCGACACCCGCTTCCTGCTCGAAGAGCAGCTCGACAAATTCGCCTTCCGCGAAGAGAACGAGCGGGTGATCAAGGAAGGCGGCAAGCCGGCCACCGGACGTCCGCTGCTCCTTGGCATCACCAAAGCCTCGCTCTCAACCGACTCGTTCATCTCGGCGGCGTCGTTCCAGGAGACCACGCGCGTGCTCACCGAAGCCTCGATTAACGGCAAGGTGGACCACCTGCGCGGCCTCAAAGAAAACGTCATCGTCGGACGCCTCATCCCGGCCGGCACCGGCATGGAGTACTACCGCAACGTCCGCCTCTCTCCCGAAATGGAGGAAGCGGCCGCCAAGGTGCAGGCCGAAGTCTCGGCTGCCTATGAGGAAGCCGAGCGCGCTCTGGAACTCATGCGCCAGGAGGGCGAGAACGAAGACCTGCCTGCGGAACTTCCCGCGGAGTAGGCCGCAGGGCGTCTGCGATCTGTCATCCTGAGCGGCGCATTTTCCGCGAAGGATCTGTGCAACTACCTGAAAAACTGCATAGGTCCTTCGCTTCGCTCGGGATGACAATCCGATCTTGTCCACCATGAACGCCAACCCGAAGCCGGACTTCCTTGAGGAATCGGGCGAACTTCCGTCCCTGCGCCCCATCCCTCCCGGACCGAATCTGCTGCAGCGTCTGCTGCGCTTTTTCCGCCTGCTCCGCATCGCCCTGTGGCGCTCCTTTGAGCATGATGCCTTTGCCATCGCCAAGGCTTCCGCGTATTCCTCGATCCTCACGTTCTTTCCCGTCCTGCTCATCGTCGGCTCCGGACTCGCCAGCTGGCGCAAGGGCGGCCCGTATCTGCGCGAGATCTCCTACGCCCTCGACAGCATCCTGCCCGCCGGCGCCAGCACAGCCTTGAACTATCTCAAAGGCGCGGCGCATCATCCCGTCGGCCTGCTCACCACCACTTCCCTCATTACGCTCTGGACCGCCTCCGGCGTGATGATTTCCTGGATGGATGGTTTCCGTCGCTGCTACGGCCTGCCCAAGACTTGGGGACTGGTCAAGGAACGCCTGGTCGCGTTCTCGCTCGTCATCTTCGCGCTCGTGCCCATGACTTTCGCCACGCTGCTGGTGGCGCTCGGATCGAAAATCGAAACCCGCATCCTCTCCTACATTCACCCCGACTTTAGCGTCTATATCCTGCTCATGTGGGGCGCCATGCGCTGGCTGATCTCGACCCTGACCAGCATTGCCGTGATCGCGCTGATCTATCACAACGCCGTCCCGCGCACCCAGCCCTGGCACAGCATCATTCCCGGAGCGACTCTCGCCACCGTGCTCTGGTTCTCGGTGACCATTGGATTCCGCTCCTACCTGCAGAATTTCGGCGACTTTGCCACCATCTACGGTTCGCTTGGCGTCGCCATGGCCCTGTTGGTCTGGATGTACCTGATCTCGCTCGTGGTGCTGGTCGGCGCCGAATTCAACGCCCTGCTGTTCCCGCGCGCCATGCTGGGCAAGGAGCTCAAGCAGCTCAGCGCGCGCAAAGCATAAGGCAGTGTTTGCCGGTCTGGACGAAGCCAGGGAACCTCGACAGACGATGAGGATCGCCGCCCCGCAGGGGCGAAATGTGTTAGTAAGGCGAGGGTTGGCGGCTGGCGGTGCGGGCTTGCCGTGCGAGCCCTCATGATCAATCGCCGCCCCGCAGGGGCGAAATGTGTTAGCCCAGGGCGTAAGCCCTGGGCCGGTGCGGCAGACACAGAACGAGTCCCGTAGGGACGGCACCACCCCGCCAGAAACACGAATGAAGGCTGAATTGAACGACGCCCCCACCCCCCGCCGCGCCAAGATCATCTGCACCATCGGCCCTGCCTGCAACACTGAGGCCATGATGCGCGACCTGCTCCGCCTCGGCATGGACGTTGCCCGCCTCAACTTCTCTCACGGCACGCACGAAGACCATGCCCACAACATCAAGCGTCTGCGCCGCGCCGCCGAACGCGAAGGCCGCTCCCTCTGCATTCTGCAGGACCTGCAGGGTCCCAAAATTCGCACCGGACAGCTCGAAGATCACAAGCCCGTCTTTCTCAAGACTGGTTCGGTCGTCACCATCACGCCCGACGAGATTCCCGGCACCGCCGCGCGCGTCTCCACCACGTTCCCCGACCTCGCTCGCGAACTCGCACCCGGCGCGCGCATCCTGCTCAGTGACGGCCTGATCGAACTGCGCGTGCGCTCGACCCGCGGCCGCGATGTGATCTGCCTCGTCCTCAACGGAGGCCTGCTCGGCGAACACAAGGGCATCAATCTCCCCGGCGTCGCGCTCTCGATTCCCGCCCTCACGGAAAAAGACCGGAAAGACCTTCAGTTCGGCCTCAAGCACGGCGTGGACGCCGTCGCGATCTCCTTCGTCCGCACCGCCGAAGACGTCGCCATGGTCAAGCGCATCGTCGCTTCGCACGATTCCGATACACCCGTGATCGCCAAGCTCGAAAAGCCGCAGGCCATTGATCAGCTCGAGGCGATTCTCGAAGCTGCTGACGGAATCATGGTGGCCCGCGGCGACCTCGGCGTCGAAATGCCGCCGGAGAAAGTTCCCGTTATTCAAAAGCACGTCATCCGCCGCGCCGCCGCCTGGCGCAAGCCCGTCATCACCGCTACCCAGATGCTCGAATCCATGATCGAGAACCCGCGGCCCACGCGCGCCGAGGCCAGCGACGTGGCCAACGCCATCTTCGACGGGTCCGACGCCGTCATGCTCTCGGCCGAAACCGCCACCGGAAAATATCCCCGCGAAGCCGTCTCGCTCATGTCGCGTATCGTGGTCGAAGCCGAAGGCAATATGGGCGACTTCGTCGAGTTCCGCCGGCGCCGCCAGCACCATGGCCTATCCGTCGCCGAAACTATTTGCGAATCCATCGCCCACTCCGCCGAAGACCTGCCCATGGGCGCGATCGCCATCTTCACCGAAAGCGGCAACACCGCCCGCATGATCTCGAAGTATCGTCCGGCCGCTCCCACCTTCGCCTTTTCGCATCTCGAGCCGGTCGTGCAACGCATGAACCTTTACTGGGGAATTCGTCCCGTGCGCTGCCGCCAGGCCCGCTCCGCCGAACAGATGGTCGCCATGGCCGAGCAGCATCTTCTCCGCCGCGGCCAGCTCAAGCCCGGGGACGTGCTCGGCGTCGTCGCCGGCACCCGCCAGACCTCCGGCTCCACCAACCTCATGCGCCTTCACGTCGTCACCGACGACGAAGCCAGCCGCATCGCCCGCCCGGGAAAGAAAACTAAGCGGGCGCGCCCTAAGAAATCGCAATCCAGGTAATGTGAGGCGTCATCCCGAACGCCCGCGCTTTCACCAGCGGGCGGAGGGATCCCGCGTGGATCCCCTCGGGCGCGGTCCCGTCAAGGCTCATGTAGGGACAGCCGCCCTCGGCTGTCCGGTCGAGCGCAGCTCGACGGAGCGTTCGCCGCCTTTCACACTGCTTGTCATTTCGAGCACAGCGAGAAATCTGCTTTTCCCCGTCAACGCCCACGTATGGCGGTCGCCCGCCACACGCTATAATCGCCGCTTATGCCTGAAGAAATTCTTTCCGTGGCGATCTGGAACCCGGTCCCCGGCCGGGAAGCCGCCTCGCTGGTGACCATCCGCGAGATCTCCACCATCATCGCCACCAAGGGATACGGCCGCGATCTGCTCTATCGCGACCGCGGCGCCAACTTCGTTTTCCTGCGTTACTGGAAATCCGAGGCCGCCCGCAGCGCTGCCCTCGAAGATCCCGACATGCTGCGCTGCTGGGCCCGCCTGGGCAACGAAATTCAAATCGTGAAGGTGTACGAAACCCTCGCGGTCGTGCCGCTGGCAAAAGAGAGATAGAGAGAACTACTCCGATGCGCTGTTTGTGATCGCCGGCTCGCGCCAGCTATCTTCGGATTGGCATATCATTCTGACACGTGGTCCCTCGGAGTGCACCCGCATGTTCGCTGCCGTCTTTGTCGTGTTCTTGACTATGGTGATACTGGCTCTCGTAAGCGGTGCCTTCTATTTCGCTATGAGAATCCGCTTGATGAAAGTGGATTCCTCCAGAGACAGAATTGAATGGCTGAGTTTCCGGAGTAGTGATGCTGTGTTGGACACCTACGCGGCACTGTTTCCCGGGAGCGTGCTGCCACGCTTCTGCCGTTTCGTTTTCTGGATGGTAATCGGTATCTGTGCTGTTGGGCTGTGCGGAGCTATTGCCCTAAAGCTCTTAGGGCGGTAGTTGGTGAAACATCCCACTCCCCTCCCGTTAGAATAATCCCTTGCCCTCAGCTTCCATTCGCGCCTTCGCCGACAACGCCGCCGATCCGCCGGTGCGCGGATTTCTTCATACTCCCGAATCCCCCAACGGCCGCGCCCTCGTCCTGACCCACGGCGCCGGATCGAACGCACAGGCTCCGTTGCTCGTCGCGCTCGCCGATACGTTTGCCACAGCCGGATTCACCGTCCTGCGCTGCGACTTGCCCTATCGTCAAGTGCGCTCCTTCGGACCACCCGGGCCCGCCGACGCCGCCCGTGACCGCGCCGGCCTGAAAAACGCGCTTGCGTCCGTAAAGAAGACTCTGGGTGCCCCACTTCTGCCCGATGTTGGCAGAAGTGGGGATTCTCCCGCGCGCCAATCCATCTACCTCGGAGGTCATTCCTACGGCGGACGCCAGTCCAGCATGCTCTGCGCCGAGCAGCCAGAGTTAGTGGCCGGCCTCCTGCTCCTCTCCTACCCGCTCCACCCGCCGCGCAAGCCTGAACAGCAGCGCACCCAGCATCTGCCCGACCTGCGCACGCCGACGCTCTTCGTCAGCGGCACGCGCGACCCTTTCGGCTCCATCGCCGAACTCGAGCAAGCCATGAAAATGATTCCCGCGAAAACGAAGCTGCTCGCCCTCGAAGGCGCCGGTCACGACCTGGGATTTAAAGGGAAGGCAAAACAGGAAGGCTTGCTTCAACAGATACTCGCGCAGTTCTCACAATTCTTCAGTGTGTCGTCGCTTTAGTTTGTCATCCTGAGCGAAGGGAGTGCTTCGTATAGCGAAGCAATCCCGTAGTCGAAGGACCCCTTGCTTGATTGCAGTTCCAGCGGCTCCTCGAGGAATTCCTCCAGACGAAATCCGCCGGGAAAAAATACCCGCCGACGTCCGTCAATAATGTCCAAGTGAAGGGGATCCTTCGACTTCGTTTGACCTCGCGCCTTTGGCGCGAAGTCCATACTCCGCTCAGGATGACAATGCGGGTGAGAGTAAGAGCGCCTTAGTTCACCCACCCCGACTTCCCGCCGCCGTTGCCCTTGCGCGTGTCGTCCTCGGGAGGAATGTAGTTGCCATGTTCGTCGAAGTGCACCTGGCGGTCGTGCTGCCGCATGTAGACTTCGAATTTCTTCGCCGCCCGCCGCCGCTTCCAGCGGTAGTAGGAATTGCGCATGCCGTAATAGCGTTCCGCTAACCCCACGTTCACCACCGCCGGCTTCACTCCGCGCCGCACGTAGAGATATCCAAAGAGCAGGCCGCCCAGGTGCGCGACGTACGCCACATTTCCACCGCCGCTCATGGCCAGCGCCAGCGTCACCACAATCAGGATGCCGATAAAATACTTGGCCTTGATCAGAAACGGAAACGGGATCAGCATGATCTCGCTGTCGGCGAACAGCATGCCGAACGCGATCAGGATCGCGAACACTCCGCCCGATGCGCCCACCGTGGCCTGCGCGGGATTGACCAGAATATGCGCGTACGACATCCCCACCGTTGTCAGTGCCGCACCCACCACGCCGATCACATACAACTCGACAAACCGCCGCGTGCCCCACGCGCCTTCGATCGCCGACCCGAACATCCAGAGCCCGAGCATGTTGCCGAACAGATGCCAGATTCCTTCATGGATCAGGCTGTAGGTCAGCAACTGCCACAGCATCCCGTGCTGCACCACATCCACGGGCACCAGCTCGCCGTAGGCCTTGATGTAAAGCAGCGCGATCGGCATCGTCCAGCCCAACACCAGCATGAGCAGGAACACGCCCGTGTTGATTCCCACCAGCCAGATCACCGCCCGGGTAAACGGGGGCAGGCTCAACGTCATTGGTTCGCCGGATCGCCGCAAGGATTTCCCTCTGATTCGATTCTACTCGCTTCCCGGGTGGGGGACTTTCGCCGTGCTCTGCCAGGGATTCTCGGCTTTGGGTGGCGCATCGCTTCAGCGCTGCGATCCCGCCCACATGAGCAACGCAGGGCTTTAGCCCCTGAGGCTCCTCACCGCTCCGGCACCGGGACCACCGGCAAGCTCCGATGCCCCGCGCCATCCACGGAACGCACGGCAAAGATCACATTATCTTTCGAAATCTTCATGGTCGCCTGGGTCACCTTGCCGACATTCTGCGCGTGTTCCCATTCCGGACTCGTCGTGGCCCGCCACAGCACTTCGTATCCCGCGGCCAGCCCGCCCGGAGCCGCATCCCAGGTCAGCGTGGAATCATTCTCCAGCCCCTTGGTCAGCAGATGTACGTTCGCCGGAGGCGCCGGCGCCGCAGCCAGCGTCGCCAGAGTCGCCGCATTCAGCCGCGCCACGCGCGCCACGTAATCGAAGTCCACATACTTCAGCGTGTCGCCATACTCGATGCCGTTTTCCATCCGCACGTTCTGATGCTGGTGATGAAAGTCCTCGCGATACTCCGTGAACCGAACCGCCGCAAAGCCCTCCTGATTGAACGAAGAATGATCGCCGCCCCGCAGATACCGGTCCAGCCGGAAGACCAGCAGCGGCTTCACGCCCGGCTCGTAAGCCTTGCCCGCCGCCGCGATGTACCGCGCTACTTGACGCGATTGCGAGTCGCTCTCGCCGCCCAGGCCGCGAATGCGGCGGATATCCTGCTCCGTGGCCGCCGCCGGCACGCCCTCGGAAAATACCCGCACCACCGAATGATCCTGCTCGGGGCTCTTGTCCCCGCCCACGATATCGTTATTCAGGACAGCTTCCAGATCCCAGCCTTCGTCTTTCGCTTTCTTCGCCAGATGCCGGCTTCCGTTCAGTCCCTGCTCTTCGCCGGCCACGGCTACAAAAATAATCGTGGCCGGAAACTTCATCCTGCTCAACACCCGCGCGCATTCGAGACTCACTGCCGTGCCACTGGCGTCGTCGTTCGCCCCCGGCGCATCGTCGGTCACATTCAGCGTGTCGCTGTTGCGCGAATCATAATGCCCGGTGACCAGCACAATGCGCTTCGCATTCACCTCGTCAGACCCCTTCAACACCGCATAAACATTGGTGATTTGCGTCGGATTCGGAATGCGGTCCGTGGGCTGCTCGAGGAAACTGTCGGTCTTCACTTCCAGGCATCCGCCGCAGTCTTTCGAATAGCGTTCAAACTCCACCTTGATCCATTCCCGCGCCGCGCCAATTCCGCGCCCTGACGCGATCGCCGCATCGTCTTGCGCGGATAGCGTGGACCGGTTCCCGAAACTCACCAGCTTTTCGATATCGGCCTGAATCCGCTTCGCCGAAATCTGACCGAGCGCCGCCGCAATCTGCGGATCCGCCGCGATCCCCGCGTCCGCCTTGCCATCCTGAGCCGGCAAATCCGCCGCTGCCAGCCCTATGGCCAGCACCGCCCAAAGCGCCGCTCCCGCTTTCGCTATTTTTCGCATATGATTGACCACCCCTTGACCAATTTGCCGTCGAGAATCTAAATATTATCAAGACGCTCTAATACGCAAGGGAGACCATCATGATTTTGTGCCCCGAATGCGACACCGATCTCGATGTCCAGGAGGACGAAGTGGACGAAGGGGAAGTCATCTCCTGTCCCGAGTGCGGCACCGATTTCGAAGTCGTCACCACCAATCCGCTCGAACTGAAGGCGGTCGAGGCCGGCTACGTCGAAGAGGAAGAGGAAGAGGAAGAGGCCGAAGACGGAGACTATTCCTAGAGCTGCCATGCGTTCCTGCCGTGTCTCCCGCCTTCCTTTCCTCCTTCTGCTTCCCCTGATCTTCGGGCTCAGCCTTCCCGTCAGCGCCGCGCCAAAAGAAAAACCCTACGCGCTCATCTTCGGCACGGTCTGGGGTCCGGACGATCAGCCCATCTACGGCGTGCAGGTTAAAATTCGCCGCGCATCCGATAAGCCCAACAAAGTCCGCTGGGAACTGTACTCCGACCATCACGGCGAATTCGCCCAGCGCGTTCCCGCTGGCGAAGCCGAATACATCCTCTGGGCTGACCTCAAACACTTCAAGACCCCCGACGGCAAACTCCTCCGCCTGCCCAAGGAAGTCACCGTCCACATCTTCAATGACGAGCGCCAGGACACCGGCCTGCACCTGACCTATCAACAGCCTTGAGGCCCTCCAAGAAGCTTATGTAGGGACAGCCGCCCTCGGCTGTCCGGTCGAGCGCAGCCACGGTTGACCCTGCGAAGCCCCGTTCCGATAGATCCTCGCGGTCAAAGTTTGCGGAATGACCCATCGGGCCCGGTTTTGAGTGAGTGAGCAATCGGGCCCGGTTTTGGGTGGCGCAGCGCTTCAGCGCTGCGATCTCGCCCACTCGATCAAGTGGGGGCTTTTAGCCCCTGAGGTCGTTGATGCCGATGATCAGTAGTCGTCAATCGCCCAGCACGTCCCCATGAGACAATGTCTGGACATGAAACTCAGACTCTCCGCTGTCGCCGCCGCGGTTCTGGCCGGCGCTGTGCTCTTCGCCGCCGGCGCCCCGTCGGTTTCCGCCCAGAAAAAAGACCGGGTCAACGGCCGCCTGCTCCATGGCAAGGTTCTCGACGTTCAGGATAGCCCCGTGTTCGAAGCCGCCGTCTATCTCACCAATATGCGCACCCGCGCCATCAAGACCTACATCGTCAGCCAGGACGGCACCTACCGCTTTCCCGGCCTGGCCTACTCCACCGACTACGAGGTCTACGCCCAGTACAAGGGCCACAAAAGCGATACCAAGTCGCTCAGCCAGTTTGACGACCGTTCCGACGTTTACCTCGACCTGAAACTTGATGTCCGCTAGCCCACCAGCTTCTGTTTTCTCTTCTGTCTCGGAGGTCATCCCGAAGGCTCGCGCTTTTACCGGCGAGCCAAGGGACCTCCCAGCAAAAGAACCTTTCAGGAAAGAAGCGTCCCCCCGCACCTTTTCATGCAACTTTTCGACCGCCTGCAGGGTTCAATATAGTTAGAAGAACCTCTGGAGGAAGATCTTGAAAACGCTCCTTTTTGCGTCTGCGTCAAAGCGCCTGTTTCCGTTTTTTGGAGCATTTCTGGCCTGCCTGATGGTGAGCGCGACCGCCTTTGCCCAGGGCGGCCCAGGAGGCCCGGGCGGCCCAGCCGCTATGAGTCCCTATCCGAATGAAAAGGACGGCGTCAGCGCCGGCGGCAACTGGGTGGAGTTCCAGGGCGAGGACAAAATGACCGGTGCCAAGCGCACCCGTTTCGAACTGCTCTCAAACAACTTTTTCCGCGAAGACCCCGACTACAAGCCGCGCGTCGAACTTATCTGCATTGACGGCAAGTACAAAGGCGCGGATTTCAACCCCGGCGTTCGCATCTACCCCAATCGCCCCGGATTCTGGGGCCAGCCCCAGCTCGAAGTCGAAGTCCGCGTGGACGACGTCCACAACTTCCACGGCTGGAACTGGCGGGGCCGCATTCTCGAAATGGATAAAGGCACCGCCCGGGGCATGATCGGCGCTCAGATCTTCTATATCGCCCTGCGCACGCCCAGTGGACGCCAGATCGCCGAATTCTCGCCGGTCGGCCTCAACCTGGACGAAGTCCGCCGCGCCTGCGACATTACCCCCAAGAAGCCCAGCAAAGACTAGGCGTTATTTCTGGAGGTCATGCCTCGGCCGATCGGGGGCAATGGTCCAGATTTATTCTTGGAGGTCATCCCGAGAGCCCGCGCTTTTCTTCGCGGGCCTCGGGACCTCCCAGCAAACGGCGCCTCACGTGAGTCCTGCCTGCCGCCTCACCCCAGCCGTCGCAACCCCTCCGTTACTTGCAGGTGACCCTGCAGCCTGTCACCTTGAGAACGGTCCCGGCTCGATTCCTCAACGACCAGCCGGGAACCTTTCCGGAGCGGCTATGAGCGGCGTGATCACAGGGCTCGCATTTCTGATTTTTGTCGGCGGCGCGATCGCTTATGTCGCGATCCTTTACAACGGCCTGGTTCGCCTGCGCAATGAGAACGATCGCGCCTGGGCCAACATTGACGTCCTGCTCAAGCAGCGTCACGACGAGATCCCCAACCTCATCGAAACCGTCAAGGGATACATGCAGCACGAGCAGCAGACCCTGGCCGCCGTCACCCAGGCCCGCGCCGCATCCATGAATGCCGCCAGCATCGGCCAGAAAGCGGTCGCCGACGTGAAGATGGCCAGCGCTCTGCACGGCTTCTTCGCCGTCGCCGAGAACTATCCGCAGCTCAAGGCCAACGAAAATTTTCTCAAACTGCAGTCGCGCATTTCAGAAATCGAAGAGCGCATCGCCGACCGCCGCGAATTTTTCAACGACGACGTCGCCACCTACAACACCCGCATCGCCCAGATCCCCGACGTTTTCATCGCCACGTTCATGGAACTGAAACCGCGCCAGCTCTTCCAGGTCTCCGACGAAGACAAAAAGCTCGTCCAGGTCAGCTTCGCCAGCAAAACCGCCGCCGGAAGCTAAGGGAATCATGCAGGGACAGCCGCCCTCCCTGTCCGGTCGAGCGCAGCTCGACGGCCCGGGTGCCCAAGCCTCTGATCTCTAGCCTCAGCAGTAAATCGGCTGTCCCGCCGTTCGCATTTCTGCCAGGACCGGGCATCATGAACGCCCGGAGGGA
>Ga0070733_10002289_pt1 | contig 13762 bp, 14 predicted proteins | sample Coa_R1_9_FD_66450 | JGI IMG/M metagenome (GOLD analysis project Ga0070733, IMG submission 66450) | Surface soil microbial communities from Centralia Pennsylvania, which are recovering from an underground coalmine fire - Coalmine... | ecosystem: Environmental > Terrestrial > Soil > Unclassified ... | reverse complement strand
TCGATCCGCGAGCGCCCGGCAGAGGCCGAGGACCGGGCGGTGCCGGATCACTGGGAAGGGTCGTGACCCCGGCGGAACGCTTTGACCAATGTGTGGCGTCGATCGGTTGAATCCGCACCAAAAAGCGGCCACAAGCGCCGTTACCTGTAAGCGGACGTCCGTAGCAATGCCGGCTGCGCAGTTGGCGGAGTCAATGAGACGTGGAAGACCTGTCCCGGCCCTCGTACGGGCGTGTCTCTAGGGTCGTGATCGAGGTGGCCGTCCCTGTTGCACCCAACGCTGCCAGAAGCGCGCTAGTCAAGGTCTTTTCGCATCCCCCTCCTGGCAAACGGGCTTGTATAGGCATGTACCCTCTCCTCCACCCTATAGAACCGTAGTAGGTTATCTCGAAGCGGAAGCCATCTATCTGCTGGCCGCTTGCTCCGATTCCAGCTGTCGGGATGACGTACAGATTTCGGAGGATAAAAAAGTGGTAGAACAAGCCCTCATAGTCCGCCTCATAGCCTCGAATCCCGTCCCCGCGACTTATTTTCTTGATCTGCACTCCGTCGGCTCCACAGAGTGGGGCTGCCGACAGAATCGCTTCTCGCGCGATCGCAAAAGCTTGCGATTGAGGGATGGCGTAAATGATTTCAGGGCCACCGGGACTCGGCTTCAGAGCCGAATTGGCGCTCTCACAACCTGCAAGCACGCAGGAGCTGATGAGGCTGGCGATGAGCAGCACTCCGTACTGCGTGTTGAACAAGGCCATGTCACGCAATGCTGCCGGCCTCATAGGAGCTATCCAACGATTGGATTTTAGTCCGCACCCAAAGTTTTCCCTACCATTTTAATGTTGGATTAATCGAGTCTTCATCTTTGGGCAACACTCCAACTGTCCTGGCAAATCAGGAACGCGGTTTAGGCACTAATCGAGTCTGGGGTCGTCTAGGTTCTCAGGCAAGCGATCGGCCGCCGCGCGTTGCCCCGGCATCGTTTATGACAGGTGAACACCCATGGCGAGCCCCGGAACGCCCTCTTATATCCCTATCAACACGCGCGGGTTACTTCGCGCATCGGTTCTTGTCCTGCTGCTGGCGAGCAGTCTTCCCGGGTGCACGGTGTACAACAGCTACGAGAAATGCGGCTTCCACGGCTGTCCAGGGGATGCGCAGATCACGGCGCAAATACAGTCACAGATCAATCAGCGCAGGGACCTGGAGTCCACTGCGATCACGGTGCAGACGCTGGATCACACCGTCTATCTCTATGGCGTCGTCAGCTCCGGACTGGAGATCAGCGACACGGAGTCGATCGCCCGCAGCGTTCCCGGGGTCAGGCAAGTCATCAATTCGATGGCCATCTCGACCAAAGGGGAATAGCGTGCCGACAGCAGCCGTGCAGCCGACGGGAGACTCGAGAGCACACCGGCTGCTCTCCACCGCAGCGGGCATTGCCGCGGCCTACCTAGGATCGATCCGCGTAGTGGCCGAGCCCGCGCAAATGTTGCTCTACAATGAGCGCAATATGGCCGAGGCCGTCATCGCACGCGTCGCCGGCGGAACATTGCAAGTATTGATGGTAGTGGGGGCGTGCTATGTGATGTCCCGCACGCCTGCCAGTCGGCGCGTTTGAGGTGATTGCAGCCTCGAAGGCGTCATCCAACCGGTCTCTGGCGCTCTGGCGGATCATTATGGTCCCGCGAAGGTCCTTATCGCAGGCCTAGGCGTGCTAGCGATCGGCTTGGCATTGACGCCGTTCATGACATCGGGGCTTGGCCTCATTTTTTCGCTTGGCGTCCTCGCGGCGATCGGTTCCGGCGCAGGCAGTTTCTCAGTGCTAATTGGAGCGGCAGCGCGGCACCTCAACCACGATAAGCGCGGCAAAGCGGCCGGCATCATCAACGCCGGGGGATCGTTGGGGCAATTCGTATTCGCTCCGGTCGCGCAGTCACTGATCCAGCTGCTCGGATGGATGGGTGCAATGTGGTCGCTGGCGGTGATTACCGTGGGCGCGCTACCCCTCGTGGGTATGGTGACTACAGGCGAAGGTCGCGTGCACGGCAGCGCCGGCCCTGCCGTGTCCGCGCCATGGCAGGCCGTGCAGGATGCTTCGCGGCGCTTTATACCTTCGGTAACGGACGCGCGAACTTCAACTTATTTGTCCGTAACGCCGACGGGATGCTCGCTTCCGAATCATCGATCATTCGTTACACCCTGAGCGAGGAGCAATATTGCGAGTGGATCGAATATACGACTCGCAACAATCTAGACGCGCCGGGCGTCACAAACGCGGCGCCGCCTGTTTCTTCGCACTGTACCCCGATCAAGAAGGCAGGCGACAGGTTAGTTTTTGCACCGCCGGGAGAGTCAGTAGTTACGACGTACGATCGAAACGGCTTCACAGCGGTCATTGAGGGTCAATTCACCGATCACTGGCGGAAGATCAACTGAAGTTCGTCTGCTCCGGTCCCCGAACGAGAAGTGTTCCCGAGAGATGACTCCAACCGAGCGAACCTTCTCTTTCTGAAATCAGACGGTTGGATCTTCGACGCTTTTTGTTACCCAGAGAGTTACCCACGCCGATGGCGCGCTGCGCGGGGGGCCGCTTGGCATCTGTCGGGCGCGCATGAGCCGGCTTGTCACCTGGGACGCGTGTTTACGAGCGTTCGCCTGGTTTTCGCGTCGGCCACCATTTTGACGATGGGATTGAGAATGTTTCGGCCGAGTTGCTGACAGCGAAGGTAAGAAAGCACAGAAAAAAGACCGAGTGTTCCAGGGAATATCCAAAATATCGCCACAGTGCGACGTCGGAGCCGGGATAGTTGGCCGAGAACAACAGAGTGATCATGTAGATTGCACCGAAGACACTGGCGACCCTCACCCATAACCCGATAACCAACGAAACTCCAATGGCCAGTTCGCCATAGGCCACCATGAAGGCGATCGGCGTGCCGTGCGGTAGGACGAAGTCCTGGAGCGTGTCGCGCATGAAAGGGTACGCGCCGTCCCTGATGAACATGTGGATCCAGTACTGGAAGCCGCCGTGCAAGGTGAATTCGGTTCCGAACACTTTGTACTGGGCGAAGATCAGAAATAGGATTCCGACCGCAATGCGCAGCGCGGCCAATGCCTGTGAATTGGTGAGTTGTTTTGCCTTCATACCACAATAGAACTACCTGCTAACGGCGTCCGGCCTTCTGGAAGCTGCCCCGCGTCACTTGCGCCGCCTTAAGCGTCGCTACACGCGCCAGCGGCGTTGCTCCACCGCTGGCAGATCGTAGCCTGCCAGGAAGCCCGCGAGCTGTTGCGCCTCGACCGCAGCGTCGGCCTCCGGGCGGATGAGATGGCGAGGCGGCAACGCCACGCCCCGGTGTCGCAGCAGGGGAGCCAAGCGGCGCCAGTGAAGCCCGTCGCCCGATTTCCCCTGCACCCCGATGGCGACCACCGCATAACCGTGGTGCGCATACTCAGCTACTTGATCGGCAATCACGGCGAGCAGCAAGCTATGCTGGCCGGGCGGGGGAAGGTGCAGCACCCCGTAGCCGCCGGCTTCCAGCACGCGCATCACGTCGGGCAGCGCCGCACGGATCCGGTCCGGCGGATTGATCAGTGCGTCGGGCACCAACGCCATACGCCAACCGCGCGCATCACCGCTCACGGCGCCGCCGTTTGTCGCGACGTGTGCCCGCAGCGACTTCGCGACCATCCAGGAACTGCTCGAGGTCGCGCCGCGAGCCCGCCTCATCGAGGCGGCCCATGTCCAATGCCCAGCCCGTGGCCGGCACCGCTGGCAGGCCCCGGCGCGCTAGCTCAGCTTCCAGTTCTTCGATCCAAATGCCTCGGCGCGGCACGATCTCCCAGTCGTCTTCCGGCCGGTTGGGCCGCCCGCCCCAATCGGGCTTGCTGGAAGTGAAACGCACGCCGCTGGAGGGACTGCCGTCGAGTCCAATCAGAATCACCTCGTCGCCACGGCGCAGATGCTGCTCGATCAGCGGCGCGATCGCCTGCGCGAGGCGCCGGCAGTGAGCCCGATAGGCCGGAGTGTCGTACTGCTCGTAGACGGCCCACCAACGCCGCACGCCGGCGAAGGCCAGCTCGGGGCAGGGCAGCTGCAGGAGCTGGTACCCGCGGCTGCGCAGTGCCTCCACGACCGGATTCACCAGACCCGTGTAGTTGGCGCCCTGGCAGACTTTGGCGTTCTGGTTCAGGAGGCAGTTGGCGACCAGTGCCACTTTGTGGGGTGCTCTCTTCTCCATGCTGGCTCGCTACGCGTGATGCGTCCTCCAGTGCTCTGCGATGGCTGCCCGATTGCACAGCCAGACGCCCTCGTGACGCTGGATGTGCTCGAGCAGGCGCGCCAACGCGCCAATCCTGCCGGGGCGACCGATGATCCGACCGTGCAAGCCGACACTCATCATGCGCGGTCGCCCTTCGGCTCCCATGCGGTAGAGCCAGTCGAACGCGTCCCGGCAATACATGAAGAACTCATCGCCCGTGCTGAAATCGCCCCCGCGCTGCAAGCGGCTGTCATTGTTATCGAAGCTGTAGGGGATGATCAGATGCCGCTGGCCTGAGACTTCGGTCCAGTAGGGGAGATCATCGTTGTAGGCATCGCTGTCGTAGAGAAAACCGCCGGTCTCCACGACGAGCCGCCGCGTGTTCGGGCTCGGGCGGCCCGTGTACCAACCCACTGGCCTGCGGCCGACGAGACGGGTGATGGTCTCGATATTGCGTCGCATGTCGGCGCGCTCCACGTCCTCCGGAACGAACTGATAGTCGATCCAGCGCTGACCGTGACAGGCGACTTCTATGCCACTGCCCGCGAGCTCGGCTGCGACCCCGGGGTTGCGCTCCAACGCGATACCGACGGCGTGCACGGTGACGGGAGCGCCCATGCTCTTCAGCAGTCGCATGATCTCCCAGAAGCCCACCCGACTGCCGTATTCGAACAGCGATTCGACGTTCATGTTACGCACGCCAGGCAGGGCATCGACGGTGCCCAGGTCGGTCAGCACCGACTCCGAGTGACTGTCGCCGTGCAGCACGCAAGCCTCCGCACCTTCTTCGTAATTCAGCACCAGGGATACGGCAATGCGGGCCTCACCCGGCCAGTGCGGATGCGGCGGGTGGGAGGCGTAGCCGACCAGGTCGCGGGGGTAACGCTCCTTTGTGGTCATCGTGCCTCACGCTGCGGGTCCGAGCGGCGCTCGGCCACAATCCAGTCCATGTAGGCGTGCAGCGCCTCGCGCATGGGTCGCGGCTTCCACCCTGTCTCGTTGCGGAGACGCGCGATGTCATAGGCACCCCACATGCCGTCCTTGAGGGTGGGGTCCTGGAGGATATCGGCCTGCTCGGGAGGCACGATCTCGGCGCCAAAGCCCGGCGCCTTTTCCGCCGCCCAGCCGACCATATCGCCGATCGTCGCGGTCGCACCGTATGCAACGTTGTACGCGCTGTAACGCAGGCGTGGCGCACGCAGCAGAGAGACTATGGCGCGTGCGACGTCCTCGGAATGGATGTAGTCGCCCAGCGCATCAAGCGAATTGACCCGCACGCGCCTGACCCCATCAACTGCCATGTGGGCAATTCGGTTGGGCGTATGGCGCATATTCCGGGTTGCGGTGACGCGGTCCATGGTGCCGTAAACAGAGGACGGACGTACCGATGCGGTCGACAGGCCGAAGAGGTCACCGTAGCGCTCGGTAATCAGCTCGGAGGCAAGCTTGGAGATGCCGTAGAGCCGCCGTGGCATCACGTAACCGTCCTCGGGGAGTGGCTCACCGGGACGATCCGGCCCGTGATGCTTGTAGACGGCACCTGAGCTGACGTACAGGAACCTCTTGAAGTTCGGCAGTGTTCGCGCCCACTCGAGCACCGCGATCGTACCCATCACATTGACGTCGATGATTCGAGCGGGGTGTTCCGACTCGGGCTCGCGCTTCGCCTCGGAGGCGCTGCCGCGCGATATGGGTGTGATGGTTGCGCCGTGGACGATGTGAGTGACGCCATGGCCCGCGAGCGCCGCATGCCAGGTCTCGGGTTGCGTCACATCGGCGGTCACGACGGACAGCCGCTTCATAACCGGGGCGAAGTAGCGCTGGGCAGCGGTATCGAACGGAGCAGAGTCCAGCACGACGAGGCGTGCGTCGGGATCGGCGTCCAGCCAGTGGCGCCCGAGCACGCTCATCACGAACCCCGTCGCACCCGTTACCAACAATGTCATCAAGGACTCCCTCGCAGCCCGATCAGAGGGGAAATTCCAACAGCAGCCCGAGGAGCGCGCGCGTTCCGACCGCGAAGTCCTCCAGCGACATGGCTTCGTCCGGATTGTGACTGCCATGCCCGTTGCGGACAAAGATCATGGCGCTCGGAATACCGACCTTGCAGAACACGGCCGCGTCGTGTCCGGCGCCGCTCGCCATCTCGAAGGGCTGATCCAGCAAGCTCATCAGCCGGGATCGCAGGCGACCGTCCATCACAGCCGGGGGAGAGTCGCTGGTCGCGCCGAGATCGATGTCGACGCGGTAAGCGGCACCGAGGCGCGCCGCCGCGGCGCGTGCCTCGACCGCGACGCTCTCCATGGTCGTGTCGGACAGGCTCCGCAGGTCGAGCACGAAACGCGTTTCGCCGGCAATCTTGCTCGGCCCATGCATCGCGGGGTCGGTGAACAACTCACCCGAGGTGAGAACCAGATCGGCTCCGGCTTCTTCCTGCGCGAGCCACACGGCCTCCATGTGATGAAGAAACGCGACGGTTGCCGCGACGGCATCCCGTCGGTAGGGACGGGCGACAGCACCCGAATGGCCATACTCGCCGCTACAGCGCGCATTGCGAAACCGTTTGCAGCCGCGGATGCCGCTCACGACTGCAGCCGGCAGTCCCCGGCCGACGAGCGTCGGGCCTTGTTCGATGTGCAGCTCGAGGTAGGCGCGGATCCGGGATGGATCCAGCAGCCTCCGCCGTTCCCGGATCGGCTGCGGATCGAAGCCTTGGCTCGCCAGCGTCGCCTCGAGAGTGTGGCCGTTGTCGGATCGTGCAATCGACAGACAGGCCGGATCGAGCAGTCCAAAAGCGCCGCCGCTTCCCAGGTACGCAATGTCGAACCAGGCGGACTCCTCGGCACGAATCGCCATCACGGACAGATCGCACTTCGGCGTAACTCCCGCGCCGCGCAGCGCGGATAACATGCACAAGCCGGCGACCACCCCCGCTGCGCCGTCGAAATTGCCTCCTTGGGGAACGCTGTCGAGGTGCGAACCCATGATGATGCGCGGCGCGCTCCGGTCCTGTCCCGGCAGCGTCATGAACAAGTTGCCGATCGCATCGACCGAGACCTCGAGCGCCGTGGCGCTGGCGGCCGACCGCAGGATGTCATGCGCCGCCTGCTCACCGGTGCCGTAGCTGTCGCGCACAATGCCGCGGCCGCGGCGCGTCGCGCGGCTGAGCTCATCAAAGAGCGAAGCAGCCAGGTCGAGGTCGGGTTGGGGCGCGGCGAACATGGGGATATTCTCAAGAGGGAAGTGCGCTGGTCCCGTGGTCTCTATAATCCGAAGCTACTGGGGGGAAGCGGGGTGGCGAAGTCGATGTCGATGTCGAGTCTACTCGCGGGCAAGGTTGCCGTCGTCACCGGAGCCAGTTCGGGGATCGGTCGAGCGATTGCCATCAGCTTCGCAAGCGAAGGGGCGGCGGTCGTCATCGCGGATATCACCGAGGAGCCCGTCGAAGGCGGCGACTCGACGCTCGACCTCATTACCCGAGCCGGCGGTACGGCGTCCTTTCAGAAGACCGACGTCGGCAGCTGGGACCAGGTCGACTCGCTGATCGGTGCCACGGTCGCGCGCCACGGAAGGCTTGACGTCATGGTCAACAATGCCGCGACCTATTCCGCCACCGCGTTGCTGCAGACCGAGCCCGCGCAATGGGAGCAGGTGATGCGCGTCAATCTGACCGGCATGTTCAACGGCTGCAAGCGCGCGGTCCAGCAGATGATCACTCAGGAGCCGCGGCAGGAGGTCAGGGGTCGCCTGATCAACCTGGGATCCCAGCAAGGCATCGTCACTTCGCCGGGCGACCTGCCGTACGGTGTGAGCAAAGCCGGAGCGATCTATATCACCCGCCAGATCGCCGTCGACTATGCCAAGCATCTCATCGTGTGCAACTGCATATCTCCAGGGAAGATCGTTACAGGCGCCGCAGGACTGGCGAAGGACCCGGCACGGCTGGAATATCAGCGGCGCCGCACGCCGTGGCCGCGGTTCGGCCGACCGCAGGACGTCGCCAATGCCGCGGTCTTCCTGGCGAGCGACCGAGCCACCTTCATCACCGGCTCGAATCTGGTCATCGACGGCGGCTGGCTGGCGGGCTGATTGCCGCAACCCGGTCCGGAGCGTTTGCTGTGTCAACGGTTCGCGATCGCGTAGACCTTGCCCTGGTAGGGTGGCTTGTCGAGTTGATCCAGTGCCATCACGTACACGGTTTTCTCGTCCGGGCTCAATGCCAGATTCGGGACGCCCGGTGAGGGCAGTTGCAGCGTCCGCAGCTGCATTCCCGCGGCATTGACCACAAAGATGATGCCGGCGAGCGGGGCATGGACGTCGCGCGGATTCTGGCCGATGTACAGCAGCCCCTTGGAATCGATCTTCACGCCATCCGGATAGATGTGGCCGACGTGATGCGTGAGCTCATCGAGATCCAGAAAGACCCGGCGGTCCGAGAGCGACGCATCGGGCCCGATCTTGAATTGAATCAGCCGGTGATCTTCGGTCTCGATCGCATACAGGATCTGGCCGTCATTGGAAACCACGATGCCGTTAGCGCTGTGCACGTCGGCGGCCTCCTGGGTGATCGAGCCGTCGGCCGCGAGATAAAAGATCTTGCCGTCGATCACGGGGCCGGGTGCGGTGCCGGAGCACGTGAAGTAGATGCCCCCGTGACGGTCGGGCGCAAAGTCGTTGGGGCCGACGAAGGGATGCCCGTCCTTGTCGTGCGAGTAGGGCGGCAGATCCTGGCCGTCTGCGGAGATGTGGCCGATTGTGCCGCTGTCATAGCAGGTGGTGAGGAATTCGCCGCGCGCCGTGGGAATGACCGCCGAGGGGCCGCAGCCCGGCTTGGACCAGAAGATGCTGTTCTTCGTACCGTCCCAGGTGGTCACCGAATTGCGGTCGTATTCGACGTAGTAGAGCTTGCCGTGGTACCAGATCGGCCCCTCGGCAAAGTGCGCATCATCGTTGAGGACCCTGACGTCGGCGGCGCGCGCATAGGCCGCCGCGCATGCCAGGATGAGCAGGCCCAACAGATAGTTTTTCAAGGAACCTCCCTTCGGTCACGCCCCGGCGCCGCTGTGGCCCACGCGCTGCAGGTCCGCAGCAACCGTGCTTGCGGCGAGGAAAAAATGCCACGTCGCCCAAAATCCCGTGGGTGCCAGCAGCAGCAGCGCCCAGCGCAGTGATGCGGCGTCCGACCCGTGCGCGCCGGCAAACCAGTCGCTCAGCATCCCGACGAGTTGCGGCGCGACGATCAGATTGAACACGTTGCCCACCAGGCCCGACCAGGCCGTGAAGGTCGCGCGCATATGGCTGGGCGCCAGATTTGCCACCAAGGCCATGCAGGGGCCAATGAAGAAGTAGATCGCAGGGATGTATACCCAGAACATCACCCGGGCGACCCACAGCGAGTGCGTCCAGTACGCCACCATCGAGGGGATGGTGGCGCAGCCGATGACCAATCCCAGCGCCCACAGCACGCGACGTGGATCTGACATGAACGGCCGGGACATGAGCCAGGCGGCGGCGACCGTCGCGAGGATGCCGCCGATCAGATGAACATGACCAGTGATCGCCCCGGCCTGGGCAACGCTAAGACCGTAGGTTCGCAGCAGAAACGTCGGGGTCCACCAGACGAGACCCCATCCCCAGAGACAACAGACGCCGCTCCCCATGATGACGTGGAACGCGGCCCGCTGACGCCAGAGGAACGCCAACGACTCTGAGAACGAGGCCTTCCCGTGAACAGCGACGGCATCGAGTTGTCCGCGCCTTGGCTCGCGGATGGTCAGGAAGAAAAGCACGCCCAACAGCATTCCGGGCACGCCCAGGGCGAAGAACGCGCCACGCCACCCGTAGCTCTGTGCAGCGGCCCCCGCCACGTCCGCGGCGAGCCAGGCGCCGATGGGTGCGCCCAGAGCGAAGACGCTCAGCGCCATCGCACGTCGCTCGGCCGGAAAGTAATCCGACACAAGCGACGTCGAGGGTGGCGTCGCGCCGGCCTCACCCACGCCCGCCCCGATACGACTGATCAGGAACTGCCAGTAGGTCAGGGACAAGCCGCAGAGTGCGGTGAAGCCGGACCACAGAACCAGCGATGCAGCCACGATGTTGCGGCGATTGGAGCGGTCGGCGAGCCAGGCGATCGGAATGCCGCAGACGACGTAGAAAAGAGCGAGCGGAGGGCCGGTCAGAAACGCCGCGCCCGTGTCGGTAAGCTTCAGTTCGAGTCGGATCGGTTCAAAGACGGTCGTGACGACGTAGCGGGCGGCGATATTGAGGGCGTAAACCAGGCACATCACGATGAGGACGTACCAGCGCTGAGCGAGCGATGCGACCCCCGTTCGCGCCGTCGCAATCGCATTGCTGCTCAAGCTATCGAACCTCGCTTGCGCCACGGCTCTGCCCGCGCCGGTCCACTCCGCCGCCGGAGCGGACCGCCCGCCGCGAATTTGCGAACGGCCGTGCGCGCGCTCGGCGCGAAATGTCGACCCGGAAAACAGGTGGGCGTGCTTGCTAGGCAGTATGCAATGCGCTATATCCCCGATGCAACGCGCGTCGGTGGGACTTTCGCTGGCGTTGCCAAAATAAAATTCTCGCCTCCTGCGGCAGGTGGGGCGGTGATGCGAGATGGCGGCAATTACCATTGGGAGGGTCCGCTCAATGAAGATCAATCCGAAGTGCGCGGCCGCCGTAGCAGCTATTCTGGGAACGCGCCTGGGCGCAGTGGCGGCTGCCGATCAGTCCGCGGCCACTGAGGCCAGCACCCCCACCGCCGGACTCCAGGAAGTCGTCGTCACTGCACAGCGGCGCTCCGAAAACGTGCAGGACGTACCAATCGCGATTCAGGCATTCACCGGGGACACGCTCAAGGAACTGAACGTAACGAGTTTCGACGACCTGCTGCGCTATCTGCCCAACGTGAGCGCGCCATCCTCGGGACCCGGCCAGGACCAGGTCTTCATGCGCGGCCTCAGCGCCGGGAGCGTGGCAACCCAGTCGGGCGGCTCGATCAACAGCTTCCCGAATGTCGCTATCTATCTGGACGAGCAGTCGGGTCAGCTGCCCGGCCGCAACCTCGATGTGTACGCGGCGGATCTGGAGCGCGTCGAGGTGCTCGAGGGGCCGCAGGGGACGCTCTTCGGCGCGGGCGCTCAGGCCGGCGTCATTCGCTATATCACGAACAAGCCGAAGCTGAACACAACCGAAGCGAGCGTTTCGGCCGGTTACGGCGTGACCGCGGGGGGTGACCCGAACAGCGACATCACCGCGGTCCTCAATGTGCCCGTGGTCACCGACACGCTGGCGGTGCGCTTCGTGGCCTACAACGATCGCCGCGGCGGTTACATCAACAACGTGCCTTCCAACTTCACGCGTGAGCCGACTGACCTCGGCATCCACTACGCGAACTATGCGGCGGGCTGCGCGGCTACCGGGACCTGCCTGGTGCCGCCCGGGAGCCCCGTGATCAACAACGGAGCGCTCCTGGGCCAGGACATCAACCCGGTGACCTACGAGGGCGTGCGCGGCTCCGCCTTATGGAAGATCAACGACAACTGGAACGCGCTCATCACGCAGAGCTACCAGGACATGGATGCCGAAGGCGTCTTCTACCAGATGCCGCTGAGCTCAGACGGCGTGCCGCTTCCGCAGCAGTCAGTCACGCTGTTCAACCCCAGCTTCAACAAGGACAGATTCGAGAACACGGCTCTGGTGATTAACGGGCGATTGGGCGACCTCAAAGCGGTCTACGCGGGTTCGTATCTGGTGCGGAACGTCGACACACAGCAGGACTACACCAATTATGCGCGCGGCAAATATGCGGACTATTACCAGTGCCATGGCGCCGACCACGGATTGCCTGCGATGTGCTTCTCGCCGTCTACCACCTGGACCGAGGTCGAGCGCAACACGCACCTCAGTCAGGAGCTGCGAATCAGCACACCCGATGAATGGCGGGTGCGCGACATCACCGGCGTCTTCTGGGAAGACCTGCGGATCTATGACCAATTGAACTGGAACTACAAGACCCTGCCGCCTTGCACCGCAACCGTGACATTCGGATGCCTGACGGACATCGGGCCACAGCCCGGCTCGAGTGTAAACAATCCGGCACCCATTCGCGGTGACAATGTGGGCTTCTTTAATGACGTCAAGCGCGGCTATACCCAGACGGCGCTTTTCACCTCGCTGGATTTCGACATCGTTCCCAAGGTGCTCACCATCACGGCGGGCACGCGCTATTTCCATTTCGACAACGACGAGAAAGGCGCCGTGGCAGGCAGCTTCGGCGCGCCGGGCTGCTACGAGGCGGGACAGCCACCCTGCCTGAACGTGTCGACCAACATCGACAAGGAAGGTCTCAGCACGACCTACAAGGGCTTCAGGAGTCGCGCCAATCTGACCTGGCACATCCTGCCGGACGTGCTCTCCTACTACACCTGGTCCCAGGGCTTCCGCCCCGGGGCATTCAACCGCAACGCTGCCTGCTACATTCCCGGTACCGCCGGCGTTCCCCAGTACTGCTCGCCACTCGCCTACAAGTCCGACGATGTGACCAACAGCGAGCTCGGCTGGAAGACGGAGTTCCTCAGCCATCACCTGCAGTGGAATGGCGCCATTTACCAGGAAGACTGGAATAATGCGCAGGTCTCATTCTTCGATCCGGGTGTCCTTGGAAACGTGGGCTTCAACGCTAATGGCCCGAACTACCGCATCCGCGGTGTGGAGACCTCCTTCATCGCGCTGCTCACCGAAGGCCTCACGGCCCAGGGCGCCGCGTCCTGGAACAGCAGCGAGCAGACAAATTCGCCTTACCTGATCGCCAACAACCCCGCACTGTTGGCGAATCCGGCAACGGCGGGCGAGTACGGGAAGCCGGTCCTCACCATCGGGAATCCGTACGGGCCGCTCGGCACCCCGAGTGCCAACGCGCCGCCGTTCCAGTTCAACCTGCGCTTGCGTTACCAGTGGGCAATGAACTCCTACAACCTGTTCGCGCAGGCAGGTGCGACGCACACGGCACATTCGTTTACGCAATTTGGCAGCAACCCGTCGCTCTCGAGCGGCGGGGCGATCAGCACCAATCAGCTTAGATTCGAGAATCCGGCGTATACGCAGTACGACGCATCGGCGGGAGTCAACAAGGACGCCTGGTCGCTGGAGCTGTATGCGCAGAACCTCACCAACGTGGTCACGAGCACGTGGACGTCGACCGCGCAGTTCTCGCTGCAGCAGGAAATCACCAGGCCGCGGGTGCTGGGGGTTAGGCTCGGATACAAATTCTGACCGCGGACAGGCGGCGCGCTCGGATCACTCGGGAGGCCAGGCCATGACGTGCGGTGAGGCCGTGATGAAGCTGCTCGCGGCCTACGAGGTGGATACGGTGTTCGGCATGGCCGGGACGATGACGCTCGATCTGTATCGCGGCATCGCGCTTACCGGGATCCGCCACGTGCAGTGTCGCAACGAGCAGGGCGCCAGCCTCATGGCCGACGGCTACGCGCGCGCGACCGGCAA
>Ga0070733_10002288_pt1 | contig 13767 bp, 10 predicted proteins | sample Coa_R1_9_FD_66450 | JGI IMG/M metagenome (GOLD analysis project Ga0070733, IMG submission 66450) | Surface soil microbial communities from Centralia Pennsylvania, which are recovering from an underground coalmine fire - Coalmine... | ecosystem: Environmental > Terrestrial > Soil > Unclassified ... | reverse complement strand
TTGATAAAGTGCGTTGTGGGTGAATCCGTGCAGAAGCGCGAGGGTCTTGGGCTGACTGGCGGCCGCGAAGATCTGGAGGCCACCCTCGACCGGGTTCACCCGGTCGGAATCGCTGTGAACGACGTGAAGGGGAACGTGAACGAACGCAACCGCCTTCACGTTGTTCCACCAATCCGTAATGGTATAGGCCAGCACTCGATAAAGGGTTGGGTGCGAAGGGAAGTAAAAGCGCTTGCCACGATGACTCCTGCGGGCTGAGGAGACAGGTGCGGCGGAGCGACCGGCGGCAAAGAAGACGACGAGGAGGATGATCGAGACGAGCAGCGCTTTCTTCCATAGCGACTTAGTGCCGAGGCGGAGCGATCGTTCCATTGAGGGTTCATGTTACCCGGGCATGGGTCGGGTGTGACTGAGGGTCGGTAAGTGGGAACGTCGGCAGGTATCTTTTCGGGCCTTGACAAACGCGCCATACCTGCTAAAGTGCGGCCAATATCTCCAGCACACGTTGGCAAAAGGGTGCTTACGTATGAAAAATGTTTATGAGGTTCTTCGCCAGAAGGAACTCGAGTTGGCGAGACTGGAAAAGGAAGTAGAAGCCCTGAGGGTAGCGGCTCCGCTGCTTTCCGAAGATAAAGAGATGCTGGCCGAGGCCACGAACAATAAACCGGCGATGACGGCACAGCAACCCATCCGTATGACGCAACCGGCGGCAAACACCAATCCGCAACCGGCAACGCGGGCCGTGGGATGGGAAGACACTGCCAAGCGCTGGCCGTAGCCCGCAGGCCAACGGAATCAGAGCTCTCCGCCGCCTCGGCGTCTGTGGTGGCGCGTAACACTTGCGACCCATCCTAAGGTCTCTATTGTGGCCAGGCGGCCACAGTGTGTTCGATCCTACACGCTTCCTCCCATTGATTACGCGACCCCAGCGACTGGCATTGTTCTGGTGAACAGGCTTTTTCTGGCCGCGGCCCTGGGTACTAAAAGCCCAGTCTTTGTGGGCTTTAGCGGCCTGGTTGAAAGCCGTGCCCTTCCCGAAAACAATTCTCTTTGACCAGGCTTCGTCGCTTGTTTCTGCGTGGCCTTGCGCGTGCCGTTGAGTTAGTCGCAAGCGCGAAGGAGCACCCAGATGCAATTCCTTATGACAGCAATCAGCGTGGCGGCCGGGATGGCATTCTCACTGGCGTTCGCGATCCTGGTGGAGGAGTTCATCTTTGGCAAAGTGTTGGGCACGCTTTTTGCCCGGCAAAGGGTGCGAGTTGAGTCCCGCCAACAGCGCTAGGCGATAAAGGAGGCTGTATGTTGTTTCTGAAACTGTTGCTGACCTGGGGCGGCATTGCCATGATCACGGCGGCTGCGGGAATTCTTATCTATGACCTATATCTCGGGATGCGCTACCGGCAGCGGGAAGCGGGGAGTGGAACTGAGCCTCTGCCGCCGGCCCCGCAGGTTCGCTGGCGAGGGGCGCTGGGGCTGGCATTGCTGGCCTGGGGGCCGATCATACTGGCATTTGGGATCATCGTAGTTCCCAGCGGCATGGCGGGAGTCCGGATAAGCCAAACTCGGGGCACACTGGCCGGGACGCTTTATCCGGGAGCGCATTTCATCACACCGCTGGCGGAGAATGTAGCGCTCTTTGACACCCGCGACCAGCTATTCACCACCGGCTCGGTGGAGGCTGGGGTTGCCGGCAAGAAGCCAGAACCGCTGAATGTGCAGGCTAAAGAAGGACTGGCGCTCGGCCTCGCCATCACAGTGCGCTACCGGCTTGACCCCAAACATCTGGACTATATTCAGGCCAATCTACCGCAGCCGGTGGAGAAGGAGATTGTGCCCGCGGTGGTGGCCAGCGCATGGCGGGAGCTTGTCCCGAATTACACGGTGCGTGATGTGTTTGCCGCCAAGCGGGAGGAAGTTCGCGAGCGCGCGGCCGATGTCATCACGCGGAAGCTGGCGGCGGACGGGATCGTAGTGAAGGAAGTGATGTTGCGTGATATTCAGCTGCCGCCGGAATACTCGCGGGGCCTGGAAAGCCTGCTGCTGAAGGAGCAGGAGAATGACCGCATGGGGGTGGAGACCGAGTTGCAGCAAAAACAGGTGCGCATCGCCGAGCTGCAAGCCGAAGCCACCAAGGCCCAACAGGTGAAACAGGCGGAGGGAGAAGCGCAGGTGCGCGTGCTGCAAGCCAAATCCGAATCCGATGCCATGCAGTACACGTTGCCGCTGAAACAGAAACAGATTGAGCAATCGAAGCTGGAAGCGGAGGCGCGCAAAGAGACGACGGTGAAGAATGCCGAGGCCCAGGCGGAAGCGAAGGTAATCGACAGCAAGGCGGAAATGGAACGGCGGAAGCTGCTGGCGGAGGCCGAGGCGGACCGCATCCGGGTCACGGCAGCGGCGGACGCTGAGCGTATGCAGAGAGAAGGCGTCATTCTGAAACAGAATCCGCTGCTGATCAACAAGATTGTTGCCGAGCGTTTGTCTGACAAACTGCAGATTATGATGGTCCCGGCGGATGGAAAGTTTTTCTTCGCCAACGATGTGCTTCGCAGCATGAATGTGAGTAACCATGCAGCAGAGGCCGAGCAGCCGGAAGATCAGCCGAAATGAGGGTGGCACGACTCTAATGAGTACCGGGACGCATGCCAGGCCATCATCCCAAGCCGGTTTATAATGCGCGCATTCAGGACATGCCCCTGCTGCGCGCATATTCTTTTCGGGCGGTGTGCGTCTGGTTGTTGATCGTCCCCGCCATGCTGGTTTCCGCCACGGACTGGCGAACTCCCGAAGCGCAGCTGGCGCGCAAGATTGCGGCAGGCACCGGGCCGGGAGCAGTCGCGCTTACGGTCACCAACCGGTCGTTTTTGAGTTCGAGTGAGACCGATGAGGTCCGCCGTGGATTACTGACAGAGCTGGCATCGCTCGGAGTGCATTCGATTGGCGAAGATCAGGCCGCCGCTACCGTACAGGTCTCTTTATCGGAAAATCTGCAGAACTATGTTTGGATTGCAGAAATTCACGTCGGCAACAATGAGCCCTCGGTCGTGATGGTCACAGGCCCGCGTACTGAACCTGCGGCAGAGGAACACTCGACCGCACCGCTGACCATTCACAAGGCCCTGTTATGGACGGACGAGAACCGTATTCTGGATGTAGCTCTACCAACCAGCAGTCCGTCGATCATGATCGTACTTGAGGCGGACAGCGTTGGGCTTTATGCGGTGCAGAACGGTCGCTGGCAGGTGCAGCAGACACTGGCCATCGCGCATGCAAACCCGTGGCCGCGGGACCTGCGGGGACGATTGATCCTGAAAAAGGATCACTTGTTCGACGCATATTTGCCGGGAGTGATGTGCCAGAGTACAGCGGTTGCCCCGCTGGCCCTCCACTGCCGCGCAAGCGATGACCCCTGGCCGCTGGCGGCTGACCCGTCGCCGCTGAATGCGTTCTACGCGCCCGCACGAAACTTCTTTACCGGCGTGCTTTCGCCCGGCATCCAGAAACAGACTGCAACCGCGCCGTTCTACTCGGCTGCGGCCCTGCCCAGGGACAAATACACACTGTGGGTATTCGGCGCGACTGACGGACAGATCCATTTGTTAGACGGGATGACGGACCAGGCGGTGGCGAAGTTGGGCTGGGGCAGCGACCTTGCCGGCGTGCGGAGTGGTTGTGGTCTGGGCTGGCAGGTTCTGGCGGCTTCCCGCGACAACGACGCAAGTGACAAAGTGCAGGCTTTCGAGATGGCAGATCGCCAAGCGGTGGCGGCGAGTGCGCCGGTGGAATTCGGCGGCAGCATTACGGCACTGTGGGCAGACTCCGACAGTACCAGCGTCATTGCGGTTGCGCAAAATTCAGAAACAGGCCGATATGAAGCATCGAGGCTTTCGATTACTTGCAGCCGGTAGTCTGCTTCTGGCCATTGTGGCTGCGGCGGCAACGCGTCCGCATTACGGTGGGACATTGCACGTGTGTCTGCGCGCTGCTCCGACGTCTCTCGACCCCAACCAGGCGGATTTCGCGGGGTCCCACACACTTTTCGGCCTGGTCTTCGATACCTTAGTGAAGCTGGATTCTCAAGGCCGGCCCCGACCCTCGCTCGCGTCCGATTGGCGAGCTGAGCCGGGCAACCAGCGCTGGCATTTCTCTTTGCGGCGGGGAGTGACTTTTTCGGACGGCACGCCGTTGACTGCTGATATGGCCGCGACCTCGCTGCGGGTGGCAAATCCCACATGGAAAGTGTTCTCGATGGAGGAAGCAGTGATCATCGAGCGCGATTCGCCGGCGGCTGATCTCCCGGCCGAGCTGGCACTTCCTCGCAACAGCATCGCGAAGCGCGAGAGTGGAAAGGTTCTGGGCACGGGTCCGTTTGTGGTTACGGAGTGGGATCCGGGAAAGAAAATATTGGCGACGGCCCGGGAGGATTACTGGGGCGGGCGGCCGTTCCTGGATTCGATCGAACTCGAACTGGGCAAGAGCTTTCGAGAACAAATTGTGCTGTTTGATCTGGGGAAGGCCCAGGTGATCGAAATCGCACCTGAGCAGGCGCACCGGGCGGCTACCGAAGGCCGCCGCGTTGAAAGCTCATCTCCCATAGAACTGCTGGCGTTGGTTTTTAGTCGAGATCCTCACTCGGCTGCGGATTCAAAACAACGTGAGATCCTGGGGCTGAGCATCGACCGGCGATTGCTTAATTCAGTAGTTTTGCAAAACGGGGGCGAACCTGCCGGCGGCCTGCTGCCGGGCTGGATGACGGGCTATGAATTTCTGTTCCCGATGGAGGCCAATCTGATGCGGGCGCAGCAGGAGCGTGCCGAGGTCCCGGAAACCGGCGTCTGGAACCTGGGATTCGACGGCGATGATCCCATTGAGCGGGTGGTGGCGGAACGCATTGTGCTGAACGCACGCGACGCCGGGCTGCGGCTGCAACTGGCGACCGGCGCCGCCGACGTGCGGTTGGCGCGATTGCCGGTGGCTTCGCTGGACGCGCAGGTGGCTCTGGCTGAACTGACCGCGGCGCTTGGAGTTCCGCCAACGAAGATCAACGGCGGTTCGGTGGAAGACTTGTACATGGCTGAGAGCGGTGTCTTGAAATCGCAGCGGGTGATTCCATTGCTCCACCTGCGCACGGCTTGGGCGGTGTCTAAAACGGTGAGGAACTGGAGCGCGGCTCGTGATGGGGCTTGGCGGCCGCCGGACGTGTGGCTGGCCGCGGAGCAGCCATGAATCTTCGGCGTAAACTTCTAATCACGCTGGCATTGACTGCGTGCCTGTCGGTGGCGGCAGTGGCGTGGATCATTTCCTTTCTGGTCCGACGTTCGTTTGAACGAAACAATGAAGAGCGCACGGTGGCGCTGGTGGAGCAATTCCGCGGCGACTTCGCCCGCCAGGGCGAGGAGGTGGCGCGCCGGGTGGAAACGATCGCGTCGGAAGACAGCAGTACGAGTATGGCTCTCGCTCTGTCCCGCGGGTCGCCGGACTACGGCGCCTATTTGAATGAAGCCAAGGCGGCCGCTGAGAATCAGCAGCTTGACTTTGTGGAATTCATCGACAGCCAGGGCACAATTATCTCTTCTGCGCAGTGGCCGGCGAAATTCGGTTACAAGGACGCACTCGCCGTAAACGCGATCCCCAAAGACGCATTCCTCAAACGCGAGGAACTGCCGGATGGCGCGGCCCTGGGAGTATTCGCAGTCCGAAAAGTGAGTGTGGGGGACAAGCCGCTTTTCGTCATCGGAGGGCGGCGGCTGGACCGCAATTTTCTCGCCCGCGTGGAACCTCCGCCGGGCATGCGGGCCATGCTCTATGAAAATCTGGGAAGCGGATTTTCTCCGGCGCTGCTCATCGACAGTTCCGGTCCAGTGCAAGCAGCGGATGCGGTAGCGCCGCTCATTCAAAGGGTGCAACTGCAATCCGGCGAAGCCACAGCGTTGATTCACTGGTCGGCGAACGCTGCTGACGATGAACGCGTCGATGCGATTCCGCTTACCGGCTTACAGCACGAGCTTCTGGGCGTTCTGCTAGTGGGGGATTCGCGGCGGCCCTATGTAGAAATTCGCCAGCAAATCCGCGCGTCTGCATTGCTGGGCGTTGGAGTGGGAGTGGCGCTGGCGATTCTGCTCAGTGGCTGGGCGGCCACGCGGGTTACCCGCCCGGTGGAACAACTTGCACAGGCCGCACATCAGGTTGCGGCGGGCGACTGGCAGGCGCATGTGCCAGTCACTTCGGCCGACGAACTCGGAGAGCTGGCCGGCTCTTTCAACCGCATGACCAGTGAGCTTTTGCAACAGAAAGAACAACTGGTGCAGTCCGAGCGAGTGGCAGCATGGCGGGAGTTGGCCCGACGCCTGGCGCACGAACTGAAGAATCCGCTGTTTCCACTGCAACTCACAGTCGAGAACCTGCTACGGGCACGGCAGCAGAGCCCGGAGCAGTTTGAAGAGATCTTCAAAGAGAGTGCGTCGACGTTGCTGGCTGAGATCGCAAATCTGAAGACCATCATTTCGCGGTTCAGCGAATTTTCCAGAATGCCGCAGCCGCAGTTTCAACGCCTGGCGCTGAATGAGGTGGTAGCGAGCGCAGCACGGCTGTTTCAGGCGCAGCTACGCGCCCCGGACCGCGATCCGATTGAATGTAAACTGGAGCTTGCGGAGGCCATGCCCGCGATCGCGGCCGACCCAGAATTGTTACACCGGGCACTTTCGAATCTGGTGCTGAATGCAATGGACGCGATGCCGCAGGGCGGCAGGCTGACTTTGCGCACGCGGCAGGAGGACGAATGGGCCGTGCTCGAGGTGAGTGACACTGGCGCCGGTCTCACCCCCGAGGAGTGTGAACGCTTGTTCACGCCCTACTACACGAGCAAAGCGCACGGCACGGGGTTGGGGTTGGCGATTGTGCAATCGGTGGTCAGCGATCACGGAGGCAGAGTCAGTGTGCGGAGCGAAAGCGGCCGCGGGACGACGTTTGTGATCGAACTGCCGGTGAATGCCGACAAGTTGCTGACAGGCCACGTTGCCGCCAACATGTCTTGAGGGACTACATTTGCCGCAAAAAGCCAGCCTGTTGATTGTGGATGACGAGGCCAACACTCTGGCGTCGCTGTCACGAGCTTTTCGTCTGGCAGGTCACGAGGCCGCGGTGTGTGACAACGCTGGCAAAGCCCTGGAACTTGCCAAGGCACAACCGTTTGATTTGATCTTCTGCGATGTGGTGATGCCGGGTAAAGACGGGCTTTCGTTTCTAGAAAATCTGCGGGCCCAGGGAAACGACACTCCGGTGGTGATGATGTCGGGTCAGGCTCACATTGAAATGGCCGTAAAGGCGACGCGCCTGGGGGCCATGGATTTTCTGGAGAAACCCGTTTCTACCGACCGACTGCTGCTTACGGTGGAGAATGTTCTGAAGCTGAAGCAGCTGGAAGCAGAAAACCGCCAGCTGCGGCAGCGTCTGGGGAAGCACGAGATTGTGTGGTCGGGCGAGGTCATGCGTAAGCTGATCGCACAAGTGGAACGAGTGGCCGCGAGCGAGACCCGCGTCTGCATCCTGGGAGAAACCGGCACCGGCAAGGAGCTGGTGGCGCGTACTCTGCATGAACGCAGCCCGCGAGCTAACGGGCCATTCGTAACACTGAACTGTGCCGCGGTGCCGGCGGAGTTGATCGAATCCGAATTGTTCGGCCATGAGAAAGGCTCATTTACCGGGGCGGCTGGACGTCACCTAGGGAAGTTCGAGCAGGCCGAACAGGGGACGATTTTCCTGGATGAGATCGGCGACATGCCGCTGCCCATGCAAGCCAAGTTGCTGCGAGTGCTGGAAGAAGGAGAAATCGAACGGGTAGGCGGAGAGAAACCGATTGCAGTGGACGTGCGGGTGCTGGTCGCGACCCACCGCAACCTGGAGGCGTTGGTTCGCGAGGGAAAATTTCGTCAGGACCTGTTTCATCGGGTGTTGGTATTTCCGCTGACGTTGCCTCCGCTGCGCGAGCGCCGGGACGACATTCCGGCGCTAGTGTCCCATTTTGCCGCGCAGGTCTGTGCGCAGAATAATTGGAAACCGATTCCTTTTGCTCCGGAAGCGATTGCCAGACTTTCACACCATTCCTGGCCAGGGAACGTCCGTGAATTGCACAATGTAGTGGAACGGCTGATGCTGCTGGCAGACGAGGAAGGCGTCAGTGGAGCGACGGTTGACCTGGTGCTGCCGGTGGCGGACGCTCCATCGGACATGGGATCGGGACCGCTGGCGGAGCGGGTACAGGGCTTTGAGCGAGAGACCATACTTACCGAACTGAAACGTTCGGGTTACCAGATTACCAAGGCTGCCAGGGCTCTCGGCCTGGAGCGTAGCCATCTCTACAAGAAGGCCGAACAGCTGGGGATCGACATTCAAAAACAGCGCCGGGAAGATGAGCGGGAAGGTTGAGGTGCGGCGTGGAAACTCCAAAGCCGTCGATTTTTTCTCAACTCTGTCATACACTGTCGGCATGAACCGAAGAACCTTTGCTGTATTTGTTCTGCCATTCGTAGTTGCCACCCTGTCGCTGTCGAGTTCGGGGAAGACTGTTAAGGTGGAGCTCAAGAACGGCGCGGGCGAAAGCGCGGGTTCCGCCGTGATTAAGGCCACTGGATCAGGAGTGGATATCCAGCTCAACGTGAAGAACCTGCCGCCGGGCGAGCATGCCATCCACATTCACCAGAATGCAAAATGCGATGGACCTGACTTCAAGTCGGCGGGGCCGCACTTCAATCCGGATGGGAAAAAGCATGGATTGCAAAGTCCGGATGGTCATCATGCCGGCGACATGGCGAACTTCACCGTGGGTGCGGACGGCACGGTCAAGGCACGCATCAGCAATCGCGATGTGAACCTGGGCTCGGGAGAAGACAAGCACTCGGTGTTCAGCAATGGGGGGACGGCGCTGGTGATCCATGCCAAGGCGGACGATATGAAGACCGACCCCTCGGGGAACTCCGGCGACCGCATCGCTTGCGGCGTAATCACGAAGTGAAGCGGGTGGGATAGATCACGAGGTTTTTCTTTCCAGCAAGTACGCCCGCAAGGCATCCTGCCAGTGCGGCATGTCGATGCCATACTTGCGCTGGCTCTTGGCGGAGAGAACGGAATACTTTGGCCGTTTGGCGGGGCGGACGAATTTTTCACTGGTAGTTGGCCGCACAACGGCATTCAAACCGGCGTCGCTGACGATCTCACGCGCAAACTCGAACCAGGTGCAATCACCAGCGTTGGTCACATGCACGATGCCCGTGGCCTGCTGCTGACAGAGCCGGATGATGGCGCGGGCAAGGTCCGGCGTATGGGTGGGACGCCCGCGCTGGTCATCCACTACTTCAATTTCGGGCTTGGCCGCGGCAATTCTAAGGATGGTGTCAGGAAAACATTTGCCGCCAACGCCAAACACCCATGAGGTGCGGACGATGCAGCAGCCAGGCAGAATTTCGATCAGGCGCTCTTCGGCATCGGCTTTCGATTTGCCGTACACACTTTGCGGAGCGCGGGGATGGTTGGTCTCGTAAGGACTGGCACTCTGCCCGTCGAAAACGTAGTCGGTGCTGAGAAACAGGAGACGCGAGCCGCAGGTCTCTGCGGCTTGTGCGACATTCACCGCACCGGTGCAATTCACCTCGAAGGCCAGCTCGCGATTCGTCTCGCAGCCATCTACATCGGTGTAAGCCGCAGCCAGAACGATCCACTCGGGCTGGGTGCGGTTGACGACGGCAAGCACCTGCTGTGGGTCGCGGATGTCGGCGTCTTTCGAGCCCAGGGCGGTGACTTCATCCGATTTCCATTCACGGACGAGCGCCTTGCCAAGCAGGCCGGTGGCGCCAAAGATGGTAACTCGCATGTGAAGTTGTTCTGTGAAAATGCTAGAGAATCAACATAGCACAGGAGTGGAGGGCGGGCCCAATGAGGCGCATGAAACCAGGCCCGAGGTCACTGAAGGAATTCCGCCTTGGACACCGCCGGCTAACGTTCCGGAAAAGTAACCAACAATCCGGCAACGATGTCCTGCCGCTACGCGGCCCGCTTTGACGGCGCGGCAGGACGGTCTGCTAACGGCCTTGGACGTTCATGCCGGACAACACCCTGGCCGGTTATCTGCTCATAGACGGCGGCGATTTCTTGCGCGATCCGCGGCCATTGATACTGGTCCTGTACGCGGTCCCGCGCGAGTCGGGCGGCGACGGTTCGCATGGGTTCGTGCGAGAGCAGAAGGTCCAGCATACGCGTAAGGTCCTCGACATCCCCCGCGCGAAAAGTGAACCCCGCACCCTCGACGAGTTCGCGGTTTTCCGGCACATCGCTGGCCAGGACGCAGGTGCGTGCGCCCATTGCGTCGAGCAGGGCCAGCGAGAGTCCCTCGAGGTCGGAGGGCAAGACGAAAAGAGCAGCGTTGGTGAGCAGTTCGCTCAGTACGTCACCTGCGACCCAGTCGGTGAAGACGATGCGGTCATCGGCCTGGCGGCGCAGGCTCTGCGCATAGGCATCAGTGTGGCTCGATCCCCCAGCGAACACCAGTTTCGCCGGGGTATGGAGCTTCTGGTAGGCGGCAATCAAGAGATGGCAGTTCTTCTCCGGCGATAGCCTGCCCGCAAACAGTATGTAGTTATCGGGTTCCAGACCCCATTGCTTGAGATAAGTCAGGCCGTTGCGCTCACGAAGAGTGGCACCGTTCGGCACGTAAGTGGTTTCGACCCCGTAGTTGAGCCGGTAGTATTCCTGCAAAGTACGGGATACCACCATGGTGGCGTCGGGAACGCGGGCCGAGACCAGTTCTCCGAGACGCAGAACGCGGGCAGCGAAGCGTCCCCACTTTTTTCTCCGCCAGTCGAGCCCCTGGACTGTCACCGCGGTTTTTTTTCCGAAGAGCCGAGGCAAGAACGAAAACAGCGCGGGTCCCAAGGCATGATAGTGAACGATATCGCAGTTGCTGAAAGCGGCGTGAATGGTACTCAGAAGAGTATGGACCAGAGTCTCGAAATGCTTGGAGCGGATGGTCGGTAAACGCACCAGCCGCATGCCGTTGTGGGTTTTGCGAGTGGGAGTAAAGTAGGTGCGGCAATAGACGGTGACGTCGTATCCCAGTTCGACCAGGCACTTGCCCACTTCTTCGTAATAGGCCTCGATGCCGCTGTACTTTGAAACTACCCCTCGCCCTCCGATGAATGCTACGCGCAGCGGCTTGCCGGCGGCCGCAACTGACCGGGCCATGGCGGGTTTGCGCGCCACCGAACACACCTGCTCGTAGAGCTGGAGCAATTCCTGATAGTGGACCGCAGGAGAGTGGTGTGTCGCCACCAATTGCCGGCCGGCAGCTCCCATCTCCTGTACTTGCTGCGGCCGCTGCGCGAGATAGGAAATGGCTCCGCTCAGCTGCTTCACATCGCCGGGAGGATAAAGCAGGCCGGTTTCACCTGCGTGGACCAACTCACGTCGCGATCCCAGATCAGAGGCAACTACCGGGCGCTGCCAGGCGTAGGACTCGAGAATACTTTTACCCAGAGTCTCGTAAGCAAGCGAGGGCAGGATGGTGAAACTTGCCGCAGCGATTTGGCGCTCCAGATCCTTGCCGTTCAGATGGCCGGTGAATTCCACGTTTTCCAGGGCTAAGGTACGGGTCAGGTTTTCGAGGTCCGCCCGTTGCGGCCCGTCGCCGGAGACTTGCAACCGGACCTGAGGCAACGACTTCATCGCGTGGAGCAGATGATCAACGCCTTTTTCCGGAGACAAGCGGCCGAAGTAGAGGATCGGTGCATCGTGGGAGGCAGGGGTCACGGTTTCCGGCAAATTCTGGAAGTGCGGGAGCACAGTAATCGTATCGGCGCTGAATCCGTTCTGGGTAAGCTGTTGTTTGGCGAAACGGCTGGGAGTCACAAAGTGGTCGACGCATTTTCCGTAGGTTCCGATCCAGTGGTGGACGTAGGCCTCGGTCATCAGCAAAGTGGCGGAGGAAACCGGCCCCTCATGGCATCCCTTGCTGAGCATCTTCCAGTAGCTTCCGGTGCAGGATTGCTCGCAGGCGTGGCCGTTCGTGACCATGTTGTAGACGGGACAGATCAGCTTGAAGTCGTTGAGGTGATAAATGGCCGGGATTCTCTGCTCTTTCAACTCCCAGAGGATTGAGGGTGACAGGTGGTGATAGATGTTGCGGACGTGCGCCAGATCAGGCTGAAAGGCCTTCACCATTTTCCGCAATCGCTCACGGGCGCCAGTGGAATAGATGGCGTGGGCGCCAAGTTTGGCGCGGGCCAGCCATCCCGCCGTGGTGTCTTTGAAATCGATGTGAGGGACGAAGTATTGGTCATAGGGGGTGGATTCGCCGCGTGGGTCAGACATGGAGAAGAGAGCGACTTCATGCCCATGCGATCGCAGCAGGTCCATCAGTTCGAAAAGGTAGACCTCGGTACCGCTGAAGGGGAAATTGTACTTATTGCAAAAGAGGATTTTCATAAGTGGCGCCTGCAATTTCTTCCGGATCATGGATGGGTCGAGCGTTAAGGTAAGGATTGAAAAGATCGCAAACCGCGGCCAGATTGGTTTCCCGGTGGAAATGCTTCAGCACATGGCTTCGAGCGGCTTGTAACAGCGGGCTGAGTGCGGATTGGGCGTTCATGATGAACACGATCCGGGCCAGGAAATCGTCGAGCGAGCCGGCTTGATAGAGGAAGCCGGTCTTACCATCGGTCACCAGTTCGGGGATGCCGGTGATGGCCGGAGCAAGCACAGGCTTGCCGCGGACCATGGCCTCCATCAGGACGAGAGGGATACCCTCGCTGCGGCTGGTGAGAACAATCAGGTCGGCTCGATCGTATTGCTGGTCCAACCGATCCAGCGGCAATTGTCCCAGTAGCTGAACGTCAGACCGCAGGTCGAAGTCACGAATCATTCCTTCCAGGGATTCGCGCTGGGGACCTTCTCCGGCGATCCGGCACACAAATAGCACACCTCGACATTTCATGAGCCAGCAGGCCTGGATCAGGAACGCGTGGTCTTTCACGGGATGCAACCGGCCGACGGTGAGAATAGAAAAGACCGGACTACGCCCGGTGCTCGAGCGTTTGACGACCGGGGCGTCTACTCCCATGTGCCGCACCAATATTTTCTTGGGGTCCGCCTCAGGATAATGCTGCAATATGAAACGGCGATTGAAGTCGGAAATGGTGATGCAGAAACTGCACTGCTTCAGCTTGAGATCGAGGAAAGCAGCATCCAGCAGTAAATCGGAGCCGTGCAACGTGATGGTGAAGCCGACGTGCAGCAGGCGGGCTGCGACCATGGCGATCCAGGATCCGAAATATCCGTGATGCACATGAATGTGGGCCACGTCGCGAGAGCGAAGCAGCGCGGCACAGTAGACGCCCAGCAGAGTGTGAACCACCGCCCGCAGACGACGCGAAGGTGACTCTTGGCCCCCAAATAGCGCACGCCGGAGGAAGCTACTTAACGCGCCCAAGTTAGCGGCACATGAGCATGCGGCATGGAGCAGACCCCGTATCCGCAATGGTTGCAGGCAAAGAGTTTCGGCGACGAGCCCCTGGAAACGCCAGTCCACAGCGGACTTCGCCCTCCGCGCGCTGCAGGGAATGACGGTTATGCCGCGCCGGCGGAGTTCGCAAATCTCATCGACGACGTAAGGTTCGACCGGTGAGGGGAAGAGATTGGACAGATAAGCAATGGTGGGCATGAGGCAAAGAGCAGCGCTTTGGCGAGTAGTCAGTTCATGCGAGCAGTGCGTAACCGACGGGT
>Ga0070733_10002287_pt1 | contig 13774 bp, 9 predicted proteins | sample Coa_R1_9_FD_66450 | JGI IMG/M metagenome (GOLD analysis project Ga0070733, IMG submission 66450) | Surface soil microbial communities from Centralia Pennsylvania, which are recovering from an underground coalmine fire - Coalmine... | ecosystem: Environmental > Terrestrial > Soil > Unclassified ... | reverse complement strand
CTGGGCGGGACCGGCAAGGAGCAGGGCAAGCGCCATCCCACAGTTGAGAGCGACGTAGTCGTGGGCGGCGGAGCGAAGATTCTCGGCAATATTGTTGTCGGGCGGAACAGCCGGGTCGGCGCGGGATCGGTTGTGCTGCGAAATGTCCCTCCGGATTCCACGATCGTGGGCGTGCCCGGACACATCATTTTTCGCGAAGGCAGGCGCGTAGTGATTACCGACCCCAAGCAGATCAACGATCCGTTGTCGGAGGCGCTGGCTGCAGTGGCGGCGGAAGTGAGCCGATTGCGCGAGCGCGTGCAGCAACTGGAAGGACCGGGAGGCAGAAGTGAGCCGCTCTCGGCTTCGCTGCAACGCATTATGGAAGACGTTGACTACCAGATATAGGACTATCAGACTTCGACGCAGATACTCTGCAGCGCGGCCGCTAACTGGAACCTTGTTGACCGCTGACGTCCGGCGCCCACGACTGCAGTTTGACCAGGAAGTTGGCCGGCTCAGGCAGGATCGCGAACTTGGGCAACTCACCACGCACCATCGCCACTTCATCACAGCAGTGGAAGCGCGGACAGGCGTGGCAATCCTTGTAGATCTTGTCAGGGATGTCCTCGCGCTGAGCCACGGAGAATCCCTGGCGCGCGAAAAATTCGGGCTTGCGCGTAAACAGGCAAATACAGCTCACCCGGTGACGGCGAGCCTCTGCCATCAGCGCCTTCACCAGTAATCCACCACCGCCTTTGCCCTGCGTCCAGGGAGCCACGGTGATCGAGCGAATCTCAGCGAGGTGTGAACCGTAGAGGTGGAGCGCGCCGCAACCGATGATGCGGCCGTCATGTTCGAGAACCACGAAATCGCGGACGTTCTCGCAAATTTCGGCGAGCGTGCGCGGCAAGAGCGTGCCGTCGCCGGAATAAGCGCAAATCAACTCGTGAATATGTTCTGCGTCAGGCAGGATTGCTTTACGCGTGCGCATGGACCTCCTCGCGAAGAGAATCGATTCGCTTGCGGGCAGCGCTCAAGGCCTGCCGCACGCGGGCTGGGGCCGTGCCGCCGGGAACGTCATGCAGGGCAAGCACGGCAGATAGTTGCAGCGATTGATAGAAATCCTGGTCGAAGACAGGACTGAGGGTTCGCAACTCTTCTAAGGGCAGATCTTTGAGCTCGCAGCCGCGATCGAGGCAGATCTGAACCGCTTTTCCGATGCGCTCGTGCGCCAGCCGGGAAGGAACTCCGCGCTGGACCAGGTACGTAGCCGCGGCCCAGGCGTTCATGAAGCCAGATTCGGCGGCTTTTTGCATTCGGTCATGATGAAATTCGACGGCCTTCATCCATCCGGTCACGAGCGGCAAAATCTGGAGAAGCGTGTCGGAGGAATCGAAGAGAGGCTGCTGCGTCTCCTGCAAGTCCTTGTGGTAAGCGAGTGGCAGGCCTTTCATCGCGATCGTGAGAGCCGCTGAATTGCCGAGCACGCGGCCGGTCTTGCCGCGAACCAGCTCCAGCAAGTCGGCATTTTTCTTCTGCGGCATGGCGCTGCTGCCGGTTGAATACGCTTCGGGCAGCGCGATGAAGCCGTATTCCTCGGTCGAGAACAGGATCATCTCTTCGGCCCAGCGGCTCAGGTGCAGCGCGAGCAACGAAAGAACATTGGAGAATTCGATGGCGAAGTCACGGTCGCTGGTGGCATCCATGCTGTTGGCTGTGGGAGCATCGAACTCCAGCGCTTGCGCCATCAGCGTGCGGTCCAAGGGCAAGGTCGCTCCCGCAACCGCACCGGAGCCGAGCGGGCAGAGGTTCAGCCGCTTGCGGCAGTCGCCGAGCCGGTCGGCATCGCGCAAGAGCATTTCGACATAGGCGAGCAGCCAGTGAGAAAGAAGCACAGTCTCGGCCCGCTGAAGGTGTGTGTAAGCGGGCATGGCCGAGCCGGAGGCCTGATCGGCGCGATCGATAATCGCCGCGCAGAGCTCGACGATCTCCTGACGCAACTGGTCAATCGAGGCGCGGACATAGAGGCGAAGGTCGGTAGCGATCTGCTCATTGCGGCTGCGGCCGCTATGCAGTTTGAAACCGGTTTCGCCGATGATCGCGACCAGATGCTTTTCGACAAAATGATGCACGTCTTCGGCATCCGGATCGTCAAGAAAGGCCGGCGCTGACTTCGCTTTCTCGCCAATCTGATCGAGCCCCTGCAGGATGCCGATCAGTTCGTCGGCGGACAAGATTCCGGCGTTCTTCAGCGCACGAGCGTGCGCGCCACTGGCGGCGAGTTCGTAGCGCAGCAGGCGGCGGTCGAAATCGAACGACCTCTGCCAGCGCTCGAACCCGGGGTCCAGCGGCTGCCGGAATCGGCCCGACCACATCTTCATTGCGTTACTCCCATTTGCGTCACCCATCAGCCAACCTCCACGCGCGAACGGGCGCGCGACCGTGAAGGCAGGCCGAGTATGCGGATGAATCCCGCCGCATCCTTCTGGTCGTAGCTCTCGCCCATGGTGAATGACGACAGGTCCGTCCGGTAGAGCGAGAACTCCGATTCGCGGCTGACGATGGAGACGTTGCCTTTATAGAGCGCGAGCGTGACGCTGCCCGTGACTTCCTTCTGCGTGCTGTTCACGAAAGCATCAAGCGCCTCGCGCAGCGGAGTGAACCACAGGCCGAAGTAGACCAGTTCGGCATACTTCAGTCCGATGTGCTCCTTGAAATGGGCGACGTCGCGCTCCAGGCAAAGGGCTTCGAGCTCGCGATGCGCGGTGATCAACACAGTGCCGCCCGGCGTCTCATAACATCCGCGAGACTTGATGCCGACGAAGCGGTTCTCGACCAGATCCACGCGGCCGATGCCATTGCGGGCTCCGATCTCGTTGAGCAACTCGACCAGGGAGACCGGATCCATCTTCATTCCGTTGACAGAAACGGGAACGCCCTGCTCGAAGCCAATGCTGACCTTCTCTTCTTTATCGGGCGCTTCCTGTGGAGAGCGCGTGATCTGCCATGTATTGGGCAGCGGGGCATTGCCCGCGTCCTCGAGTTCTCCGCCTTCGTGGCTGATGTGCCAGAGATTGCGATCACGGCTGTGAATCTTTTCGCGGCTGGCGGCCACGGGAATGCCATGTGCCTCCGCATAGTCGAGGCAGTCTTCGCGCGACTTGAGCGTCCACTCGCGCCACGGGGCGATGATCCTGAGTTCGGGGGCGAGCGCTTGATAGGTCAACTCGAAGCGCACCTGATCATTTCCTTTACCAGTGCAACCGTGCGCGACGGCAGTCGCGCCTTCGCGCAACGCTACTTCCACCTGATGTTTTGCGATCACGGGACGAGCCAGCGAAGTGCCGAGCAGATACTTGTGCTCGTACACGGCTCCGGCTTTGAGCGCGGGGAAAACGTAGCCGGTCAGAAATTCTTCGCGGAGGTCCTCCACGATCACTTTGCTGGCGCCGGTTTTGCAGGCCTTTTCGACCACGGCCTCAATGTCATCTCCCTGGCCGACGTCTCCGACCATGGCGATCACGTCGTAGGAGTAGTGTTCCTTCAGCCACGGAATGATGATGGAGGTATCGAGTCCTCCGGAATAGGCAAGAACCACTTTTTCAGGCATGGGCACTCCTTACGGGCAGGCGCACAGCGCCGCCGAGCAACAAATAAAGAATCGCTTTCTGCACGTGCAGGCGGTTTTCGGCCTGCTCGAAGATAACCGAGTTCTCTGAATCCATCACTGCGTCGATGACTTCCTGGCCGCGGTGAGCGGGCAGGCAGTGCATGAAGGCGGCGTGCGGAGCCGCTTCCGCCATGAGCATTTCATTCACCTGGTAGGGCGGGAAGACTTCGCTGCGGCGAGCCGACTCTTCTTCCTGACCCATGCTGGCCCAGGCATCGGTGTAGACGGCGTCCGCCCCGGCCACGGCCGCGTGCGGATCGCTCAGCACTTCGATGCGCGCGCCGGTGGCTTTCGCAATCTTGCGCGCATCGGCCACGATGCGGGAGTTCGGTTCGTAGCCCTTGGGCGTGGCCACGCGAATGGACGTTCCCAGGCACGCAGCGGTGAGCATGAGCGAGTGCGCCATGTTGTTGCCGTCGCCGACATACGCCAGGGTAATTTTGCTGACGTCCCCGAAGCGCTCCTGCAGGGTGAGGAAATCGGCTAGAGCCTGGCAGGGATGCTCGATATCGCTGAGCGCGTTGATGACGGGAACGGAGGCGTGGTGCGCCATCTGCTCGATCGTTTCCTGCGAGAAAGTGCGCAGCACGATGACGTCCACCCAGCGCTCAAGATTGTGCGCGATGTCGCTGAGAGCCTCGCGCGCATCGAGACGGCTCTGGGTCTGGTCCACAAACATCGTGGTGCCGCCCAGGCTGGCCATGCCGGCCTCGAAAGTCAGGCGCGTGCGCAGCGACGGCTTCTCGAAGAACATCACCATCTGTTTCCCGGCCAGGGCGCGCTGAAATACCGAAGGCCGCGACTTCATCAGATCGGCCAGGCGGAGCACAGCTTCGACGCCCTCGGGGCCAAGGTCGCGCGTGGAAATGAGATCAGGACACCAGAAAATGCCGGGGAAAACATCCGGCACGCTCGGTTCCCGCTGCAGTGGACTATTCAACTTGGATTCCTCTTTCTGTGTTTCTTTGATGCGTTTGAGAAGCGCCGAGCTTACGCGCACGTGACCTCCGTGCCGCAAGTAAGCTTGGCGAAATAGAACTGCGGAAGCGCGTCGGCTTCGGCCGCCGGCAGAATACGCACGCGTCCCACGCCTTGTTTCAGCGCCTGCCGGCAAGCCTCGAGCTTGGGCAGCATACCGCCGCTGACCACGGAGGTTGCAGCGAGATCCTGCGCCTGGCGCGTGTTGAGCAGGGGGATCACACTTCCCTCGGCGTTCTTCACGCCCGGAACGTCCGTTAGAAAAATGAGCGCATTGGCATGGCAAGCGGCCGCGCAGGCTGCGGCCATTTCATCCGCGTTAACGTTGTAGTACTCGCCATCGGCGCCAAGCGCCAGCGAAGCGAGCACGGGAATGCCGCCCTGCTGCCAGAGCGCTTCGATCCAGCAAGGCTCGGCGAAGCAAATTTCTCCGACGAACCCGAGATCGTGTCCGCGGACGTGCTTGCGCCGTGCGCGGAAGCTCATGCCGTCGCCGCCGCAGAATCCGACAGCGGGCATGCCTGCGGACTGAATGGCCGCGACCACCTTCTTGTTGACCATGCCACCCAGCACCATGAGCGCGACGTCGCGGGTTTCGGCGTCGGTCACGCGCAGGCCGGCGACGAATTCACTCTGCTTGCCCAGCCGCTTCAACATGCGGGTCAGGGCGCTGCCGCCGCCGTGAACCACAGCTACGCGATGGCCGTCCTGCGCCAGTTCGGCGATGGCGCGCGCACATTTGCGCAGTGTAGCCGCGTCTTCCAAAGCGGCGCCTCCGACCTTTACGATGATGGTCATTGCAAACCTTCTTCCTCACTCCAGCCGTACATCAGATTCATGTTCTGCACGGCCTGGCCGGCCGCGCCCTTCATCAGATTGTCAATGCAGGAAATCAGCACCAGCCGGCGTCCGTCATCGGCCAGGCAGAAGCCCAGGTCGCAGTAATTGGTGTGCAACGAGAACTGCACCTGGGGCAGTTTCGGCGTCTGAAATACGCGCACCCAGCGCTTTCCGGCGTAGAAATTGCGGAGGCAGGACTCGACTTCGAGCGGCGTCATCTGCCGGTTCAGCTGCACATAGATGGTGGAAAGGATTCCGCGCGGAATAGGCAACAGGTGCGGCGTGAAGGTGAGTTCAGCAGTATCTAAGCCGAGTTGCTCGACCATTTCCCCGACATGGCGATGATTGAACAGAGCATAAGCGGAAAGATTGTCGGCCACGGAAACGAAATGAGTTTTCGAAGTCGGCTCCTTGCCGGCTCCCGACACGCCAGACTTCGAGTCGGACACGATTCCGTGGGAACGGTCCACCACGCCCGCTTTGATCAAGGGCGCCAGTGCCAGAATTACAGAGGTGGCGTAGCAGCCGGGATTGGCCACGAGAGCGGCATTCGCGATCGAATCGCGATTCAATTCAGGCAGACCGTAGATCGCCTTCTCAGTGAGCGCAGCTGCGGCCGCCGCATCGGAATCTTCAAATCCGTAAACCGCACGATGCGATTCCTGCTTGAGCCGCCACGCGCCGCTGAGATCAATCACGCGGAAGCCATGCGCGATGGCCTCGGGAACCAGCGCGCGCGACGCCTCGTGCGGGGTCGCGAGAAAAAGCAAGTCCACGCCCTGCTGTTTCAGTGCAGGCCACGAAAGCAACTGCAGCGGATAACCGCCGTTGCCCGAAAGCGAAGGGAAAACCTCGGCGAGGTCTGAGGGCGCGCCGTTGTCGGCGGTGCGACGCAGCAGCACCGGCTTCTGGACGTGCGGGTGGCGCAGGAGAATCCGAGTCAACTCCAGGCCGGAATATCCCGTGGCGCCGAGGACCGCGGCTTTTAGCTTGGCGGACATTACCCCAGCATCTCCTCGATGCGCCGCGCGAGCCCGTGGGCATCGTCTTTGTCAGGGCAGACGATCATGATGGTGTCATCGCCGGCGATGGTGCCGACGACTTCGCTCCAGTCGGCTTCGTCAAGAGCGGCCGCGACCGGCTGCGCACTGCCGACAATCGTCTTGATGACAAGCAGGTTCTGCGCGGAACGAACGTCGAGAACGAATTCGCGAACCAGGCGGGAAACCGGAGGCAGCGCTGCTCCGGCGCCCAGTTCGCCCTGGGGAATGGAGTATCCGCGGGAAGTTTTGCTGAGATTCAGATCGCGCACATCGCGCGAGAGCGTGGCCTGACCCACCTTGAATCCGCGCTTGCGGAGGAGACGCTGAAGATCCTCCTGACTGGCGAAGGTGCCATGCTTCAGGGATTCGAGAATCGCGCGTTGACGCAAGGTTTTATTCATGGTGCATACTTATTCACTGGAATGAATAATTATGTCTTATGGTACCGAACGTACAGGCGCTGTCAAGCGAAATTCTTGCCGGCGCGTTACTTTTCGGTGGAGCGATTGGAGACGTGGACAAGGCTCAAGACTGCGCGGAAACCAGCGGTGACTGCGGGCGCTCGACCGGCGCCGCGAGAAAGGAATTCACGCCCTCGGCGGCGCGCCGCCCTTCGGCGATGGCCCATACGACCAACGACTGGCCGCGACGCATATCGCCTGCGGCAAAGATTCCTGGAACCGACGACATGTAATTCTCGTCGGTGGCGACGTTGCCGCGATGGTCGAGCTGGACGCCGAGTTCTTCGATCATGCCGGAGCGCACTGGCCCTACGAAGCCCATGGCAATGAGGACCAGGTCGGCATCGAGCGTGAACTCTGTGCCGGGAAGCGGTTCGAACTTCGGGGGAGGGCCGACCCGGATGGCGTGAAGTTGCCGGACGTTGCCCTGCTCGTCGCCGGTGAATTTCGTGGTGGCGATGCTCCAGTCGCGGACGCCGCCTTCTTCGTGAGCGCCTTCGGTTCGCAATTGCAACGGCCAGAGCGGCCACGGAGTTTGCGGCGAGCGCTCGCCGGGCGGCTGCGGCATGATCTCGAACTGATGCACCGAGAGCGGCTTCTGGCGATGGCACGTTCCCAGGCAGTCGGCGCCGGTGTCGCCGCCGCCGATGATGACGACGCGCTTGCCGGTTGCCAGGATTTCGAGGGAGGGATCGATCTCGTCGCCGAGGCATCGCTTATTCTGCTGCGGCAGGAAGTCCATGGCGAAGTGGATTCCATTGAGATCGCGTCCCGGGACGCGTAGATCGCGCGGATTTTCGGCGCCACCGGCCAAAACGATTGCGTCAAATTCGCGGCGCAGTTTCTCGACAGAAATGTTGCGTCCGACTTCCGCATTAGGGATAAACTTCACGCCTTCCGCCGACATCTGTTCGAGACGGCGGTCAACGATGTGTTTCTCCAGCTTGAATTGCGGGATGCCGTAGCGGAGCAATCCACCAATCCGGTCGTTCTTTTCATAGACCGAAACCGAATGGCCGGCGCGGCACAATTGCTGGGCGGCGGCGAGGCCGGCCGGGCCCGAACCAACAATCGCGACTTTCTTGCCGGTGCGGACTTTGGGCGGCTCGGGACGAATCCAGCCTTCGAGAAATCCGCGCTCGATGATGTTTTTCTCGTTCTGCTTGATGGCGACGGGCGGTTGATTGATGCCGAGAACGCAGGACGCTTCGCAGGGGGCGGGACAGATGCGGCCGGTGAACTCCGGAAAATTATTGGTCGCGTGCAACTGGCGCACGGCTTCTTTCCAGCGTCCGCGATAAACCAGGTCATTCCAGTCAGGGATAAGATTGCTGACCGGGCATCCGGTCTGGCAGAAAGGAACGCCGCAATCCATGCAGCGCGCGCCCTGTTTGCGCAGCTTCTCCTCGGGGAAATCCTGGTAAATCTCAAACCAGTCGTTAACGCGCTCGGCGACGGGACGCCGTGGCGCGAGTTCGCGGGAATAATCCAGAAAACCGGTGTGCTTACCCATGCAGCACCTGCAGGGGCGGCAGAGGATTTTCAGAAACGAAAACTGGAGCCACGGGCTGCGCCGCTCGCGCCTGCGGCCGGCGCGGAACACCGAGGACGCGCTTGTACTCATGCGGGAAAACTTTGAGGAAATTCGCTTGCGCCTCGTGCCAGTGTTCGAGAATCCAGGCTGCGCGCGGGCTGCGGGTCAAATCCCGATGACGTGCGATGAGATCAAGAACGAGTTGAAGGTCGCGTGGATCGCCGAGCGCTTCCAGATCCACCGACTGCAGATTGCAGCGCTCCGCGGCAAAATCGCTGCGCTCATCGTAGACGTAGGCAATCCCGCCGCTCATGCCGGCGGCAAAGTTCCGGCCGCACGCGCCCAAAACTAAGACAAGGCCATTGGTCATGTACTCGCAGCCGTGGTCTCCCACGCCTTCGACCACAGCGGTTGCCCCGGAATTGCGCACGGCAAAGCGCTCGCCCGCGACACCGTTGAAGAAAGACTCGCCGCTGGTGGCGCCGTAGAGAGCTACGTTGCCGATCACAATATTTTCCTCCGGCGCAAACCCGGAACCCGCAGGAGGGGCAACTACAATGCGGCCGCCGGACAGGCCTTTGCCGACATAGTCATTGGCCTCGCCCTCAAGCGTCAGCGTCACGCCCTTGGCCAGGAATGCTCCGAGGCTCTGTCCCGCCGAACCGGAGAGTTGAACGCGTACGGTATCGTCCGGAAGGCCCGCCGAACCGTAACGGCGCGCAATCTCTCCGCTCAGCATCGTGCCAACGGAGCGATGCACGTTGCGGACCGGCATCTTCACCTCGACCGGAGCGAGCGTCTCGATCGCGACGGCTGCCGCCTTCAGGATTTCGTGATCGAGCGCCTGCTCGAGACCGTGATCCTGCGAGTGCACGCAGCGCCGGGCCACGCGCGAGGGAACCGTCGGCTGGTAAAGGATGGCCGAAAGATCGAGGCCGCGGGCTTTCCAGTGGTCTTTTATCCTGTCAAAACCAGGTTGCTCTTCCAGCAGGTCCACGCGGCCAACCATTTCGTCGAAGGTGCGAATGCCGAGTTCGGCCATGTATTGGCGGACCTGCTCGGCGATGAAGAAGAAGAAATTGATGACGTGCTCGGGCTGTCCTCGAAACTGCTGGCGCAGCACGGGGTCCTGCGTAGCGATGCCCACCGAGCAAGTATTCAGATGACACTTGCGCATCATGATGCAGCCCATGGCGATCAGAGGCGTGGTGGCGAATCCGAATTCTTCGGCACCGAGCAAAGCGGCGACCACCACGTCGCGCCCGGTCTGCAGCTTGCCGTCTGTTTGCACGCGGATGCGGCTGCGAAGATCGTTCAGCAGTAGAACCTGCTGGGTTTCCGCGAGACCCAGCTCCCACGGGATGCCGGCATGTTTGATCGAACTGAGTGGGGACGCGCCGGTTCCGCCACTGTCCCCGCTGATCAGGACAACATCGGCATGTGCCTTGGCGACGCCGGCGGCCACCGTGCCCACGCCCACTTCGGCGACCAACTTCACCGCGATCCGGGCCTGAGGATTCACGTTTTTCAAGTCGTAAATCAACTGAGCGAGATCTTCGATCGAGTAGATATCATGGTGAGGCGGCGGCGAGATGAGCCCGACTCCGGGAATCGAATGGCGCAGGCGGGCGATGACTTCGTCCACCTTGTGGCCAGGGAGCTGGCCGCCCTCGCCAGGCTTGGCGCCCTGAGCCATCTTGATCTGCAGTTCGTCGGCGTTCACCAGATAGTTTGCGGTGACTCCGAAACGAGCCGATGCCACCTGCTTGACCGCGCTGCGGCGCAGGTCGCCGTTCGAATCGCGCTTGAAGCGATCTTCGTCTTCTCCGCCTTCGCCGGTGTTGGACTTGCCGCCGATCCGGTTCATGGCGATGGCGAGAGTCTCGTGCGCTTCCTTGCTGATGGAGCCGAAAGACATGGCCCCCGTGGTGAACCGTTTGACGATCTCCTTCGCGGGCTCGACCTCGTCGAGCGGGATCGGATCATCGCTCTTCTTCAACTTCATCAATCCGCGCAGCGTGCAGAGGCTGGCGTTCTGGCGGTCTACGAGATCGGTATATTCCTGGAAGGTTTTGAAGCTATCCTCGCGGACAGCGTGCTGCAGCTTGCTGATGGTGAGCGGATTGAGCAGATGATATTCGCCGTGGACGCGCTGGTGATAGTTGCCGCCGACCGTGAGCTCGGTTTCGAATTCAGTGAGCGGCTGGAAGGCAAATTCATGCTTCAGCCGGGCTTCCTGTGCGACGACATCAAGGCCGATGCCTTCAATGCGCGAAGTGGTTCCGGCAAAGTAGGCGTCAATCAAGTCTTTGTTCAATCCGATCGCTTCAAAAACCTGCGCTCCCTGATAACTCTGAAGTGTGGAGATTCCCATCTTGGAGAAGGTCTTGAGCAGACCCTTTTTGACCGCCTTCAGGAAATGCTCGACCGCGACTTCCGGCGTCGCTTCCTCGCCGAGATCGCGGCGGCGGGCAAGTTCTTCCACGCTTTCGAGGGCGAGGTAAGGATTGATGGCGCTCGCTCCATAACCGCTCAACAGTGCGAAGTGCATGACCTCGCGCGGCTCGCCGGATTCGGTGATCAATGCGACCTGCGTCCGAGTTTCTTCGCGCACCAGCAGGTTGTGAACCGCAGCCAGCGCGAGCAGGCAAGGGATCGGGGCATACTGCTTGTCCACGCCACGATCGGAAAGAATGAGGAGCGAGTAACCGGCGCGCACGGCTTGCGAGGCGCGGCGGCAAAGTTCATCAAGGGCTCGGCGCAGGCCGGCTTCGCCTTCGCTCGCAATGAACAGAGCGGGCAGAGTCGTTGCCAGCAGATCGCGATAGGAGACGCGCCGGAGCTTTTCGAGTTCGCGATTCGTGAGCAGCGGATGCTCCAGCTTAAGCATGTGGCAATTTTCCGGAGCCTCGTTCAGGATGTTGCGCTCGCTGCCGATGTAGCTGATCAGAGACATCACCATCTCTTCGCGAATCGGATCAATGGGAGGGTTGGTGACCTGCGCGAAAAGCTGCTTGAAGTAGTTGAAGAGGGACTGGGGTTTGTCGGAGAGGCAAGCCAGCGGAGTGTCGGTGCCCATCGAGCCGATCGGCTCTTCCCCGGCGGAGGCCATCGGGGCAAGGATCATCTTCAGATCCTCGTCGGTATAACCGAAGGCCCGCTGTCGGCGCAGCAAGGTTTCCGAATCCGGAAAGTGCATGCGCGAGGGCTCAGGCAAACGATCGATGGTGATCTGGTTCTCTCTCAGCCAGTCGGCGTAAGGCCGGCGCGACGCGAGTTCCTGCTTGATCTCTTTATCCGAGACGATGCGCCCTGCGACGGTATCCACCAGAAACATCTTTCCCGGCTGCAGGCGGCCCTTCTGCTTCACTCGTTCGGCGGGAATGTCGAGAACTCCGGCCTCGGACGCCATGACGACCAGGTCGTCGTGGGTCACGACATATCGGCCGGGGCGGAGGCCGTTGCGGTCGAGCGTGGCTCCAATCACGCGACCGTCAGTGAACGCCATGGCTGCGGGGCCGTCCCATGGTTCCATCAGACAGGCGTGGTACTCGTAGAAAGCCCGCTTCTCCGCCTTCATGTGCGCATTGCCTGCCCACGCTTCTGGAATCAGCATCGCCATGACATGAGGCACACTCCGCCCCGCGTGAAGCAGGAACTCCACCACGTTATCGAAATTCGCGGAATCGCTGCCGTCCGGAGCAATGATGGGATAAAGCTTTTTCAGATCCTCGCCAAACAGTGGTGACTCGAGCAGCGACTGGCGGGCGTACATCCAGTTGACGTTGCCGCGCAGCGTATTGATTTCGCCGTTATGCGCAACGTAGCGATAGGGATGCGCCCGCTGCCAACTGGGGAAAGTGTTGGTTGAGAAGCGCTGGTGCACCAGGCAAAGGGCGCTGGCCGCGTCGGGATCGGAAAGTTCGCGATAGAAATTCGCGATCTGCGGGGCCAGCAGGAGGCCTTTGTAAACAATCGTCCGACAGGAAAGCGAGGGAATGTAAAACGTGTCGCGGTCTTCCATCCCGGATTCGCGGACTTCATTCTCCGCCCGCTTCCGGACAACATAGAGCTTGCGCTCGAAAGTATCCTCGTCCATGCCCGCCGGACAACGGACGAAAATCTGCTGAATGTAAGGCTGCGACGCGCGCGCCACGCGGCCGATCGCGGAAGCGTATGTCGGAGTATCGCGCCAGCCGATCAGGCTCAGCCCTTCCTCGCAAACAATGCGCTCGAGAATTCCCTCGCATTGCAGCCTTGGATGCTTCTCAACCGGCAGGAAGGTCATGCCGACGCCGTAGTTGCCCGGCTTCGGAAGACGCAGCCCGAGCTTCTCGCACTCGCGAGCGAAGAATTTGTGCGGAATCTGAATCAGAACTCCGGCGCCGTCGCCGGTTTCAGGATCGCAGCCGCAGGCGCCGCGATGCGCCAGATTCAGCAGAACCTGAATGCCCTGCTCGATGATTTCGTGCGATTTACGGCCGGAGATGCTGGCAACGAACCCGATCCCGCAGGCGTCGTGCTCGTGCGCAGGATGATAAAGCCCCTGCGCCGGGGGCAGACCGTCCTTCGAGTTGGGTCGCATGGTGGCGGACATCTTGGTCCAGCGGGATGAACGGATTCCGAATCATGAGTTCTTGGCGACAAGCGGCGCTACGAGATGCACACCTGCCAGGGAACAAACGCTCGTCTTCTATAGATAGAGCCTGCCCAAGACGAAGTACAACGCAGAATTTCGATGGCAGGCATGAAAAATCGGAATGCGCAGCTTGCAGTTTTGGCTGGTTTTCAGGCCAGGCCGCCGCCATCCACCAGGAGGCAGGAGCCGGTCATCCACTGCGACATGTCGCTCGCCAGAAACAATACCGCGTTGGCGACATCTTCGGGCGTGCCTACGCGGCGCAACGGCCGCGCGGCGGCTTCCTTCAGGAATTGATCGCGACTTTCTCCAAGCTGAGCGCACTCCGCGGCCAGCATGGGCGTATCAACATCGCCGGGGCAGATGCAGTTGACCCGGATGTTGTCTTTTCCGTGATCAATAGCCATGGCGCGGGTCAGATTGATGACACCGGCCTTGGCGGCACAGTAGGCGGCTGCCTTGGGTCCGCCTTTCAGAGACCAGCCGGAACCGGTGTTGATGATCGAGCCGCCGCCGGCGCGGATCATGAGCGGGATCACTTCGCGCGACAGCAGGTAGACACTCTTGAGGCAGACGGCGAGCACTGCGTCCCACTCTTCCTCTGTGGTTGAAAGCACGTCTTTGCGG
>Ga0070733_10002284_pt1 | contig 13784 bp, 12 predicted proteins | sample Coa_R1_9_FD_66450 | JGI IMG/M metagenome (GOLD analysis project Ga0070733, IMG submission 66450) | Surface soil microbial communities from Centralia Pennsylvania, which are recovering from an underground coalmine fire - Coalmine... | ecosystem: Environmental > Terrestrial > Soil > Unclassified ... | reverse complement strand
CGCCGCCGAACTCATGGCGAGCGGCGCACCCGTGGTGTTGGCCGGTGACTACAATGTCGTGCCGACACCGCAGGACATCTATCCGACTCGGTCGTTGGATAACAACGCGTTAATCCAACCCGAGAGCCGGCAGGCCTTTGCGCGTTTGCTGGCGCAAGGCTGGACCGACGCGATGCGGAAGCTGCATCCGAACGGACCGCTCTGGACATTCTGGGATTACAAATTTGAACGCTGGCAGAAGGACAAAGGTATGCGACTCGATCACTTTCTGCTCTCACCAAATTTGTCGGACCGCCTCGTGGGCGGCGGTGTTGACCGATGGGCGCGTGGACAAGAAAACGCTAGCGACCACGCCCCAGCTTGGATCACGCTCGATCTCTAGACCAGAGTTTTTAAATTCCAAGATTGCCGATAACTTCTGTTCCCCTCGCCACACGAAATCAGTGATCTCGCGTCCGGTCCCTACACGTCTTATGATGGCGTTGGTTGCGGGGGGTGGATTTGAACCACCGACCTTTGGGTTATGAGGAAAAAACCAAGGTAGACGCCATGCAAACGTAACAAACTATCTTCAAGGAAATGCGTGATCGTGCATCGCTGCAGTTACCTCCATTCGCACGGTGTCACACCCTGTTCACGGACAAAACACGGACATTGTCGAGATCCTTCAAGACCCGTGCCGCCATCGCTGCGGTGGGCCTAGCACCCTGACACAGGACAACAAGTGATCAGGAATTAGGGGAGGCCGTATTCCCACGAACTACAAGCCAGTTCACGAGCGAAACAACTGCCGTGATTGCCAGAGCGATGAGTTCGGCAATACCCATGCGACTGACCAAGACCAGCGCAAACGCAATCCCCAGTACGGCGAAGACAAGACCTCCCGGTAAGTGGGAGCCTGCCTGGCCGGGTAGCTTCTTCCGCAGCATGGGCAGAGCGGCACAAACCATTCCGTAGAGGAAAAGGCGGGAGGTGGCAGAAAGCGCGGCGTTCCAGCGGAAAGTTCCGACCAGTGCAATCGCCCAAACCGTAGCGGCAAAAGCAGCGATTGAGATGTACGGTGTTTGGTAGTGGCTTTTGGAGAAGGAAAGCTATTGGTTCATTCGCTTGGGTGAGGTTCGCGGACAACTCAGTCCAGCAGGTGTTTGTTATGGCCTGGACACCTGGAACGGCGCGGTGGCAGCCCACCAGCAAACTGCAAACAAGCATCACTCCTCCAACCTCTTCATTACTGGAAACCTTGTCTAGAAATCCGTCGACTTGGAGGCTGTATTCGTAAGGCCGGCGAAATGAATTTTTGATTTTCCTATAATTCAAGATAATAGATAAATCGCGCCAAAGTACGGTACGCAATGTGGCACAAATCAAGTGCGACCTCCCGCCTCCATAATAACTTCCCACAAGATCGGACGGATTGTCCGCTTCACGGGCAACCACCGGACTGACGAGCTAAGGCGCCGCCCGCTAGCAAGAGCGTGCAAGGCTCTACCGCCCGGTTGCGTCGAAGGGCTGCAGTGTACCGGACGTTTCCGAAGAGGCCGAATTAATTCTCGGTGTGCCGCTGGTGTGCTCGCGTCTGTCCTTAGAAGTTCAGTTTGACCGTGAATTGTGCGGAGCGCGGACCGCCCAATGCATAGAGTGAGCTCTGTCCGCCATTGGCTCCGCCGCCACCCAAGGCGTAATTCGTGGTGCCGCCAGTAAGTACCGGAGAGACCGTGCCGAAAAACGGACTTGCGGTACTGCCGTACCCCCAGGCGGTGTACGGCGCGAAGCTTGATCCGGGAGCTCCGAACATGGGATGGTTGAACACATTGAAGTATTCTGCGCGTACATCGAGCTTGACGCGTTCGGTCAAGCTGAAGCGCCGGCGCAGCGCGAGATCAGTTTCGTTGATGGAGAAAAGGCCCCGCAGCCCATCGCGGGGAAAGTCTCCTGTCTCTCCCTCGGGTGGTCGCGCGAAGGCAGCGGGATTCAGTACCTTGCCCCCAGGTTGCGTGGGAGCTGCCAGCCAGTAAGGTTGCCCGGCGACGATGTCTGGCTGCGTCTGATATGGACCAATTACCGGCGAGACTTCGCCGATGGTCACATTAATCGGCCACGCCGAGGTCACACGCACAAGGCCGTCTACGGCCCACCCTTTCGTGATGGCGGTGCCGACGCGGCTCCAGGAGAGCGCTGGCACTTCATAGGATACCGCGCCGGAGAATGAGTTCCGTACATCAAAGACGGACGGCGTCAGCGGTGGAAGCACTACCTGGCTTACACTCGGAGCAGCAAGACCGCTTTCATCAGAGGATCCGAGATCGCTTGATTTTGCGAGAGCGTAAGAGGCTAGCGCCTGAAAGCCATGCGACATGCGGCGCTGAAACTGCACTTGGAGCGCGTTGTAGTGAGAATATCCCGCGTTGCGTGTTGCCAGGACTCTGCCGCCCCCGCCAAGGGCTACAAGCGACGGAGGATAGATCAGGTCTTCCCGGAGAAGCCGCCTGCCGTCCGACCCCACATAGGTTGCCGTCAAGGTTTGCTGCGCTCCAATTTCACGCTCAAAGGCCGCATTCCACTCCATGGTGTACGGGAGCTGCATATTTGGATCGTACGCGGACACATACAGCGTATTCGTACTGATGGTTGTTGAAAACGGAGGCGGTTGGAAAGCCGGAGCGGTGAGATTGAACGGCAGGGGTCCGGAGATAAAAGAAGATCGAGAGTACGGAAAAAAGGAGACTTCAGAACCCAGCGGGCCATAGCCCAGATCATAAAAGAGGCCAAATCCTCCCCGCACCACAGTTTTCGGGTTGACCTGGTAGGCGATGCCAAGGCGGGGAGCGAAATTTGAAAACTTGGTGTGCCAGAGGACTCCCGGCACCACTGCCAGCGGATTCGAGTCGAAAATTCCCTGCGTCACGTAAAGCGGTTCGCCTGGCGTTGCCGATTTCGGCGGCGTGTTGATCTCCCACCTCAGCCCGTACGTTAGGGTTAGGCGATTCGTGGTCCTCCAGGTGTCCTGCCAAAAGAGTGAATAATTATTCGTGCTTATAGAAAGAGGAGAGCGAGCCGACGGAAATGAACTGTCCACGTTCCCGGTCACAACTGAGGTGTACATGTCGGCACTCGCGAACCATCCGTCGCCTTCACCGCGCGCGGAGTTGATTCGGCGGTAATCGATGCCGAACTTGAACTGGTGCACGCCGACGGCAAAGGTAAATGTGTCGACGAAGTTGAGTTGCTTCTCGACATTCGCGGCTTGCGTGCCCGCCCTTACCTCCATGTCGCCGTTTCCGTCTGGAAAGATAACGAGAGCCTGACTTGTAGCAAACCGATAGGCTGTTGCGGGAGGGAACAGGATTGAATTAGAGGGCACGACAGCCCCATGGAAGTCAGTAAGGGAGCTGATGGAACTTCCGGTGTTTCGGCTCCAATTGGCGCGGAAATCGTTCAGCTTCGTAGGCGTGAGCATGAAGGTTGCTCCCGCCGTCGCGGTATCCGTATTCGCATTGTCGTGACTTACTTCCTCCCACAAACGGGTCGCCGAAGTCGACGGGGCATGGTTGTAGCGCGCAAATAACGCAATGTTCTTGGACAAATTGTGGTCCACGCGGATGCTGGTCGCGTTGAGAGTAGAAGGATTGGAATAGCTGACGGTGAGAGGAGCGACGCAGGGTTGTGTGATGTTGTCACACGCCGGGTTGATTGGAGCCGCCGTGGGAAGCGGCAGCGCATTCACATATGGCTGGTACGCCGGGGCAGCAGCCGCCCGGGCGGACGCCGTATAGAACAGGTCCGTAGCCGTCTGCGGCAGCTGCAACCGAAGACCTTCGTATGAGACAAAGAAAAAAGTCTTGTCTTTTATCAGGGGGCCGCCGAGGGTAAAGCCAAAATCGTTCTGGCGGAGCGGAGGTTTGGGAAGCGGCGGCCTGTCAAACCAATTTCGGGCGTCGAACACATCGTTCCGCAAATAGTCGAACGCCGTGCCATGGAATTGATTGGTGCCGGATTTCGTGACAATCGAGATCTGCGCCCCGGGGGTGCGTCCGAATTCGGCTGCGTACGATGATGTCTGGATGCGGAACTCTTGCGTGGCATCGACAGATACCAGCGCGTTGGTGCCACCACCGGAGGTCAGCGCAGGAATCGCCCCGCCAATTGTCTGGCCCAGGCTGAAGCCCGCGTCGACCCCAAAATTCGCGCTGACGCCATCGACCATGAAGTAGTTCGCGTTGCTGCGCTGCCCGTTGACGCTGAACTGGCCATCCCCAATGTCAGACGACGTGAACACTACACCTGGCGCCAGCGCGATCAGAGATTGGAAGCTGCGTCCATTCAGCGGCATGTTCTGAACGAACTGGTCGTCCACCACGGTGCTGACAGAGATCGAGTCGGTTTGTAATCCGAAATTCACCACGGTGATGCTTTCTGACGTGGGACCGAGCGCGAGCCTGAAATTCTCGTTGACCGCATCCTGCACATACAACTGCAGGATGGGTTGAATGACGGTACGAAAGCCTTCTTTCTTAACGGTGAGACGATAGGTGGCCGGACGCAGATCCGGAATGACGTAGATTCCGTCCTGGTTGGTCGTGGTAGTGATCGCAACGTTGGTCTCGACGTTGGTGATCTGGCATTCGGCACCCGCAATCACGGCGTCGGTTGGGTCGGTTACCCTGCCGGAAATCCGGGCGCTTTCCGTTTGTGCGAAGGCCAGCACCGTTGTCAGAAGAAAGATCGGGACGAGCACGCGGCACTTCATCACAACTCTCCGCTAGTGCGTGATGGGGCGCAACTCGTTGCGCTCCTTGCTCCAGCGCAAGGAAGAATATCCTTATCGGTGGGCCTCATTCAAGCCGACAACAACGAGTGCAGGGGGTTCCCACGAACCACTAGTCAGAAGTGACGGTGGACAAAAATCCACATCGCGAGAAGAGGTGGGCTCAAGATTCTCGCGTGAGAGAAGCGAATTGTGCCGCTATGGATGATTGGCCTCGCCCAAGTAAGCGTACAGCATCTTCTGTCCGCTGGGTTGTTTGCCGCCGGCCGTGGGTTCGCCCGTAACAAATACGGAGCTGATCTCCTTCACCATTTCCGGGTTCTCCACCTTCAACACCCAGCGCCCTTGTGCTTTGGCATCCACATGAAGGAAGCCCAAGCTGTGCGGCGAGTTTTTTCCGGCTTCCGGCACGGCCCAGACTTCGAAACTGTGCTTTGCATTTCCTACGATGTCTTCATTCAAATCGAAGGCGTAGAAAGTAAGGGATTGGCCTTCGGTCAGAAAGACGCGACCAAAGGCTTTACCGGGATTGCCGTTCGGGTCATTATCGCGAACATCGATGACATGCAACTGGCGGGCCGCCATAAGCTCGGGAATATCCTTACCCGCCGCTACGAGTTGCCGTTCCATATCGAGGGTGGCACTTGCAATCCGCAACTTATTGGAGAGTTCCGTAATGCGAGCCTGCTGCTCCACCATCGAAGCTTCGTCGCCGATCCGCAATTGACTGCTGCGAGCCGCTTGGTCTTTTGCTTCTGACAGCAGTTTCTCCTGGTCTCGGGATTCCTCGAGTAATTGCGCAATCTGGCTGGAAGATTGTTCACGGCTGCGTCGCAGGTTCTCGGCGGTTGTGGCAGCGCTTCCCAGTTGTGCGCGTAGATTCTGGATCTCGCGTTGCTCCGCCGCGAGCGACGCGTTTAGCTGAGACTGGGTCGCGACCAGCGCGGAATTATTCCGCTTAAGCTCAGCGATCTGCTCTGTGACCGCGGCACCCTTGGCCCGCACTGTGTCGGGCGTCTGGCGAAAATGGAAAACGATAAGACTGAACGCCACCACGACCAACGCAGCGAGGGGCGCCAGCAAGGTGACGGGACGGAAATACCATGAAGCCGAATGGACGGGAGCCTCAACTTCGCCGGAGAAGGCAACGCCCTCGGCTCGCGCCCGGCGAAGGAATCGTTGCCGTGAATAGGGCAGCGGTTTAGCTCTCATCTCGTCCAGTTTTGGCCGGAACGTTCCCTGAGCTTGTGGCAATTCCCGCGTGACGAGACTGGACAACTCGTCGTAATCCGAGCGGCATTCAGAGCATTCCTTCATATGGACATGGAAATCAACCAACTCCGAGCCCTCCAGCAGGCCACCGGCGGCAAGCGCACAAAGCTCTTCAAATCGTTCGTGTTCGGGCAATGCTCTCCGCCCTAACTCAGGCACACTTTCCCCTTTGCGCACGGGATTTCTCGTCACCTTCACCCGATATCAAAGAACGCAATCTCTGGAGCCCGCGATAATAATGATGGCGGACGTTAACGAATGAATCGCCTGTGCGCTCCGCAATCTCCCGCATGGTAAGTCCCTCGTAGGATGCCATTTCAATGACTGACCTCTGCTCCTCTGACAAGGCGCTCATACTCTCGCGAACCAAGGCCTTCGCCTCCGGCGAACTCAGGCCAAAGGTCGGGTGAGCTTCCACAGTCCTGGTGTCCACTTCTTCCAGTTCCATGCTTTTATAAAACTCCCGGCCCTGAAGATGCTGGCGGCGGTTGATGGCGCGGTGGTACGCATACTGCATCAGCCACACCTTAGTATTGCCTTTGCCAGGGTCGAATTGTGCCACGGCGCGAAAAACATCCAGGAAGACAATCTGGGTAACGTCCTCCGCTTCTCCGGGGTCGTGGACAATCTTCAGCGCGATGCTCAGGACTAGCTTCTGGTAGCGGTCGAAGAGGACTACGAGGGCGTCGCCCTGTCCCTCCCGTAGGCAGGCCATGAGCTGCTCGTCGGACAGACGCTGCAGCCGCGCCAACGACAGCGGTTCCCCGTGCAGAAGTCTTGGGTTGATGGAATCCACGCAAACACTCGCTGCACTCACAAATCAACGTGAGTTCCAGAGAGTCTACTACTAGACAGCGCCGAAAATATGTTTTTCATCGGGTTGGCACAAAAGCCCCATTAGCGATGCATACACGTACAAGAACCTGTCCGAGCAGAATCTCGGAATCTCAAAGTGGGACTGGGGTGGTCTTATGCATTGCGAACTATGTCGCTCGAGTAATCAATCAGAGTTTGCTGTTGAGATGATGATCCACTTCAGCGGTCTCAAGAATCTTGATGATGCTGGCGTTCCGGCATTCCCGAAGATTTCGGTCTGCTTGGATTGCGGGTTTTCACGGTTTTTCACCGGACAGAAGGAATTGGCGCGTCTTAAAAAGCGTCGCGCGACAAGTGATCCCCAACCTCCTCAGAAAATCAGAGTTGCGGAAATCGCACTCACGCGCGGGCTGACTGGTTGAGTCGCCCGCATGACTGGCCGTAAGAGACTCGCTTCTTCGATGGAACTTAAACGGAGAGCTATCACCAAGCGCCTTTTGCCATGCCAGGACTAACATGTGCAACTTCCTTGAGGAGGTTCAAAAAAATGTACAGCCGCCCCCGCATTTTGATTGCTGACGACCATAATCTTGTGGCCGAGTTGTGCAAGAGACTTCTCGAAACGGAATTTGATGTGGTCGGAGTTGTGAGCGACGGTCGCGCCCTGCTGCGTGCCGCCGCCGAACTGAAACCGGACGTGATCGTGGTTGATGTAGCCATGCCCATCCTGAATGGCTTGGACGCGGGGCAGCAGGTGAAAGAAATGCTGCCCACCGTCAAACTGGTCTATCTCACGATGAATCCTGACATAGCTGTGGCCGCGGAAGCCTTCGAGCGGGGAGCCTCTGGGTATCTGCTCAAGACATGTGCCGCTGCCGACATGGCGGCTGCCGTGCGTGAGGTGCTGCGCGGTAAATCGTATATCTCACAAGGTCTGTCGCGGGACGCGATCGATTGCTTGCGATGGCAAAATAAGAAGCTGGTCCAGGAAGAGGAACGCCTCACCGACAGACAGCGTGAAGTGCTGCAGTTGTTGGCTGAAGGCAAAGTGATGAAGGAAGTCGGCGTCATCCTGAAGATGACGCCAAGAACTGTGGCTTATCATAAATACCGCATGATGGAAATTCTTGGTGCCAAAAGCAGCGCCGAACTGGTCAAGTACGCTGTCAGAAACCACATAGTGGCCGCCTAGATCGACAGCGTTTCTGACAAGCAACCCGTTCCGGATCGTCCACGCGCGGTACCCACCCCGAGTGCATTCACTACGATAAAGATGGATGTTCGACCCTGAAATTGCGCACATTCACCACCCAAGATAGCGACTCCCCCTTGTCATCGCGTGGTTTGGACTGGAAATTTTGCCAGTTGTTGGCTTGCCCGACATCGCGCATTCTTTTGAAGGGTAAACCGATCGCGAAGTGCGCACTGTCGGGAACGGATCTTTTTCACCGTCAGCGTTGACAACGTCTCCCTCTTCGACCTCGGCCGAACGGTGGGCCCGTTGTTTGTTGAAATACCCCTATGCCGCTCGGCGCGCCCACTGACGTGTGGTCCGGCAGGATCCTCGATGCCGGGTTGGAGGGCACACACACCCTTACCGGAAACAATGTTTGTTAAGGACGAACGGAAAACATGCAACAGAATTCCTCTACACGGAAACCTGTGAGCGGATTATTGCTCCGCAAAGGTTCTCTAGTTCTTGAGTCAGTGACTTGTGAATGCAGTTTTGGGAGGTTCTATCGCCGTACGCACTGAGTCGAGTGAGCAGCCCTATCCTTATAGGACCGGTGGATCTCTCTTCAAACGATTGGAAACTCGCTATGAATATCCGAGCCAGTATTCTTTGTTTCACCCTTCTGTTCACGGGCACTCTCTTCGCGCGTGAAAAGTCCGATGTCATAGTCATGAACAATGGCGATCGCTTCACCGGAGAAATTAAGGGTCTCGATTCCGGTGTGCTCTTCGTGAGCTTCGATTACATGGACGGCACAAGCTCGATTCAATGGTCCAAGGTGCATCACCTGGAAAGTAAGCAATTGTTTGTCGTGAAAACCGAGGACGGGGAGGTGTACAGCGGGACGTTGGACACCGTGGAAGGCTCTGCTGGGCGGCCGATTAACATTCAGATCTCGGAGAGTACCGAGCGGGCAGAGACGGTCGAACAATCACAGATCGTCGAGGTCGATCAGACCGCCGACAGGTTCTGGCAGCGGCTCAATGGCGCTATCAACTCAGGGATCATGTATTCCAAAGGCAACCAAACGACCCAGTACAACTTGACTTCATCCGTTGAATACCCGCAAGAACGCTGGTCCGCGGGAGCGAACATAAGCTCCTCATTGGCCTCCAGTAGCAGGGATAGCCCGTCGACCCGAAATTCCTTGGCCATCGATGCTCTTCGTTTATTGCGCTGGAATAACTGGTACTACGCTGGCACCAGCAGCTTCCTGCAGAGTTCGACGCAGGATATCCGACTTCAGACGAACCTCAGCGGAGGCATCGGACGTTATTTGAAGAACACCAATCATGCAAAGATCTCCTTACTCGCCGGCCTCGCTTGGCAGAACACAACGTATTCGCAATCCACCAATTCGCGGGCCAGTCCAAACATCGCGGCCGCTGTCGTGGCCGCCGAGTTAAAGCTCTTCAAATTTGATAAAACCAACCTGGACGTTACGGCCTCGGTATTCCCAGCGCTGACGCAGCCGGGGCGTGTTTTTTTCAACACGAACGCGACCTATTACGTAAAGCTCTTTCGCCACCTGACTTGGAACGTCTCGCTCTATGGGAATTGGGACAGCCAGCCGCCACCGCACTTCTCAGGCAGCGACTATGGAACGAGTTCTGGAATAGGTTGGAAGTTCGGCAACAGATAGGCTATTGCCGCTCAGGTCAGCGATAATGCCTCCTTGTGATTTTTGGCACTCGTTTGGAATAGATCTGTCCCGCTCGACGGTCGGTTCGCCGCCGCGCTGGCTTACCGCTATGCTCAAGTTACTGCGGATCTTCGTTCCCGCCGCCATCCTGCTGAGCTTCTTCTCGCCTTCATCACACATGCTGATCTTCTTGGCGGCTTGCCTCGCGATCGTTCCGCTCGCGGGCTTGCTAGGACGTGCTACCGAGGAATTGACCCACAACACGAACCAAGGGATCGGCGGCCTACTGAATGCGACGTTCGGGAACGCGACGGAGTTGATTATTGCAGTCGCGGCTCTCCAAAAGGGCCTATACCAGCTGGTGAAAGCGTCGCTCACCGGCTCGCTGATCGGAAACCTGCTGCTGGTGCTCGGGGGCGCGATTCTCGCCGGAGGTATCAAGCACGAGCGCCAGCGCTTCAACGTCACCGCCGCGCGGGCACAAGTGACGCTGCTCACACTCGCGACGATCGCCATGATCATGCCGGCGGCATTCCACTATCTGGCGGGTCCCGGTGGGCAGAGCCGGGAGAATGACCTGAGCCTCGAAATCTCGCTGGTGCTGATGCTTGCGTATGCGGCGCACTTGGTCTTCTCGCTCCGCACACACAAGCAGCTATTTGCGGGTATCCCGCCCGAGGCTGGCACGGCAACATGGAGCGTGAAGAAGTCAATCCTGGTCCTGCTAGGAGCCACAGTGCTGGTCGCGTGGATGAGCGAGATACTGGTTGGCTCTGTCGAGGAAGCGGCAGCAACCTTAGGTTTGACTCGAATCTTTATCGGTGTGATTGTCGTCGCGGTAGTCGGCAATGCTGCGGAACACAGCACGGCCGTGATGATGGCGATCAAGAACCGGATGGAGCTTTCGATCGGTATCGCCGTCGGCAGCAGTTTGCAGATCGCCCTCTTCGTCGCGCCCGTCCTCGTCATCGTGAGCCACTTCATCGGACCGCGGCCGATGGACTTGGTGTTCACGCCCGCCGAGGTGCTGGCGATTTGTCTTTCCGTGCTGATCGGCGGCCAGATTACGTCCGACGGCGAATCCAACTGGCTGGAAGGCGCCCTGCTTCTGGCGGTCTACTTGATTCTGGCGATCGTGTTTTTCTTCCTGCCGGAGACGGTTAGTTAGAAAAAACTAGCGAGTTCTGACTGATGACTGCGCCGCTGATCCAGCGCATCGGGGCACTCGAAGAGCACCGCAAGTATCCAAACATCGGGGACGGTCAGGAATTCGCAGAGTACCGATGGACCGGATCGTCAGTTTGAGACCAATACAACCAGCGCTCAGGTTAGCCGGACTAGTTCGGCCTGCCTAACCAGGAATACTGCCATGACACAGACAGACACTGGTAATCACCGCCATAGCTAACATAGGCGCCGGTGCTAAAGCTCGCTTTGATCGAACTGTGCCGGCTTAACGGAAGGGCTGCAGTGAATCCGATGCGGGAACTCGTTTGTCTCGTTGCAGGGTTAGAAATGCCGCCTAGAGTCGCGGTACCCCCATACCAGAAGTTGCTATCGAGCGAGAACCAGAGAGGAGTCGGCTTCCCCCGGAATGTCTTCGCATCGTAACTCAGATGACCTTCGACGGAACCGATCGGGTTCTGTGTTTGAGGCCGGGGCTCGGGAATCGAATAGAATTTCTGGTTCGTGGTGAAGAACCAAACGCCACCGTAGCCATCGACCAACCATTTGCCGAAGCGCCGCGAGTAGCCAAACTCCGGCTTGAAGGCCCAGCGGTTAAATCCCCAGTTGATCAGTTTTCCGGGATCGTATTGGCCGGTGGGAGGGATCACTTTCAAGCTGACACCCAATAGAGTTTTTTGCTTCCACTTCGCAAACTGCGAGACGGGCATCGCCGGACCGCCCTTCAGGTTCACGGAGAGGCGAAGTCCCACATCTAATAGGCCAGAGCGGTAAATCTGCTCGTTGGTGCCGAGTACGGAACCCTGGAAAGTTCCGACGCCGTAGGGCAGCCCTGCTGTAATGTTGGCGGATCGGCCAAAGAGGCTAAAAGAATGGTAATAGCTGAAGCTAGGCACACTGTAGGTGCCGGTTGCGCCTGCAATGGGAACCACTCCATTTAAATCCAGACCATCGCTGAAGTAAGAGTATGTCGCATTGATCGCGTTGGAATGCAACGGCGTAATCAAGTACGCACGTGGCGCGAGGTCCTGTCCCCAGCCAGAATGTATGAAAGAAACAGCAAGAATCGTCAAAGCCAACAATTCTCGTAACGTGGAAGTCACGGGCGGGGCGGATAGGAAAGCCCGGACTGAAGCACCTCCATGCGCTCGATCGTCCATAGTTCGCTAAGGTCGACGGCGTGCTGCCCCTCCGGAACCCAGGTGTTTACTCGCCCGCCCTGATTGCTTGTGCGGTTGCGTCTCCATTCGTGCCCGCGTATATATTGTCGTTCTTTCCTTGGGTGACCAATCCACTATTTCCATTCCTGCCACTGCAGCCGATGCCGCGTGCTCCCTCCGAGGTCCGAAAGCCCGCCGCAGTTCCTTGGTGTCGCTGGCGGACGAAGGGTCTGAACCACAACAAATGTCGGTTGTCATCGCGTCCGTCAAGCTTGCGGCTAAATTTAGATACGAGGGGACTTGCCAGCTACTGGCAATATTGCCAGTGAGGCCGTGCAAGCTGGCACACTCGTACACTCAACACCTGTGGGGTGACTAGATGGAGGAGAACCAAAGTAACGGGACACGAGAAATTACTTGTGAAAGAGTGTGTTTTCGCATCCAATATTCTTTTGGGAGATTCTTTATACCTCAGGTAACGATTAAAACGGGCCTCACCACTCCGGACGGGCGCGAAGAGTTGCTCGCTGAATACCTTTGTGACCACGAGGACTGTCCCAACATTGCCACCCAGGCGCTGGGATGTTTCGCAGACCTTCGCCTTGCCTCTGTTGTCTGCGAGGAACACGCGCCCAAGCCTCGGCAATAACAACCGTGCAGTCAGTATATGAAGTGTCGTTGGTATGTGACTCGCGGTTTTTCCAACCATTCAAGAAACGCGATTGAGACTTCGCGTCTCGTCTCATGGGACGACGTGCCCCCAAGACAGGCGTTAACCAGCGCCGCACTGTACGTTTTGACAGTTGTTTGCCTAAGCCAGAAATATTAAAATGGTAATTATGAGAAGAACTTCCCTCTGGATGTGTTTTCCCATTGGGCTTCTGTCCTTGGCCTTCCAGCTTCCCTGCGTTGCCCAAGCGTCTGACTCACTCAAGAGCCAAGTCCATGTACCGGCGCAGTACTCTGCGGTGGCGTTCGGCCAAGCCGGTGCTGTCGCCGGCAGGAGCTTCAGCCTCTCGGTTTATGTGCAGGAATTAACCAGCGATGGGGACGTCCAAGAACTGGCCGCGACGTTGAAAAACAAAGGCCAAGATGGACTGGTGAGTGCGCTAGAGGACATCAAGGACAAGGGCCGCGTGGCTCCTGCGGGCTCAGTCGGTACCGGGATGCGCTTCATCCGCATCCACCCAACCGAGGACGGTGGCGAACGTATTGTGCTGGTGACGAATCGTCCGATCTCGTTCCCCGAGTTGTATAACGGCACGCGTTCACGTGATTATCAGTTTGGCATCGTGGTACTCAATGTCGACAAGGATGGCAAAGGAACCGGCTCCTTCGCGCCCCTCTGCAAGATCAAGTTCAACAAGAAGAACGAACTGGAGATCGAGCACTACGGTCAGAAACCATTTCGCCTCGCCAACGTGTACCGAAACAACTAAGTCCGAGTTAAAACATGTCCCAGCGGCAAATTCAAGTGTCGCCGCGTAACCTTCGGAGACTGGCGCATTCCGGCGTCGCGAAGTCATGAGTAGTGTGGAGCTGTCACGATCTTGATCAAGAACGAAGGTCGGAGAAATGCAATGAAAGTACGTAGCGTGTTTTTTGTGGGCACTGTTCTGTTGCTAGGGCTGACAGCGTTCGCCCAGGACTACTCCAAATTCGAGGTTACCGTGGACTATAGTTACGTTCGCTATAGTCCGAGCCACGCCT
>Ga0070733_10002283_pt1 | contig 13785 bp, 11 predicted proteins | sample Coa_R1_9_FD_66450 | JGI IMG/M metagenome (GOLD analysis project Ga0070733, IMG submission 66450) | Surface soil microbial communities from Centralia Pennsylvania, which are recovering from an underground coalmine fire - Coalmine... | ecosystem: Environmental > Terrestrial > Soil > Unclassified ... | reverse complement strand
AACGTTTACGCCGGCGGCTTCGGCGGCGGCCCGCGCATCCTCAAAGTCAGCTTTGGCCCGGTCGTAGGCGACTTGATAATCCGCCGGATCAATCTCAATCAGGACCGTGCCGGCCGGCACGTACTGATTGTCCCGCACGTTCAGCTTGATCACGTGGCCGCTGATCCGTGCGCTGATCGAGTTGACGTGTCCGTCCACCTGCGCGTCGTCGGTAGACTCGTAGCTCGATACGTAGCGATAGACGAAGAACCCCGCGATCAGCAGCACCACGATTCCCACCGACAGGGCGATGCGAAATGCTGAACTGTTCGTCCGCGCCTGCGACAGGGTCGCGGACTCGCCGCCGTTTTGCGGCTTGGGCGCCGCTGCTGCGCCAGCCGGAGCCGATTCGACTTGAGGTTCCTGGGTAGTTTGGGGCATACGTTTATGGATTGCCTCTCAAATATTGCTTGACGCCGACTTCGGCGTCGCCAATGGCATACGCCAGCTTCACCTTGGCCACATTGTGAGCATAAAGGCTTTGGATGTAGTTCTCGTGGGCTGAGGCCAGAGCTTCCTGCGCCTGCACCACTTCAAGATTGTCGGTTACTCCGGCGCTGAATCGGTCTTTCGACTGGGTAAGAGCCTGCTCGGCCAGATCCACGGCGCTGCGCGCCACATCCACCTGATCGGCGGCGGCACTGAGGTCCAGCAAGGCTGTGCGCACGTCGTAGTCAATCTGACCGCGAAGATCGTCTAGCTGCGAACGCGCCTGCCGGAGTTGGGCATCGGCTTCCAGCACATCACTGTGCGTTTTGTTGCCGGCAAAAATCGGAATGTTGATTCCACCCGCCACCGCCCAGGTGCCGTTTGACTGTGACGGGGTCACGCCGATGTCGCCGACATTGGCGTTCACATCCACGGTCGGGTAGCGGCCCGCCGCGGCGCCTTTGCGAAAAAGTTCCGCGGCTCGAACCTGCGCCATCGCCGCCTGGTAGTCGCTTCTCGCGGCATAAGCCCGTTGCAGATAGACGTCCTCGGGCAGCGGCGTCAACCCCTGATAAGGCGCTTTCTCCGTGAGCACGAATTGCTGTCCGGGCGCCAGGCCGATAACCCGCGCCACAAGCAATCTCTGCTTGGCCAGATCGTTCCGGACCGCGATTAACTGCTGCTTACGGGTCTGGAGTTCAACCTGCGCGCGCAGAGTATCAATGGCCGGACTGAGGCCGGCTTTCTGCTGATCTACGGCTTTGTCGCAGAGCGCCTGAGCGTTGACCACCTGTGCCTCGGCGGTCTCGACTCGCGCCGCCTCGGCGATGGCCTCCAGATAAGAGTTCCCCACCGCTAGCACGACCGTTTCGCGGGCTTCTTTATACGTCAGGCGTGCTGCCTTCAAGCTCTCCGAGGCGGCGCGCGTTCTTTGAATATCTTTGTAGTTGAATACCTGCTGCGCGAGTGAAGCGCGCGCGTCGAAATAGTTGAACGCTGGGACCAGCCGCGGCAGGCCCGCTGAAGTGCTTCCCGGGGCGGCCAGCAAAGGGAAGAGTTTGTTAAATCCCAGGGCGGCCAGGCTCTCGGTCTGAGCGTTTTCCGCAATCCGGGCTGTCACGTTGGGCAACAGTTCGCTCAGTTCTTTCCAGCGCTCCCCGCGGGCATTCTCAGCCCGATCGTCGGCGAGCAGCAGGCCCAGGTTTGTCCGCAAGCCGCGGTCGATGGCAGTGGTGAAGTCAATCTGCAGCACTTCAGTCGTGGGCTTGGTCTCGGGCTGAGAACCGAAGAACGGGCTTTGGTTGGGAGAGAGCACATCGCCGGAGTAGCCTCCACCAGCTTGAGCCGGCAGAAGCGAACTACACAGCCAAAAGCAAACCGCGAGTTTTTGTAGGGATCTGAATGAGACCAGCATTATCGAACGTTAATTCTTCTCCAGGTTTGGACAACCTCAAGGTTTTAACTATTCAGATTTCCGTGGCTTAAGCCGTGCACATTCTGCTTCGGTCTGCCTCAGCTTGGCCCGCCTCGGCCGACAGCGTGAGCTTTCAGAAATTCGATTCGCAGTTTAACGCGTCCGATGCAAAACATTCCCGCCGAAATCCTGCCTTGACGGCTTCGTAATTCCACTGGATTCATCGCCCAACCGGTAAAACCCTGATGGAAATGAGGAGAGTTTCCCGCTCCGGAGTGCAATGACTTCGGTGTTTTGCGGGGATTGGTCAAGCCCCGTTAATCTGGGAGTGGAGACCATTCACGATGAGGCGATCTGCCCCATTTGCACTGTTCATGATCTTGTTGCTCGGCAACCTGTCCCACCGCAACCAGGCGTTCGGGCAGGACGCCCCCGTCCAGTCGGAGTCCGGCCGGAAGGTGGCAACACGAGTAGCACCGGATTATCCCGAACTGGCTCGGCGTTTGCACATCCACGGAGTCGTGAAGGTGGAGGCTACGGTCCGCCCGAACGGAACGGTCAAGACCGCGCGCGTGGTCGGAGGTAACCCGGTTCTTGCCGAAGCTGCCGTCACCGCGGTGACCAAGTGGAAGTTCGAATCGGGGTCCGCCGAGACCTCGGAACTGGTGCAGCTGGCGTTTGAACCGCAGTAGATCCCCCGAATTTCATCTGGTCGCACGCAAGGAATTAAGCATGTCTTCGACGCCAGGCAAAGCACCGACCGGAGCGCAAACACGCCTGCGTCGCCGGAAATATCCGCGCTACCGCTGCGAGTTCCCGGTGTCGTTAACCCTGCTCAGCGGATCTCAGCATCTTCACTTCGACGCGCATTGCCGCGATTTATCGGAGGCTGGCATCGGAGTGCTACTGGCGGCCGAACTGGCTCCGGGAGAAGTCGCCAAGTTGACCTTTACGATTCCCGGGATTGACCGGCCGTGGCTCGTGCCGGCGGTCCTGCGGAACCGGCGCGGATTCCATTATGGATTTGAATTCCTTTCTCTTTCTCCCGACGAAATCAAAACCCTAAAAACCTATCTGACGACGCGTGATCGAGCCGATTTTGATGAGTAGATGAGCCCTGCACGGCTCGGACCTTAACGCAAACTGGATTTCCCGCCGGGCGCCTCCGACAAGGCATGACTTAGGTCATCTTGAACCGAGGCGACCTTTCTTTCAATCTGAACAGGCACCAGTCTCCATAAGGAAGCCACCCAAGACTTCATGAGCGCAGCCACCGCGACCGACTGGACACATATTCTCTCCGACCCCGACCTGGTGCGAAACGTGGGCAAACTTCTCCAGGCTTACCGCGAGGCAGTGCCGGAAAAACGCGATGAAGCGCTCCTGGCAGCCATGCGCGAAATCAAGGAGTCCGCCAGGCCCGGCGAGTCGCGCGACCAATCCGATCCCGTTCCCCCGCCGAAAGCTCCGATTCGTGCGTCAGACGTGCCACCGTTCGCGGCCGAACTCTACGGACCGAACTGGTCTGCCGACCGCCGGCGCCATCCCCGGATCAAATGTTTCGTCGCGGTCGAACTACGAGTAGATGAGATTCCAACCCCGATCTGGGGAAATCTTTCCAATACCAGCGTCGGCGGATGCCTGGTCGAGACCGCCAGCCCGGTGCGCCAGGGCGCAAAGGTCGAGATCGGCCTGTGGGTTCCCAACGGCAAGATCTGGATCAAAAGCTTTGCCCTCAGTGGAGTCGTCACCCGCAGCGGCCCGGCGAATGGGATTCGTCTGCGCTTTGATTCCATGGCAGCAGAAGAGCGTGACAATCTCCGGCAGTTCCTGAAGTTTGTCCAGGAAACTACCCGCGGCGCGAACGCCGAAAACGGATACTTCCAGCTTCTGAAGTAACCACATGAAATAGGCTGCACCTCAGACCCACCCGCAGTTGAAATCCTGCAACCTCGCGGAGAGAACACGAGCATTCCCCAGGATTTTTTTCTCGGCTCGGTAACCCACCCCAGCGCGGAAATTGGTACACTCGAAACTAGGCTGCAACCCTTCAGAAAGCTCATACTCTAATGAAGTACGCCCCGGGAGCGACTCCAAAAGTGGTGGCGGTCCGGGCGGGAGGAAGGATCTCATGGTAGCCAGTGAACCGGTCATCGTCACCGGGCAACAGCTGGAGACACTCTGCATCAACACCATCCGCACACTCGCCATTGACGCAGTGCAACAAGCCAACTCCGGCCATCCCGGCGCTCCCATGGGCTTCGCCCCAGTCGCCTATTGCCTGTGGCAGCAGTTCCTCAACTACGATCCCGCTGATCCGACCTGGATGAACCGCGACCGCTTCGTGCTTTCGAACGGCCATGCCTCGATGTTGCTCTATGCCATTCTGCATCTCGCCGAGGTCCGGCAGGTCGGTCCAGATGGCCAGGTGACCAAGGAACTCGCCGTTCCCATGGAAGAAATCAAGCGCTTCCGCCAGCTTGGAAGCCGCACGCCGGGACATCCGGAATCTCATCTTACTTCCGGCGTCGAAACCACCACCGGCCCGCTGGGCCAGGGGGTCGGCAACAGTGTCGGCATGGCGATCGCCGGCAAGTGGCTGGCAGCGACCTTCAATCGCCCGGGATCGGAGATTTTTGATTACAACGTCTACGCCATCTGCAGCGACGGCGACCTGATGGAAGGTATCGGCGGCGAGGCGGCTTCGCTGGCCGGCCATCTTCAGCTTTCCAATCTCTGCTGGATGTACGACCACAACCACATCACGCTCGACGGCCCGGCAAGCTGGTCGTTCAGCGAGGACGTGGCTACGCGGTTCGTGGGCTACGGCTGGAACGTGACGCGCGTCGTCGACGCCAACGACCTCGAGATGCTGGCGCGCGCCTTCGAAGTGTTCCGCAAGACGACGGATCGGCCCACTTTGATCATCGTGGACAGCCACATCGGCTACGGATCCCCGCACAAGCACGACAGCAGCGCCGCTCACGGCGAACCGCTGGGCGAAGAAGAAGTGCGGCTGACCAAGAGATTCTACGGCTGGCCGGAAGACGCGAAGTTCCTGGTACCGGAGGGCGTGCGGGAGCACTTCCGCGACGGCATCGGACGGCGGGGGCGGGAACGGCACGCGCAATGGTCCGAGCGCTTCAGCGAGTATGCGCAGAAGTTTCCCGAACTCGCCGAACGCCTGCGCACCATGCAGCATGGCGATCTGCCCGCGGGCTGGGATAAGAACCTGCCCACATTTCCGGCGGACGCCAAAGGCATGGCCACGCGCGAGAGCGGCGGCAAGGTACTGAACGCCCTGGCGCAGAATATTCCGTGGATGATCGGCGGATCGGCTGACCTGGCGACCTCGAACAAGACTACGCTGAAGTTTGACGGCGCGGGCGGCGACTTCGAGGCGGGAAATTACGGCGGACGCAATTTTCATTTTGGCATCCGCGAACACGTGATGGGCGCGGCGGTGAACGGCCTGACCGTATCGAAGATTCGGGCCTTTGGCGCGACTTTCTTCAATTTCAGCGACTACATGCGGGCCAGCATCCGCCTGGCAGCGCTGATGGAAATTCCTTCCATCTTTGTTTTCACCCACGACTCCATCGGCCTTGGAGAAGACGGACCGACGCATCAGCCGATCGAGCAACTGGCGTCATTGCGAGCGATGCCGAACCTGATCGTGCTGCGTCCCGGCGACGCCAACGAAGTTGTCGAAGCGTGGAAGACGATCGCTCAGCTCAGGCACTCCCCGGCAGCCATCGTCCTGAGCCGTCAAGCCATGCCCACCCTCGACCGCACGAAGTACGCGCCGGCTTCGGGAGCCGCCAAGGGCGCTTACGTGCTGGCCGATGCACCTGGCGGCAAGCCGGAGGTCATTCTTATTGGCACCGGGAGTGAACTGTCGTTGTGCGTGGACGCCTACGAGAAGCTCAAGACCGAGGGCATCCGGGCGCGCGTAGTTAGCATGCCTTCCTGGCAAATTTTTGAGCAGCAGGATGCGGCTTACCAAGCCAGCGTCTTTCCGCCGGAGGTTACGGCCAGGGTCTCGGTTGAGATGGCCGCGACTCTGGGCTGGGACCGATACGTCGGCTCCAAAGGCCGAATGATTGGAATGCATCGCTTTGGCGCGTCCGCGCCGCTGAAGGATCTGCTCAAGTTTTTTGGCTTCACCGTGGAAAACGTGGTTGCCGAGGCGCACGCGGCGATCGCGGCAAGATAAGTCATTATCGAGGAGGTTTTCGTCATGCAACCGACCGGAGTCATAGAGAACGCGAAAGCGACCGCTAATCCACTCAAGGAATTGTTGGCCTACGGACAGTCCATGTGGCTCGACTACATTCGACGCGATCTTTTCACCACCGGCAAGCTGCAACATCTGATCTCGGACGACGGTCTGCGCGGCATGACTTCGAATCCGGCGATCTTCGAGAAGGCGATCGCGGGCAGCACGCTCTACGACGACTTCCTGAAGACGCTGGCCGCACGCGCCGACCTGGACACTACCGGGCGCTACGAGCAGATCGCGATCCGCGACATTCAGGCGGCCGCCGATGCCCTCCGTCCGGTCTACGAGGAATCGAAGTTCCGGGACGGCTATGTCAGCCTGGAAGTATCGCCGTATCTCGCGCGCAAAACGCAGGAGACGATCGCCGAAGCCCGCCGGCTGTGGAAAGCGGTGCAGCGCGAGAATGTGATGATCAAGATTCCCGGAACGGCGGAAGGATTGCCCGCCATCCGCCAGGCGATCGGCGAAGGCATCAACATCAACGTCACGCTCCTGTTTGCCCAGGAAGTGTACGAGAAGGTCGCGGAAGCCTACGTCGCCGGGCTAGAAGATCTCGCGGCACGCGGCGGCAATCTCAAGAAAATGGCCGGTGTGGCCAGCTTCTTCATCAGCCGCATTGACACGCTTGTGGATTCCCTGCTGAACGATCGCCTGAAGCAAACTTCCGATGCCGGACAGCAAGCGCTGCTCAAGAGCCTGCTGGGAAAAGTCGCGATTGCCAATGGCAAGCTGACGTATCAACGCTATCAGCGAATTTTCAGCGGGCCGCGCTGGCAGGCACTCGCCGCCAAAGGCGCGCAGACCCAGCGCGTCCTCTGGGCCAGCACCAGCACCAAGAATCCCGCCTACCGCGACGTGATTTATGTGGAGGAACTCATCGGCCCTGACACCGTAAACACGATGCCGCCGGCAACTATAGATGCATTCCGCGATCACGGTCGCTTGCGTAACAGCCTGGTGGAAGATGTCCCGGGCGCGCGGAAGGTCATGGATAATCTGGCGGCCGCCGGCATTTCCATCGAGGAAGTTACCGATAAGCTCACCGACGATGGGGTCAAGTTGTTCGCCGACGCCTTCGACAAACTCCTGGCCGCCGTCGCCACCAGAACCCAGGTCAAAAGCGCATAAGGATTAAGGACACATCGTGACACTCCAAACTTCCCTGCCAGAATCTCTGGCCGCGCGAGTCCAAGCCACTTCCGCCGACTGGAAAGCCAATGGCAAAGTACGCCGCCTATGGCAGCGCGATGCTTCGCTCTGGACGGGCTCGGACGAGTCCAACTGGCTGGGCTGGCTCGACATTGTCGAAGAGCAGATCGCGCAGCACGATCAACTGCAGAAGCTGGCCAAGGAGGTTCAAGCGCGCGGGTTCCAGCACGTGCTGTTGCTCGGCATGGGCGGCTCCAGCCTGTGTCCGGAAGTTCTGCGCATGACCTTCGGCCGCATCACCCATTTCCCCACCTTGCACGTGCTCGACTCCACCGATCCCAGCCAGGTCAAGGCGCTGGAAAAAGAAGTGGATATCCCGAAAACGCTGTTCATCGTCGCCAGCAAATCGGGTACCACGCTCGAGCCCAACATTTTCAAGCAGTACTTCTTTGAACGCACCCGGCAGGCGGTGGGAGCCGTGCGCGTGGGCAGCCACTTCATCGCCATCACCGATCCCGGATCGAAGATGCAGCAGGTGGCGGAAGCCGACCGCTTTCTGCACATTTTCTTCGGACGCCCTTCGATCGGCGGGCGTTATTCCGCGCTCTCGAATTTCGGGATGGTGCCGGCCGCAGTCATGGGCCTCGACACAAGGAAGCTCCTCTCGAATGCAGCCGAGATGGTGCGGGCCTGCGGTCCCGACGTTCCCGTGGAGGAAAATCCCGGAGCGCAGCTCGGCGTAATCATGGGAACCGCGGCCAAGAACGGGCGCGACAAGATCACGATTATCACTTCCCCCGGAATTTCCGACCTGGGCGCATGGATGGAACAACTGATTGCCGAATCCACCGGCAAAATCGGCAAGGGCATCATCCCGGTGGATCGCGAACAGTTGGGACCTCCGGAAGTCTACGGAAACGATCGCATCTTCGCCTACGTGCGCCTCGAAGGTGGCGGCGACGCCAATCAGGACGCGAAGGTCGCGGCACTTGAGAAAGCCGGCCAGCCGGTCCTGCGCATCGCAATGCAAGATATCTATGAAATCGGCGCCGAGTTTTTCCGCTGGGAAATTGCCACGGCCGTAGCCGGCGCGATTATCGGCATCAACGCCTTCAATCAGCCCGACGTCGAAGCCAGCAAGATCGTCACCCGCAACCTGACTTCCGAGTACGAGAAGACCGGCTCGCTGCCCGCGGAGAAGCCCATCCTCGAAGACGGCGGAGTTAAACTGTTCACCGACGACAAGAACGCCGCCGCGCTGGCCGCGGGCGGCGATGCCACTCTCGCCGGCTATCTCAAGACTCATCTCGGACGCATTCACGGAGGCGATTATTTCGCCGTGCTCGGTTACATACAGATGAATGCCGAGCATGAGGCCGCGCTGCAGGCGATCCGGCACGCGGTGCGCGACCGGAAGCACGTCGCGACTTGCCTGGGATTTGGTCCGCGCTTTCTGCACTCCACCGGGCAAGCCTACAAAGGCGGTCCCAACTCGGGTGTGTTCCTGCAGATCACCTGCGACGATTCGGTGGAACTGCCCGTGCCCGGACAGAAGTACACTTTCGGAATCGTGAAGGCCGCACAGGCGCGCGGTGATTTTCAGGTTCTGGCCGAGCGCGGCCGGCGCGCCTTGCGGGTGCATCTGGGCAGCAATCTGAAAGCCGGTCTGTCCACGTTAAGGGCCGCAGTAGAGAAGGCTCTCTGAGCTGGCTCGGCCGAGACGTTGCTTTACCGGCCAGCGAATCTCTTTAGGAGCGAAAAGCATGCAATTAGGAATGGTAGGCCTCGGCAAAATGGGCGCCAACATGACGCGGCGCCTGATGCGCGGCGGCCATCAGATCGTGGTTTCCGATCTCAGCCCGGACTCGGTCAAGCAACTGGCGGGCGAGGGCGCGATCGGCTCGTCTTCCCTGCAGGACCTGATCGCCAAGCTCACGCCTCCCCGCGCCATCTGGATCATGGTCCCGGCCGGCGGCCCCACCGAGCAGACGGTGCAGAATCTGGCCCCGCACCTGCAGGCGGGCGACGCCATCATTGACGGCGGAAATTCGTATTTCAAAGATGACGTTCGGCGATCGCAGCAGCTCGCGGGCAAAGGCATTCACTATCTCGATGTCGGCACCAGCGGCGGAGTCTGGGGCATTGATCGCGGCTACTGCATGATGATCGGAGGTCCGAAGGAAGCCGTGCAGCGGCTCGATCCGATTTTCAAAACCCTGGCGCCCGGCAAGGGCGACATTCCGCGCACCCCCGGAAGGGAAAAGCTCGCCGGCACCGCCGAGGAGGGCTACATTCACTGCGGCCCCTCCGGCGCCGGACATTTCGTCAAGATGGTGCACAACGGTATCGAGTACGGCATCATGCAGGCCTATGCCGAGGGCTTCGACATTTTCAAGAACGCCACCAGCAAGGAATTGCCGGAAGCCATTCGCTATGATCTGAACCTGCCGGATATAGCCGAAGTCTGGCGTCGCGGCAGCGTCGTCAGTTCGTGGCTGCTGGATCTGACGGCTATGGCTCTGACCGAAAATCCCACGCTCTCGGAATACACCGGATTCGTGCAGGATTCCGGGGAAGGCCGCTGGACCATTCAGGCGGCAATCGAAGAGGCTGTTCCGGCCGATGTTCTGACGGCGGCGCTCTACGTTCGCTTCCGTTCCCGGCAGGAGCATACGTTCGCGGAAAAAATGCTCTCCGCAATGCGGCAGAAGTTCGGCGGACATATCGAAGCCGGAGCAGCGAAGAAAAAGACCGCTTAGCTCTCGCAGTCCAGCGTGAGACTTTCTCGAGGAGGGCACATGGCTCAATTAGCAGAAACGCCGGCCGCGCAACTGCCCCGCGTCGGCAAACAGGGCGACCCTTGCGTGATGGTAATCTTCGGCGCCGCCGGCGATCTGACCGGGCGCAAACTGATCCCTGCCCTTTACAATCTCGCCCGGGCGGGGCTTCTTTCCCGCGAATTTGCCGTCGTCGGCGTGGCTCGCACGCAGATGTCCAATGACGACTTCCGCAAGCGTGTGCTGGATGACGTCAAGGAATTCGGCAGCGACTTCGTGCAGGACGATCTCTGGGAGTGGTTCACGCGCCGCTTCTACTACCTCGCCGGGGACTTCGGCGATGACGGCCTCTATCCCAAGCTGAAAGATTTGCTCACCAAGGTGGACCACGACCACTCCGCACACCAGAATTTCTTCTACTATCTGGCCACCGCGCCCAGTTTTTTCGGACCGATTGTAGAAAAGCTCTCGGCTGCCGGACTGATGGAGCAGAGCAACGACCACTGGCGCCGCGTCATCATCGAGAAGCCCTTCGGGCACGATCTCGAGTCCGCGAAAGTTCTCAACCAGCAATTGCTCAAGGTTGCCGACGAGCGTCAGATCTATCGCATTGATCATTACCTGGGAAAGGAGACGGTTCAGAACATCTTGGCCTTTCGCTTCGCGAACGGCATCTTCGAACCGGTCTGGAACCGGCGCTACATTGATCACGTGCAGATTTCCGTGGCGGAAACGGTAGGTGTCGAAGGCCGCGGAGGATATTTCGATCACGCGGGATCGATGCGCGACATGGTGCCCAACCATATCATGCAGCTCATCAGCCTGACCGCGATGGAGCCTCCGATTTCCTTCGACGCCAATGCGGTTCGTGACGAGCAGGCCAAGATTCTGCACGCCATTCAGCCCACCAGCGACGAAGACGTGTTAAGCCGCAGCGTGCGCGGCCAGTACGGCGAAGGCATTGCCGACGGAAAACACGTTCCGGCTTACCGGAATGAGGAAGACGTTCCGCATGACTCGCGCACCGAGACCTTCGTCGCCATGAAGCTGCTGATTGACAACTGGCGCTGGGCCGACGTCCCGTTCTATTTGCGCACCGGCAAATGCCTGCCGGTTCGCAACACGCATATCGTGATTCAGTTCCGGCGCGCGCCCTTCGTTCTGTTCCGCGATACTCCGGTGGACCACCTTATGCCCAACCAACTGGTGCTTCACATCCAGCCCGAAGAAGGCATCTCGCTGCAATTCGCCGCCAAAGTGCCCGGGCCGGTCATGCGCCTGGGTACGGTGGACATGAACTTCGAATATCAGGAATACTTCGGCAAGCAGCCCAGCACCGGGTATGAACGCCTGCTGCATGACTGCATGATCGGCGACCAGACATTGTTCCAGCGCGCCGACATGGTCGAAGCCGGCTGGGCGGTGGTCAATCCGATTCTCGATATCTGGAAGGCTCTGCCGCCCCGCAATTTCCCGAATTATGCGGCAGGTACCTGGGGACCCAAAGAGGCCGACGAATTGCTCGAACGCGACGGCCGGCGCTGGAGGAACTTCGAGAAATGATCCTGGCTGGCGATATTGGTGGCACCAATGCCAGGCTGGCCTATTTTCAAGCTCAGAATGGCCATCTGCGTCTGCTGAGCGAGCGCGTTTTCCCCAGCCGCGAACACAAGGAACTCGGGGAAATCGTCTGCCAGTTTGTCGAAGAATCCGGGACTCGTCCCGAGGCGGCTTGCTTCGGCATCGCGGGTCCGGTGCGCAACGGCCGCGTCGAGACCTCAAATCTGCCCTGGGTCATCGAGCAGGCTCAGTTAGCTGATCAGATCCACCTTTCCGCGACGCTCCTGATCAATGACCTCGAAGCCAGCGCTTGGGGAATCGGCGCCCTCGGCCCGGAGGATCTCGTGCCGTTGAACACGGTTAAAGGTACAACCATCGGCAACCAGGCCGTGATCGCCCCCGGCACCGGTCTCGGCGAAGCCGGCATGTTCTGGGATGGCGGCCGGCACCACGTTTTCGCTTGTGAAGGTGGTCACTGCGACTTCGCCCCGCAATCGGAACTGCAGATCGAACTTCTGCGTTTCCTCGCGGCGCGCTTTCCGCATGTCAGCTATGAGCGCGTGATCTCCGGGCCCGGCCTGGTCAACGTGTACGACTTTCTGCGGGCCGGCGGATACGCGAAGGAATCACCGGAACTGGCGGCGGAAATCAAGGCGGGCGATCCCGCGGCGGCCATCTCGCGCGCAGCCCTGGCCGGGTCCAGCCCCCTCGCGGAAAAAGCCATTGACCTCTGGATTTCGATTTATGGCGCCGAAGCTTCGAACCTGGCCCTGAAGATCATGGCCACCGGCGGGCTGTTTCTGGCCGGTGGAATCTCGCCGAAAATACTGGAGAGACTCAAAGGTCCCGGTTTCATGCAGGCGTTTCTGAACAAAGGGCGCTTGACGCCTCTGGTGGAGTCCATCCCAGTGCATGTGGTAACCAATGAAAAAACTGGGTTGCTCGGAGCTGCGCGCTGCGCGGCGGTTCGGGCAAAATCCGGTTGAGACGCGCCCACCGACGCCGCGAAATCTGAAACGAGGATTGGTTTGAGCACGGTTCGCGAAATCCGCAAACTAACTACCCCGCAGGAATTATTTGACGCGGCCGCCGAGTTGGTCGTGCGCACCTGCGCCGATGCAGTGGAACAGCGAGGCCGCTTCACCATCGCCCTTTCCGGCGGCTCCACGCCCAAGAGCCTCTACCACCTGCTGGCCACGAATGCCCGCGCCTCGCTGCCCTGGGATCGCATGTTCTTCTTCTTCGGCGACGAGCGGCATGTCCCTCCCACCGACGCCGAGAGCAATTACCGCATGGCCGACGAAACCCTGTTGTCGAAGATCCCGGTCGCCGCTTCGAACGTGTTCCGGATTCCGGCGGAGAATCCCGATGCCGCCGCCGCGGCGTCCGCTTATGACGACATCCTGCGCAAGTTTTTCGCACCGCCCGCCGGAACTTTTCCGCGGTTCGATCTGGTCCTGCTGGGCCTCGGCCCCGACGGGCACACGGCTTCCTTGTTTCCCGGGACCATTGGACTGAAAGAGACTTCGCGCTTTGTCATCTCCAACTGGGTAGAAAAGTTCAAGACCAGCCGCATCACGCTGACTCTCCCCGTCCTCAATGCGGCGCGCGCCGTGGCATTTTTGGTGAGCGGCACCGACAAAGCGCCCGCCTTGAAGGCTGTTCTCGAAGGGGATGCGCCCGGCGAGGAGTATCCCTCGAAACTGGTTCAGCCGACCGACGGAAGGTTGATCTGGCTCGTGGACCGCGCCGCGGCCAGCCAGCTCGCCCCGAACGCCGCCTGATCCATCGGTGCGCGCCGTGCCCAAGGTTTCTGGAGAATATCGGCGAAGCGAAGAAGGTGTAAGGTCAAACTGAAGAGCGCAGAGCGAAATCGAAAGAAGCCGGGCGGGAACTAGCCCCTCCAATCCCCGATTTCTTTCAGGCCCTGGCCGCGGGCATGTTCGAACAAGCGCACGCGATGGCGGGAGTGTTCAAATTCGTGGATGTCGGCCCAGACTTCCGCCTGCCACGATTGATCGTGGGCCGCGGACTCGCCGCAGGTGGCGCAGCGCGTGTGCAGCGTGATCTGCACCGATTCGGCGACCGCCGGGACCGCGCCCGGCAGTTCGATGAAGATGCAGCGGACTTCCTGA
>Ga0070733_10002281_pt1 | contig 13789 bp, 8 predicted proteins | sample Coa_R1_9_FD_66450 | JGI IMG/M metagenome (GOLD analysis project Ga0070733, IMG submission 66450) | Surface soil microbial communities from Centralia Pennsylvania, which are recovering from an underground coalmine fire - Coalmine... | ecosystem: Environmental > Terrestrial > Soil > Unclassified ... | reverse complement strand
TGATTTTCAGCTTGCTGGCGAATTCTTCCTGGGTCCAACCCCTTAGCTTTCTGAGGTATTTAAGGTTTTGCGCGGCTATTGACATCGCTAATCATTTTAGCGAAAATACTAAAAAACTTAACAAAACAACAAAAAAACTAAAAAACTTTCACACTCGCTTCCAGACTTCCAGACTTCCAGTCTTCCAGTCTTGTTTCCGTAACTTTGCAAACTGTCAATTTGACCCTGATCAGCGGGTAGCACTAAATTTGACTTACTTATTTAATTCATACTCAATTCTGTTTTATATGATAGGTTTTATTTCGAAGTTATTTGGAGGTAATAAATCGGAAAAGGATATTAAAAGTATCATGCCACGGATTGAACAAATCAATCAGTTTGTGGCAGCTTATGCATCCATTTCCAATGACGACCTGAGAGCAAAAACAGACGAATTCAAACAGAGAATCAAGGACCATCTCCGCGAAATGGACAATTCCATTGCTGAGCTGGGAAAAAAAGCAGAAGAACTTCCCTTCAGCGATATATCCGGTAAAGATGCGATCTATATTGAAATAGATGACCTGAAGAAGAAACGCGACGATCTGATTGAGGAAGTACTGGATAGTATCCTTCCCGAAGCATTTGCGGTAGTAAAAGAAACAGCCCGCCGGTTTAAAGAAAACAGTCAGATTATTACAACTGCCAATGACCGTGACCGGGCACTCAGTGTAACAAAAGACTATGTAAAGATTGAAGGTAATCAGGCCATTTATAGCAACAGCTGGACGGCTGCCGGAGGCGCGATTACCTGGAATATGGTTCATTATGATGTTCAGCTGATCGGAGGCGCCGTTTTGCATGATGGTAAAATCGCAGAGATGGCCACGGGTGAAGGGAAAACCCTGGTCTCCACATTACCCGCCTATCTGAACGCGCTGGCAGGAGAAGGTGTTCATATTGTAACAGTCAATGACTACCTGGCCCGTCGTGACTCTGAATGGAACGGACCTATATTCGAATGGCTCGGAATTTCCGTGGACTGCATCGATAAACACGAACCGAATAGTGAGGCCCGCCGAAAGGCCTACCTGGCAGATATTACTTATGGCACCAATAATGAATTCGGATTTGACTATCTGCGTGATAATATGGTTCATTCACCGGATGAAATGGTGCAGCGTAAACACCACTACGCCATGGTGGATGAAGTGGACAGTGTGCTGATTGATGATGCCAGAACTCCGCTGATTATTTCCGGACCGGTTGCAAAAGGTGATGATCAGCAATATCATATACTGAAGAGCCGTGTGGAACGTCTGGTTGAAGCACAGAAAAAAGTGACTAACCAGTTTCTCAATGAAGCCAAGAAAAAGTTTGCAGAAAATAATGACGACCCAAAAGACGGGGGACTCGCCCTGATGCGTGCCCATCGCGGATTGCCCAAGACCGGAGCGCTGATCAAATTCCTGAGCGAACCCGGCATTCGTGTCAAACTCCAGAAGTCGGAAAATTATTATCTCGCTGATCAGCAAAAGGAAATGCCGAAGGTGGACAGTGAATTATTTTTCAGCATAGACGAAAAAAATAATTCGGTCGAACTGACGGATAAAGGAATACATACGATCACCCGGGAAGGAGAAGATCCTGAATTTTTTGTGCTGCCTGATATTGGCATCAAGCTGGCTGATATAGAAAAAAGTGATTTATCTGCTGAAGAAAAATTTCAGCAGAAAGAGGCATTGCTGAATGAATATTCAATCAAGGCAGATCGTATTCATACGGTACAGCAATTGCTGAAAGCATATACATTGTTTGATAAGGATGTGGAATATGTGGTACTGGACGGGCAGGTAAAAATTGTTGATGAACAAACCGGACGTATACTCGATGGCCGGCGCTACAGCGATGGATTACACCAGGCCATTGAAGCGAAGGAAAATGTGAAAATTGAAGCGGCCACACAAACCTATGCAACGGTAACTCTTCAGAATTATTTCCGTATGTATCACAAGCTGGCCGGCATGACGGGTACGGCTGAAACCGAAGCAGCGGAACTATGGGATATCTATAAGCTGGATGTGGTAACCATTCCGACAAACGTCAGTGTGATCCGCAAAGATTCACAGGACCTGGTTTACAAGACTAAAAGAGAAAAATATAAGGCGGTCATAGAAGACATCGAAAGACTCCGCGCTGAGGGGCGTCCGTCGCTCGTGGGAACGACATCTGTTGAAGTGAGCGAACTGCTAAGTAAAATGCTTTCCGTAAAAAAAATTCCGCATAATGTTTTGAATGCGAAGCAGCATGCACGCGAAGCACAGGTTGTAGCAGAAGCCGGACTTACCGGTGCCGTAACAATTGCCACCAACATGGCCGGCCGTGGTACAGACATAAAACTCGGACCGGGTGTTAAAGATGCCGGTGGCCTCGCGATCATCGGTACTGAAAGACATGAAAGCCGGCGTGTGGATCGTCAGTTACGCGGACGTTCGGGCAGGCAGGGGGATCCGGGCACCACACAGTTTTATTCTGCGCTGGAAGATGATCTGATGCGAATGTTCGGCAGTGAACGTATTGCTTCTCTGATGGATAAAATGGGATACAAGGAAGGTGAAGTGATCCAGCACAGCATGGTCACTAAGAGTATTGAAAGGGCGCAGAAAAAAGTGGAGGAAAATAATTTTGGTATCCGCAAGCGTTTACTCGAGTACGACGATGTGATGAATAAACAGCGTAATGTGGTGTATAAAAAGAGAAACCATGCACTGTTTGGCGACCGGCTTGCGCTTGATCTGGATAACGCATTTTATTCTGTTGCGGAGGCCATCGTGGGCGGTTACCGGGATGTAGAAGATTTCGAAGGATTTAAAGTGGCCGTCATACTGAATTTCGGAGTTGACACTTCCATTTCAGAAGAGGAATTCCTGAAGGACAGTATGGAGCATCTGGTGGAGAAATTATACGGCGAAGGAACACTCAATTACGAAAGGAAAATGGCGGAGGTTCAAAAAGATGCCGTACCCGTATTCAAGAATATTCTTCTGAATCAGGGCCGTCATATCGAAAATGTGGTGGTGCCCTTTACGGACGGTAAAAAAGTGATTAATGTATTAGCCAACCTGCAGAAGACACTGGACACACAGGGTCGTGAGCTGATGAATGCCGTTGAGCGGCAGATTACCTTATCTATTATTGATGAAGCCTGGAAGGAGCATCTCCGGGCGATGGATGATCTGAAACAAAGTGTGCAGACAGCCTACCTGGAACAGAAAGATCCGCTGGTCATTTATAAAATGGAGGCTTTTGAATTGTTCCGGGCGATGGACAGTAATATGAACAAGGATATTGTCAGTTTCCTCTGCCATTGTTCCATTCCCGTGGAACAGCAAACACCTATTCGTGAGGGTCATGAGAAAAAGACCGACATGAGCAAGATGAAAGTGAGGAAGGATGAGTTGGTAGCTGCCGGCGGCGGCACCGGTCCTGTCATGGAGGGCGGCGGTGACTATTACGATCCGTCAGAAAACGTGAAACAGGAGCCAATAAAAGTAGGACCGAAAGTAGGAAGAAATGATCCCTGTCCCTGTGGAAGCGGTAAAAAATTCAAGCAGTGCCATGGGAAGGAAGCCTAAAGCCCAAAGCCTAAAGCCTAAAACTCCTGAAGAGAGTTACAAATCTGATTAATTGCATAACGTGTATCGTTGATCGTTAAACGATACGCATTACATAAAAACAAAAAAGCACCTGTTTAAAACAGATGCTTTCTAAATTGTATTTAAAGTTTTAGGCGTTGGGCTTTAGGCTTTAGGCGTTTTAGGCTTTAAGCTTATTAACGCTCCGGGTAAGCTTACTTTTCAGATTGGCAGCTTTATTCTTATGAATAACGCCCTTCTTAGCGAGCCGGTCAATGAGAGAGGCAATTTCAGGCATTTTTTCACCGGCTGCTTTTGGTTCCTTGATGGCTTTCAGATCGCGGATCGCATTCCTGGTTGTTTTGCCATAATAGCGGTTGCTATCCCGGCGTTTGGAAGCTTTTCGAACGTCTTTTTTCGTTGCGCGATGATTGGCCATGAATTCAGAATTTTGGACGGCAAAGGTAGGAAAACCCGGTAAATATTGAAAAATAATCCGGAAGTTTCTTTTGCCGATATTTGTAAAGCGATTAATGTCAAAAAAATGAAAGATCTACAGTACATAACAAATTCTTCTCCATCATTCATTGAAGGTTTGTATCAGGATTTTGTAAAAGACCCCCAAAGTGTTGATCCTGAGTTCAAAAAGTTTTTTGAAGGGTTCGATTTTGCCATCGCTCAGAATAAAAACGGCAATGGACAAACCACCATTTCCAAAGAACCGGCGTTCAGAACCACAGACGGTGTAGACTGGAAAAAAGAGCTTGGTGCCTACCGCCTTATACTGGGATACCGGAATAAAGGGCATTTGCTGGCTAAAACCAATCCCATCAGGCCCAGAAAAGACAGGGGCGCCAATTTGGGATTGGGCTTCTTCGGCTTCACCGAAGAGGATATGGATAAGTCATTTTTTGCGGGAAACCTGATCGGCCTGGGAACAACCAGCCTGCGTAATATACTGGACCACCTCCAGAAATGTTATGCACATCACGTCGGAATTGAATTTAAATATATCAGCGACCAGAAAAAGATAGACTGGCTCACCAATGAGATGGAGAAGAAATTTATCGAACCGCTTCCGCTGGAGAAAAGAAAAAGAATTCTTGAAAAGTTGAATGAAGGGGTCATGTTCGAAAAATTTCTGCATACGAAATACATCGGGCAAAAGAGATTTTCACTGGAAGGGGGCGAAACGACGATACCGGCCCTGGATGCCATGATCAATATGGCGGCGGAACATGATGTTCAGGAAGTGGTGATGGGAATGGCGCACAGAGGTCGTTTAAATATTCTCGCAAATATTCTGGAAAAAACTTACGAGCAGATTTTCAGCGAATTTGAAGGAACCGCCAAACTGGACCAGACGATGGGCAGCGGCGATGTAAAATATCACCTTGGATTTGGTAGTGAACTCGTTACGCCGACGAATAAAACCGTACACGTAAAACTGATGCCCAATCCATCGCATCTGGAAGCCGTTGACCCGGTCGTGGTGGGTTTTTCCAGGGCCAAGGCTGATGTACTGTACAAGAGTGATTATGATAAAATTCTTCCTATCCTCATTCATGGCGACGCATCACTGGCCGGTCAGGGTATTGTATATGAAGTGTTGCAAATGTCCGGACTGAAGGGCTACTACACCGGAGGAACCATTCATTTTGTAATCAATAATCAGATCGGGTTTACGACAGATTTTGATGAGGCAAGAAGTTCGGATTATTGCACATCGCTGGCCGCGGCCGTTCAGTCACCCGTACTTCATGTAAATGGTGACGATCCCGAAGCAGTCGTGAAATGCGCCGAAATAGCTGCCCGCTACAGGCAGGAATTTAACGCAGATATATTTATTGATATGGTTTGCTACCGTCGTCACGGACATAACGAAGGCGATGATCCAAAGTTCACCCAACCCATTTTATACGCACTGATTGACAAACATCCCAATCCGCGCGAAGTATATACACAGTTTTTGATGGAAAATGGTGAGAGCGATGCAAAGGACCTGGCTAAGGATATGGAGAAGAAGTTCTGGAACGATCTGCAGGAGAGACTGGATGAAGTAAAACAAAAACCACTTCCTTATACATATCAGCAGCCCGAGATGGCCTGGAAAAGTATGAGGCGTGCTACAGCGGATGACTTTATCAAGTCGCCCGTCACCGCAATTTCAGAATCGGATCTGAGGAAAATTTTTGACGCCATGATGACATGGCCGGAATCTTTTACTCCGTTGAAAAAAATTGAAAAATTATTACAGGATAAGCAGAAGTTATTCAATGAAGAACAGAAACTGGATTGGTCGTCCGGAGAATTGCTGTCATATGGAAGCTTGTTGCTGGATGGTCGTGATGTGCGCATGAGTGGACAGGATGTGCGGCGGGGAACCTTCTCACACCGTCATTCCGTGTTAATGGATGAAAAAACCGACGAGCCGTATAATCGCCTGAGCCGAATTCCCGGGGCAAAAGGTAAATTCAGAATTTATAATTCCCTGCTCAGTGAGTATGGTGTTTTGGGATTTGAGTATGGATATGCGATTGCAAATCCGGGCGCATTGGTTTTATGGGAGGCTCAGTTTGGTGATTTTGCCAACGGCGCCCAAACGATGATTGATCAGTTTATTGCGGCCGGTGAACAGAAATGGCAGCGCATGAATGGCTTGGTGCTGCTTCTTCCCCATGGTTTTGAAGGCCAGGGTCCCGAGCATAGCAGTGCACGTATGGAAAGGTTTTTACAGATGTGTGCTGAACTCAATATGATCATTACCAATATTACCACCGCAGCAAACTATTTCCATGCCATGCGCCGGCAGGTAGCCTGGCCATTCAGGAAACCGCTTATTAATTTTTCACCGAAAGCCAATCTGCGTTATCCGGGAACCTATTCAAAAATCGCCGATTTCACCAGTGGCGGATTTCAGGAAGTGATTGATGATAAATTTGCCGGGGATGCAGCCCAGGTTAAGAAAGTGTTGTTCTGCTCCGGTAAAATCTATTTTGAATTGGCGGAACGCCAGTTAAAGGATAAACGCAAAGACATCGCCATCGTAAGGGTTGAGCAGCTTTATCCGCTTCCGGTTAATCAACTGGACGCCCTATATAAAAAATACAATAATGCCACCTGGTTCTGGATACAGGAAGAACCCCTGAACATGGGGGCGGCTTCTTATCTGCAAATGAATCTGAAAACCATTAATTATGGCTTTATAAGCCGTCAGCCGGGTGCTTCACCGGCTACCGGATATGCAAAAGTGCACGCTCAGGAACAATCAGAAATCATAGAAACTGCTTTCAGTATTTGATTTGAAAATTGACAGCTGACATGTTAAATAAATTATCTTCGTGCACGTAAATTTCAAAGCAGATGATCGATATTAAAGTGCCGGCCGTCGGTGAATCCATCAGTGAGGTTACATTGGTGAAATGGCTTAAACAGGATGGCGACTATGTGGATCGTGATGAAGTGATCGCCGAACTGGAAAGTGAAAAGGCAACATTCGAAGTAAATGCTGAAAAGGCCGGTTCGCTCAAAACCCTTGTGAAGGAAGGGGATACATTAAAAATCGGCGATGTGCTTGCGAACATAGACGAGTCAGCCGCAAAACCTGCATCAAAAGCCGCTGAAAAGACTGCGGATGCCGCCGCCGCATCGCAACCAGCCGCACCTGTTTCGAAGTTGGCATCTGAAAAAGTAGTCGAATCACAAATAGCCGAAAAGAAAGCAGCAGGTACAGAAGTCAAAGCCACCCCGGTTGCTGCAGCCATGATATCAGATAAAAAAGTGGATAAGGGCACCATTATTCCATCAGGCTCCAATGGTAAGATCGTGAAACTGGATGTGCTCGAAGCACTGGCCAACCCGGGTCGTTTGCCTGGTAAAACATTATTCGGCCGGGACGTTCGAAAAGAGAAAATGAGCAATCTGCGCAAGACCGTCTCGCGTCGTCTCGTAGAAGCAAAAAATACCACGGCTATGCTCACCACTTTCAATGAAGTGGATATGAGCCAGATCATGTCGCTGCGAACAAAGTATAAGGATAAATTCAAGGAGAAGCATGGTGTAAATCTGGGTTTCATGAGTTTTTTCACCAAAGCAGTTTGCTTTGCTTTGCAGGAATGGCCCGCCGTGAATGCCTATATTGACGGAGAGGAACTGATCTATCATTACTATTGCGATATTTCCATCGCGGTGTCCGCGCCGAAAGGACTGGTAGTGCCCGTTATACGCAATGCAGAAAGTCTGAGTATGGCGGAGATAGAAAAAAAAGTGGTTGAACTGGCCGGTAAGGCCAGGGATAACAAATTAAGCATGGAAGAAATGCAGGGAGGAACATTTACGATTACCAATGGCGGAGTCTTCGGCTCACTCATGTCCACGCCCATCATTAATATTCCGCAATCTGCCATCCTGGGGATGCACAAGATTGAAGAAAGAGCCGTTGTGGTGAATGGTCAGATCGTGATCCGTCCCATGATGTACCTGGCTGTGAGTTACGATCACCGCATCATTGACGGACGTGAATCGGTCAGTTTCCTGGTTCGTGTGAAAGATCTGCTTGAAAATCCTGATCAACTGCTTTTTGGTAAAGATCCGGTGAAGGCATTGCTGGAACTGTGATCATTTATAAAATATTTTCAGCCGCATATCGCACCTTTGTTTTCGTAATGAACCTTATAAATGAAATTTGATAACCTGCTCCGGTATGCTGTTCGCATACTCGCCGCATATGCAGGAGAAATTCCTTTACAAAGCTTTCTGAAAAATTTTTTCCGTGAGAATCCTCAAATGGGTTCGCGTGACAGAAAACAGGTAAGCGAAATGTGCTATTGTTTTTTCCGGATGGGTCATGCCCTCAAAAATATTTCACCGGAAGAACGCATTCTCACAGGTATATTCCTTTCCAATCATCATCAGGAACAGATCCTCGGGCAGCTTAGGCCGGACTGGCATAAGCTTGTTGAAAAAACACTGGAAGAAAAATTGGAAATAATAAGTTCGAAATTTCCTGATTTTCAAGTGACGGATATTTTTCCCTGGAAGAATCTGATAAGTAACGGCATCGATCACCAGGCATTCTGTTTGTCCTTTCTCGAAAAACCCCGATTGTTTATACGTGTGCGGCCGGGTCAGGAACAGGTGCTGACGGAAAAACTAATGCAGCACAATATTGAATACCGCGATGCGGATCCCAATGCTCTTCTTCCTTTTAAATCATATTCTTTTAATGGAGGCACTAAACTGGATAATGTTTTTTTGCTGAACCGCGAAGCTGTCATTCAGGATCTGAGTTCGCAAGGGACAGCGCTGTTTCTGAAACCGGATGCAAAAAGAGAATTTGAAGCCTGGGATTGTTGTGCAGGCAGTGGCGGAAAGTCTATTTTACTGACAGATCTCTATCCTGGATGCAGACTAACGGTCTCAGATATACGTGAATCTATTTTAAAAAACCTTTCGAACAGATTCCGTGACGCGGGTATAGAACCGGCCCATCTTTTCAGTGCAGATTTGACCGATCAGAATGATATTCCCCGCCAGTCATTCAATTTTATAGTTGCGGATCTTCCATGTACGGGTAGCGGCACCTGGAGCCGGACACCGGAGGCACTTTATTATTTTAATCCCGAAACGATCTCTAACTATCGTCAGCGGCAGGAAAGAATTCTTTCGAATATTGTCAGACGTCTTAAACCAAACGGTATCCTGGTTTATATTACCTGCTCGGTCTTTGCTGATGAAAACGAGCGGATTTCTGCTAAACTATTGGAATCGGGGAACATGAAACTGGAGAAACAGGCAATCCTTGATGGTTATCATGATGCCGCCGACTCCATGTATGCAGCCAGGTTTACCAAGCTTGTCTGATATTAAAACGTGTATGTCAATCCCAATCCGCCGGCTCCTATACCCGCCTCCAGATTTTTAAGTTTGTTATTTAAACGAATGGAGTTTTTATGATGCAGCATAATCATTACTCCGTCCATCAACAAAAGAAATCCTCCCTGCACTGCAATACTGGATCCATATCCCTTCAGCTGATCCTGTGATTTAATATTTGATGTGTTCATTCCTTTTTCCCTCAGGAAAAATCCGCCGGTAATATAAACAAGGTCCAGACCAAAGTTTAATACGTATAATTTTTCAATTGAAAGCTGTGCCTTTTCATTGTCTGCCAGGTCATATTTCCGGGCCATGGCTTTACGGGCACCCATGTATCCCATCACCGCGAGCCCTCCATTGATCAGGTTCCAATAAGCATTCATTTGCCAGAAATACTTTGCTTCGCCCTGTGTTTGGCCGGCAATAATAAATCCGGACGCGATGTTGAGCGCTGCCCAGCTACCCAGGACAATCATGGCTTTTTCTGTTGTCCGGTTGCGGCTGTACGCTATACTGTCATTAAAATTCTGTTGAGCTTCCGCTGTCAGGAAAATCAATAACATGATAAGCAGCGCGTTTATCTTTTTCATTCAGAATAAATACGATTACAAAGTTCGGCAAATTGTATTCTCTCTTGCACCGGACCGCAAAAATTAGCCAACTCCCATAAAATATTTGTTGGCAGGGAGTTATTGGCATGAATATTATACAACCGACATTGATTAATTTTGATAAATAAAGGGTGCGCAATTAGTGGAGAGCGAATTTCAATTATGACTATAACTACATTCAGTGCTTTCAGGAGTCGCAATTACAGATTATATTTCCTTGGTCAATCGGTTTCGCTGATAGGTACGTGGATGCAAAAAACAGCCGTAAGCTGGGTTGTTTATGCGCTCACCCACTCTAAATTCATGCTGGGTCTCACCCTGTTTGCAACCATGTTCCCTTCCTTCCTGTTTTCGTTTGTCGGTGGTGTGATCTCTGACCGGTATAATCGTTATAAAGTATTATTGCTTACCCAGATCATTTCCATGGTTCAGGCTATTCTGATGACCTTACTGATTTTTTCACGGCATTATACGGTTTGGGAGATTCTTTCCCTGAGTGTGCTATTGGGTATCGTAAACGCTTTTGATGTTCCGGCCCGTCAGTCCCTGGTTTATGACATGGTGGATGACAAAAAGAACCTGCCAAACGCACTGGCATTGAATTCGTCGATGGTAAATCTTTCGAGACTGATCGGTCCGGGAATAGCCGGACTGGTCATTGAGAATTTCGGCGATGCTGTATGTTTCGGACTGAATGCACTGAGTTTTGTGGCTGTCATCATATCCCTTTTGATGATGCGACTGCCTGCATTTGTTCCCAAATTACATTCGAAAAATATCATAGGTGAGATTCGGGAAGGCCTGCAGTATGTGCGAAAGAACCCGGACATTTCTTCCGTGCTGGGGATGCTGGCGCTGATAAGCTTGTTCGTCCTGCCATTCAGCACCCTGATACCTGTATATGCAAAAGATATATTTCACGGAACAGCCTCCACGTTTGGCGTGATCGACAGCGTAATCGGACTGGGTGCGTTTTCAGGAGCCATTTTTCTGGCTTCTTTAAAGCCCGGAACGCATTTGAGGAAAATACTTGCCATCAATACATTTGTTTTTGGATTTGGCATTGCTTTATTTTCTCACACCACATACTATCCGCTGGCCCTGGTTTTTGCTGCCATAGGAGCATTTGGGATGATGAGCCAGATTACGATCAGCAACACGCTGATTCAAACGGCCGTTGATCCATCCATGAGAGGACGGGTCGTAAGTATTTACGCAATGGCTTTTTTTGGTATGCAACCCCTGGGTGGCTTGATTATCGGGTTTATCTCCCAGCATATTGGCGTGCAGAATACCATATTGGCAGAAGGAGTAACCGCTTTAGGTATTGGTTGTTTGCATGTACGTTACCTGAAGAAAAGAAAATCAAAAAGAAATCCAGCTCCCATTCTCAGAAAGCAACCGGCCGACACGACGATTCCGGTTTAACATGAAAATCAATAAAATAATCAGAAAGTAAAATAACGGATCGGCACAGAAATTCACCCCACATTTTAACGGCTAGTTGTGAGAAACCATATTAAAAGTCAAACCATAACCGATGGTAGCGCCTTGCGGGTATTCAACATTAGGTGACTGATACACGGAGTAAAGAAATTTCTTATATATGCAGCCAATATTTTTACCATAAACTTCCTGGCTGTATATAGTTTGTATATAGGAGCTGTCTCCCAATCCTGAAACCTCGTCTGCTTCTTTTACAATCACTGCCACCGGTATGGTGCCCGCCAGGACATTATAAGGAAGTCCGGTATTCGCATATGTATAATTCCATCCATCCATATAGGGTACGGGGGAGTCACTGGATTTAGTGTCGATATAAGCATTCCCCAGCCAGGAAATGCCATCCTGAACAGGTGTAACCAATTTAATAAACCGGAGGTTATTTTCCACTACTTCAACCGATCCTGTGAGGGGTGTGACCATATAGGCGATGGATGGCACCCATTCTGAAATTTCATTGGTATCGCTGAGATACCGGATTACACGATAACTCAATCTTCCCAGGTTATCTGTAATCGTGTCGTCAACCACTTCTTTTGCGTGATAACTGATCAGCGTATCAGCCGATCCGACATTGATATATTTCAATGAATCCATCCTGTAAATGATATAATTGCCGATATGCATCGGATAGTAGTCTGCGGGAGTATCGGTTATAAGGGGATTACTCTTGGTGCAACCGAAAACAATGACTATGCATGAGAGAATAACAAAATGACGACAGAATCTTAATCTCATAGAGGAATCATAACAAATGATAACGCAATCTACTATGAAATATTGCGATTTCTGACCTGATTGAACAAATCTGCATACTCATAAAAGGCGTATGTAATCAGAATGACAAAATATGCAATTGTTGTAATGACGGTTTTCCTGCTCATGCCCGGGTTACTCGCGGGGCAGGCAATGGATAATACAGTGTCTTACAGAGATATACCCGGCAATAAGTATTTTAGAATCAATTATGAAAATGATTTTTTTACCGCCTCGGACCGGGATTATACCCAGGGTATTCTGATAGAAAAAATTCATCCTGACTTCAATAGTTTTCCACTCATGAAAATACTATGGCATCCTGCTAATAGTGATTTTAAATATGGGCTCGCCATAGAACACAATGCATATACCCCCAATCAGATAGATCAATATGCCATTCAATACGGCGACCGGCCCTATGCTGGGGTCCTGTTATTTAAAACTTTCCTGATTGCGTCAGATTTTGACCGAAAAAGTAGAATCAGTGTGTCATTTAGTTCGGGTTTGATTGGTCCCGGCGCCGGCGGTGAGCAAATGCAGCGGACTATTCATCATTGGATAAAATACACCCAGCCGGAGGGCTGGCATAATCAGATAAAAAATGATCTGGTACTGAATTATCAGATTGATATTGAAAAAGAAATTATTCAATATGGTAATCATTTCTCTTTATCGGCATTTGGTTCGGGTAGAATAGGAACTTTAAGCGATAAATTATCAGCTGGGTTTACAACGGTAGTGGGAAATTTCAAATCCTTTTTCAAAGCTCCGGTTCTTGCAAATCGTCATTTTCAATGGTATCTCTATGACCAGTTAACCGGGAACGCGGTTGGTTATGATGCCACTCTTCAGGGCGGCTTTTTTAATCGTACCAGCGTATATACCATATCGAATGGTGATTTGAACAGGCTTACTCTTCAGAATAAATTCGGTCTGGCATTGCTATTTCGTTCCATGTATCTTGAATATTACCGCACAGGTTTAACAGAAGAATTTAAAACAAGCATCTATCACAGGACCGGAGGGATTCAGATCGGATTCGGATTTTAAAACCCATTGCTTTACCTTTGGATTTTCCTCCATTTGAAAAATTTATTACCAGCCTTTTTTTATTATCTCTGTCTCCCGTTTATTTACCTGCTTGCCATCCTGCCGTTTCCGTTATTATATTTATTCTCATACGTGGTTTACCTTTTATTATTCCGTGTATTGGGATATCGTCGCACAGTGGTCAGGCAGAATCTGGTGAAATCATTTCCTGAAAAGCAGGAAAAAGAGATCCGGCAAATAGAAAGAAAGTTTTACCGTTATTTCTGCGATCTTTTTCTGGAAACGTTTAAAACGCTCACTATTTCGAAAGAAAATATGGTGAAGCATTGCGAATTTGTTCCCGAAACACTGGCCATTTTTAATAAGCTGGCTGAA
>Ga0070733_10002280_pt1 | contig 13791 bp, 11 predicted proteins | sample Coa_R1_9_FD_66450 | JGI IMG/M metagenome (GOLD analysis project Ga0070733, IMG submission 66450) | Surface soil microbial communities from Centralia Pennsylvania, which are recovering from an underground coalmine fire - Coalmine... | ecosystem: Environmental > Terrestrial > Soil > Unclassified ... | reverse complement strand
GATCCGTCCCGGGGTCCTGTTTTTCAGGCCCTTCAATCTTGAACGGTGCCAACTGGACCCGCAGGCCAAGCCGCGATGCCGCAGCGAGCAGGCCAGTCGCTCTGGCCGGATCGCGAACGGCCGCGGTCACCTCGGCCAGCCCAAGCTCGCGCAGCGCGGCGAGCGCCGAGCAGGCGGTCGCGCCGGCCCCCAGGATCGTCGCCGTGCGCGGCTTGACCCCGGCCTCGGTCAGGGCGGTGAGCAGCCCGGCCACGTCGGTGTTGTAGCCGTGCGGTGCGTGCTGCGTGAACACGACCGTGTTCGCGCACCCGGTCGCGACGGCGACCGGGTCGGTCCAGCCGAGCAGCGGCAGCACCGCCCGCTTGAGCGGCATGGTGAGCGAAAGCCCGGCCCAGCCAGGTCCGCAGGAGTCCAGCAGACCGGGCAGGCCAGCCTCATCGCATTCGATCGCCTCGTAGGACCACCCGTCGAGGCCGAGCGCGGCATATGCGGCCCGGTGCAGCGCCGGGGACAGCGAATGCCCAACCGGCTTCCCGAGCACCGCCGCCTTCATGATTAATGGCCCAGGTTATGTTCCAGCTCTGCCTTGAGCTGCTCGAACTGGGTCTCACTGCTGGTGAAGACGGTGTCCTTGATCTTCGGGTTCACATCCACGAAGTACAGCCAGTTTCCACTGGCCGGGTGCAGCGCCGCCTGGATCGCCGTGTTGCCCGGGGAGTCGATCGGCCCGGGTGGCAGGCCCTTGTGCGTGTAGGTGTTGTAGGGCGAGTTCACCTGCAACTGCTGGTTCGAGGCGAGGATCCCGTAGGTGTTCAGCGCGAACAGCACCGTGCTGTCGAAGTCGAGCGGCATCCCCTGCTGCAGCCGGTTGTAGATCACCCGGGCGATCTTGGGCATGTCGGAGTTCTTGCCGGCCTCGGCCTGGGCCAGGCTGGCCACGACGATGACCTGAGCCGGGGTGAGGTGGACGGCCCTCGCCGCCTGCGTCAGGCTGGCCCCGACCGCTTCCTGGTTGAACGCGGCCACCATCTGCTTCAGCACGCTGACCGCGGTGGCGTTCGGCTGGATCTGATAGGTCGCCGGGTACAGATACCCCTCCGGGTTGTTGTTCGCGTAGGAGGGCAGCCCGAGGGCGGAGGTGTTCTTGACGGCCGACTCGTAGGCGCTGAGCGGGATGCCCGAGTTCTTGCCGAGCAAGGCCAGGATCTGGGAGACCCGCAAGCCCTCCGGGATCGTGACCGTGAGCTGCACGCGTGCCTTGGGATTGACCAGCAGGGCCCAGGCCGCGGCGGCGCTCATGTGCTTGTGCAGCCGGTAGAAGCCAGGCTGGAGCCCGCCGCCGTTGTTGGCCTTCTCGGCGGCCAGTTCCAGCGCCCTGGCGCTGGCGACGACCCCGTCGGTGACCAGCCGGTTCGCCACCGAAAACGCGGTGTCGCCCGGCACGACCTGGAAGACGATCTCACCGGTGCCGTTGCCGCTGTAGTTCGGCGGGTTGTAGTGCGCCTCGTATGCGTGGTAGAGGAAGTACCCGCCAACGATCAGCGGGGTCCCGATGATCAGCAGAATGACGATCGCGGCCAGTCCGCCCACCCGTCCACCACGGCGCTTCTTCGGGCGCCCGCGCCCGTCGTCCCAGCCGCCATCGCCGCCACCCCGGCGGCCCCTGCCGCGGCCCGGACCGGCCGGCCCGTCTTCCCGCAGCCCATCGAAGAACCCGCTGCCACCGGCCGCGTCGTCGTGGTACCCGGCGGCCGGGTCGTCGTAGCCACCCCCGGGACCTGGCGCCGGCCGGGCTGACCTGCCGCCGTACTGCCCGGCCGGGTCATCGTAGCCACCCCCGGCCCCGGCCATGCGCCCCGGGCCCGGCCGGGCTGACCTGCCACCGTACTGCCCGGCCGGGTCATCGTAGCCACCCCCGGCCACCCGCCCCGGATCTGATGGCCCGCCCCGGCCGCCGGCCGGCCCGGCATAGTCATCACGGCCACCGCGGCGCTGACCGGCCGGCTGATCCGGTGCCCATACGTACCGGCCCTCGCTGTCGCGCTCCCAGCCGTCCCCGGGCTGACCAGCCGGCCTGCCACGCGCACCGCGGCGACGGCGCTGATCGCGGGGACCGGCGGGTTGCTGACTGTCCGGAGCGTCCACCCGGCCGGCCGTGGCATCCGGATACCGGTCCGGACGGCCGCGGCCGCCAGGAGGGTCGGGGTATCCACCGGGGCCGCCAGGGGCCTGGCCCAGCGGATCGCCGCCTCGCCGGCCGCGGGGGGCATCCTGGCGCGAGCGCCGGCCCGGGGGCGAATCGTAGGGATCCGGGGAGCCGGCGTACGGGTCACCCGGCCCGGCATACCCGGCTCCGGGCCGGCCGCGCCCGCCGCCCGCAGCGGACTGGCCCCCGCCGTAATCATCACCGGCCGGTGGGCTGCCCTGCCTTCCCTGGGACCGGCCACTTCCAGCGCGTTCCGGCGGATAGCCGCCGTCCTGCCCGGACTGGCCGCGCCACAGCGGATCGCGCGGTGACCGGCCGGCCGGCGGCGGCCCCGCGCGCCGCGCATCGCGGTCGTACGTTTCAGACGGCACCGTCGGCACCGGGCCCGGCGCGTGCCCGGTACGCGGATCGGCCGGTACCCCACCGCGGTCATAACTCCCGGCCGGAACCGTGGGCATCGGGCCGGACGGGTGCCCGGTACGCGGATCGGCCGGCGCCCCGCCGCGCCGGGCACCACGGCTGTAGGTCTCGGCAGGCACCGTGGGCATCGGGCCGGACGGGTGCCCGGTGCGCGGGTCAACGGGTGCCCGGGGGGCGGGCGGGCGTGGTACCTGTGGCGACTGCGAGCCGGGTGGCTGCTGATAGGGGTCGCCTTGGGCCCGGTGGACGGCCGAATGCCTGCCGCGCCGCTCCTCTTGCCTGGCTTCTTCCCTGGCTTCTTCCCTCGCTTCCCTGGCGAGGTCCTGGGCCCAGCGATAGTCGTTGGGGTTATCGTCCGGCCAGGGGCTCTCGTCGGCGAACTCGTCCTCGCCCCGGCGCCTGCGGTCGCTCATTTCCGGGCTCCGGCCGCCGATGATACGGGCTCGCCGGCTGGGTGGCCGGTTGAGCGCTCCGCGTCCAGGGCCGCCTGCAGCAGCACCGCCGCGGCCGCCTGGTCCACCACGCCGCGCCTGGCCCGGGAGTCGCGCCCGGCGGCGCGCAGCGCGTCGTGCGCGGTCACCGTGGTGAACCGCTCGTCCACCAGCCGCACCGGGACCGGAGCGACCCGCGCGGCCAGCTTGCGGGCGAACCCGCGGGCGTCCGCCGCCGCCTTGCCGTCCTGGCCGGACAGGGTGGTGGGCAGCCCGACGATGACCTCGACGGCGCCGGTTTCCCCGGCCAGTTCGGCCAGCCTGGCCAGGTCGCCCTTGCCACGGGTCACCGTGGTCAGCGGGCTGGCCAGGGTGCCGCCGGGGTCGCAGCGGGCCACCCCGATGCGGGCCGAACCGACATCGATGGCCAGCCGCACGCCCCTCCTCACCGGCACCCGCACGAGGTCCGGCGTGAAGGGTTCCGCCACGCAACTGGTAGGCAACGACACGGCATCACCGTACGCCACTGGCCCCTGCGGTGTCCCTCAGAGCGGTGCGAACCACGTCAAACGCACTCTCGATCGCGTCCGGCCCGAGCTGGCCGATGGGCGCGCCGCCACCCTGGGCGACGTCGTCCTTGCCGCCGCCGCCGCCGCCGAGCGCCCTGGCCGCGATCCCGGCCAGCCTGCCCGCGGCGATGCCCAGGCCGCGCGCCGCCTCGTTGACCGCGACCACGACCACCGGCCGGTCCTCGGAAACGCCCGCCAGCACCACCACGGCGGGCTGCCCCGCCTGCATCCGGCCGCGGACGTCGAGCGCCAGCTTGCGGATTCCGTCCGCCGCCGTGCCATCGGGCAGGCGGCTGGCCACCAGGCTCACCCCGGCGATGTCCTGGGCGCCGCTGACCAGTTCAGGGCCGGAGGCGAGCAGTTGCGCGCTGCGCAGCCTGTCCAGCTCGCGCTGGGCGTCGCGCAGCCTGGTCACCAGGCCGGAGATTCGCTCGGGCAGTTCCTCGGGGCGCGCCTTGAGCTGCTCACCGAGCTGGTTGACCAGCACACTTTCGGCGGCGAGGAACCGGAAGGCGTCCATTCCCACCAGCGCCTCGACCCGCCGCACACCGGCGCCGATGGACGACTCGCCGAGCACCTTGATCAGGCCGAGCTGCCCGGATCTGGCCACGTGTGTGCCGCCACACAGCTCACGGGAGTACTCGCCGACCTCGACCACCCGGACCTCGTCACCGTACTTCTCGCCGAACAGCGCGAGCGCGCCCATGTTCCGCGCGTCCTCGATGGAGGTGTGGTACGCCCGCACGTCCAGGTCGGTGACGAGCACCCGGTTGACCTCGTCCTCAACCTCGCGGAGCACCGAGGCGGGCACCGCACCCGCGGCGGTGAAGTCGAACCGGAGCCGGCCGGGCGAGTTCTCCGAGCCCGCCTGGGCCGCCGACTCGCCCAGCGACCCGCGGAACGCGCGGTGCAGCAGGTGGGTCGCGGTGTGCGACCGGGAGATCGCCCGGCGCCGCTCGGTGTCGATCTCCGCGTAGGCCGGCGCGCCGGTCACGATCTGGCCGGCCCGCACCCGGCCGTGGTGCACGATCACGCCGGGCAGCGGCGTCTGGACGTCGAAGACCTCGACCAGGGAGTCAGCGCCGCCGGAGCTCGACGTCCTGATCACGCCGGTGTCGGCGAGCTGGCCGCCGCCCTCGGCGTAGAACGGGGTCCGGTCCAGCACGACGCCGACCTCGGTGCCCGCTCCCGCCGCCGGGACCGGCGCGCCGTCCACCAGCAGGCCGGTGACGACCGCCTCGCCCGTCACCTGGTCGTAGCCGGTGAAGCTGGCCCTGCCGTGCTGTTCGAGCAGCGCGGCGAACACCGACACGTCGGCGTTGCCCGTCTTCTTCTCCAGGGAGTCCTTGCGGGCGCGCTCCCGCTGCTGCGCCATCAGCCGGCGGAAGCCGTCCTCGTCCACTTTCAGGCCCTGCTCGGCCGCCATCTCCAGGGTCAGGTCGATGGGGAAGCCGTAGGTGTCGTGGAGCTGGAACGCCCTGTCCCCGCCGAGCGTGGCCGAGCCGCGGCGCTTGACGTCGGCGACCGCCGTGTCGAAGATCGTGCTGCCGGTGCGCAGCGTGGCCAGGAACGCCGCTTCCTCGGCCTCGATCACCGTCTGGATGTTGGCCGCGTCCCTGACCAGGTTGGGAAACTGCGGGCCGTACGCCTCGATGGCGGTGCGGGCCAGCTCGTGCATGAACCGCTCGTCGCTGCCGCCGCGCTGGCCGCCGGACAGCAGCCGCAGGTTGCGGATGCTGCGGCGCAGCAGCCGGCGCAGCACGTAACCGCGGCCCTCGTTGGACGGCAGCACGCCGTCGGCCACCAGCATGACCGCGCTGTCCACGTGGTCGGCCACGACCCGCAGCGACACGTCCGCCCGGTGGTCGGCGCCGTACTTCTGCCGGGTCAGCTCCGCCGCCCGGTCGAGCACCTTCCACGTGGTGTCGATCTCGAACAGGTTGTCCACGCCCTGCAGGATCGCGGCCATCCGGTCCAGGCCCATGCCGGTGTCGATGTTCTTGGCCGGCAGGTCACCGATGATCTCGTAGTCGATCCCCCGGCCCGGGCCCCGCTCGTACTGCATGAAGACGAGGTTCCAGATCTCCAGATAGCGTTCCTCGTTCGCCTCCGGGCCGCCCTCGCGCCCGTAATCGGGGCCGCGGTCGTAGTAGATCTCCGAGTCCGGGCCACACGGGCCTGGCACGCCCATGTCCCAGTAGTTCTGGGCCTTGCCCATCCGCTGGATCCGGTTCTCGGGCAGGCCGACCTGGTCCCGCCAGATGCCGTACGCCTCGTCGTCGTCGAGGTAGACAGTGGCCCACAGCTTGTCCTCGGGGAAGCCGAAGCCGCCGTCCCGCTCGGGCTTGGTGAGCAGCTCCCAGGCCCACGGAATGGCCTCGGCCTTGAAGTAGTCACCGAACGACCAGCTACCCAGCATCTGGAAGAACGTGCCGTGCCGGGTGGTCTTGCCGACCTCTTCGATGTCGATGGTCCGCAGGCACTTCTGCACGCTGGCGGCCCGCTTGTAGGGCGGGGCCTGCTGGCCGAGCAGGTAGGGCAGGAACGGCACCATGCCGGCCACGACGAACAGCAGCGTCGGGTCCTCCGACACGAGGCTGGCCGACGGCACCACGGTGTGCCCTCGCTGCTCGAAATAGGTCAGGAAGCGGCGTGCGATCTCTGCCGACTCCATTAGCGGCCGTCCTTCTCGTCGTGGTTCGGTGTGGGTGCTAGCCGTGCGCGCGAGGCGCCCGCGAACCGTCGCGGCCGCCCTCGGCGTCACTCCCCCGGTGGACATCGAGGGTATGACCTCCGCAAGCCCGGCGCCGCTCGATATTGAGCCGCTGCTGCTCCTGGTACAGGTCCATGCCGTCCCTGACGTCGCGGGCGAACTCGGCCAGCCCGGTGATCTGGAGCCGCGGGCGCGGCGCCACCTGGCGGGTGAACCCCCTGACCAAGCGGTTCGCCCGGCGGTACCCGGAGATGCCGAGCCCGGCGCCGACGGTCAGCCAGAAAAGCCTGTGGGTCATCGCGGCGGCCTGCCGATCGCCCGGGTGGCCGATCCCGTCTCGATTCCCCGCCTGGCCGTGCTTCGTTCGCCGGAGAGCCGCCCCATGGCAGGCGCCAGAGCGGAGCGCGGAGCGGGTGGGGCGGTCACGGCCCCGCGGTTACCGCCGTCCCGGCGCAGGCTGACCGCCCGGCGCACGCCGTAGGCGAACGCGGCGGCCTTGCCCACCGGGCCGGTGGCCAGTGCCCGGCCGAGGCTGGCCAGCGCGGACATGTGCTCGGTCAGCTCGGCGACGTTGGCGGTCACCTCGTTGACGTTCGCGGTGATGGCCTCGGTCTTGGTGAGCTGCTCGTTGGCCCGGTCGATGGCCGCGTGCGCCTGCTCGATGAGCTCGCCGGTGCGCTGCTGCATCCCGGTGAGGTACCGGGTCGCCTCGGTGGCCAGCCTGGCCAGCTTGAGCAGGGCGTAGATCGCGGCGCCCACGCCCACGGCGAACGCGACCGCGGCTATCAGCGCGGCTACCTGCCCGGCGTTCATCGCACCTGCTCCTTCACCCGCCCGACCTTACCGTGTATATGGCCGGGTCACCGCCGGGTCGGGAATGACCAGGTCAGGACGATGCCTAATTTGCCGGAACCACGCCCTACGGCGGGATCCTGCCCGCTTCGGGCTCATCCCCCGGCGCCTGCCCGGTCTGCCCGGAATCGGAGGCCTTACCCAGAGCAGCCCGGATCCGCTGCGAGCGCTCGGCGTACCGGGCCTCGGCACCATGCTGGGACGGCTCGTAGTAGCGGCGCCCGGCCACGGCCTCGGGCGCGTACGCCTGCCGCACGATGCCGCCCTCGAAGTCGTGCGGGTACTCATAGCCATGCCCGTGCCCGATCCGCTGCGCGCCCGCATAGTGAGCGTCCCGCAGGTGCGCCGGCACCGCCCCGCCCAGCCCCGCCTTGACGTCGCCCTCGGCCGCCCCGATCGCCTTGATCACCGCGTTGGACTTCGGCGCGAGGGACAGATGGATGACGGCCTGGGCCAGGTTGATCCGGGCCTCGGGCAGCCCGACGAACTCGACCGCGTGCGCCGCCGCGACAGCGGCCTGCAGCGCGGTCGGGTCGGCCAGCCCGATGTCCTCGCTCGCGTGCACGATCAGCCGCCGGGCGATGAACCTCGGGTCCTCGCCCGCCTCGATCATCCTGGCCAGGTAGTGCAGCGCGGCATCGGCGTCGCTGCCCCGGATGCTCTTGATGAACGCGCTGATCACGTCGTAGTGCTGGTCGCCGTCCCGGTCGTACCGCACCGCCGCCCGGTCCACCGCCCGCTCCAGCGTCTGCACATCGATGGACCCGCCGCTGGGCAGTCCGAGCGCCGCCGCCTCCAGGTAGGTCAGCGCCCGCCGCGCGTCCCCGCCGGCCAGCCGCACCAGGTGCTCGCGCGCGTCCGGCTGCAGCGTCACCGTCCCGCCCAGCCCTCGCTCGTCGGACAGCGCCCGGTCGATCACCGCCACCATGTCCGCCTCGGTCAGCGGCTCCAGCGTCAGCAGCAGTGACCGGGACATCAGCGGCCCGACCACCGAGAAGAACGGGTTCTCCGTGGTCGCCCCGATGAACGAGACCCACCGGTTCTCCACCGCTGGCAGCAGCGCATCCTGCTGCGCCTTGTTGAACCGGTGCACCTCATCGATGAACAGCAGCGTCTGCTTCCCGGTCAGCCCCAGCCTGCGCCGCGCCGCGTCGATCGCCGCCCTGACGTCCTTGACCCCGGCCATCACCGCCGACAGCTCAACGAACTCCCGCTTGGCCGTCAGGCTCACCACATGCGCGAGCGTCGTCTTCCCGGTCCCGGGTGGCCCCCACAGCACCAGCGACATCGGCGCGTCGTTGTCGGCCAGCTTCCGCAGCGGCGTCCCCTCGCCGGTCAGGTGCCGCTGCCCGGCAACCTCGTCAATGCTCCGTGGCCGCATCCGCACGGCCAACGGCGCCGCGGCCAGCGCAGCCTCCTCCCCGGCAGCATCGAACAAGCTGCTCGACTGCCCATCCTGCGCCCGTGCCACGCCCTGACATTACCCGCACACCGCCCAGGTCAGGGCAGCGTGGCCGCCGAGCTGGCCGGGACAGCCACGCTCCCCTGCTCCCCGGTGCCCAGCTGCCAGATCTGCCACTGGTCCAGCACGTGATACCCGAGTTCTTCATTGATTGAGATCATGTGCCGGTTGGCAAAGGCGTTATCGGTAATGATGTGCCGCACCGCCGGCTCGGCCCCGGCGAGCCACTCCAGCATGGCGACCTTCATCAGCAGGCCGAGCCGGTGTCCCCGGTGCGGCCGGGTCACCGCCGTCAGCTCCTGGTATCCCCAGTCAGGCTGCTCCGGGTCCACCCCCACCTGCGTGATCCCGGCCAGGTCGCCGGTTTCGTCGCACCGGGCCGCCACCGAGTAGTACCGCAGTCCCTGAACGGCGATCCGCTCATCCTCCAAGCGGACCCGCGCCGCGTCGATGTGCACCGGCTCGTGCCCCGTCGTATGCGGCGCATCCTCCAGCGCCATGCTCACCACGGCCACCTGGTCGACGTGCTCGTCCGGGGTCGCACCCGTCCAGGACACCAGCGAGTATCCCCCCGCGGCAGCCTCGGCCCCGGCCCGGAGCTCCGCCAGCCGCCCGTCCGGCACATCGTCCAGATCCTGTACCCGACGCACGTTGGTCCCGTCGTGCCGCGCCCCCATCGCGGCCGCGAACGCCACCCCCGGTGAGCCCTCCATCGCCCCGCTGCGCAGCAGCGTCCGCCCATGGGCCTGGGCCCGCTCGATGGCGTGACGGGCCAGCGCCGTTCCAGTCCCACGGCGCCGCCGCTCCAGTCCCACCAGCAGGTCCATCTTCGCCCGGTGCGTGTTGTCCTTGGCCGGCAACTCCAGCACATACGCCCCGTCCCAGCCGCCCTGCTCCCCCGGGGCGAACCAGCCCTCCCGCTGGACGTACTCCCCACCTTCGGTGAACCACCCGATGAACGCCCGCAGCGACGCCGGCGGCCCCAGCGGCTCATCCACGGCCTTTGCCGCCAGATACATTCCGTGCCAGACCCGGATGTTCGCCTGGTCCGTCACATCGAACTGCTCAAAACGCATTCCCCAAGGAAAGCCCGCCAGCCCGGCCCGGCGCCACAGGTTTTCTGTCCGCCCCAGCCGGCCTAACTGGTGACCGGCTTGGCGTCAATCCCAGCTTCGCGCCGCTGCTCGGCCGTGATCGCCGTCGGCGCCCCGGTCAGCGGATCCAGCCCCGAGGCCGCCTTCGGGAAGGCGATCACATCCCGGATGGTCTCCTTGCGCGCCAGCAGCGCCATGATCCGGTCCCAGCCGAACGCGATCCCGCCGTGCGGCGGTGGCCCGTACTTGAACGCCTCCAGCAGGAACCCGAACTGCGCGGCGGCTTCCCCGGCTGACAGCCCGATGACGTCGAAGACCTTGCGCTGCATGTCGGCCCGGTGGATACGGATCGAGCCGCCGCCGATCTCGTTGCCGTTGCAGACGATGTCGTAGGCGTCGGCCAGCGCGTTCTCCGGTGAGCTGTCGAACTTGTCCGCCCATTCTGGCAGCGGCGCGGTGAACGGATGGTGCACGGCGGTCCAGCCGCCCGAACCGTCATCCTCGAACATCGGCGCGTCCACGACCCAGGTGAACGCCCAGGCCGACTGGTCGATCAGGCCGCAGCGGTGGCCAATCTCCAGGCGGGCCGCGCCCAGCAGCGAGCGGGCGGCGGCCGGGGTGCCCGCCGCGAAGAAGACGCAGTCGCCGGGGGCCGCGCCGGTGGCCTCGGGCAGCCCGGCCCGCTCGGCTTCGGACAGGTGCCGGGCGACCGGGCCGGACGAGGAGACCTGCCGGCCGGCATCGATGAGCACGTAGGCCAGGCCCCGGGCGCCGCGCGAGCGGGCCCACTCCTGCCAGCCGTCCAGCTCGCGCCTGGTCTGCGTGGCGCCGCCCGGCATGACCACGGCGCCGACATGCGGCGCCTGGAACACGCCGAAGCCGGTGCCGTCGAAGAAACTCGTCAGGTCGGTCAGCTCGTTGCCGAAGCGCAGGTCCGGCTTGTCCGAGCCGTAGCGGCTCATCGCGTCGGCATAGGTCATCCGCGGGATGGGCCTGGGAACCTGGTAACCGGCGATCTCGGACCAGAGCCTCCCGACCAGGTCCTCGGCCAGCGAAAGCACGTCATCCCGGGTGACGAAGCTCATCTCGATGTCGATCTGGGTGAACTCCGGCTGCCGGTCGGCCCGGAAGTCCTCGTCCCTGAAGCAGCGGGCGAGCTGGTAGTAGCGTTCGAGCCCGCCGACCATGAGGAGCTGCTTGAAGAGCTGCGGCGACTGGGGCAGCGCGTACCAGTTGCCCGGGCGCAGCCGTACCGGCACCAGGAAGTCGCGGGCTCCCTCGGGGGTGGAGCGGGTCAGGTAGGGGGTTTCCACCTGAACGAAGCGGTGCTCGCGCATCACCTCGGCGGTCAGGTAGGCGGCCTGGGAGCGGACCTTGAGCCCGTGTGCCATCTCGGCGCGCCTGATGTCCAGATAGCGGTAGCGCAGCCGGACGTCCTCATTCAGCTCCGTGGATCCTTCGATCGGGAACGGCAGCGGCGCGGACTCGCTGAGCACCTCCACCTCGGTCGCGTTGACCTCGATCTCGCCGGTGGGCAGTTCGGGGTTCTCGTTGCCCTCGGGCCTGCGGCTCACCTTGCCGGTCACCCGGATGCAGAACTCGGCCCGCAGGTCGTGCGCGAGGTCCTCCTCGCGGAGGACCACCTGGGCCACCCCGCTGGCGTCGCGCAGGTCGATGAAGACCACCCCGCCGTGGTCACGGCGGCGGGCCACCCAGCCTGCCAGCGTCACCTGATGCCCGGCGTCCGACGCCCGCAGTTCACCGGCCTCGTGCGTGCGGATCATCCAGATCTCAGCCCTTCCTAAGGTTTCGGTAGCTGACCGTCGTCCCGTCCGGCTCGCCCACGCGGGCAGTCAAGCTCGCTCGGTCAGCGGGACGAGGAACGGGTTGGACGTGCGCTCGGCGCCGATCGTAGTCGCCGGGCCGTGCCCGGACAGCACGATGGTCTCGTCCGGCAGCGGCAGGCACACCCGGGCCAGGCTGGCCAGGATCGCCGGGTAGTCCCCGCCGGGCAGGTCGGTGCGGCCGATCGACCCGGCGAACAGCAGGTCGCCAGAGAACAGGACGGGCTGGCCGGCGCCGCCGATCGTGGCCGCGGCGGGCTCGCCCTGCCTGGCGGGCAGCCGGAACGTGACCGAGCCCGGGGTGTGGCCGGGCGCATGGTCCACGGTGAACTCCAGGCCGGCCAGGTTCAGCCTGGCGCCGTCGGTGAGCTCGGCGACGTCGTCCGGCTCGGTGAACGTGATCCCGCCGAACAACTGCTCGCCCACCCCGGCGGGGAAGCCCCGCAGCGGGTCGCTGAGCATCTCCCGGTCGTCCGGGTGGATGTAAGCCGGGATGTTCTTCGCGCCGCAGACCGGCACCACCGACCAGATGTGGTCGATGTGCCCGTGGGTCAGGAGCACGGCGACCGGGCGGAGCCGGTGCTGCCGGAGGATTTCCTCGACCCCGCCGGTGGCGTCCTGGCCCGGGTCGATGATGACGCATTCCTCGCCCGGCGCCGGGGCGGCGATAAAACAGTTCGTCCCGAACGATCCAGCGGGGAACCCGGCGACGAGCACGGTCGTCCTCTCTGATAGGGCGCCCGGCGGGGTCTGCCCGGGCATGCGCACCGCGCGCGGCACAATACGGGCGGGTGCCCACGCGCACCGCTGCCAGGTTACCGAACCGATAACGAAACCGCCGATTCCGTCCCGGCCCAGGTACCATTCGCTCGGTCTCACAGATTTCTGGTAATGACCGGGCACCGACTCAGGAAGGCAGCACTGGTGACGGGCAAGAAGGAGCGTCAGCGCAAGCTGGCGCGTGAGCGCTACGAGCGCCAGCAGGCACGGCGGATCGAGCGGGCGCACAAGATCCGGCAGCGGACCGCCATCGGCGGATCGGTCGCTGCGGTCATCGCCATCGCCGTCGGGTCCTACTTCCTGTTCGGGGCTTCCAAGCCGGCCGCGTCCGCGTCGGCCAGGACCACGCCCACGCCCAGCCCTTCGACCACGGCCCCGCCGAGCCTGCCGCCGGCCACCCCGGCGGCCACCGTGCCCACCGGCGCACCCTCGGTGGCTCCCGCGTCGCACTGCACCTACACGCCGAACGGGACGGCCGCCCGCAAGGTCGGAATGCCGCCGTCCAAGCCGGATTCCTCGGGCAAGAGCCAGGCGACCATCGTGACCAACCTGGGCACGATCGTCATCGACCTGCTGAACAACCGGGCGCCGTGCACGGTCAACTCGTTCGTGTACCTGGCGGACAAGGCGTTCTACAACAACACGCCGTGCCCGCGCATCACCGACAGCGGCATCTACGTGCTGCAGTGCGGTGACCCGACCGGCACCGGCAGCGGGGGCCCGGGGTACAAGTTCGCCAACGAGAACACGACCGGAGCCACCTACCCAGCGGGCACCGTGGCCATGGCGAATTCGGGCGGAACGGACACCAACGGCAGCCAGTTCTTCATCTGCTACGCCGGCGGCGGCCTTTCACCGAGCTATACACCGTTTGGCGTCGTGGTCAAAGGTCTGGATATCGTCAGGAATGTAGCCAAGGCTGGCAACAACAACAGCAACCCAGCGGGCGGTGGCCAGCCGAACGAGAAGGTCACGATCGAAAGCGTCAAAATAGGTAGTTACTGAGCCGGGAGCGGGCCGGGTAGTCGGCCAACCGCATAGCCAGCGGGCAGGAGGTCGCGGGTGAGCACCGCCAACGATCCGTGGGGCCGGGTTGACGAGAGCGGGACGGTGTTTGTCCGGACCGCCGAGGGCGAGCGGGAGGTCGGCTCGTGGCAGGCGGGCAGCCCGGAAGAGGCGCTCGACTTCTTCAAGCGCAAGTTTGCCGCGCTGGAGACCGAGGTCGCGCTGCTCGAGCAGCGGTTCGTGACCACGGATCTGTCACCGGCCCAGGCGCAGTCGACCATCGAGCGGCTGCTGCTGAGCGTCAAGGAGGCCAGGGCCGTCGGCGATCTGGACGGCCTGCGGGCCCGTCTGGAGGCGCTCACCGGCCAGGTCGACAGCCGCCGCGAGGAAGCCAAGGCCGCCCGCGAGCACGCCC
>Ga0070733_10002279_pt1 | contig 13805 bp, 11 predicted proteins | sample Coa_R1_9_FD_66450 | JGI IMG/M metagenome (GOLD analysis project Ga0070733, IMG submission 66450) | Surface soil microbial communities from Centralia Pennsylvania, which are recovering from an underground coalmine fire - Coalmine... | ecosystem: Environmental > Terrestrial > Soil > Unclassified ... | reverse complement strand
ACCCAGACTCGAACTGGGGACACCACGATTTTCAGTCGTGTGCTCTACCAACTGAGCTATCTCGCCGGACAGCGCCCGATGCTACCGGCTCGCGCGGGGCTCGCGGCCCGCGCTAACGCTGCTGATCGCGCGCCAGCCAGCCGGCGCGCGGGTCGGGTAGCGGCGTCAGGCGAGCCTCGATCGCGGCGCGATGCTCCTCGAGCCAGGGCGGGAGGATGACGGTCTTGCCCATCTCGCTGAGTGGGCCGCCCATCGCGAAACCGGGAGCGTCGTCGGCGATCTCGTAGAGGATCCCGCCGGGCTCGCGGAAGTAGATCGAATGGAAGAAGTGGCGGTCGATGATCGGCGTCGTCGGCACGCCGGCTGCCGCGAGGTGTTCGTGCCAGCGGGGGTGCTCGGCGACGGTCGTTCCCCACGCGACGTGGTGGATCGAGCCCGCGCCCTGGACGTGGCGGGTGCCCGCGGGAGCTTCGTCGAAGCCGATGACCCCACCCCGTCGTTCGCCGCGCAGCTCGAGCGTGGAATCGTCGCGCGGCGTGGCGCCAAGGACTTCCTCGAGGAGCCGGCGGCTCATCGCCTCGCGCAGGCTGTGCGCGCGCACGCCCGAGAAGCCGACCAGGGCATGCTCGGCGGGAATGTCGGGATGGTGGGCGCGCAGGGGTGCGTCGGGCGCGTCATCGACGAGAAGCTCGTGCTCGAGTCCCTCCGGGTCGGCGAACAGCACGCCGCCGTCGGGTTCGACGGTCCGCTCGACCTCGAGCTCGGCGAGCCGCTCCGCCCAGAAGGCGAGGCTGTCGGCCGACGGTACACGCCACAGCACGCGATACGCGCAGCCCGGCCCGACGCGGCCGCGCGCCGCGCCCGGGTACTCGAAGAAGGTGATGTCCGAGCCGGCGTCGCCATCCTCGTCGGCGTAGAAGAGGTGGTACACGGTCGGGTCGTCCTGGTTGACGGTCTTGGCTACCAGCCGCAGACCAAGCACGCCGGTGTAGAAGTCGACGTTGCGCGGGGCATCGCCGGTGATCGCCGTGATGTGGTTGATTCCCTCGAGTCGCATCGAGCTAGAGCCGCGCCGGCGCGGGCTCGTTGCACGATAGCGACCCCTCTCCGCCGGCCCGGCGGGGCCGTCCGCTCCTAGCCCTGCGGGAGGGCGGAGCTGCTTGGATCTGCTGCGCTGTAGCCGTTTGCGGTCACGGTCGCCCCATTCTCACTCGCCGGCGGCTCCAGCGGGTAGTGGCAGGCCGCCTCGTGGCCCGGGCCGAAGCTGCGCAGCTCCGGCTCGACCTCTGTGCACATCGCCTGCGCGCGCGGGCAGCGAGTGTGGAAGCGGCAGCCGGTGGGAGGGGCGAGCGCGCTCGGCAGCTCGCCACGGATCGCGACGTCCTCCTTGTGCTGCTCGGCATCGGGGTCGGGCAGCGGGATCGTCTTGATCAGCGCGTCGGTGTAGGGATGCGCGGGACGGTGGTAGATGTCGTCGCCGGTCCCGAGCTCGACGAGCTTGCCGAGGTACATAACGCCGATCCGGTCAGACAGGTACTTGACGACGGCGAGGTCGTGGGAGATCACGATCGAGGCCATGTTGTGCTCAGCCTGCAGTCGCTTCATCAGGTTGAGGACCTGCGAGCGAATCGAGACATCGAGCGCTGAGACGGGCTCGTCGGCGACGACGACCTTCGGCTCGAGCATCAGCGCTCTCGCGAGCGCGATGCGCTGCCGCTGGCCGCCTGAGAACTCGTGCGGATAGCGCTCGAGCGCGTTGTGCGGCAGCCCGACCTCGTCGAGCATCGTCCTGATCTTTGCGTCCTGCTCCCGCGCGGAGCCGAGCTTCTGGATGACGAGGGGCTCACGCAGGCTGGCTTGAACGCGCATCCGCGGATCGAGTGAGGCGTAAGGGTCCTGGAACATCATCTGCAGGTCGCGGCGCGCGAGACGTAGCGCCCGCCCGCGGTTGCGAAACACCTCGTCGCCGTCGAGCGTGATCCGGCCGCTGTCGGGCTTCTCGATCCCGACGGCGAGCTTGCCGAGCGTCGTCTTGCCGCATCCCGACTCGCCGACCAGGCCGAGCGCCTCGCCCTCCCCGACTGTCAGGGACACGTCGGAAACCGCCTTGACGGAGGCGACCTGGCGCTTCAGCAAGCCGGCGGTGACCGGGTACTCGCGGACGGCGTTCTCGATTTGCAGCAGCGGCTTGAGCGCCTTGACGTCGAGGTGGGCGGCGCGTTCGGCGACGACGCTTATCTGCGAGGTGAGGGCGACCGGACCGTCGACGGGGTGCCAGCAGGCGAACACGTGGCTTGGGTCCTCGCCCGTCAGCGGCGGTTCGTCGGTCCGGCACTGGTCGGTCGCGCGCGAGCAGCGCGGTGCAAACCGGCACCCCGGCGGCGGGCTCGTGAGGTCGGGCGGGAGTCCGGGGATCGAGACGAGCGGCTTGGTCGCGTCCTGCTCGAGCCGCGGGATCGAGCCGAGCAGCGCCTGCGTGTAGGGGTGGCGCATGCCCGTGAAGAGGCGATGGGTCTCGGCCGACTCGACGATCCGCCCGGCGTACATGACGTTGATCCTCGAGGTGCGCCCGGCGACGACCCCCATGTCGTGCGTGACGAGCAGCGTTGCCATCCCGAGCCGGTCGCGGAGGTCGTCGAGGACGCGCAGGATCTGCGCCTGGATCGTGACGTCGAGCGCCGTCGTCGGCTCGTCGGCGAGCAGGACCTTCGGCTCGCAGGCCAGCGCGATCGCGATCATCACTCGCTGCCGAAGCCCGCCCGACAGCTGATGCGGGTAGTAGCCGAGCCGTTCGCGGGGATGCGGCAGCCCGACCAGCTCGAGCACCTCGAGCGAGCGGTCGAGCGCCTCCTTCTTGGAAGCGCCGCGGTGCAGGCGAACTGGCTCGGCGACCTGCTCGCCGATCGTCTTCGTCGGGTTCAGCGAGGACTGCGAGTCCTGGAAGATCATCGCGACCTCGTTGCCGCGCAGCTTCCGCAACTCAGGCGTCTTGAGGCCGACGAGCTCGCGATCGCCGAGCTTGATCGAGCCCTCGATGATGTGACCGCCGTTGGGCAACAGGCCGAGAATCGAGAGGCCGAGCATCGACTTTCCGGAACCCGACTCGCCGACGAGCCCGATCGTCTCGTGCGTGTCGATGACGAGGCTGACGTTGCCGACCGCCTGCACGGTCGAGCGCGACAGCTTGATGTGGGTCGTGAGGTTGTCGACCTCGAGCGCGGCAGGCATGGGCTAGCGGCGCCTCAGCCGGACGTCGAACGCGTCGCGAAGCGCATCGCCGACCAGGTTGGTCGCGAGCACGAGCACGACGAGGCAGCCGCCGACCGGGTACACAAGCCACCAGTAGCCCTCGGTGACGTAGTTCTGGGCGCCGCCGAGCATGTCGCCCCACGAAGTCCCTGGGAACTGCAGGCCGAAGCCGAGGAACCCGATGTAGGCGAGGATCAGGACGGAGTCGGCGACCTGGAAGGTGATGTTGACGATGACAACCGACATCGCGTTCGGGATCAGGTGGCGCAGGACGATCCGCCGTCGCGTCGCGCCCATCACGCGCGCGGCCGAGACGAAGTCGCGCGTGCGCAACGTCAGCACCTCGCCGCGGACCAGGCGCGACGGGATCAGCCACGAGAACAGGCCGATCAGGAGGCTGAGGTTGATCACCGTCCCGCTGTACTTGGTCGCGAGCACCAGCACGACGAAGAGCAGCGGGATCGAGAGCAGGACATCGACGATGCGCATCATGATTCCGTCGACGAGGCCGCTCGCGAGCCCGGCGATCGCTCCCCACAGCGTGCCGATCACGGTCGCGATGGCGGCCGCGAAGAAGCCGATCTCAAGCGCCGTTTGTCCGCCCAGCATGATCCGGCCGAACTCGTCGAAGCCGTGCTCGTCGGTCCCGAGCAGGTGAGCACCCCCCGGCGCCACGTCGGTGGTGAGCGGGTTGACCAGCGTCTGGTTCGTCGGGTCGATCAGCGGCCCGACGAAGCAGAACAGAATGAAGAAGAGGATGACCACGAGTCCGGCAACCGCGAGCTTGTTGTCCAAGAACTCGCGAACCGCGAGCTTCCAGCCGCTCGAAATGGTCTGAACCTCGCCGCCCTCGGGCCCGGCGATGGTGAAGCCGACCGGCTCGACGAGCCCTTCGATCAGCGGTGCGATCGGCTCAGCCAAGGCGAACCCTCGGATCGGCGAAGGTGATCGCGACGTCGGCCATCAGGTTCCCGATCACCGTCAGGATGGCGCCGAGGATCACGTAGGCGAGCAGGACGTTGTAGTCGAGGTTGCCGAGCGCGGTGTAGAACAAAAGCCCGAGGCCGGGGAAGTTGAACAGGTACTCGGTCAGCAGGTTCCCCGCCAGCAGCGTCGGGATCGACAGGCCGATCAGCGTGATCATCGGCAGGCAGGCGTTGCGCAGCAGGTGGCGGAACAGCACCGAGCGCTCTGAGAGGCCCTTGGCGCGTGCCAGGCGAATGTAGTCCTGGGCGAGGTTGTCGAGCGCCGACGAGCGCATGTAGCGGCTGAACGAGGCCACGTTGATCGCGGCGAGCGTGACGATCGGGAGCGTCAGCTGGGCGGGGTGCAGGAACGTCTGCCAGACGGTCGTGACCGAGTCCGAGACAGTCGGCGGGAAGACGTGCCAGTCAAGAGCGAGGAACTGGATCAGGATCAGGCCGAGGAAGAACGACGGCATCGAATAGAGCACGAAGTTGAACGTCGTGACCGTGTAGTCGCCGATCGTGTTGCGCCGCACCGCCTGCATGATCCCGAGTGGGATCGCGATTATCAGTGACAGCAAAAGTGCGGCCCCGGTCAGGTATGCGCTGCGGCCGGCGTTCTCCGCGAACAGCGCGCTGACGCTCTGCGAGAGCTTGTAGGAGTAGCCGAAGTTCAGCTGGAACAGGTTGCCCAGGTAGCTGAAGAACTGCTCGATCTCCGGGCGGTCGTAGCCGTGAAGCTTGTTCCACGAAGCGACGGCGAGCGGCTGTGCCTTGGCTCCGAGCACGTCGTAGGCCGGCGTCGGCGACAGCCAGTGCAACAGCACGAAGATGATCGCCGCGACTCCAAGGACGACGATCACCGCGACGACGAGCCGCCGGATGATGTAGCTGATCATCCGCGCGGCCCGCTGTCGTCGTTACCGCTCAGCGACATTGGCATCTTTGCCCGCGCCGCCGGCCGCGGTCCACCTGAGACCACGACCGGCGACTGCGCTCCATCATCAATCTATCCCGTTGCCGAGATCCCGGCCTACTTCGTGTACCAGTACTGCGGGAACCACTGCTGCTGCGTCAGCGACGTCCAGCCGTCGGGCGGGCCGGCGACCTTGTTGACGTTGACGGCCAGCAGGTAGTCGTAGTCCGGCATGAAGAACACCGGCGGGTGCGTCTGGACGTAGCGGGCCTCGACCTTGATCGCGTTCGGGCTGCCGCTGTGCACCGACTGGTTCATCAGCGAGGTCGCCATCGGATCGCTGAAGTCTCCGAGGTTGAACCCGCCGCCGACGTTCCAGACACCTTCGGCTGTTGGGTAATAGTCGGTGAAGAGGCCACCGTAGTTGTTGACGCCCCAGTCGTTCGTGTACTTCGCGGCCGCCGGGTTCTGATCGTTGTAGTTAGACGTCAGGAAGTTGAACGTCTTCGTCTGCAGCGTGATATCGATTCCGGCAGCGCTCTTGGCCTCAGAGGCAACTACCTCGGCCTCGAGTGCACCGGTCGTCGAGACCGCCTCGGGCTGGTTGGCCCAGACGAACGCGATCGGCGTCCCCTTCGGGATGCCGGCACCGCATTCACCGGCACCCGTGCCCGGCTTGGCGCACGTCGAGCGACCACCCGGAACCACTGTCCAGCCGTGGCTCTTGAGGATCGAGACCGCCGTGGCCGGATTGAACGGGTAGCCGGGGTGACTCGCGGACGCCGGGGCGTACGGCGAGATCGGCGCCGTCGGCACCTCTGTGTACGCCGGCACCGCGGCGCCCTTGTAGACGCCCTGGATGATCGCCGGCTGGTTGATCAGCGAATCGATCGCCTGGCGGACATATAGCTGCGAGATGACGTTGTTGAAGTCGTTCGTCTTGTCCTTGAAGTTGATGATCCCACCGAACCAACCCCATCCGGGACCACCGTAGATGTCGATGCCCTGCCCCTTCAGCGCCGGCGCCTCGGCCAGCTGCGAGGGGTCGATCCCGACTGCAACGTCGACAGCGCCAGAGCGGACCGCGTCGAGCTCAGAGGTGAAGCCGGTGAAGGTCTCCACCTGAACCTGCGACATGATCGGCTTCGGCGTGCCGCCGTAGGTCGGGTTCGGGACGATCGTGTAGGAGCTGTTCGACGCGCTGAACGAGGTCAGCTTGAACGGACCGTCGCCGACCTTCCAAAGCGGGTTGGTCGCGAACGACGCGACCGCGCTGCCTTCCTTGTTCAGGTAGTCGTAGATCTTCTTGTCGACCGCCGGATTGTTCACCCAGTTGGTCAGGTGCGGCCCACCCGTGGCGTCGATGTTCCACGACGTGCTCGGCATCGGGTAGACGTTGTTGGTGTCCGACAGGTTGTTGTTGAGGAAGAAGCCGGGGTTGTACGCCGCGGTCAGATGCATCACGACGTCGTACTTGCCCTTGGTCGAGATGCTCTTGACGTTCTGCGGCATCAGGCCCGGGGAGAACTGACCCCAGTTCGCGGGGCTCTCCTTGATCGCCGCGCTGAGGATGTAGTACCAGAAGACGACGTCATTGGCGTCGACCGGGGCGCCGTTTGACCACTTGAGCCCGGGCTTGATCGGGATCGTCACGGTCTTGCCGCCGTCGCTGAAGATCAGCGGGTTGGCGGCGCTCAGGCTTTCGTCCACCTTCGGCTCCGCGCCGGTCGGCCCCGCGTACAGGGGCATGTACAGCTCCGACAGCAGCGAGATCGTGCCTGTCGAGGTGTTCGCGCCAGGGGCGATCGGGAAGATGTAAGTCGGTGTCTGGCCGGTCAGCTGACCCTGCACGATCGTTCCGCCGTGCTTCGGCGTTCCAACCGGCGGAAGGCTCCCGTAGAGCACGGTGCCGTAGCTCGCAGTGCTGGCCTCAACGGCCGAAGCCGCCGAGCCGGTGCTGCTCGCGACACCCGCGATGATTCCAAAGACCGCACCCGCGGTCACCGCCGACACGGCCGCCCAGCGGGCGACCCGTCGGATTCCGGACGGCTGTGCCGCCCGCTTTCCGTCAGTCATTTCGCGACCTCCACAGAAGCGCTAAATCAGTTTGGATGTTCACAGTGCCGGCGCGGGTGACACCCGCCCGGTCCATCAATGCTCGGAAGACACCGATCTCGGAGTGCGAATGAGCGCCGGCGGACGGTTTGACCTCTCGGCCGCCGTGATGGTGTACATAACTCTCGCGATCTGCACTCAACTGCTGACCGTGCCTCCTCAGGCTGTGGCTCAGCCTAGCGCGTTTAGTCATCACCGGGCGCCGGTTGGCGCCGTCAAGCGCGTCTGCGCATACCGACGGTTGGAGAGTTCGACCTCCAGCCCACGATCCTTTCAAGCCGCAATATCGGCGGACGCGGCCTTGCACTGAAGTTCCCAGGCCGAAGCGAGGAGTCACTGCGTGACGCCGAGCCCCTTCTGCAGCACCTCGACGGAGAGAACCGTCGCCGTGTTTCGCGAGCACGCGGCGAAGGGGTAGGGGATCAGCTTGGATGCGGTTTGGCCCGGTGGGTAGACGCGCAGTCCGGCCGCCGTGACAGGCCCGCACGCCGAACGCGGAAAGTTCCCGGCATCGACGATGCGAAGAATCGTGTGCGCGGAACCACCCGCCGGGAGCGTCACGGCCACGGCTGGATGCGCGGCGTCGCGCGAGCCGGCGTGGCCCAGCTGGCGGCCGCCGAGATCCACGGCCGAGACGCCCGGATAGCCGCTCAGCTGACAGGAGCTGCGGGAGAGGTTCGTGAACTGGAGGTTGTAGAAGCTCGAGCCCGCGGCGCCGTTGCCCTGCGTGTCGAGCCAGACGACCAGCGATGAGGCCGAGCAGGCCGGCGTTCCGGCCCTCGCCGCCGTCGGAACGGCGACGATCGTGGCAATCGCCGCGCACGCGGCCAGCGCCGCGGCGGCGGCGCTACGACGGGTGGCAAACCTCGCTACGAGCATCAGACCTCTCCCCCTTGGTTCGATCATTAGGTGGCCCTGCCTTGAGCCAAACATAACGCCGCATACCGCGGCGCGAGCCGTTTGCAGGCTGGCGTAGCATCCGCGCGTTGGTTGGACGCGCCTATCGAGAGGGGGAGCCGCGGTGAGCGCGGCGCCCGCGCGCGTGATCGTGCTCGGTGGGGGCTTCGGCGGCGTCTACACGGCGCTCGCGCTCGAGCGGCTCGCGGCGAAGGGAGCGGCCGTCGACGTGACGCTCGTCAACCGCGAGAACTACTTCGTGTTCCAGCCGATGCTCGCCGAGGTGATCGCCGGCGACGTGGGCATCATCGACACGCTCAGCCCGCTGCGGCAGCTGCTCAAGACGACGCGGCTGTTCGTCCGCGACGTCGAGGCGGTCGACCTCGCCGCGCGGACGGTGACCCTCGCCCCCGGTCTGACCCGCCGGCCGCAAAAGCTCGAGTTCGACCATCTCGTCGTAGCGCTCGGCACCGTCACCGACTTTCGCGGCATCGCGGGCCTGCCGGAACACGCCATGCCGTTCAAGACGCTCGCCGACGCGGTGCGGATCCGAAACCACGTGATCGGCGTGCTCGAACAGGCGTCTGAGGAGCGCGACGGCGACGAGCGGCGCGCGATGCTGAGCTTCGTGGTCGCCGGCGGGGGGTTCTCTGGCACCGAGGTCGCCGCCGCTCTGAACGACTTCGTCCGCTCCGCGGTGCGCGACTACCCGTCGATCCCGCAGAACGAGGTTCGGATCGTGCTCGTCCACAGCGGCGCGCGGCTGCTCGAGCGCGAGCTGACGCCGGGACTTGCGTCCTACGCGACGACGGCGCTCGCCGCGCAGGGCATCGAGTTGATGCTCAACGAGCGCTTGAGCGCGGCGACGCCGGGCAGCGCGGTCCTCGGCGACGGCTGGCGGATTCCGACGCGCACGCTGATCTCAACCGTCCCCTCCTCACCGAACCCGGTGGTCGAGTCGCTCGGGCTGCCGCTCGTGCGCGGGCGCCTCGAGTGCGAGGCGACGCTCGCTGTGAAGGGGCCGCCCGGGGTCTGGGCGGTTGGCGACTGTGCGCTCGTTCCGATGCGCGACGGCCAGCCGTCGCCCCCGACCGCGCAGCACGCGATACGTCAGGCGAAGCTCCTCGCGAACAACATCGTCGCCCACGAGACCGGCGCGAAGGCGCGCCGCTTCGCGTTCACCGGGCTCGGCAAGCTCGGCGCACTCGGCCACCGCCGGGCGGTCGCGCAGCTGCCGCTCGGCGTACGGCTAGCCGGTATGCCGGCGTGGCTGATGTGGCGCGGCGTTTACTGGTGGAAGCTGCCCGGAGCAGCCCGCAAGACCCGCGTCGCGATCTCCTGGCTCAGCGACCTCGCGCTCCCGCCGCACCCGGTCCAGCTGAACCTGGGCGCCTCGCGCGCGACCGCCCAGGCCCACTACGAGGAAGGCGAGGTGATTTTCGCCGAGGGCGACGCGGGCGACAGCCTGTTCATGATCATCAAGGGCCAGGTCGAGGTTCTAAAGCGCTTTGGCGATGAGCAGCGCACGGTCGGAACGCTCGGCCCGGGCGAGTACTTCGGCGAGATGGCCCTGCTCGGCCGCGACCCGCGGAGCGCCACGGCGCGCGCGCTTACGCAGCTCGACGTGCTCGTCCTCTCAGCGTCGGATTTCTCGGCGCTCGCGGGAAGCCTGCCGGAGTTCCGCCGGCCGTTCGAGGACATCGCGCGGCGGCGCACCGACGCCAATCGCGACGGGTCGGCGGACGGCTAGGCGCAGCGGCCGAGCCGCGGGGCGCCGACGATCCCCTTCGTCCGCTGGTAGGCGAAGTGCGACTCGGCGAGGGCGTTGTTGTTGTAGGGCCCGCCGGTGACGAGCAGGTGCGACGCGCGCCAGAGGTGGGTCGTGGCGGCAATCGTGTCGTGCTCGTGGGCGGTGCCGCCGGCGAGCGGGTAGGTGGTGGCGACGACGCGCAAACCGAGCTTGGGCGTCGTCAGCCTCGCAAAGGTGTAGCCGGCGAAGACGACGAACGGGCGGCCGAGCGTGGCGAATGAGGCGCTGTTAGTTGGGATCAGCTCGGCGCAGGTCTTGGCGCCGTTGAGGAGCTCGCCGATCTCGAGGTTCTTCTGCTGCCAGACCCGCAGCGTCGGCAGCCCCTTCGCCTTCAGGGTGTCGACCTCCTCGACGACGATCCCGTTCTTCTGCACGACCTGGACGTGGGCGACGGCGCTGCTGTAGCCGGGCGGCGTTGAGCCGAAGTCGAAGCGGAAGTTCTCGACGCCTCCGCTTGGCGGGAGAACCCGGTAGGAGGTGCCTCCGGCCATGAAGCGGATCCCCTCGTACGCCGCCATGGCGGCTTGCGACCTTGTATAGAAGGCCATCGCCTTGGCGTTCCCGCCAGTTGTCGCGACGGCCGCCGATGCCGCGCCCAACACGGCCACGCCAACCGCAGCAACGACAATCGCCCGCCTCATCTGACCCTCACCTCGCCAATGGTTCCACATCGCCTAGCCGTCAACAGGGTGCCCGCCGGCACGAACCCCAAAACCCGCCCGCGAGGGCGGTCATAGGTCAGAACTCGACGGGGACGTCGGCCATCGTCGTGCCGCGGCGGCCCTCGGCCTCGAGCAGGAGCTTGAAGTCGTGCGGGCTCGTGGCCGCGGCCATCGCGTCCTCGACGGTGACGTGACCGGCGCTGACGTGGCCGTAGAGGGCCTGATCGAAGGTCTGCATGCCGTCGTAGGCGCCGTCGAAGATGATGTTGTGCAGGTCGAGCGAGTCGCCCGGCTTGAGGATCCGGTCGCGAACGCGCCCGGTCGTGCGGAGGATCTCGCAGACCGGCACGCGCCCCCCGTCGGCGGACGGAACGAGACGCTGGGAGATCACGCCGCGCAGCGTGCTCGCGAGCATCGAGCGCACCTGCTGATGGTGGTTGGGGGGAAAGAACTCGAGCATCCGATTGATCGTCTCGGCCGCATCGAGCGTGTGGATCGTCGAGAGCACGAGGTGGCCGGTTTCCGCCGCTGACATGGCGGTCTGGACGGTCTCCTCGTCGCGCATCTCGCCGATCAGGATCACGTCGGGGTCCTGGCGTAGTACGCGCCGCAGAGCATCCTTGAAGGAGACGGTGTCGACGCCGACCTCGCGCTGTCCGATCAGCGAGCGACGGTCGTCGTGGACGAACTCGATCGGGTCTTCGATCGTCACGATGTTCGCCGCGCGCGAGACGTTGATGTGATGGATCATCGCCGCGAGCGTCGTCGACTTGCCGGATCCCGTTGTCCCGGTGACGAGGATGATTCCGCGGTGCTCCTCAGCCATCGTGGCGATTACGGGCGGCAGGAGCAGCTCATCGATGGTCTTGATCTCGTGCGGGATCGCGCGCACGACGAGCGCGACGCCGCCGCGCTGGTGGCGGGCGTTGATGCGGAAGCGGGCGACGCCCTCGATCTCGCGCGAGATGTCGATCTCGTGCTGCTGCTCGAACTCGGCGAAGCGCGGACCGCCGGCGAGCAGGCTCTGGAGCACGGCCTCGATCTCGCCGGCGGCGATCGGCTGGGCCGAGGCGTCGAGCGGCTCGAGTTCGCCGTTGATTCGTGCCAGCGGAACGGTCCCGGTCTTCAGGTGGAGGTCCGAGCCCGCGCGGGCGACCAGAGCTCGAAGGGCTCCGTCGAGGTCGATCACCCTGAACTCATCGGCAGCGCGGAGGGCTGAACGTGCAAGCGCGCTTGCCATCGTGTAGAGAAGCGCCGTGCAAAGAAGGCGTCGAGCACGTTGCGCGATCGCCGGCGCGGCACGTGAGGAGGCCGCGTCCGCCGTCTGTGTGGAGCGTGAGAGCCGGTGAGCGGCCGCGGCGCGAGAGGGGCGAGAGGGGCGAGAGCGCTCCTGCGCGATGCCCACCGGCTCATATGGAGCGTGCGGATCGGCCGCTGCGGGATGGTCGCGCGGGCGGCTGCGCGGACGCTGCGCCGTGTTGCGCCGATCCGCGGCATCGCGCCGCTGACCAACATCGTCCTCGGCGCGCCGCGGCCGGGAAGCGCGCCGGTGCCGGTACTTGCCCGAGTCGGCGGCGTCGAGTTCGCGCTCGATTTGCACGAGTCGCTGCACCGGGCTGTCTACCTCGACCTGTTCAGCCTCGAGCTACGGCGCGTAGTACTGCCTCTGCTTCGCCCGGGCGAGCTGTTCGTCGACGCGGGCTCAAACTTCGGCTTCTGGGCGCTGTTGGCGGCGAAGCGGGGGTGTCGCGTGATAGCGGTCGAACCGGTGCCGCCGACCGTCGCGCGTCTTGAGGACAACGCCCGGCGCAACGGACTGGATGGAGCGATCGAGGTGGTCGGCGCCGCGCTTTCGGCGGAGGCCGGCTCGCTGACGCTGACACTGGGTGGGGGCGAGAGCGGGCAGGCGAGCGCGCATCCGGCGGCGAACGCGGAGGCCGAGACGTTCGTCGTGCCCGCCGTCACACTGGACTCGCTGCTCGGCGAGCAATCGGTCCGATTCCTGAAGATCGATGTCGAGGGCCACGAGCCCGCGCTGCTTCGTGGCGGCGATCGCGTTCTGGGCGGCGGTCAGGTCGACTTTCTGCTGATCGAGTTGAGCGGAGGCGTGATCGGACGAAGCGGTGGATCTGCGGCGGAGCTGATCGAGTTTCTCGAGGCGCGCGGCTACAGCTTCGTTCGCTTCATCCGCGCCAACGAGGGCCTCGCGCCGCGACGTTCCTATCGTCATCCGAGCCTCGAGGAGCTACGCCTCGGCGGCCACGCCGGCGATGCGCTCTGGGTCCATGCGGCCGCCGCGAGACGGGCGTAGCGTTCTCGCCGATGAATGAGTTCGAGATCGTGACGCGCATCGAGCGGCCACCCGACGTGGTGTTCGCGGCGATCACGGCCACGGACGAGATCCCCGCCTGGACGCCCGGGCTCGAGGAGGTCTTGGCGAGTGGCAGCCCGCTCGCTCCCGGCACGACACTGACGTTCATCGGACGCTTCGTCGGCCGACGCTACGAGTCCCTCGGAGAGTGCGTCGCACTCGAACCGGGCGTGCGCTTTGCGACAGAATCGCGCTCGGGCCCGTTTCACCTCGAGGTCGAGCAGTCCCTCAGCGCGGATGGTGAAGCGACGATTCTGAGAAGTCACTACCGAGGTGACAGTCGGGCATTCTTCAAAATCGCAGAGCCGATTGTCCTGAATCTCGCCCGCCGGCTGTTCGAGGGCGCGAATGAGAACCTGAAAGCGCTGATCGAGGCCGACGCACTCTGACGCCCGGGGTAGCGCGAAGGTGGCCGTCGCGTGTAGGCTCGCCGCTAACTTCGCTCGAGGGAGGACTAGATGGGTGACGCGATAGTCGTCGGGACCGACGGCTCGGAGACCGCTAAGCGCGCGGTCGCGGAGGCGGCGCGCCTGGCCAAAGCGCTCGACGCCGATCTGCACGTCGTTTCGGCGTACGAGCCGTTGCGCGGCGCGCGGTCAGCAGGCGGCGAGGAGATCGGCCCGCTGCCTGACGCGATCGTCGACTCGACGCTCGCGCAGGCGGCCGCGGTTGTGCGACTCACCGAGGTGTCGGTTCAGACACACGCAGTGCGCAAGGACCCAGCGGACGCCTTGATCGACGTCGCCGGTGAGGTTGGGGCAACGATGATCATCGTCGGCACCCAGGGCATGCACGGCGCCAAGCGGATGCTCGGAAGCGT
>Ga0070733_10002278_pt1 | contig 13807 bp, 14 predicted proteins | sample Coa_R1_9_FD_66450 | JGI IMG/M metagenome (GOLD analysis project Ga0070733, IMG submission 66450) | Surface soil microbial communities from Centralia Pennsylvania, which are recovering from an underground coalmine fire - Coalmine... | ecosystem: Environmental > Terrestrial > Soil > Unclassified ... | reverse complement strand
TTTGCTCTTCATGAGCCATCCACGGCAGGTATTAGACCGGCTCACCATTCTCAACCGGGTCTGGGGCTATGATTTTATGGGCGAAACCAATATCATCGAAGTGTATGTGCGATACCTGCGCGAGAAGATCGAGGATACGCCCAGCGCGCCTCGTCTCATCCAGACTATACGTGGGTCAGGTTATATCCTCAAGGGATGAAACATGCTCATCTTCCGCGAGTGGAAGGGTAAACCAGAACGTAGATCCTACGCCTTTCGTACTCTCGACGCCGACTTCGCCCCGGTGTTGCTCAATGATGGCCCGGCAGATATGCAGCCCGAGTCCCAGACCCACACTAAAGCCTCGTTGTCTTTCGATCCCCTCTACCCGGTAAAACCTCTCCCAGATGCGCTCCTGTTCCACAGGCAAGAGTCCCGGCCCCTGATCACTTACCGAGACACGCGCTATCTTTCCCTCTTTCACCAGTCGAACTTCGACCGGGCAGTTCGTCGGCGAGTATTTCAGGGCGTTATTCAAATAGTTGATGATAACTTGCCCAATACGCTCGGCATCCGCGAAAATCGGCATCGTTTCTTCTGCCGGCAGTATTGTATGGATAACGCGCGCAGGTGTGGCGCTTCGCAGATCCTCGATTGCCTCACATACAATTGTTAGCAACTCGCACCACTCCTGTTGCAGCTCAAGCTTGTCCGCTTGAATACGCGAGATATCCAGCAAATCCCTGACCAGCCGGTTTTGAACATTGACCTGGCGCAGCGCGCGATCGAGCATCATCTGTATTTCCGCCAGGTTGTCCTGGAGAGTGTCATTACCCGCTGGCAAGTCATGTATAGCATGGTTCAGCCGGATTTTAGCCAGTTGGATATTCCCCTTGATGGTTGTCATTGGCGTCCGTAGTTCGTGGCTGGCGATGCTAAGGAACTCATCCATCCGCTCCTTCATCTCGCGCAGGTCCAGTTCGCGCTCCGGGTTGCTTGCATCCATCGGTCTACTACCTTTCTCAGTGTGAGATCGTGAGGCAAATAGCTAAGATGACTGAAACTTTGCTTCTTACTTGAACGTAAGAAGATGGAACAGGAAAGTATCCTATTCATTCAGCGATACAAGTATATAACATTATAGATGGCCGAATGCCTTGTTGAGTAGAGATATATCGCCCACTACTTAATGTGACGGAGTGATGTAATGCCAGGTAACCAGAATCAACAAGTTAGGAGCACACAGGCTACTGCCAAATCCATACTACTCGTTGAAGATGATGGCGCAATTGCTGAATTACTCGTGCAGATGATCACGCAAGAAACTCCTTACCGCGTCTTCGCCGTACCCGACGGTCCTCAGGCGTTGGAACTTGTCAAAGACCTCAAACCGAACTTGCTGCTTCTGGATTACTGGCTGCCTACCATCCATGGTATTGACCTTTATGATCGGCTGTGCGCTGCAGAAGAGCTAGCGCAGGTGCCTACCATTATGCTCAGCGTAAATGCGCCGCTGCAGGAAATCAAAAAACGTAAGATCACTTATATGAAGAAGCCATTTGACGTGGACAAGCTCCTGCAAACGATTCACACATTATTAGTCTGAGGATAGCAGCCTCCCCTGACCTGTTCCTCAGTTGACAGTCGCTAATTGCTGCGGCATCTCGGAGGTGAGGGCCGCGCGCAGCAGAGGCTTGGCGCGCTGGAAGTACGTTTTCGCGGTCGCAGCCGGTATGCTCAATGCCTGCCCAATTTCGGCGAAACTCTGCTGACCCGCATAGCGCAGCAGCACAACGCGACGATAGTGGAGTGGTAAACCCTCAATAGCTCGCTGCACGCTGCTCCGCAGGTCATGGCGTTCTGCGACTTCTTCAGGTAGGGGATTGGGATCGCAAAATGAGACTAACAAGGACATTTCATCTTCCTCTCCAACCGATTCCAGGGTTGAGAAAGGGATGCTGCGTTTACGCCTGAGTTCATCCAGGCAGCGATTACGGGCAACGCGCAGCAACCAGGCGCGTAATGATTTGTCCTGTTGCAGGGTGGGCAACGAAATATAGAGTTGGAGAAATACTTGCTGCAATATATCGCAACTCTGATCATAATCACCAAGTATGCGATGGATACAGTTAAAGAGTAGAGGGCGATAACGCTCAACCAGCATTTCAAATGCGCGCTGGTCGCCATCAAGGCTCTTCTGAGCCAGGTTACCATCGGAGAAATCTTGCAAAGATGTTTTGGTATTTGTATGTTCTGCTATCGGCATAACGTTTATACTTACCTTTCTTGTTCCGGCTTTAGGAAGTATCTCACGTCATAAGCATAATGAGTCTCTATAGAAATTACAAGAGATTATTGCTGCTATAAGCTCTTCCTTTATTCACTTTAAGTAAGAACTAATTTAGATTAACAATAGCATCTATTTATTAGAAGAATTTATTGCTTTTTAATCTTATTCTAAGGTTTCTTGTAAAGGCAGCTCTATACTGAAAGTAGTGCCTTTCCCCTCGGAAGATTCTACCCAGATACGCCCACCATGCCGTTCAACAATCTGTTTGCTAATAGCCAGACCCAGACCCCAGCCTTTCTTTGATGAGGTTTGAGCATCGGGCGTGCGATAAAATGGCTCGAAGATGTTTGCTTGCTGTTCTTGAGGAATATTTGACCCCTCATTGTGTACCTGTACCATGGCTTTATGATTGGATTGGCTGACTCGCACCTGTACAGTACTGTTATCTGGCGAATACTTAATGGCATTCGTAACTAAATTAGTAACGACCTGGTTGAGCCGTTCGCAATCAGCTTGCAGCACCACAGGTGTTGCAGGAATCTCCAGTTCGATCGTCCGGCCCGTAAGGGATTGTTGTTCTGTTATGGCCTCACGGCACATTTCTCCCATATCACAACGTATAGAGCGTAATGTCATTTTGCCGGATCTCAGGATGCTCAAATCTAAAAGGTCATTGACTAAACCATTCAGACGATGGGTTTGTTGGTCAATGCGCTCTAAAATAGTCTGCAGGAGTGCAAGTTCGGACGGCAATTTAGCCTGCTTGGCGATGCGCAGCATTCCCAACTGCGCCTGACCTTGAATACTGGTAATAGGGGTTTTGAGTTCGTGCGATGCCCTCGAAAGAAAATGATCTTTGAGTGTATTCGCCTTCTCAAGCTCCTCGTTGGCTTGCGCAAGTTCCTGGTTGACGCGCTCAAGTTCACCGGCGTAGACTTCTAACTCTTGCCGCACAAACTGGATATGTCGCCGGCTCCGCTCACGTTGAGCAGCAAGCACGACCATGATAATTTCAGCAAGGACGAAAGGAACGAGCGGAAGCAATTCGTGCCAATCATGATCAAGAATGCCAGACGGGGGAAGAAAATAGATATCAAAGGCCAGTGTGCCAAGAAGAATAGAAAGCACTGCCGGCTCTGTTCCCCAGATCAGCGCAATGATGAGTGTTACCAGAACAAAGGGAGTATCCAGGAAAGCACTGCTTATCCCTAAGCGTTGTAAACCAAGCGGGATCAAGAGACCTAATCCAACTAGAGGGAATGTAAATACATAGCCGACGGGAGGTTCACGCCACCAGGGGAGGCGGGCCAGGTTGTGTTTATGCATCTGAACACGTTTCCTGTGATGGAGCAGTGTAGTGGAACGCTCTTGAGTTCCGGGGTCTGTCACTCGTATGCTCATATACACCTCCAGATACCGGCGGCGTAGCGCCGCTTCGTGTCACAACAGCTCGTGAGCTAACTCAAATATAGCAGACAGTTGAGTTATCAGCAAGCTCGACTGGAAAATGGGGCAGGGCGATTGTTTTATGCTATAAGTAGGAGGAGGCGTAGAAGGCCAGGCTGCTCTCAGGAAGTTAAGCGAGTAACTGTACAACAGTATCGAGCACTTCGCTGAGTTCAAATGGTTTGCTGATGCCAACCAGGGCGCGTTTTTTGATATCCTGTTTCGGTAACTGGGCGCTCATCATGATGCCAGGAGTGTGTTCGAAACCGGGCAGGGCATGCAGGTGATCGTAGAGATCAATCCCGTTCATGTATGGCAGCTGATAATCTAGAAGCAACAGGTCGGGCCTGATCTCACTTATTAAATTCAAAGCCTGCAAGCCATCGGAGACCCACAGCCCACGATATGATGTCTCTTGTTGAAACGCCAGCACAAGTATTTCACCGATGTCCGCATCATCGTCGACCACCAGGATTGTTTTCTCCTTCCCTGGTTCTTCGATAATTGACTGTGCTTGCTCATGATCTTGAAACATAGACCGCTCCCTAAAAGTGCCATTGATAACTACTCATTATGGCCCTTAAAGAGTGTCACGTTTCTTAGTGGGAGATGGTTTCAACCTCTGCTAAAAAACAGCATTGCAAGTAAAGATATTCAACGATTTTCAATGTATTAAATAAACTCTACTTCTACCTGTCTACCCGCCCCGCCCGGTTGCCAATCCATAGAACAGCAAGATCGCGGCGGTGAACATCAGCAGGGCAGTCACCACCAGGCCAATGTTCGTAATCAGGCCGAGCCGCTGATCCTGCATGATCTTGCGATTGTTCCCGATCACGATGAGGTAGACCACGAGAAATGGCGACAGCACGCCCGAGAGCACGTTCGCCCAGAAAATGAGCCTGATGGGATCAAAACGGAGCAGGGCGATCACCATACTCACCACTATGGCGCCGGTCAGGATCAGGTAGAATCCCTCATTTTGCCAGGGCTTCTTCGAGAGACCCGCCGGCCAGCCGAACGTTCCCGCTACCGCGTAGGAAGTGCTGGCGAGCAGCACAGGAATGGCGACAAGCCCGGCGCCGATAAATCCGAACGCAAAGAGGTATTTGGCGAACGGACCAAGTAAAGGCTCTAACGAACGCGCAGCGTCAGCCGCCGTTGCAATGCTTTGATGGTGGGTAAACAAGGTGGCTGCCGTACAGACGATAATAAAGTACGCGACCAGGTTGCCGCTGATCACTCCGATAGCGATATCGAGCGCCGCGCTGCGCAGCTTTTTCCTGGTTGATCCGGTACGTTTCTCTTCTTTTTCGCCTTGCACCTGCCAGAACATCGTATATGGCGAAATCGTCGCGCCGAGCAGAGCGACAGCGCTGCTAATGCTGGCAAACTCGAAATTCACATGCGGCACAAACGTATTGACGAGCACTGTCCCCCAATTCGCATGGGAGAAAATCGCTGTAATGAAGTAGCTGACAAAAGCCAGGCTCATGACCATGAAGATCTTTTTGATCGACTTGAAGCTGCGGTAGACCGTCAAATACCAGAGAACGGCCGCCACCGGAACGACAAACCAGACCCAGGAGACTCCCGTGATCAACTCTATCCCACTCCCTATAGCAACCAGGTCCGCCGCGATCAAAGCAATGTTAGCAACTACAAGGATGAGTGAAGCGGGGATAGCAACCCAACGGCTATAATGCTCGCGCAGGATCTCAGCCAGCCCCTTTTGTGTGATACGCCCCAGTTTCGCGCAGGCAAACTGCACAGATTGAAAAAGAGGTGTGGCGAGTAACATCAGCCAGAGATGCCCATACCCGTTGGTCGCGCCATCTACTGAATATGAACCAACTGCCGACGCGTCGTTGCCTGCCATGCCTGCTAAAAATCCCGGACCGAGGATGTGGAGAAGAAAATTAGGCTCTTTGGCCGGTGGAGGTTGCGCCGTCTCGTCCTGCGCTGCTTGAGCAGGTTTGCTTTTCGCCCTCGTGGCCGTACTGCGCGCTTCTAATTTACTCAGACCCTCGGCGGTTGGGACTTTTTGCTCAACCTTGTCGAGCATTGCGCCTTGCTTTTCAGGGGCTAACTCCTCGGCGCCAACCGCAGTCAGTGATGCAGCTTCTTGTTTACTGACATCGACGGTGACCTTCCCGGCTGCGCTCTCATGCTCGCTGTCTTCGTCAACGGATTGAATACGGTCAACTGGAATTTCCAGCGTTTTCTTGAAGATCACGCCTTTTTGGACAACCAGCTTCTCGGCATCGCCCTGCTCATCCTGGATAACAGCGCTCACTTTCGGCTTACTGACATCCTTTTCACCCAGGTCTCCCCTGGTGGCTTCCACAGCCATTCCGGGTTCAATATTCTTCTTATCAGGTTTTTGTTTTTTAACCATGGTTGCTTAGAATACGCTTTACTGATGAGAAAAGTTTCCCGGCGTCATGTTTCCTGCCGGGAGGCATTGGTATACTCGGCGGGGGCAAAAATCACCAGCACGCGCAAATCTTCACTGATAGAGTGAAAACGATGTTCAACGTTCGCCTTCACATAGATAATTGACCCCGCCTGGACTGCGCGGTTCTCCGTGCCAACCAGTATGGAAGCGCGCCCGGCGATAACATAGTATACCTCATCCTCCGTGTGCGGCTCCTGCCTATCAATATCACCCGCTGCAAGCGCGTAAAGACCCGCGCTGATAGACGGTACGCGCAGGAATTCGAGATAGTTCTGTTTTACGCGATCTTGCTCGTCAATGAGCTGGCCTGTTTCAAAGCTATGCATGATGTGCTCCCTATTTAGATGTTCACCACAGTGTTGCGCAAAACCCCGATGCCCACAATTTCCGTCTCCATTACATCTCCAGCTTTGAGAAATTCGGGTGGGTTGCGAGAGTGACCAACGCCGCTGGGTGTGCCCGTGGCGATGATATCACCTGCCTCCAGGGTCATACCTTGCGAAAGAATGGTGATGATACTGCGCACATCAAAAAGCATGTGAGCTGTGGTGTCTTCCTGTTTGGTGACGCCATTCACGCGCAGGCGCAGCGTCAATTGCTGCGGGTCGGGGATCTCATCGGCGGTGACAATCCAGGGTCCCATCGGGCAATAGCCATCGATACTCTTACCCCTGAAATACTGCTTATGACGGTATTGAATGTCGCGCGCTGAAACATCATTCAGCACAGTGTAGCCAAAAACGTGCGACAGAGCATCTTCTTCGCGAATCTTCTTGCCCGGCTTGCCAATAATAACCGCCAGTTCGGCTTCCCAGTCAATCTCAGTTGAAACTGCCGGGTCAATGACCAAATTCCCGAAAGGGCCATTGATGGCTGTTGAGGCTTTCGTAAAAAATATAGGATCTTCCGGGACGGTTTCTGGTTCTCCGCGCGTGCGGGCCGACTCTCTGGCGTGTTCCGCGTAATTCCGCCCAAGACACACCACATTTTTACGCGGGCGCGCAATAGGCGCTGCCAGCTGTACCTCGGAGAGCGCATGCGCCGCGCCGATCTCAGTGAAGGTCTTCACATCATGCAAGCGACGCCCGGCAGCCTTGCGCAAAATAGCCTGCAAGACCTGCACACCTTGCTCATAGTGGTCGATCAAGTCAAGCATATGCTCATACGGCTCCAGGCCGAGGGCGCGCGCAGCCAGGTCCACATCGACAATTTCGTCGTGCTGGACAAGGCCCAGGCGGGCCTGCGGAAGATCAGCGGTAAAAAAGCTGGCGAGTTTCATCAAGGTCTCCTTTGATTGCTGTAGGGACGCGATTGATCGCGTCCCTACGCTGATTCGTCTCCCGTCAAACTGGCGGGCGGACGCAAATCTTCCGGTTGTCCGGGATAGCGTTCCAGGCCGATCACCGGCCCCAGTTCTCCGGTGCGTACCGTCAGCTTGCGCGCTTTATGTTCAAGCGCCACACAAATCAAGACAACGACGCTGTCCAGGTCAAGCACGCTCGTATTGACCACAAGGTCATAGAGCAGCGGGTCATTGACGTTGCAGCCAAATTGCGCCTGCAAATAGCGCACGCGGTTACGGTCCTTTAGCTGGACTCGCGCCTGCGCTGCTGCTTCGTCCAATCCTTCGCGCCGGGCAACATAGTCAATACGCTGTTTGAGCGGCGCGACCATTCGTACATGCAGCACATCGCGCCGTTTCGCCAGCAGAACCTGCCCTGCGCGCCCAACGATGACGACGCGCCCCGCGTTCGCCGCCGTCTCGACGACCCGGCCCAGAGCATCGTTATAGACACGTTCTACTTGCTCCGGTGGAATCATGGGCGTAGGCACGACGAGCGCGGCTGCCTGAAGCGCATTCAGCAAACGCGCGATAAAGCCCTCCACGCGCTCATCATGCACCTCCGCCTCCGCCTCCGTGATGCCCAACGCATGAGCAACCTGCGCTACAATTTCGTGATCGATCAGTTGCCAACCCAGACGCTGCGCCAGGCGCGCGGCAACTTCTCCGCCGCCACTGCCATACTGGCGCGAAATCGTGATCGCTCTCATTTCGGGAGCGTTCTGCTGCTGCTGATCCATTGCGTCCTACCTTTCATGTCCATTAACTATTTTATTCTATCATATACCCGGTTGCAGGTTGTTTTTTATTCGAAATGTGTTACAATATTACTTAGTTATAAAGGTAAATTTGTAATAAATCGAATTGACGTTTTTCTGAACCACTATCTCAAGAAAGTACCAGACGTTTGGAGAGAAAGCCTGTCATCCTGAGCGCAGCGAAGGATCTGGCTCGATAGGCGGAGAGATCCTTCGCTGCGCTCAGGATGACAGCCCGGACCCCTCTCCAGTCTGCTTCTGGGAAGCCTTATCTCCAAAACGTCTCAAGAAAGGACAGCATGGCCACGATTAAAGAACACTCACATATGGAAGATAGCAACATCCCAGTTGAACGCGTGCAGATTGGTGTGAGAATGGAAAAGAGTATGGTGAAGGTGCTTAAAGCGCTAGCTGAATACCACGATGTTTCCCTGGGCGATCTGCTCGAAGGAATTGTTCTGCACGCTTTTGAGAATAAGACCCCATTCAGCGAGGAAACACTGCTGCGTATTGCGCAACTGAAGGAAGTCTACAGCATGAACTACGGCGTGAGCGCGAGTCATCGTTTCATAGAACAGACGCCGGGAATAAATGAAGAGTAATAAACCTCTGAGCGATACTCGCAAGCAAGTAAGAAAGAGGGCAGCGAAATGAAAGACAGCATTCTGATCGGCAGACGGGATAAGATCGTCGCCATATCTGCCGAAACCTGGAGAAAACACCTTACCGAAGCGCGACAGCACTCAACAACAAGACTCAGCTTTATGACAGAGCACCATCACCGTGTCAGGAATTTCGTAGTACGCGAACTGCCTCGCAATGGCGGCAAACCATTGAGGGCTGAAGACATCTCGCGCGGGTTGTTTCTTCCACTTGCGACAGTAGATGAAATTCTTGAAGAACTCCAAAAGCACTTGTTTTTCCTGGTATTGAACGATGCCAGAGAAGTTAGCTGGGCTTTTCCAGTAACAACAGACAGAACCCCCCATCGATTACACTTTAGTAGTGGTGAGAGCATATTTGCAGCTTGAGCGGAGGATGCGATAGCAACGCCTTTCGTGCAAGGGCGCTTACGTAACGAGAAACTGGTGGTCAACATTGATAGCGAGTGTGCGCATTGCAGTCGGCAGCTCCATCTCACGCTGACCAGTGAACTGGAATGGAGCGTACAAGAACATGATGCGAGTCCGTTGGTGTTTGAACCGGATGTTGACTTTGGACACCTCACAGCCCCAAATATCATTCACGATTACTGACAAAATTCTCTTTTCTTCTGGTCAGAAGAACATGCAAAGGAATACCGTAGGAACCAGCAACAGGTAGATGGCATTTACCTGACGTTGAAGCAAATGGCCTTCTCCACCAGGATAGCTCAATCGAGGCTGTTCGGGTTTTGAAGACTCGCCTATATTGCATCTATCGCAAAATATAAGATAGTATGTAGCAGAGAGATGTCTACGCCTCAAGATTGGAGACCAATATATGATCGTTCAGCCGCGAATGGCGTCAGCCGTCATGTTGCTGCGGGATTTGCCAGCAGGCCAGGGTATCGAAGTATTCATGGTGCGGCGCGTTATCCAGAGCGACTTTATGCCTAATGTATATGTTTTCCCCGGCGGCTCCGTCTCGCAAGATGATTACGCCGCAGAGACTGCCGAGGGCGTGTGCGCGCCCGTCGCTCCCTCGCCATCCGATCCCGAAGGGTATACGGCTGTGGGTAAGGGAGTAAGAGCCGCCGCCATTCGCGAACTCTTCGAGGAAGCCGGTGTGCTGCTCGCCTATCGCGATGGCGAAATATTGTCTATTCCAGAAGTGCAGGTGGCGCATTTTGATAGCTATCGCCAGGCGTTCCAGCAGCAACAAGGGTCGCTGGAAGAGATGGCGCGCGCCGAAAAACTGACGCTGGCAACCGACTGCCTGGGCTATATCGCGCACTGGATCACCCCGGAAGGTATGCCCAAACGTTTCGATACGCACTTTTTCATCACGACCGCCCCGGCTGAACAACTGGCCGCGCACGACCGCCTGGAGACCAGCGAGGGTCTCTGGATCGCGCCATCCGAAGCCCTGGCAAGTTCTGAACGCGGCGAGTTCCCACTCGTCTTTGCCACCATCCACCAGCTGCGCGAGCTTGCAAGTTTTGACAGCGTTGCCGGTGCGCTGCAACACACGGCGACTCAGCGCGTGCCGGTGCGCATGCCCGTATTGGTGAAGGAAGAGGACGGCAGCGCGCATGTCTACCTGCAAGAAGACTCCGGCGATACCTGGGAAGTTCCCGAACATATGCGCAGGAGATAAAAATGCAACAAATATATACCATCATCCTGGCCCCCAACCCCTCCATCATGACGGGACCAGGCACCAATACTATCGTGCTGGGCACAGCCAGCGAGGGCGCAATCGTCATCGATCCGGCGGTTGATGATGCCACATACCTCGATGCGCTCGTACAAGAGGGCGAGAAACGCGGCGGTATGCGGCGCATTCTCATCACACACGGCCATCCCGACCACATGGGGGGAGCGGCAGCCCTGCGCGAACGGCTTCATGTCCCCATCTACGCTTTCGCTCGCAAGGGTGTGCCCGTGGCAGATATAGAAGTTGCCGACGGTGAGACCTTTCCAGTCGCCGGGGAAACGTTGAGAGCCATCCACACGCCAGGCCATCGCTTCGACCATCACTCTTATTACCTGGAGCGGCAGCGCATCCTCTTCGCGGGCGACATGATCTCTGGCATCACCACCAATGTCATCGCGCCTCCCGACGGCAACATGTTCGATTACATGAATTCGCTGCAGCGTTTGCAGCAGATCGACATCGCCGAGATTGTACCCGCGCATGGCCCTACTATCGCGAGCGCGCAGGCCAAAATCACCGAATACATCGCCCATCGCCAACTGCGCGAGCAGCAGATCATGCAGGTGTTGGAGACGCTGCCGCGCGGCGTAACCATCCCTGAGATGACGCCGGCCATCTACACCGATGTTGACCCGAAGCTGCACTCCATTGCCGCCTGGACGGTAGAAGCGCACCTGCTCAAACTCGAAAAAGAGGGGTTGGTGGAACGCATCGGCGATAAAGGATGGGCGCTGGTCGAACCGACGGCATAATCACCGCCTGATCAGCAACCTCAATCCCAACAATCCCGCCAATCCCAGAAAAATCCAGCCCGCGAGCAGTTGGTGGGCGCTGGTGAGCAGAATGCCGCCGCCCAGGGATGCAACAAAGGTTAAGAAGCTGGTCAGGACACCTGCGCCTGTACCGTTGCCGGGGTCTCTTTTGTTGCCCCGGGGTCCATGACCGTTGCGGCGCGAGCGACCGTTAGCCAGGCCCAGGTCGGCCTTAACCTCTATCTGGCCTGTTTCGAGTTTAGCTATCACTCGTTCCAACTCGCCTGGCAGTTTCAGCAGGATGCGCCCTGCATCCAGTAACTGTTTCAGGATGTCCTGGACAGTCTGGCTCACGCCTTCAGCATCCAGGCCGAGAAATTTGCGCGCGTAGGGCGTCGCCACATCTATAAAGTTGAAATCCGGCGCGAGACCGGTCGATACTCCCACCAGCGTGCTGACGGCGCGGCCCGTGAAGGCGAATTGCGCGGGTATCTGGAATGGCTGCCCGTAGAGCAGCTTGCCAACATCCTCGGCCACATCGGGAATATCCAGATTGCGCGCCTCGCCGAGCGTCATGCCGTAGTATTGCTCCAGCATGATCGACATACCCCGCTCGATGGCGGCCATGTTCGCGCCCTCACCAATGAAGCCCAGGCGCGCCAGGGCATCCACCAGGGTATGTGAGTCGCGCATCACGAAACTCACGAAGAGATCTTTGAGCGACTTCTTCATGCTCTTGCTAAGCGAGCCGACCATACCAAAGTCCACAAACTCGACAATAGGTCCGGAACCGGGCGGACCTTTCTTCACGAAGATATTACCCGGGTGCGGGTCAGCATGGAAGAAACCGGCATCAAAAAATTGATAGAAGTAAGTTTGCACGGTGCGTTTCGCCACTTCGAGCCGGTCAATTCCCTCCCTGTCGAGCGTGGCATAGTCGTTGATTTTGATGCCCTCGATCCATTCCAGCACCAGCACGCGGCGCGTTGTAAACTGCTCATATACAGCAGGAATGTAGATGGTCGGATCATCTTTGAACATTTCTTTGAAACGTTTGGCGTTGGCTGCTTCGGTGATGTAATCGATCTCCTCGTAGGTGGTGCGCTTAAATTCGCGATAGATGCCCATCAGGTCGACGAACTGGCTGGTATCGACGAAGCGGTTGAGCACCCAGATCACGAATTTGACGGTGCTCAGGTCGCTGCGCACCAACTGTTCGATGTTGGGCCGCTGCACCTTGACCGCCACCGTCTCCCCGTTAGAGACCAACACCGCCTTATGCACCTGGCCCAGCGAAGCGGCGGCAGTGGCCTTGCGCTCTAAAACGCTGAAGATCTGTTCAACCGGTTTTCCCAGTTCCGACTCGATCACAGAGACCACGTGACTGAACGACGCTGGCGGCACTTCATCCTGTAATGATGCGATGGCCGCCAGCGCCTTTTCCGGCAGCAGGTCTGCGCGCGCGCTGAGGAATTGCCCCAGCTTTATCATCAGCACGCCAAGTTTGATGGCCGCGTGGCGAAACGCTATCAGCACTTCTACCAGCACGTCGATGTTTGGCTCTACGTCATAGTTACCTCGTTCGCGCGCCCGTATTACACGGCGGCGTTCCCGGTAAATGACCCATAATGTCCATAGCAGCAGCCTGGATACACGAAAAAAACGGATGCCCTGCGAAAATCTATTTATGCCCGGAGTTTTACGTCTCATCTAAATGTCCTTGAATACCTTTCCAATGTGGGCGCGATAAATCTGGCCCCTACACCCTAGCATAACATGTACGTTAAAAGTCGGCTAGAGGTTCGGAATAAAGCGCTATAGCGAAACGAAATAAACATTTCGGGCGTCCTTTATCCTAGAAGAGAGGCTATGCTTGCGCCTGGCGCCAGGTTGAAACGACGCGATATTTTTATATGAATACATAATGGAGGTGTGCTTTGTCCGGTGTTCAGGTTGACAACTCTCCGGCAGTAACAGCACGCGTACAAGATATATCCTCGTGGAAAGAGGGAGACATTTCCACCCTGACTGCGAAAGATAAGAAACGCTATAATAGACGTAAATCCGCTGTTAAAGCTTATTTAACCACTCAAGACCCGCTTGAACAAGTAGCCCTGCGCTATCATCTACCCGCCAGGATGCTGGCGAAGCTGGCGAGGCGCAGCGCCATGCTGCATGAAGATGGCGCGCCCTGGGGCTTTCGCGCCCTTGTACCAGGAGTGCGCGTGGTCAATCATCTACCTGCGCCAGCCGATGCAGCTGATTGCGTCACTGCGGATGAGGATGAAGATAGCGCTAAACGCATCGCGGCTGTCGAGGTCAGTATGGATTACCCGCATCTGCCAGCCGCCGTGCCAACAGTTGGCAATGGGCGCGCAAGGGGCATCAGTAAGAAGAGCAGCTTCGCCCAACATTCTATACGCA
>Ga0070733_10002277_pt1 | contig 13810 bp, 12 predicted proteins | sample Coa_R1_9_FD_66450 | JGI IMG/M metagenome (GOLD analysis project Ga0070733, IMG submission 66450) | Surface soil microbial communities from Centralia Pennsylvania, which are recovering from an underground coalmine fire - Coalmine... | ecosystem: Environmental > Terrestrial > Soil > Unclassified ... | reverse complement strand
TGTTCGGCCCGGCCATGGCGTAGGTGATGAAACCCATCTTGTTGCTCGCCTTCACTGGATCGTCTTTAATACTCGCGTCTTCCCAAGCCTTGTTCACCGCGGGATCAGGACCCAGACCGAACTGCACGACGAAGCCCGAAACGACGCGGAACAGGGCGGCACCGTCGTAGAAATGATGTTTTACGAGATTGTAGAAACGATCGGCGCCCAGAGGAGCCCAAGCGCGAGTGACATGGATCACGAAGTCGCCCTTGGTTGTTGTGAACTTGGCGTCGTACTCGGCGGGGGCCTGCGCCTTCAACGTCGCTGGATGCAGAAGGCCAGGGTCAGTGCCCCCTGATTTCGGTTTCGCGGCCGTGGACTGCCCAGTTGCCACGGGCTTCTTTGCCGGCGCCGCCTGATCCTGAGCGTAAGCGGTGCCTGCGAACAACAATGCAAGTGCAACGATCGAGAGCTCGAACTTACGTTTCATCGCTTTCCTCCAAGTCGTTTTGAGGTGGCTTCCACCTGTTCCATAACGCGAAGGGTGTTGCCACCGAGAATTTTCTGAATGTCAGCTTCGGAATACCCTTTCTTCAACAGGGCGTCGGTGATTTGCGGCAGGTGCGAGGCGTCGTCCATACCAAACGGCATTACCGCGCCATCGAAATCGGAACCAAGACCCACGTGATCGGCGCCGACCAGTTTCACGGCGTGGTCAATGTGCTCGATGATTTTCGTCCATTCCACGCGCGGCAGCTTCCCATCGAGCATTGCCTGGCGTGTGAGCCGGGCCCCTTCGAGTATCTGGCAGGCTTCGTTTTCGCCGCAGCGCTCTTTGATCCTTGCGTTTGCTTCCTTGTCGATTTCCGGATGGGCCTTAGTGGCGTCACGAAATTCCTGGCTTAGGAAGCCCACGTGGTAGTTGATCTGAATCACGCCGCCTTTGGCGGCAAGGTCCTTGATCATCTGGTCCGTCATGTTGCGGGGTGCATCGCAAATCGCACGGCAGGACGAATGCGAGGCAATCAGCGGCGCCTCACTGATGACGAGTGCGTCGTAAAACGTCTTGTCCGCGACGTGCGAGATGTCCACCATAACGCCGAGGCGGTTCATCTCGCGCACCACCTGCTTCCCGAAATCGGTGAGTCCATTGTGCGCGGGTTTGTCGGTGGAGGAATCGGCCCACTCGTCGTTGACGCTGTGCGTAAGCGTCATGTAGCGAACACCGAGACCGGCGAAGTCGCGGAGAACGCCGAGGTCGCTGTTGATCATGTGGCCGCCCTCAACGCCCATGAGCGCAGCGATCTTGCCCGAGGCATGTGCGCGCCGCACGTCCTCGACGGTCGTAGCTAGAACAAGGTCGTTCGGGTGCTTGGCGACTGTCTCGCGAACCGCGTCAATCTGCGCCCGCGCGCGCTTTACAGCTCCGGGTCCGGTAACCGTCCCGGGAATCCAGATGGAGAAAAAGATCCCGCCGAGTCCGCCTTCGCGCATTCGCGGAATATCGATATTCCCTTCGGCGTGGCGCGCGCCCAAATCAAATTTCGGATCAAGAAGCATCTGCGTTGTGTCGTCATGCGTGTCCACAACAATCGAGCGGAAGTGAAGCTCGCGTGCTTTGGGAGAGATATCCAATGATGAACCGAACGCGAGGAGAGCAAGCGTTCCGCCCAGCGACCAGCACAGCCCAACCAATCCAAAACGAACCATTCAAACCCCTCAGTCACTTTGATAGACCAATGCCCGGGCGAACAGATTGCCGGCTCTACAGCTTCAATCGCGCCCGCGGAACCAGGATTTCACCGCATGCAGAAGCACCTGGCCGTTCAAGGCGGCGAGCGATTCAGTGAGCGGAATGCCCTTGGGGCAAACCTTCACGCAATTCTGCGCATTGTCGCAATCTTCAATTCCGCCGGGGCCCATCAGGGCTTCCAGACGCTCGGCGGCGTGCATCGCGCCGGTGGGGTGCATGTTGAACAGGCGCACCTGGCTGACGATTGCGGCGCCAATGAATTTCGAGTGTTCGTTCACCTTGGGACAGATCTCGAGACAGTTGCCGCACGTGATGCAGCGTGCAAGCGGATATCCCACTTCCTGGAGAGCAGGGGACATGCGCGGACCCGGACCGAGGTCGTAGGTGCCATCGATGGGGATCCAGCACTTCGTGCGTTTCAGGCTGTCGAACATGAACTGGCGATCGACCAAGAGATCGCGGACGAGCGGAAACTTCGTTAGCGGTTCCAGGCGAATCGGTTTTTCCAGATCGTCCACGAGCGCGGAGCAAGCCTGGCGAGGCTGGCCATTGATGAGCATCGCGCAGGCGCCGCAAACTTCCTCAAGGCAATTCGCGTCGTAGCTGACGGGAGTTGATTCCCTGCCATCGCGCGTGAGCGGCTTTTCCGCGATATCGCGCAGGCACTGAATCACATTCAAGTGCGGGCGGTGCCGGATCTCGAATTCCTCCCAGCGGACGGATTCATCCGGCCGCTGCTGGCGCCTGATGCGAACGATGAAAGTGTTTTCAGGCATTTTCTTTTTCCGTCAGGTTACAGAGAGATCCCTCGCTCACGTTGTTTCGCTCGGGATGACCATCCTCTCCGGATGGTCACTTTACCGCCGTATACTTGCGCTCGCGCAAGGGAAGCAGCGACGTATCCACCGGCTCATATTCAAGCTTGATTGTACCGGACTTGCAGCTCGCCTTTGTGGTCTTCAGCCACTTCGCGTCGTCGCGATTCGGAAACTCCGGTTTGTAATGCGCCCCGCGCGTTTCGTTGCGGGCGAACGCGCCCATGGTGATGGCTCGCGCAAGAACGAGCATGTTCCCGAGCTCCCGGGCAAAGTTCAACGTCTGATTCGCCCATTGCGTCCGGTCCTGCAGATTGATTTTCGCGAAGCGCCCGCTCAGCTCGTCAATTTTTGCGAGAGTGTTTTCCAGCGCGGCGTTGTAGCGGATCACCGTGACGTTTTCGGTCATCACTTCGCCGAGTTCGCGCCAGATTGTGATCGGATTCTCGCTTCCCTGCTGGTGGAGCAACCCGTCGGTGATGTCCTGCTGGCGCACTCGCTCGCGCTCGAATACGCTCGCAGGCGTGCTCTCACAGCCCTGCTCGAGATTGCGCGAATAGCGAACAGCCGCAGGCCCGGCGAGCGCGCCTCCGTAGATGCACGACACCAGCGAGTTCGCGCCTAAACGGTTCGCGCCGTGATACTGGTATTCGCACTCGCCTGCCGCATAGACCCCGGGGATATTGGTGGCCTGATTTTCGTTGTCCACCCAGAGCCCGCCCATCGTGTAGTGCATCGCCGGGAAAACTTTCATCGGCTCGACATGCGGGTCAACCCCAACGAATTTCTCATAGATTTCGAGAATGCCTTCGAGCTTGCGGTCGAGCACATCGCGCGGAATGTGTGTCACGTCGAGATAGACCGCCGGATCGCCCGGGAGTCCCATCTTCATTTCGAAGACGACCTTGTGAATCGCGCGGGTGGCAACATCGCGCGGCACAAGGTTCCCGTATTTCGGATACCATTCTTCGAGGAAATAGAAGCGCTCGCCTTCCGGGATGTCTTTGCCGCGACGCTTGTCACCTGCCTGCTTGGGCACCCACACTCGGCCGCCTTCTCCGCGCGCCGATTCGCTCATCAGCCGGCATTTATCCTCACCGGGAATCGCGGTGGGGTGCACCTGAATGAATTCGCCGTTGGCGTAATAGGCGCCCTGCTGGAACAGCGCCGATTGAGCGGAACCCGTGCAAACTACAGAATTGGTCGAACGTCCGAAGATCGCGCCGATGCCGCCGGTGCAGAAGATCGCGGCATCCGCTGGGAACGTGCGGACCTCCATGGTCTTGAGGTTCATCGCACAGATGCCTCGCAAGACCCCGGCGTCATCAAGAACGGCCGAAAGAAACGTCCAGCCCTCGAACTTTTTCACTTTGTCTTCGGATTCAAAGCGGCGGACCTGCTCGTCGAGCGCGTACAACAATTGCTGCCCCGTGGTTGCTCCAGCGAACGCGGTCCGATGGAACAGCGTCCCCCCGAAACGCCGGAAATCAAGCAGCCCTTCCGGAGTGCGGTTGAACATCACGCCCATGCGGTCGAGGAGATCGATGATCGCCGGAGCGGCTTCGCACATGCCCTTGACGAGCGGCTGATTCGCGAGAAAATCACCGCCATAGATCGTGTCGTCAAAGTGCTTCCAGGTGGAATCCCCTTCGCCCTTCAAGTTCTTGGCCGCGTTGATGCCTCCCTGCGCGCAAACGGAATGCGATCGCTTCACGGGAACGATGGAGAAGAGGTCTACAGGCACGCCGGATTCGGCCACGCGGATCGCAGCCATAAGGCCCGCAAGGCCGCCACCGACAATAATGATCTTGGGAGTCTTCATTCGGGCTGTCTCATTGGACGTACGTCCCGAGCGGGAACCAGTAATTGTGGAATCCAAGGGCAATCGCAATGCCCACGAAAGTCAAAACCACGGTAACGGCGGCTCCCAGCCACGCAGCTGCGCGTTGCGCGCTCGCAGTTACCGCAATGCCCCACTTGCAGGCGAAATTCCACAGGCCATTTCCCAGATGAAAGGACGCAGCGGTAACGCCGACAATGTAAAACGTCAGGTACCAGGGATTCGCCATGGCTTGCGCCAGGTCGTGATAGTCCGTCCGGCCATGGCCAACGAACCGCTCCGTGTACACATGCCAGCCGATAAAGACGAACGCGACGATCCCGCTCCAGCGCTGGAGAACATACATCCAGTTGGACATCCAGGGATGGCCCAGCGCGTTCGACTTCCCGGACCACCAGATGTAGATGCCGTAGAAGCCGTGGAAAAGTATCGGAATCCACAAAACGCAGGCCTCCACAAGGATGCGCCATGGAATGCCCTGGAGCTCGGCGGAAACGTCGTTGTATTTCTGCACGCTCACCAGAGCGTAGCTATTCGACCAGAAATGCTCGAGGAGGAATGCCCCAATGGGGACCACGCCGCTCAGCGAATGCAGTTTGTCGAGGAGGTAACTTGTTTTGGATTCAGCCGCTGCGGCCGGCATGCATGCTCCGAAGTGGAAAAGTCAGTATAGGCATCCTGACGCGGGTTTGCAAGTTGGCGCGCCGCGGCTTTTTGATTACCAGCGTCGCGCCCTCCGGGATGATTCGCTTTGGCTGATAATTCTTAGGTACGGCGGTCCTCTAACTGCCCCTGATCTTATAAAACTCCATGCTAGACTCGCTCGAATGGCGGCACGTAATATGCCGAGCGAACACATCCCGGAACTGAAGAAGTGGGTCGCCGAACTGCTGCGCAAGAGCGCATCCGGCGGAGACGTGGGATTAGATCGCGTGGTGGACTTGATCAGGAAGCATTACGCGGTTCAGCGCCACGAAGTTGCCATCTTTGCCCTGAGCGACGACGGCCGGTTCCTGAAGTTTGTCACTCCAGAAAAGCTGCAAGCGGTAGGGCAGATTCCGCTGACGAGTACCAACTCGCTGGCGGCGCGCACGGCGCACGGCGCGCGACAAGCGGCCCGAGATTATCAACCACTTCTCCGTGGTGCCGCATGCCTCCGTTTTCGAAGCGGTGCCGCTGATCGAGGAGCAGCGAGGCGAACCCATCCAGAAAATCATGAGCGCGCCGCTCATGCTTGAGAAGAAGCTGATCGGTGTGATTGAGATCTCGAGAAAGGGCGCCACGGCGGCCGAGGCGGGGCCGGACTTCACGCCATCCGAACTTCGGGAACTCCGGATTATCGCCGATACTATTGCTCCCTGCCTGCCGCTCTGCATCACGGAGCCCGCCTGACATCTCACGGCACTCCATGAGCGCGTCTGTAACGCACCCGTAATGATTTGAGCGTGAATAAAGATTGACATCGCCGGGTGCGCTTGCTAGTTTTCGGACGCGAGCTTTTTTTCGATTCCGCTTCGGAGGCACCGCAACCCGGCAAGCCCAATGGCGTTCGTCGCGAAGAAAATTTTCCTCACAAAGGGCGTTGGTAAACACCGCGAGCGGCTGTCGAGCTTCGAACTGGCGTTGCGGAACGCGGGAATCGCGGCGTGTAACATCGTCCGTGTATCGTCGATTTTTCCTCCTTATTGCAAACTCATCTCCCGCAGCGAAGGGCTGAAGCATCTGAAGCCCGGGCAAGTGGCGTTCACCGTGATTAGCGAAAACCAGACGCGCGAGCCGCACCGGCTGATTGCAGCGGGCGTCGGGCTCGCGCTGCCGGGCGACAAGTCCATGTTCGGGTACCTCTCCGAGCACCATTCCTTCGGCGAAAGCGAAGAGATTGCCGGCGAATATACCGAGGAACTCGCGGCGGAGATGCTCGCCACCACCCTGAACGTCGAGTTTGATCCGGATTTATCGTGGGACGAGAAAAAAGAGGTTTACCGCATTTCGAACAAGATCGTCCGCACCATGAACATCACGCAGTCGGCCGTGGGAGACAAGCGCGGTCTGTGGACCACAGTGCTCGCCGCCGCCATCCTTCTTGGCGAAGATGACTGAAGCTTTACCCACCGATCAAAAATCTGAAGCTAGCCCTGAATGCGTCCGAACGTCGTAGTGCTTCTCTATAGCAGTTGCCGCTTCTTGGTGCGGGTTTTGAAGTAGCCGATGCGCTGGAGCACTGCGCCGGCGATCAGCGGTAACGCCACAGTGGCGTCGTCGAGCACTTCCGCAAGTCTCCCGCCTTCTTCCGTCGGCACGAATTTTCCCCACGAGACAGCCTCCGAATACGTGCTGCCGGATAGGCCGCCCCAATTCACCGGTTCGGGACAGATGCGCACGCCGTAGTTGTAGCGCTTAAGAGGGATTTTTTCGTAGCCGCGCCGCGCGAGCAGCTCAGCGTAGACGCCGAATTGTTGTGCCCAGTTGCGCGGAACCCCACCGCCAATCGTGAGCAAGCCCATGCGCTTTGTCCCGAGCATCGTCTTGGCGTATTGCTCAAAGTCTTCGTATGGATCGAATCGCAAACGCGGAATCCCCTTCTTCTTGCGCACCCGCTGGTGCAGCGCAAAGTCGATGCCCAGCTCGGAATCGGTAAACGCCGGGACAAAAATGGGGACGTTGTTTTCGAAGGCGGATTTCAGAATCCCGCGGCCTTTCATGTGACGTTTCAGGTGCTCGCCGATACGGCGATTGATCTTCCAACTGCAAACGACCTCGTTCGCGTCCCAGCGTTCGAGAATGTGCTGCATCACTTCTTCGACAGCGTCGAGATTTACTTCCGGCTCGAGCGAGTCATACACGCGGTTGTACCCGGCCACGAAGAGTTCGCGGTCGTCCATCTTTGCGTCATAACGGAAATGCGAGCGCCCCGTAGCTTCCACCAGTCCGTGCGCCATGAGCGCGCCTGTGGAAACGATCGCTTTGATCACGCCCGATTCGATGAGGTCGCAGAAAATCAAGCCCATTTTGGCGACGGTCATCGCGCCGGAGAGTGTCGCCACGCAGAAACAGTCTTTGTCGCGCGCCATGGCCTCGAGAACATCCGCCGCATCCCCGATCTGGCGTCCCGTGAAGGCAGTCCGGCCCATCGCGCGCACAAGATCGTCGATGGTTCGAATGCGGGAAAGGTCCAGAGGATAAATCGGAGTGAGGCGGTCCTCGATGGGGTCATGCAGATAGCGCCCGGTGGCGCCCTTTTTCTTTGCCATTCAGACTCCTCGCAGGTAATGTAGCGTCATCCCGCCGCTTGCGGGAGCGAATGATCCTGTTTTGCGCGTCTTATTGATATTACAAAGCGGCCATTCGTGAAAGAAGAATTTCCACTTTCTCAGGAGATACGCGAGACGCCCCGCACAAAACAATGAGCCGATACACGCCGACGCCGCCTGAAAATTTCGGCGGCCTTCCCGAAGAGCATTCGCTGTACGAAACCTCCCGTGCCGTGATTTTCCCCGTTCCGCTCGAACGCACCACGAGCTACGAGCATGGCACCTGCAACGGCCCGTCGGCAATTCTTGCGGCCAGCCGGAACATGGAGCTCTACGACGACGAGCTCGAACTCGAACCGTACAAGGAAATCGGAATTGCAACTTTGCCGCCGATCGACACTTCGGATGGCACGCTTGACGAAGTGATCACGGAATTGTTCACCGCACAACTCGGAATGCTGGAGGACAAGAAATTTCCGGTAGCCCTCGGCGGAGAGCACTCCCTTACGCCTCCGCTCGTTTCCGCAACGGCGAAAAAATACAAGGACCTCACCGTCTTGCAGATTGACGCGCACGCGGATCTCCGCGATGAGTATCAGGGTAATCCCGGAAGCCATGCATGCGCGATGCGGCGAGTGGTGGAGGTTTGTCCCGCGGTGCAAGTAGGCATCCGCTCGCTCTCGGTGGAAGAGGCGAAGGCGATCCCCCACCTGCGCACGAGCATTTACTGGGCCAAAGACATCGTGCGCGCCCCCATGAAGACATGGATCGCGAAGGTGCTCGGCGACTTGGGTCCCCATGTATACTTGACGATTGACCTGGACGGTTTTGATCCCTCCATCGTGCCCGCCACCGGCGCGCCGGAACCCGGCGGGCTCGACTGGCACCAGGTGACTTCGCTCGTTCGCGCCGTGGCTGATCATAAGACGATCGTCGGCATGGATGTCGTCGAGTTGCTCCCACAGCCCGGAGGTCACGCATCCGATTTCCTTGCGGCCAAACTTGTGTATAAATGTCTGGGATACATTTTCTGCCAGGGATAGTTTCGGGAGGGTGGAAGGCATGACGGGGCTCGCGATTTTCTTGAACGTGTTGCAACACCATGATGTTTATATCGAATGGAGTCCCGGATTTATCGGCATGCTCATCTTCGGCATGCTGGCCGGTTGGTTGACCGGCGTGCTGACGCGCGGCCGCGGCTATGGCTGCATTGTGGACATCATCCTCGGACTGATCGGCGCCTTCATCGGCCAGTGGATCTTCCTGAAACTTAACATTCCGGTGTATGGCTTCATCGGCAACCTTGCGGCGGCAGTTGTCGGCGCCGTCCTGCTGGTGGCATTCGTGAGATTGATTGCGGGCGGCAGAGATTAGCCGGCGGCCCTCGTTCGAGTGAAAATTCGCAGAACAAAGAGAGAGTCTTGAGCCAACGATCGTTGTGGGCCATTCCGCTGGGCGGGCTGGGCGAGTTCGGCATGAACATGCTCGTTCTCCGCTGCGGCGAAGACATCATCGTAATTGACGCCGGGCTGATGTTCCCCGAGCAGGAACTCCTTGGCGTCGACATCGTTATCCCCGACACCACCTACCTGAAGCAACACAAGCACATGTTGCGCGCAATCGTCCTCACCCACGCGCACGAAGACCACATCGGCGCGCTGCCCTACATCCTCCGCGATTTGAACGTCCCTGTCTACGGGACGGAGTTCACTCTGGCCATCGTTCGCAAGAAGCTCGAAGAGCACGCGCTGCTCGACACGGCGAAGTTGAACAAGGTTGCGGCGGGTGATACGACCACGATCGGGCCGTTTCAGATCGAATATCTGCACGTGACGCACAGCACGGTTGATTGCGTCGCCCTTGCCGTCCGAACGCCGCTGGGCGTCATCATCCACACGGGCGATTACAAAATCGATCCCACGCCAGTGGATGAAAAACCGTTTGATTTGCACGCCTTTGCGCGATATGGCCAGGAAGGCGTCCTCGCCCTGTTCAGCGACAGCACCAACGTCGAGCGGCCGGGGTTCACGCCATCGGAGCGTGCTGTATGTGTGCGGATCGAGGAACTGTTCCGTGCGGCGCCGGCAAGGGTCGTGGTGTCCTGTTTCTCGAGTTCCGTCCACCGCATTCAGCAAGTGATTGACATCGCGCGCCGCGTGGGACGCAAGGTCGGCATTGTCGGGCGCAGCATGGTGGACAACATCGAAATTGCCCACGGGCTCGGCAAGTTGCGGATTCCCGACGGCAGCGTGGTGCGGCCGCAGGATATCCGGAGCTTCGATCCGCAGAAACTGGTTGTGCTGGCAAGCGGAAGCCAGGCCGAGCCGCTCTCGGCGCTTTCGCGAATCGCGGTGGATAATCACCGCATGATGAGTATCGCGGAAACCGACACGGTGATCCTCTCTTCGCGCCTGATCCCCGGCAACGAAAAGGCGATCTTCCGGATGATTGACCATTTCTTCCGCCGTCGCGTCCTCGTCTATTACGAAGGGGGACGCTCCGCACCCATTCACGTCTCGGGGCACGCGAGCCAGGAGGAAATGAAAATCCTCTTGCAGCTTGTGCGGCCAAAATATTTTGTTCCTCTGCACGGCGAATACCGGCAACTGTTTCGCCAGGCGGCTCTGGCCGAGCAATTGGGGGCTGTGTCGGGTGAGATCTTTCTGATCGAGAGTGGCCAGCCGATCGAGTTCACGGCGGATGGAGGTGCATACCGTCGTGAACCTGTAACCGCCGGAAGAGTGCTGGTTGATTCCGGATCGCTCGAGGAAATTGAAGAGGTCGTGATCCGCGACCGGCGCCATCTTTCCGTGGACGGGGTCGTGGTTCCCATCATTGCGATCGACAAGCATACCGGGCGGATGGAAACATCGCCGGAGATTGTGACGCGCGGCTTCCTTCCGTCAGACGACGGGCAGGAGATTCTGGCCAAGGCGCGCGACGTGATTCTGCGGACGATCGAGCAGTCCACCCCCGAGGAGAAAACGGACTGGACCGTTATCAAAGAGAAGATTCGCATGGACCTGAAACGCTACCTCAACAAACAGACGTCGAAGCGTCCGCTGATCATCCCGGTGATCCTCGAAGTGTAGGTCAAGCCGGCAAGCAGGAAAACGTTTCATGAAGCTGACGCTGCGCCCATTCACGCCCGAAGATTTCGAAGCGCTCTACCGGATCGATCAGGTTTGCTATGAGCCCGAGATCGCCTATTCACGGCGCGAACTGCGGAACTACCTGCGCTTCCCTGGCGCTGATTGTTTCGTCGCGGAAGACGCCGGCAAGCTGATTGGATTCTGCTTGACCGCCCACGAAGGATCGCGCGGGCACATCATCACGATCGACGTCCTTGCCGAGTACCGCCGGCAAAATGTGGGCACATCTCTCCTGGCGGAAGTGGAGCGCAAGCTCGCACAGCTCGGCGTCCGCGAGCTAGGTCTTGAAACGGCAACAGACAACAATTCCGCAATTGCCTTCTGGCATAAGCATGGCTATCGTACCCGGGCGGTGTGGAAGGATTATTATCCCGGCGGGCGCGATGCGTATGCGATGACAAAGACGATCGCGCTGCCCGCCGCACGCTAAGTATGCTCATTTCGTCCGAATAGGATTCCTGGTAAGGGAGACCTGACAACCCATGCTTCTCTGGCAAGCGATTGTTCTCGCGATCGTTCAGGGTCTTACTGAATTTCTGCCGATCAGCAGCTCCGCACACTTGATTCTGATTCCCTGGCTCTCGCATGGGCGTATCCCGGACCCTGGTATGGCATTCGACGTTGCCCTGCACGCGGGAACGCTCTTCGCGGTCGTTCTGTATTTCCTGCGCGAATGGATTCAGCTCGTGCTGTGCGGACTGGGATTTCACTACCCGAAGCGCGCCCCTGAACATCAGGTGATGCAGAACCGGAGGATGTTCTGGTATCTGGTTGCAGGCACGATTCCTGGGGGTCTGGTGGGATTCTTATTCGAGCATCGCATCGAGGAGAGCCTCAGAAGCCCGGTCCCGATTGCGTGCGCGATGATCCTGATCGCGTTTGTAATGTGGTACGCCGAGTACGCCGCGCGCATGGATCGCCACCTCGAGCAGACCTCCCTCGGGGATTCGCTTGTGATTGGCTGTGCGCAGGCGCTCGCCCTCTTCCCGGGGGTATCACGGTCGGGGGTTACGATTTCCGCGGGACTGTTTCGCGGAATGACACGAGAAACGGCCGCCCGCTTCTCGTTCCTGCTCGCCACGCCGCTCATTGCCGGCGCCGCTGCGAAGGAACTCCCTAAGCTTATAAAGGCTCATCATGCGGGCGCGCTCGACCTGCCGATGTCCACGCTGCTTATTGGCGTGCTGGTTTCGGCAATCGTTGGCTACCTCGTGATCGCGTTCTTTTTGCAGTATTTACAGACACGCACGCTCAAGATCTTTATTTACTACCGAATCGTCTTTGGTATAGTGATTTTGTTGCTCGCGTTCCTCCCTTTGGGTTTCGCGCGTTAGCGCCCGCGCCGCCCAAGCTTCACGCGGGAGCCTTCCCCATGAGCCCGGCTCTGCGAGAGCCACTGCTGTCTCTTTTCTCACGGTAAAGGAGAAGTTCGTGCGCATTCTTACGCCGACCGAAAATAAGCGTTTCAACGAGCTGATCGGGTTCGTGGGCCTCAGCATGGCCATCTTGCTCGCGCTTAGCCTGCTTTCCTACTCTCCGCACGATGCGTCGTTCAATGTATCAGCGGCGCCGCCCAGCTCCGGTCCGGCCAGAAACTGGATTGGGCCTGTAGGCGCGCACATGGCCGATCTCTTCTTCCAGGGTTTCGGGTTCGCGGCATTTCTCTTCCCCGTCGGAATGCTCCTCGTTGCCATGCGCTGGTTCCGCAGCCAGATCCTCGAATCTCCCGTGGCGAAGCTGATTGGGGCCGCGATGCTTTTGCTCTCCGTGACTGCGGAACTGGCGCTCATGCGCATGCCCGAGGTGCGCGGCGCCCTCCCCGCGGGCGGTCTCCTGGGGACACTCCTGGCCCAGGGACTTCGAGCCGCGCTCAACCCGCTCGGCGCAAATTTGGTTTCCATCGCCACGATTCTGGTGGGCTTGTTCCTGACCACGAGCTTTTCGTTCCGTGCCGCGGCTGATTGGATGAAAAAGCCGATGGCCGATGATGGCATGCTCGGAAGAATGATGGCGCGCATGAAAGAATGGCGCGAAGAGCGCGAAGCCACGCGTCTGCGAAAGAAGGTGGAGGAAATCAAGATCGCGGGGCGTCCGCCTGTGGCCCAACAACGCATTTCGGCGCGGGAAGCTCTCGCGACCGAGGAAGAAGAACTTGAGTTGGATGAACCCGGGGAGACGCGCCCGCCAACGGTGATCCAATTCCGCGAACACGAACCGGAATCCAGCGCACCCAAAGGCAAGAAGAACGCCGTCGAACCGAAAATCTCGCAAGGGAAACCGAGTTATCGTTTGCCCTCACCCACGCTGCTCCAGCCGGCAGAGCGGGGCGCGAAAATGGATGAGGCTGAGTTGAAGGAATGCGCGCGGGCCATCGAGCAAAAATGCGGCGAGTTTGAGGTGGCCGGCCACATCACGCAGATCAACCCGGGCCCCGTGGTCACCACCTTTGAATTCAAGCCCGAGGCAGGAATCAAATATACGCGGATTACCGCGCTCGCCGAAGACCTCTGCCTCGCGCTTCGCGCGGAATCAATTCTCATCGAGCGCATTCCCGGCAAGTCCACCGTGGGAATTGAAGTGCCCAACTCCCATCGCGAGACGATCGCTCTCCGCGACATCGTCGAATCGCCCGAATTCAGCCATTCGCCTTCCAAACTCACGCTGCCGATGGGAAAGGACCTTATCGGCCGCATTCGTGCGAGCGATCTCACGCAAATGCCGCATCTTCTGATCGCGGGCGCCACGGGCACGGGCAAGAGCGTGTTCATCAACTCCCTGCTGATGGGAATGCTGTACAAGGCGACGCCGGACGAAATGAAGCTCGTGCTGGTGGATCCCAAGCGCCTTGAGCTCGGGCTCTACTCTGACATCCCGCATCTCTTCACGCCCGTGGTCACCGATCCAAAGGTCGCCGCGAACGTCCTGCGCAACGCGACCCGCGAAATGGAGCGCCGCCTGAAGCTCCTGGCCGCACGCGGCGTTCGGAACATCGAGCAATACAATCGCTCGTTTGAGAA
>Ga0070733_10002276_pt1 | contig 13814 bp, 13 predicted proteins | sample Coa_R1_9_FD_66450 | JGI IMG/M metagenome (GOLD analysis project Ga0070733, IMG submission 66450) | Surface soil microbial communities from Centralia Pennsylvania, which are recovering from an underground coalmine fire - Coalmine... | ecosystem: Environmental > Terrestrial > Soil > Unclassified ... | reverse complement strand
GGTTAGCCTGCTCCGCATCGGTCTTGACCGCGTGGGGCACCACCAGCACCTTGCCGTTGAAGACCGCACGACCTTGGCCGTCCAGGATGCCGCGGTAGAGTTCCCGGCTGACAGTGCCGCAGGCGGCGTGGTCGATGCGCGTGTGGTTGTCGATGTGCTGCCGCTTATCGACGGCATACAGTCCGTATAGCTCCGCATGTGCGCCGGTTTCTGCCAATCGTGTATAGATGTCCAGGCGCGACCAGGCGCCGCCGAGCTGCAGATTGTGAGAGATGTACCGGCTGCCTTCTTTCTGCTCCACCAGTACTCGGCCCACGTGGAAACCCTGGGTGCTTTCTTCTTGCAGGCGCACATGAGTCAACTGAGCGCGCTTCGCTAGATCTATCTGCACGACGGCATTGGTGAGATGCTTGGCACCCTCTAGGCCGACGTAGCGTTCCACCAGCGTGGCAAGGGAATCGGGGCCTAGCCGGACGATGCAGCGGAGATGGTGTGAAGATGCCACTGTTTCCGGCGCGCTCACATGCAGCAATTCCAAGGGGGCATCCAACCTCGCGCCTTCATCGAGTTCCAGCAACAGCCCGTCCTGGAACAGGGCGGTGTTGAGATCGGTGAAGGTGTCCTCCTGCCAGATCTCAGGCAGGGCCGGCAAGTTATGCAGTGCAGCGCCCAGGGCGTCCAGGGGAACAGCCCGCACGCCCGTGGGCAGGCGCGAGTGTGTCACATCGAAACGGCCGTTCACGAACATCGCGCGATGGGCTTTGAATCCCGTTATGGCGATTGCTGCCAGCACGGCCGCATCCAATTTCGCTGTCCCCGAGGCCGGCTTGAAGCTGCGCTTCTCCAAGGGCGCCACGGAAGTGTATTTCCAGGCTTCATCTCGGAGGCCGGGGAAGCCACGGGCCTCGGCCCGCTGCAGCGACTGTTCTTTAAGGGCGCGCAGCCAGTGCTGCGGCGCTTTGGGCAGCGCACGGAAGCCTTCGAGGTAGGGCGTCAGTGCATCCATCAGGCTGGCACCGCATCTTTCAACCAATCGTAGCCGCGCTTCTCGAGTTCCAACGCCAGTTCCTTGCCGCCGGATTTCACCACCCTACCGCCCGAGAGCACGTGAACCTTATCCGGTACTACGTGGTCCAGGAGGCGCTGGTAATGGGTGACGAGGACGATGGCACGCTTGGGATCCCGCAGCTTATTCACGCCCTTGGCCACCACCTTGAGGGCGTCGATATCCAGGCCCGAATCGGTCTCGTCCAGGAGCGCGAGCTTCGGCTCAAGCACGAGCATCTGCAGGATCTCGTTGCGCTTCTTCTCGCCGCCGGAGAAGCCCTCGTTCACCGCGCGGTTAAGGAAGGAGGGGTCCATCTCCATGAACTGCATCTTGGCCTTCACCAGGACCAGGAAATCCATGGCGTCCAGCTCCTCTTCGCCGCGCTGTTTGCGGATGGCGTTGAAGGCGGCCTTGAGCAGGTAGACGTTGTTCACGCCCGGTATCTCCACCGGGTACTGGAAGGCCAGGAACACTCCTGCACGGGCGCGTTCCTCGGGCTCCATGGCGAGCAGGTCCTTGCCCTCGTAGGTCACGCTGCCGGCGGTGACTTCGTAGCCTTCACGGCCTGCGAGGATGTGGGCGAGGGTGCTCTTGCCGGAGCCGTTGGGACCCATCACGGCATGGATCTCGCCGGCGTTCACGGTGAGATTTATCCCCTTGAGGATTTCTCGACTTTCGACGCGCGCGTGCAGATTCTTTATTACGAGCATTTCTGTGCCTTTTCGTTAGCCGACAGCGCCTTCCAGGGTCACCGCCAGTAGCCGCTGGGCCTCCACGGCGAACTCCATGGGTAGTTCCTTGAACACATCCTTGCAGAAGCCATTGACGATCATGTTCACCGCGTCTTCCGGATCGATGCCGCGGCTGCGGCAATAGAACAGCTGATCGTCGCTGATCTTGGAGGTGGTCGCTTCGTGCTCCACTCGTGCCGTGGGGTTCTTGGCTTCCATGTAGGGGAAAGTATGAGCGCCGCACTGGTCACCCATGAGTAATGAATCGCACTGGGTGTGGTTGCGCGCATCCTCTGCGCCGGCGGCGATCTTCACCAAGCCCCGGTAGCTGTTCTGGCCATGGCCCGCGGAGACGCCCTTTGAGACGATGGTGCTGCGGGTGTTCTTGCCGATATGCAGCATCTTGGTACCGGTGTCCGCCTGCTGCCAGTGGTTCGCCACTGCCACGGAGTAGAACTCGCCGACAGAATGGTCCCCCTTTAGCACGCAACTGGGATACTTCCAGGTGATGGCGGAGCCGGTCTCTACTTGCGTCCAGGAGATCCTGGAGTGGTCACCTCGGCACTCGCCGCGTTTTGTCACGAAGTTATAGATGCCGCCTTTGCCATTCTCATCACCCGGGTACCAGTTCTGCACCGTGGAGTACTTGATCTGGGCGCCCTTGAGGGCTACCAATTCCACCACCGCTGCGTGCAACTGGTTCTCGTCACGCATGGGCGCGGTGCAGCCTTCCAGGTAACTCACGTAGGCGCCTTCGTCGGCGACGATCAAGGTGCGTTCGAACTGGCCGGTCTTGGAGGCGTTGATGCGAAAGTAGGTGCTGAGCTCCATGGGACAGCGCACGCCCTTGGGCACGTAGACAAAAGAGCCGTCGGTGAACACGGCTGAGTTCAGGGTAGCGAAGAAGTTATCGGAGTAGGGCACCACGGAGCCGAGGTACTGTTCCACCAGCGCCGCGTGCTTCTGCACAGCCTCGGAGAAGGAGCAGAAGATCACGCCGGCTTCGGCGAGCTTCTCACGGAAAGTGGTGGCCACGGATACCGAGTCGAACACTGCATCCACCGCTACGCCTGCCAAGGCCGCGCGCTCGTGCAGCGGCACGCCCAGCTTTTCATAGGTCTCCAGGAGTTTTGGGTCCACGTCCGCCAGGCTCTTGGGACCATCTTTCTTCGACTTTGGCGCCGAATAGTAGGAGATATCCTGGTAATCGATAGACGGATGCTTGACGTGGGCCCAGCTCGGTTCCTGCATGCCAAGCCAGTGCCGGTAAGCTTTGAGGCGCCACTCCAGCAGGAACGCCGGTTCCTGCTTCTTGGCGGAGATGAGTCGGATGACGTTCTCATCCAGCCCCGGTGGCACCGTGTCCGACTCGATGTCGGTGACGAAGCCGTGGCGGTATTCGCCCCGGAGCAGCTTATCCACGTCTTTGTTGTCGGTCGCCATGTCTACTGTTCGCGGCGTCGCGGTGCCGCGCCCAAGGCCGGATTGAAATCGAGGCGCGGCGGCAGGCCCACGGGCCGGGCCAACTGCGCCAGGGTGACGCCGCGCAAGGCGTCGCGGATCGCGAGGCTGATGCGCTGCCAGTTGTGGCCAATGCCACACACCGCTTCGATGCCGCAACGGCTGTGGCTCATGCTGCACTGGGTGATGGCCACCGGGCCTTCGATGGCGTCGATGATGTGCACCGCGGTGATCTCTTCCGCCGACCGTGCCAGGCTGTAGCCGCCCCGGGCGCCGCGCTGGGAGACCACGAGGCCGGCCCGGGTGAACTGCTTTAGCAGCTTGCTCACGGTGGGCACAGCGAGATGCAGGGTCGACGCGAGTTCGGCGGTCGCATGCAGCCGTCCCGGCTCACGGGCCATCTCCGCCAGTACTACGGTGCCGTAGTCGGTCAATTTACTCAGTCGCAGCATGGGGTTACCGGGCTTGCCATATACAGGACTATTTTAGTCCTATTAATGGTCGGGATAAAGCCCATGGGCTAGGCCAGCTGTATAGTGGGATTCAGTGCACCCAGGAACGGTACATGGGTAGCGGATACGCAAGCTTCAAGGACTTCTATCCCTATTACCTGGGGGAGCACCGGAATCCCGTCTGCCGGCGGCTGCATTTCACCGGCAGCGCCCTGGTGCTCACCACGTTCTTCTGGGTGCTGGTCACGGGCCGCTGGAGCGGGTTCATCCTGTTGCCGCTGTTCGGTTACGGTTTTGCCTGGGTAGGCCATTTCTTCTTCGAGAAGAACCGGCCTGCCACCTTCACCCACCCGCTCTACAGCTTCATGGGGGACTGGGTGATGTTCAAGGACATCCTCATCGGCCACATCGCGTTCTGACCAAAAACTGCTGCGCTTGCCGCTATGGTGCTGCGCTCGCGACGCTTTCGGCACATGTACAATTTCTGCGCCAGAAACTACAGTTAGCTACAATACGCGCCGCCGGAGGGGTCCGGTACACGACCGGTAGAAAAGGGAGCGCGGCATGGCACATGCCTGGTACGACAGCTGGCTGTTCTGGACGCTGGTCGTCGCTGCTGTCATCGTGGTCTTGGCTTTCACGGCCCTGGCCATCTGGCTGCGCGTCACGGCCATCCGCCGCCATGTGACCCATACTCTGCGCAACCTGGCGGATCGGCTGATCCGTGACGTGATCATCCCCGACGGCGTGGGTGGTTTCGTTCCGGTGGACGCCCTGGTGCTACGGGATCGCAAGCTCTATTTGCTGGATATCCGCGATGTGGAGGGCGCCATCTTCGGCTCGGAGAAGATGGACATCTGGACCGCCATGGGCCGCCGCCGCCGCTACCAGTTCAACAATCCCATCCGGCCCATGCATGACCGGGTGGCAGCGGTGAAATACCTGGTGCCCGGGGTGGAAGTGGTGCCGCGCATCCTGTTCACATCCCGCGGTCATTTCCCGAAGGGAAGGCCGGATGGTGTGCAGCTCTTGGAGGAATTCGCCCAGCCCTTGCTGCGCGCGAAGCGAAAAGGGCCCGTCGAGGTCGCCGAGGACATGCAGGCTCTCTGGGTGCAGGTCTGCGAAGCGGCCAACGTGCTGCCCGGCAAGGAACGTCCCGCGCCCATGGGCTGAGTGGCGCAAAAGAAGACGCCGCGCGATTATTCGCGCGGCGTCTCAATCTCAAGATCGCTTACTTCGATCGCGGCCGGCTGAGATGGTCGCCGATCACCTGCGCCACGCAGGCGGTGAGTTTCTTGCCCGTGGGCACGTGCAGGAACTCGTTGGGTCCATGGGCATTGGAATGGGGTCCCAGGAGGCCCGTCACCAGGAACTGGGCCTTGGGGAACTTCTTGCCCAGCATGCCCATGAACGGAATACTGCCGCCTGTACCCATGTACACCGCGTCCTTGCCGAATAGTGCCTTGGAGGCGCGCTGCATGGATTGCTCCAGCCACGGCGCCACCGGCGCTGCGTTCCAGCCGCCCATGGCGGAATCCAACTGGAATTTCACGCGCGCGCCGTAGGGCGGCTTGGATTCCAGGATCTTCTTCACTTCGGCACCGACCTTCCTGGCATCGGCGGTGGGCGGCAGACGGAAGGAGAGTTTCACCGTGGTCTTGGGCCGCAGCACGTTGCCAGCATTGCCAAGCGAGGGGACGCCGTCCATGCCGGTCACCGACAGGGTCGGCCCCCAGGTGTTGTTGACGATGAGCTTCACCGTGTCCTTGGCGAGGGGTTGCATGCCCTTCACGAAGGGCATCTTGGTATAGACGGTGTTCTTCAGCACCCTGGACACGCGCCGGATCTGGGCCATGCGCTGTGCGGGGATCTTGGGTTTCAGGCTCTTCACCCGGGTGGCGCCGGTGGCGGAATCCTCCACCCGGTCCAGCAGCGCACGCAGGATGCGGAAGCTGGATGGCACGATTCCGCTGGCGGCGCCTGAGTGCACACCCTCGGTGAGCACTTCCACCGTGAGGGTGCCGACGAGGTTGCCGCGCAGCGAAGTGGTGGTCCAGAGCTGGTCGTAGTTGCCGCATTCCGCGTCCAGGCAAACCACCAGGCTCACGTCACCGAGGCGCCTGCCCAGGGCCTCGATATAGTGGGGCAGGTCGAAACTCCCGGATTCCTCGCAGCACTCGATGACCATGACGCAGCGGGCGTGGGGGATGCCCTGTTCCTGCAGTGCGCGGATGGCGGTGAGAGAGGAGAAAGTGGCATATCCGTCATCGGCGCCGCCGCGGCCGTAGAGTTTGTCGCCGCGCATCGTGGGCGTCCAGGGATCGAGCCCCTGCAGCCAGCCGGTGAACTCCGGCTGCTTGTCGAGGTGGCCGTAGAGCAGCACCGTATCCTTGCCCGTGCCGGGGATCTCCGCGAACAGCAGAGGCGTACGGCCCGGCTGGCGCATCACTTCCACCGTCATGCCGCGGATGGGCTGCCGGCGGCACCAGTCTGCGGCGAGCTCCACTGCCTTGTCCATGTAGCCATGGGCCTGCCAGTCGGCGTCGAAGTTCGGCGATTTATTGGGGATGCGGATGTAGGTCTGGAGCATCGGCAGGATGGACTCGTCCCAGGCCCTGTCGGTGAAACGCTTGAGCTCGTTAAGGTCCATCGCCATCTCCGGAGGGTGCGTGTGCGAGGGGGCAGATTCTAACCCACGGCCGGCATCCCGAAGAACGCTTCCGCATTGCGGGTGGTCTCATGGATCAGCTGCAAAACGGGCTTGCCGAGACAAGCAGCCACCACCTCGGCGATATGTTTCAGGTACATGGGCTCGTTGCGGTGCGGCCGGGGCTTGAGGTCGCGGGGGATGAGGTAGGGCGCGTCGGTCTCAAGCATGATGCGGTCCGCGGGGATGAGCCCCACGCATTCGCGTAGATGCTGGCCGCGGCGCTCGTCGCAGATCCAGCCGGTGATGCCGATATGGCAATCCAGTGACAGGTAGCCCTTCAGTTCGGCGACGTCGCCCGTGAAGCAGTGCACGACGGCGCGGGAGAGGCGAGGGCGATACTGTCCCAGTATCCGCATGAAATCGCCATGGGCGTCCCGCTGGTGCAGAAACACGGGCTTGCCGCATTCCTCAGCCAGCTTCAGCTGCATCTCAAACACACTGCGCTGGACGTCGGGCGGAGAAAAGTTGCGGAAATAATCGAGGCCGCATTCACCCGCTGCCACGACCGAGGAATATCCGAGCAGGCCGCGGAGTTCTTCTGGGGTGGAAGCGTTGCAGTCCTTGGCGTGGTGCGGGTGCACGCCCGCTGTGGCATAGAGCCCCGGGTATTCCTTGCAGAGCTCCACGGCCATGTGGCTGTGGGCGGCATCGCTGCCCGTCACGACGAAGCGCCCGACCCCGGCCTTGTGGGCGCGAGCGATAACCTCGGCCCGGTCCGCATCGAAGCTGTCGTGAGTGAGGTTGGCGCCGATGTCCACCAAGCCGAGACCCGGCCCGGAGACCCGGGAGTGCGTGACATCTGTCATTCCATAACCCTGATGAACATGACTGCCGCAGGAACCGCGCTGCGTCCACAATACGTATCGAATGGAGGTCCGTCCGGAGCGGTTTCGGCGCAAGTGTAAACTAAGCACCGGAGCCTGTCCGCATGACCCGCCAACGGGGAGCAGAGATGCCTTTGGATCGCGAAGCCCTGAACGTACTGCGCATGGACCGGAAAGCTGACGATGCGGCCTTGCGGCGCCGCACCCGCCCGCTGCTCATCGGCGGTGCGGTCGCTTTGCTGGTGATTGCAGGCATCGTCGCCTGGGTCTTATTCAAGCCGTCCTATATCTCGGTGCAGACCGCTGAAGCGCATGCAGTGCAGGACGCTTCCGGCGGCACCGGGAGCGCGCGCCTGTTAAACGCCTCGGGCTATGTGGTGCCCCGCCTGCAGGCGGTGGTGTCTTCGAAAGTCACCGGCAAGGTAAGTGAGGTGCTGATCGAGGAGGGCATGCACGTGAAAGCAGGGCAGGTGCTGGCGCGGCTCGACGATGCCACCGCGCGGGACCAAGTGAACGTGGCGAAGAGCCAAGTGGCCGCTTCTCAAGCCCTTGCTTCGCAAACCGAGGTGGAGCATGCCAACGCCGAGCGGGACCTGGCACGCACCCAAGCGCTGTACTCACGCCATCTCGTGAGCCAGTCGGATATGGATGGTGCTACCACCAAGGAAGCAAGCCTCAAGGCCGCCCTGGATAGCGCGCGCCAGCAGGCAGCCGTAGCCCAGAACAACCTCGACCTCGATCAGCAGTATCTGGATGACACGGTGATCCGTGCGCCCTTCGGCGGCGTCGTGGTGTCAAAGGACGCACAGCCGGGCGAGATGATCTCTCCCAACTCCGCCGGCGGCGGCAACACCCGCACCGGCATCGCCACCGTGGTGGACATGAGTTCGCTCGAAATCGAGGTGGATGTGAACGAAGCCTACATCGGCCGCGTCCACCCCGGTCAGCAGGTTGACGCAGTGCTTGACGCCTATCCGGACTGGCACATCTCCGGCCACGTGGTGAGCATCATCCCCACCGCAGACCGTGACAAGGCCACGGTCAAGGTCCGCGTCGGTTTCGACAAGCTGGACCCGCGCATCCTGCCACAGATGTCCATCCAGGTCTGGTTCCTGGGTGATGAAGCGGTGGCTTCCGGTGGCGTACAAACTGCACGCGTGCAGATACCCCAAGCGGCGGTGCACAAGGACGGCGCCACGCCCTACGTTTTCATGTACGGCAACGGCCGCGTGGAGCGGCGCGCTGTGAAGCTAGGAGCCATCACCGGTGACGGCGTGGAGGTGCTCGCAGGCATCAGCGAAGGCGAGAAGGTGATCGTCTCCTCCGACAAGCCGCTCGCCGAAGGTGCCCGCGTGCGCGAGACCGATAAACCCTGAGTTCGACCCTTAAGGAACGCGACATGAGCAGTCCCAGACCCGTGCAGAAACCCGAGACCAGTTCCACCCTGGTGGAAGTCCGGGGCGTCACCAAGGAATACCGCCGCGGCAGCGAGACGGTGCACGTGCTGCAGGAACTCTCGCTCAACATCCCGAACGGCGACTTCCTGGCGCTCATGGGGCCCTCCGGTTCCGGCAAGACTACGCTCCTGAACTTGCTGGGCGGCATCGACCGGCCCACGGCCGGGAGCATCGTCGTGGAAGGTACCGACATCGCGCAGTACGGCGAATCGGAACTTGCCCGTTGGCGTGCCCACAACGTGGGCTTCGTGTTCCAGCTCTACCACCTGTTGCCGGTGTTGTCCGCGGAGCGCAATGTGGAATTGCCGTTGCTGCTGACTGGTTTGTCCGCCTCCGAACGCAAACGCCGGGTGCAAGCCGCGATGCAGCTTACCAACATCGCCGACCGCGCCAGGCACAAGCCGTCTGAACTCTCCGGCGGCCAGGAACAGCGTGTCGGCATCGCCCGGGCCATCGTCGCCGACCCGTTGCTGCTGCTCTGCGACGAACCCACCGGCGATCTCGACCGCAAATCCGGCGACGAGATCCTGGATCTGCTGCAGGCGCTCAACCGCGAGCAGGGCAAGACCATCGTCATGGTTACCCACGATCCCCACGCCGCAGCCCGGGCACGCCGCATCCTCTACATGAACAAGGGTCGGCTCGCCACGGAGGCCGAGAAGTGAAGTACCTGCCGCTCATTTGGGCAAACCTCATGCGTCGCAAGGCGCGCACCCTGTTCACGGTGCTGTCGGTGTTCATCGCTTTCATGCTGTACGCCGTGCTGGGCGCCGTGAACCAGGCTTTCACCGGCGGCGTGCAGCTCGCCGGCGCGGACCGCCTGGTGGTCATGAACCGCATCGGCCTCATCAACTCCATGCCCATCAATTACGCGGACCGCATCGCCAAGGTGCCTGGCGTCGCGGACGTCACCTGGCAGGAGTGGGTGGGGGCCTATTTCCAGGACCCGCGCCAGCCCATCACCGGCTTCGGCGTGGATGCATCCTCGTTCCTGGAGGTGCACCAGGACATGCACCTGCCGCCGGAGCAGTCCCAGGCCTGGCTCGTAGACAAGGCTGGCGTGATCATCGGTCCGGTGCTGGCCAAACGCTACGGCTGGAAGGTGGGCGACCACATCCCTTTGCGCTCCAACATCTGGCGCGACAAGCAGGGTAACAGCACCTGGGACGTGAACATCGACGGTATCTACGGTGGCGGCCAGGAGGACCTGCTGTTGATGCACTACAAGTACCTGGACGATACCCGCGCCTTCCGTAACAACCAGGTGGGCATGTTCCTGCTGAAGATCGCTGACCCTGAGCACGCCGGCACCATCGCCGAACAGGTGGACGGCATGTTCGCCAATTCTGACGCGGAAACCAAGACTTCAACGGAGAAAGCCTTCCTGCAGAGCTTCGCGGCCATGCTCGGCAACATCGGGAAGATCGTCGTCGGCATCGTCTCGGCTGTGCTGTTCAGCATGCTGCTGGTCACGGGCAACACCATGGCTCAGTCCATCCGCGAGCGGGTGAGCGAAATGGCGGTACTCAAGGCTCTGGGCTTCAGCCGCCGCGGCGTCGCCCTCATGGTGCTGGCGGAGTCCCTGCTGGTGACGGTCATAGGCGGTGTCCTCGGGTTCGCCTTCGGCGCCATGTTCGCAGGCGCCATCGGTTCCAAGCTGCCGTTCCTGCAGGGGTTCCACACCCCCGCATCCAGCGCTGCGCTGGCCGTCCTGCTGATGGCGTCGCTGGGCTTGCTGGCCGGACTCTTGCCCGCCACCCAGGCCATGCGCTTGCAAGTGGCAGCCGCCCTGAGGAGAGCCTGACATGCGCTGGCTCTACCAGCTATATACGGTGTGTGCGCTCAACCTGCGTAACCTCAAGGGCCGCCTGGATTCTTCCGTGGTCGCCGTCATCGGATTCACCGGTGTGGTGATGGTGTTCGTGGCGGTGTTCGCGATCCGCGAGGGCTTCGATGACACTATGCGGGAGACCGGTTCGCCTGACGTGGCCATCGTGATGCGCGGCGGGGCGGGGGCCGAGGTCAACAGCGTGCTGAGCGTCAACGACGCGAAACAGGTGGCGGGCGCGCCGGGCATCACGGCGACGGCAGGGGGGCCGCTGGTCTCCGACGAACTCCTGGTACAGCTCAGCATGCCCAAGGCGGACACGGGCCTCGACGCCAACGTGCCGTTCCGCGGCGTGGACGCCAACGCCTTTCTGGTGCACGGCAAAGTGCACATCGTGGCCGGCCGGAACTTCCAGCCGGGGCTGAACGAAGTGATCGTAGGCCTGCGGGCTTCTCACGAATATCGTGGTTTCAGCCTGGGTAGCACTCTGCATTCCGGTCCATACCAGTGGGCCATCGTGGGAATTTTCGACGACGGCGGCGTGTATTCCTCCGAGGTCTGGGGCGATCTCACGATCATGCAGGCGGCATACAGGCGTGGCAGCTCCCTGGAATCGGTGTACGCCAAGCTCACTTCGCCCGACGCATTCCAGGCATTCAAGGATTACCTCACCACCAATCCCCAGCTCACCGTGAGCGTGGAGCGCGAGACGGATTTCTACGCCGAGCAGTCCAAGAACATGAGCAGTTTCATCACCGGCGCCGGCACCTTCATCGCCTTCCTCATGGGCATCGGCGCCATCTTCGGCGCCATCAACACCATGTACAACTCGGTATCGAGCCGCGCGGCGGAGATCGCCACACTCAGGGCCCTGGGTTTTGGGCGCTCGCCGGTTCTGCTCTCGGTGCTGGTGGAAGGCATGCTTTTGGGCCTCGTAGGCGGCGTCATTGGCGGCGCCCTCGCCTACGTGCTTTTCAACGGCATCGAGACCAGCACCCTCGGGACCAATTTCGCCCAGGTGGCGTTCTCGTTCCGAGTCACGCCCGAGCTACTCACCCGAGGCACAGTCTATGCCTTGCTCATGGGCCTCGTGGGTGGCCTGCTGCCAGCGTTGCGGGCTGTGCGAATGCCGATTGCGTCCAGCCTGAGACAACTGTAAACCGCGTCAATCCGCCAGCGGTCGCTGGCGATAGAAGAGACTCAGCTGCTGGTAGAGTTCCGGCGAGAAATCCATAAGGCGCCGCGGCGCTTCGAAGAAGGTCTCGCTTGCCACTGCGAAGAACTCGCCGGGGCTCTCGAGCCCGTAGCCGTCCAGAGGCAGGGGCTCACCCTGGTCCGCACGACGTTCCAACTCATGGTAGGCTCCGTTCAGCACCCGGGACCAGGTGCGCCGGTTCATGCGCAGGTGCAGGGGCGGGAAACCGTTGGCTTCGCCGTTCAGCATGTCGAGCTTGTGGGCCAGCTCATGGATGACTACGTTGTGCCCCGCAGCGGCCTGATCCACCTCACCCCAGGCGAGAATCACCGGGCCCAGCTGCCAGGCCTCACCCGCGAGCGGCGTATGGCTCCTGTGCACCACGCCGGCCGCGTCCACGTGTTCCCGCTCAGGCACGAAGATGTCGGGGTAGACCACCATGGAATGCCAGCCCCGGTACCAGGTGAGCCCTAGATTCAATACCGGCAGGCAGGCGAGGGCCGCGAGGCGTGCGCGCATGGCACCTGTGAGAGCCAGCCCCTGCACCGGCTCCAGGCTCTTCTCCTGAAGCAAGAACGTGGCCAGCACCCTGAGCCGCGCCTGATCAGAGGCCGGGAGCCGACGGATAGGTGTGCTATGGGCGAGCACTGCGCGCCAGTCCGCCTCCGCGATGGGATGGCGGGCGAGGATGCTCCGTTCGCGCCAGCGCTTGAGGAAGGAAAGCATGTTAGGGAGATGGGGACGATAAATTGCGACCACAAGTCCAGGCCTCCTGCTGCGCTTCCTGCTCCGCAGCAGGCATCGCCAGCACATCCTTGTGCCGGCGCTCGCCGCCGTGCGGCGAGCTTATTCGTTCTTCCACTTGAATCCGAAGGAGCCGAGCGCCAGGAACAGGGCGCTCATGCAGGCCATGGACAGGAGCTGGGGCCAGATGGCCGCGAGGCCCGCGCCGTCCAGCATCACCTTGCGGGCGGCATCCAGCATCTGCGTCAGGGGGAAGACCTTGGCCACGTCCTGGATCCACATGGGCGAGCCTTCCAGAGAGAACCACACACCCGAGAGGAACATCATGGGCCAGGAAGCCAGGTTCAGCAGGCCGCCAGCGAATTCCTCGCTCGCCACCCGCGCCGCCACCAGGAGGCCCAGGGAGATCATGCAGACGGCGCCCAGCACCGCCGTGAGCAGCAGCAGGAGATAGCTCCCCGCCATGTAGAAGCCCACCAGCCAGTAGGTGCCGATAAACACCAGGGTGGTGACGCTCATGATCAGCAAGAGTCGCGAGGACACCTGGGCGGCGATGAACTCGAAGGCCTTGAGGGGCGTGGCATTGAGGCGTTTCAGGAAACCGCTCTTGCGATAGCGCACGATCACGTAGCCTACGCCGAACAGGCAGGAGAACATCATGTTCATGCCGAGCACGCCGGGCACAAGCCAGTCCACGTAGTTGATAGCCCGGCCGCTGACCGTGGCGCGGGCGTAATGAGTATCGGTCTCACCTGCGAGAATCTTCTCCAGGATATAGCCCTTGGGTGAAGTCTCGTTCACCCAGTAGCGCGGTGACTTGGGATCCCGCAGGTCCATGAGCATGTCGATCTGGTTATGGGCTACCTTGGATTCTGTCGCCGCCTCGTCGTCCACCGGATAGAAGTCCACATAACGCGTCTTCAGGAAGGCCACGTCGATGCTCGCGATAGCGGTGACGCCGTTCAGCACCGCCACCTTGAAAAGTGGCTTCTGGCCACCGGAGAAGATGAGCCACATGCCGACGACGATGAACACCGGTAGGGCCACGTTCCACCCGAGGGCCGCCCGGTCCCGCAGGAATTCCAGGTTTCGGGTCTTGAGCACCGCGAGATAGCGCCTGATCATGCCCGCAGCTCCTTGCCGGTGAGCTCCAGGAAAAGATCTTCCAGTGTACGAGCACGGATCTGCAGACGCGCCAGCGAGACGCGCTTCGCCATGAGCTTCTGCAGGGCCGTGTCCACGTCGGCGGTGGAGATCTCGACGTATTCGCCGGCGTCCAGCAGCGGGATGCCGAGATCCGCGGGGTCCAGGGTGAAATCCGCCTTGGGCAGCTGCAGGATCACGTCATGGAAGTGCTTCGCCAG